>Ga0210388_10001627_pt1 | contig 17612 bp, 13 predicted proteins | sample IncBWC19OmetaG_FD_155485 | JGI IMG/M metagenome (GOLD analysis project Ga0210388, IMG submission 155485) | Forest soil microbial communities from Barre Woods Harvard Forest LTER site, Petersham, Massachusetts, United States - Inc-BW-C-19-O ... | reverse complement strand
CCCCACGCCGACCTTCAGCCCGAGCCCCAGCCCCACCCCCGGCCCAGGCTCCTATAGCTATACCGTTTTCAACCCGCTTGAGACGGCCCTGCCCACGCCCTTTGTCGTGCCGGGGAACAGGGGCAACAGCCTGCAGATCGACTATACCTTGGACACCACCTTCGCGCCGGGCAGCACCCTGGCTTTTGATTTCCCGCCCGACCTGTGCGCGGCGGACGGGGATACGCCCAACACCTACACGTTTTACGCGGGCCCGGAATTCCAGCCGCAGCTGACCTACACGATCAGCGGCAGCAGCGCCAACGGCTACGCGGTCACCGTGACCACCGCCAGCAACCTGACCATCAACGCCGGGACCTCCCTGATCTTCACCTACGGCCAGGACAGCGGCGGCGGCTTCACGGTCGCCGGCGGCACCACGCAGACCTCCGAGTCCTTCATGGTGTGGGCCAATCCCCAGCCCCAGGCGGCCTTGCCCGGGGCCGGCGGCCTGGTGCCCGCGCCCTCGCCCATCCTGGTTTACACCGCGACCGCCTCGCCCACGGCCACCCCGATCTTCACGGCCAGCCCGAGCTTCACGGTCAGCCCCACCTTCACGGTCAGCCCCACCTTCACCGTCAGCCCCACCAGCACGCCCTGCCCCACCAACACCCCGGTCGGGCCGATCCGGGCGAGCCTGGGCTTCTACACCTACCCCAACCCCTTTGACCTGCGCCTCTATCCTTTTGTCACGGTGCGCTTCCCGCCCACCTCCGAAACCGTCAACATCACGATCTTCAGCCTGGTCGGCAATCCTGTGTGCGAGATCTCCCAAGGGAACATCCAGGCCGCGATGGGGGTCGCCCAGTGGAACGGCACGGACGACTATGGGCGGATCGTGCCCGGCGGGCTGTACTTCGTGCGCATGAAGACGGCCTCGTCCACGGTGGTGCATAAGATGACGGTGTTCCATTGAGGCCGCGCGTGGACAGATTCCTGGGCGCGGCCTTCGCGCTTGCCCTGCTCGCGGTGCCCGGCTCCGCGGCCGCGGCGGACGGAGCCGCGGGCACCGCCTTCACGAGCCTGACCCTGCCCCTGGACGCCCGGGCCGTGGGCATGGGCTCGGCCTACACCGCCGTGGCCTCCGGCGCCGATTCCATGGAATGGAACCCGGCCGGCATGAACCAGCTCCATTACATCCAGGCCGAGGCCGGGCACCTCTCCTGGGTGCAGGACATCAACGACGAATACGTGAACGTGGCCCTGCCCATCTACGGCATCGGGGCCTGGGGCCTGGGGGCGACCTACCTCTACACCCAGGACCAGTATTACGACGACGAGGGCAACGCCGGCGGGACCTTCAACGACTTCGATTTCACGGGCTCCGCGGCCTTCTCCCTGCAGGTCAGCGACGCCATGAACCTGGGGATCGAGTACAAGATCCTGCGCCAGGGCTACGCCACGCAATTCGACATGGGCTCCTGCTTCGATTTCGGCTGGCAGTGGCGCGACGTGTGGTCAGGCTTCGACCTGGGCGCCGCGGCCCTGAACCTGGGCACGCCCATGTCCCTGGGCGGGACCTTCAACGCCCTGCCCCTGTCCTTGAAGTTGGGCGCGGCCCAGCACTTTGGGCCCCTGGCCACGCTGGCCCTGGACGAGGAATACCAGCCCATTGATTCCTTCAATTTCCTCCACGCGGGCCTCGAAGTGGGGACCCAGTTGGGGAGCATGACCCCCATGGCCCGCGTCGGCTACATCCTGGGGCCGGGCCAGGCGGACGGCGGACTCACGGGCCTGACCGTGGGCCTGGGCCTGGCTTTCGGCGCCTGGCAGGTCGATTACGCATACGCCCCGCAGGGCGACCTGGGCACGGCCCAGCGCCTGACCCTGACCTGGAACGGCGGCGACTGAGGTCGGCCGACGCCTTCCTTGATTTTTTTTAGGTTTTTTATTTAGGCACGCTGAAGCGCGCCCGCAATTCGCGTTTTACGTAGGTAAGGCTCGAATACGCGGCTTCCGCCTGAAAAACCAGAACATAATTCCCGGCCGCGGCGGGTCCGCCCGCGCCGAGCTCCCCGTTCCACCACAGCGTCTGCGCGCCCTGGCGCTGGAACTGGTGCGTCAGCAGGCCGGCCAGGCGCCGCTGGTCCGGGTCCTCGACCCAGGCGTCGACCCAGGCGCCTTCGGACAGGTGGTAGTCGACGCGCATCGAGCCGCCCTTGGCCAGGGTGTCGAGGTGCGAGAAGCGCAGGCCTTCCACGTCCGCGCCCACCCACAGGTATTGGGCGCTGTCGCGCTCGACCACGACCACCTGGCCGTAGGGCCGGTTGATGCCGATGCCGCGGGGTTCGTCCAGGGCGCCGTCGCCGCCGCCGGGGTGGCCCCAATCGGCGATCCACTGGAGATGCTTGTCGAACTTGTGGATCTGGTCGTTGAGGCGGTCCGTCACCCAGACATTGTCGAAGTAGTCCAAGGCCAGGCTGTCGAAATCCACCCGGGCGCGGCCCAGGGCCCGGGCCGTGGCCTGGCCCAGGAAACGGCCGTCCAGGCCGAATTTTTGCAGGCGGCCGCCGTCGAGGTCGATCACGAAGAGCGCCGATTCCGGATGCTCGGCGTCGGGCTCCAACGCGTCCACCACCGCGATGGCCCGCGGCCGCAGCACCGCGTTGTCGGCGCGGGGGTCCCCGCCGAAGGACTCCAGGAAGCGGCCCTTGCTGTCGAAGGATTGGATGCGGTTGTTGCCCGTGTCCGCCACGTAGAGCCGCCCCTGGCTGTCCAAAGCCACCCCCCGCGGCGCGAGGAATTGGCCCGGAGCCTGCCCCCGGCTTCCCAGCGTGTGGCCCCAGCGCAGCTCGCCGCCGCTGAAGCGCAGGAAGACCACCCGGTCGTTGCCCGTGTCCGCGACCGCGACGCTGCCGTCGGGCAGGCAGGCGATGCCGGTGGGGGCGGAGAAGAGGCCGTCGCCCGAACCCGAGGCCCCGAAGACGGCCAGGCTCAGCATGGTGGGGTTGTAGACGATCTGCCCGGCCCCCCGGTTGACGCCGAAAACCGTGAGCTGCGAGCTGTCCTCGCCGCCCTCGCGCATGTGGGCGCAGGCCAGGCCGGCGGGGTCATCGAAGCGGGCCCTTCCGCCCAGCATCAGGTCCAGGAGCTGGGGCGTGCCGCGGTGCAGGCCGAAAAAGGTGTGCCAAAAATCCGGATAAACGAGGCTGGACGGGACCTCGTCGACGCGCGGGAGGGCCGAAACAGCGGCGTTCAGGGCCAGCAGCGCGGAGCACAGGCCAAAGAGGAGACGGGGACGGCGTGGCATGCCTCGCATGATAGCATCCCCGCCGCGCAGCTTAAACGCCTTGCCGCGGGCTCCCGGGCCCCGTAAACTGACTTGTTTTCAGCCCGCTTCTTTGGAATTGCATGGCCTTCTGCGTCGTTCTGATCACTGCGCCCGCGGGCGAAAAAGCCGCGGCTTTGGCGCGGCTGCTGGTGGAGCAAAAGCTGGCCGCCTGCGTCAACCGGGTGCCCGGAGTCGAATCCGTTTATTGGTGGAAGGGTAAGGTCGAAAGCGGGGCCGAGGAGCTGCTCATCGCCAAGACCGACAAACTGAAGGTCAAAGCCCTGGTCAAGGCCGTCAAGGCCGCGCACCCCTATGAAACGCCCGAGGTCATCGCCCTGCGCATCAAGGAGGGCAACCGTGATTACCTGCGCTGGATCGCCGATTCCCTCGGCACCCCGCGCAAGAAGCAGCGCGTCCCGACGGGACTCCCCAAAAAGCCGCGCGAACCCAAAAAAACGGCGCTTCCACAGCCATAGACTTGAGCGAGGGCAAGACCTTGACTAAATCGTCCCTGGTAGCCGGCGGTTCCGGATTCATCGGTTCCCACCTCTGCGAAGCCCTCCTGACCAAAGGCCACAAGGTGGTGGCCGTGGACAGCCTGATCTCCGGCCGCCGGAGCAACCTGGACAGCCCGGTCTTCCGCAAGCACCGCGCCCGTTTCACCTTCCTGAAGCGCGACATCCTCAAGCCCATCAACCTGAAGGCCGACTTCGTCTTCAATTTCGCCTCCCCGGCCAGCCCGCCCCACTACCAGGTGCACAGCATCTACACCCTGCGCACGGGCTCGGAGGGCACGCGCAACCTGCTGGAGCTGGCCAAGCGCGGGGGCGGGCGCTTCCTGCAGGCCAGCACGAGCGAGGTCTACGGGGACCCGAAGGTGCACCCCCAGCCCGAGGACTACTGGGGCAACGTCAACCCCATCGGGGTGCGCAGCTGCTACGACGAGGCCAAGCGCTACGGCGAGGCCCTGTGCATGGAATACTGGCGCAAGGAGGGCGTCGACGTCCGCCTGATACGCATCTTCAACACCTACGGCCCGCGCCTGGACCCCGACGACGGCCGTGTCATCAGCAACTACATCAAGCAGGCCCTGCGGGGCGAGCCCTTGACGGTGTTCGGGGACGGCAAGCAGACCCGCAGCTTCCAGTACGTCGACGACCTGGTCGCGGCCATCTGCAAGGTCATGTTCACGCCCGGCCTCGGCGGCGAGGTGTTCAACACCGGCAATCCGGTGGAGTTCACCATGCTCCAGGCCGCCCGCCTGGTCAAAAAAATCACCGGGTCGAAGTCGCCCATCGTGCACCGCCCCCTGCCCAAGGACGACCCCACGCGCCGCAAGCCGGACATCTCCAAGATCCGCCGGCGCCTGGGCTGGAGCCCGCGCGTGAAGTTCGCGGAGGGCCTGAAGCGCACGATCGCCTGGTACCTGCTCAACGAGATCAAGGCCTAGGGCGGATCAAGACTGAGGGGGACGGGCATGCCTAGAAAAAAGGTGCTGGTGACGGGCGTGGCGGGCTTCATCGGCTCGCACATGGCCGACGGCCTGATGAAGAAGGGCTACGCCGTGGTCGGCCTGGACAACCTGTCCACCGGCGAGAGGCGCCTGATCCCGAAGGGCATACGCTTCATCAAGGGCGACGTCACCCGCGACGCGGACTTGGGGAAGGCCTTCGGCGGCGGCCTCGCGGGCGTCTTCCATATCGCCGGGTGCGCCAGCACCATCAAGGCCTTCGACGACCCCGAGGCGGACCTCAAGACCAACACCCTGGGCACGGTGCGGGTGGTGCAGCGCTGCATGAAGCACCGCGTCAAGCGCCTGCTCTACGCCAGCTCCATGACCGCCTACGGCTTCGTCGACCGCCTGCCCGTGGACGTCGACAAGGCCATCCCCAAGCCGGTGAGCTACTACGGCATCAGCAAGTACGCCGCCGAGCGTTACGCCCTGGCCAGCGGCCTGCGCAGGGACCTGGGCTTCGACTTCGGCGTCACGGCCTTCCGCATGTTCAACGTCTACGGCAGGCGCCAGAGCCTCACGAACCCCTACCAGGGAGTGGCCAGCATCTTCATCGGCAACATCCTGCGCCAGGAGCCGGTGAAGATCTTCGGGGACGGCGAACAGAGCCGCGACTTCATACACATCAGCGACGTGGTGGCCGCCTGGATCAAGGCCTTCACCACCAAGGCGGCCAAGGGCGAGGTGTTCAACCTCGGGACCGGGCGCAGCATCAGCATCAACACCCTGGTGCGCACGGACATCGCCGCCTTCGGCCACGACCCCGCCGCCTATCCCATAAAGTATTTTTCGGTCCGCCCCGGGGACCAGCGCCACATGCGCGCCGACATCGGCAAAACCCTGCGCGTGCTCAAGGGCTGGGCCCCGCGCATGCCTTTCGACAAGGGCATGGGCGACGTCATCGCCTGGGCCCGCGAGGAAGCGGCCCGGCCCCCCAGGGCCAAGGGGAGCGCGCGTTCCTGAAGCCTTAGGACGGGCTTGCGTGGACAAAACCTGTGTGGCGCTCCTCCTTATTTTTTTCGGCGCGGCCGGCGCGGCCCGGGCGCTGGGCCCCCAGGGCGTCGGAACCAGCTCGGCCGCCTTCCTGAAGCTGGGTTCGGGCGCCAGGTCCGAGGCGATGGGCGAAGCCTATGTGGGCCTGGCCGACGACGCGGAGGGCATCGCCTACAACCCCGCGGGCATGGCCCAGAGCCTCTCCGGCGAGCTGGACGCCACCCACACGCTGTGGTTCCAGGGCCTGGCCTACGACAACTTCAACGCCATGGCGCCCCTCGGCAGCGACGGGATGCTGGGCGGATCTTTCGATTATCTTTCCGCGCCGCAGCTGGCGAGGACCCTCCTGGTCGGCGCCGGCGACAACCCCGACCCCAGCCAGAACTACCAGTTGGACGGCTCCTTCTCCCCCTATGACCTCGCCGCGGCCCTGGCCTACGCCCGCCCCCTGGGCGCGGGACTGCTGGGCGGGGCCAGCCTCACATTGATCGACCAGTCCATCGACACCGACAGCGCCGTGGGGCTGGGCCTGGACCTGGGCCTTCTATGGCAGGCGCCCCCGGCTCTGGGGGGGCTCAAGCTGGGCCTGTCCGTCCAGAACCTGGGGACGCCGATCAAGTTCGAGAGCGAGGCCTTCGAGCTCCCCATGGTCCTGCGGGGGGGCGCCTCCTACCGCACCTTGGGCGACGCCCTGGTGCTGTCCTTGGAGGGCGACCTTCCCTCCGACGAGACCCCGGTGCTCGCCGCGGGCGCCGAGCTCAACATCGCGGACCGCTTTTTTCCGCGGGTGGGCTGGCGCTACGACGACGAATTCAATCCCTGGACCCTGGGCTTCGGCCTGCGCTACGAAGTGTGGGGCCTGGACCTGAGCGTGGTGCCCTACGGCGCGCTGGGCATGACCTACCGCGCTTCGGTGGACTGGCGCTTCGGCCAGCCCGGGGTGGCGCTGGCGGCCCGCCTGTCCTACGCCAGCACGCTGGGCGCGGGCAAGTCCGCGGTGCTGGACCTGGGGATGGGCGCGGGCGCCCAGGTGCGGGCCTGGGCCGTGTACATCTACGACGCCGCGCAGCCCGGCCGGATCGTGCGGGTCTTCAGCGGCTTCGGCCCGCGCCAGGACGCAGTCGTGTGGGACGCCAGGGACCAGGACGGGGCGCCCGTGCCGGCGGGCGTCTACTGGGCGGTCCTCTCCGTGCGCTACGCCTCCGGGGCCACCGTGGACAGCCCCTATGTGCGCCTCGAGGCCAGCGACAGCGCCCCGGTGGTTTCATTGAGCATCAGCCCGGCCTGGCTCAACCCCGGCGCGCCCGGTGAGGCCTTCGTGCCCACCAGCTTCCATCCGGCGCTCGAATCCGGGCGGGAGCTCGCGGCTTGGCGTGTGGACATCCTGGATCCCCAGGGCAAGGTGTTCCGCAGCATCAGCGGAACGGGGGACCTGCCCGACCAGGTGCTGTGGGACGGCAAAGGGGATCAGGGGGACGAGCTGATCTCGGCGCAGGTGTACTCCGCGCGGCTGTGGGTGAAGGACGTCTTCGGGGCCGAGGGGATGAGCGCCGCGCCCTTGAGCTTCAAGGCGGTGTTCAGGAGATGATCGGGCTGGCGGAAAATTTTCCAGGGGGAAGCGATGGACAGTGACACGAAGGTCGAGATCGCGGTGCAGGTGCTGCCGCACGGCGAGGGCCTGGAGCTGCCGGCCTACGCCACGCCCCTGGCCGCGGGCCTGGACCTGCGCGCGGCGGTGGCTGAGCCGATGACGCTGGCGCCCATGCAGAGGGCCCTGGTGCCGACGGGCCTTTCGCTGGCGCTGCCGGAAGGCTTTGAGGCGCAGATCCGCCCGCGCAGCGGGCTGGCCCTCAAGCACGGCATCACCTGCCTCAACAGCCCCGGCACGATCGACGCGGACTACCGAGGAGAGGTGAAGGTGTTGCTGGTGAATTTGGGGACCGAAAGTTTTTCCATCGCCCGCGGCGACCGCATCGCGCAGATGGTGGTGGCGCGCCACGCCCGCGCCGTGCTGGAATCCGCGACGGAGCTGTCCGCCACGCAGCGCGCGCAGGGCGGCTTCGGACACACCGGAGTCTAGCCGCGTTTATAAAATTTTGCGCCGAATGTCCAGCTTGTTAGACCAATGTTCAAAACTTGTCTAAAACTCCCTTTCCGCGATCCGGAAAAAGTCGCCCCTTAAAACAGAGTTTTGTATTGACAGTTTTGCAATAGGAAATATACTAGCAGTCGCGTGGTCAATTTCGACCATACCAAATCTAGATGAAGGGGGGGATTACTTTGGCGACCAAAAAGGCGAAGAAGAAAGCTGCTAAGAAGAAGAAGTAACAAACAAAACAAATTGTCGATGTCATCAAAGCTATGCCCCGTTGTGAAACGGGGCATAGCTTTTTTTAGGGCCTTTTCCGGCTTTGGGCGCCCCCTGTGTGGATAAGTCCGTTTGGGCCCCTTCCGCGCGGGCAGGCGGGCCCGCGGCCACGTTGACATGGATTGCCCCCTTTGCTAAAGTTCCTGCCCTTCTGTCTCGATTTTTGGACGGAGCGTTTGTGGCCCGCCTCGCAGCCATCCTGATCGACCGCAAGCGTGACGACAAGTTTCGCTCCGAAACGCCGAAGCTCCTGCATCCCTGCGCCGGACAGGCCCTATGGCGCTGGGCCCACGGCGCCATGGTCCGCGCGGGCGCCCAGGGCGTGGTGCTGGTCGGCGATTCCGACGGCGTGGCCGCGCTCAAGGGCGAACTGGACACGGCCGCGACCTTCGAGGACGCCGTGCGCCGCTTAGGGTCCGTGGAAGGCTACCTGGTGGCCTTCGCCGACGCGGCCCTGCTGGCGCCCGAAGACCTGGCCGCCCTGGCGCGGGAAGGCTCCGACGCCGGCGAGGCGCGCCTGCCCAGGCTCATGGGCGAGGGCGGCGAGATGGAGCAGGGCTATGAGAGCGTCTTCGTCTTTGTGCCCGCGGCCGCCCGTGAGATCCTGAAAGGGCTTCCGGGCCCCGGGCTTCTGCCCCGGGGGGCCCGCGCCGGGGTCAGCGCGGTCGAAGTCGATCCCTATGAAGCCGGCCTGCGCGTGGTGGACCGCCGCGACCTGGGCGACGCCGAAGCCTGGCTGCGCGGGCGCATCATCGACGCGCACCTCGAAGCCGGCGTGACCTTCGTGGATCCGGCCACCTGCTATGTCGACGCCCAGGTGACGCTGGGGCGCGACACGGTCATCCATCCCTTCACATTCCTCACCGGCGACACCGCGGTGGGGCAGCGCTGCCAGGTGGGGCCCTTCACGCGCGTTCACTCCAGCCGCCTTGAAGACGGCTGCGTGGTCGAGCAGAGCGTCCTGGACGGGGCCCGCGTGCGCAAGCAGGCTATGGTGGGCCCCTGGACCCGACTGCGGCCCGGCTCCGACGTCGGCGAAGGGGCCCACGTGGGCAACTTCGTCGAGCTGAAGAACGCGCGCCTGGGGAAAGGGGCCAAGGCCGGCCACCTCGCCTACCTCGGCGACACGGACATCGGCGACGACGCCAACATCGGAGCGGGCAGCATCACGGCCAACTACGACGGCAAAGCCAAGCACGCCAGCAAGGTCGGCAAGGGCGCCTTCATCGGCTCCGGCAGCATCCTGGTGGCGCCGGTCAAGGTCGGGGACGGCGCGGTCACCGGCGCGGGTTCGGTGGTGCTGAAGGGGCGCGACGTGCCGGCCGGCGCGGTCGTCGCCGGCGTCCCGGCCAAGGAACTGAAACCGAGGAAGAAATAGCCCGCCGACGGGCTAAGGAAGGGACACAGGGGCGATGGACAACGAGATGAAGATCTTCAGCGGCAATTCGAACCCGGCCTTGGCGGCCGAGATCGCTGAGTCCCTGAACGTCAGCCTGGGCCGCGCCGAAGTGGGCAAATTCCCCGAAGGCGAATGCAAGGTCAAGATCGCCGACAACATCCGCGGGGCCGACGTCTTCATCCTGCAGAGCACCTGCCCGCCGGTGAACGACAACCTCGTGGAGCTGCTGGTGATGATCGACGCGGCCCGCCGCGCCAGCGCCCGCCGCATCACCGCGGTCATCCCCTATTTCGGCTACGCCCGCCAGGACCGCAAGGACCAGCCGCGGGTGCCCATCACGGCCAAGCTGGTGGCGAACCTCATCACCGAGGCCGGGGCCGACCGCGTGCTGACCATGGACCTGCACGCCCAGCAGATCCAGGGTTTCTTCGACATACCCCTGGACCACCTGATGGCCCTGCCCGTCCTGGTGGACCACTTCAAGGCCCTCAAGATCCCCGATCTGGCCATCTGCACCGCGGACGTGGGGGGCATCAAGGGCGCCTGGAAATTCGCCGAGAAGCTCAACGCGCCCTTGGCCATCGTGGACAAGAAGCGCAGCGGAGACACGCAGGTGCAGGCGCTGGCCCTGATCGGCGAGGTCAAGGGCAAGAACATCGTCATCCCCGACGACATGATCGCCACGGGCGGGACCCTGGTGAACGCCGCCCAGTTCCTGCGCGAAAACGGGGCCAAGGAGATCTACGCCTGCGGCACCCACGGGGTGCTTTCCGGCGGGGCGGTCGAACGCATCAAGTCCGCGGGCTTCAAGCAGGTGGTGATGACCAACACCATCCCGCTGGCCCCCGACAAGCAGCAGCCGAACTACCGCCACCTGAGCATCGCCCGCCTTTTCGGCGAGGCCATCCAGCGCATCCACAAGGAGACCTCGGTCTCCTCGCTGTTCGAAACCTAAATTTTTCGCCCTGCCCCCGCTCCCAGGCGCCATGGCCTGGCAACGGGGATACAGGGCAATCCAGCCCGCGCCAAACCCGCGGGCGTAAGCAAAGAAGGAGCACCCCATGGCCGAATACAAATTCACCGCCACGCTGCGTTCAACGAAGGGCAAGGGCTCGTCCAAGGGCCTGCGCTCCAAGGACCGCCTTCCCGCCATCGTCTACGGGCCCGGCCGCAAAGCCTATTCCGTCGAGGTGAGCGCCAAGGAAATCCCCCTGCTCTACCTGCGCACGCTCGGCAAGAACTCCCTGCTGACCATGAGCGTCACGGACGAGAAGGGCGCCGTCGCCGACTCCACGGTGATGTTCAAGGAGGTCCAGCGCGAGCCGGTCAAGAACCGCTTCCTGCACGTGGACTTCTACCATGTCGACCCCGCCCACCCCATCAATCTCAGGGTTCCGGTGGTGCTCGACGGTTCCGCCATCGGCGTCCGGGAGAAGGGCGGCATCCTCAGCCATCCGACCCGCTCCCTGCGGGTGCGCTGCCTTCCCGCCGACATCCCGTCGGAGATCAAGGTGGACATCAGCAAGATGGACATCGACCAGAGCCTGCTCCTGAAGGATTACACCCCGCCCAAGGGCGTGACCTTCCTGGGCGACCCGCACACGGTGCTGGCGCGGGTGAGCATGGTCGAGGAGGAGAAGGTCCAGGAAGCGACCGCGGCGGCCGCGGCCGAAGGGCCGGAAGTCATCACCGCCAAGAAGCCCGCGGAAGGCGAGGCCGCTCCCGCGGCCGGCGCGAAGCCCGCGGCTGGCGGGGACAAGAAAGAGGCGGCCAAGCCGGCCGCCAAGGCGCCGGCGAAAAAGTAGTCCGCCACGCCCGCCCGAGCATGGTCGAAAAAAGCCCCGCCGACTGGCGGGGCTTTTTTTGTTAGACTTATGCGGTGAATCGCCGCTACTTTTTCGGCCTGGGTAACCCGGGCCCCCGTTATGCCCGCACCCGCCACAACGTGGGTTGGTGGGTCCTGGACGCCCTTCAAAAGGCCTGGGACCTGCCCGAGGCCGGCAGCCGGAACCAATCCGAGTTCCGGCGCGGGGTGGTGCAGGGGGTCAAGGTGACCCTGGTGTGGCCCCAGACCTTCATGAATTTGAGCGGGACCTGCCTGGCCGAATGGAAGCGCCGGGAGGGCCTGGATCCGGCCACGGAAGCGCTGGTGCTGTACGACGACATGGACCTGGCGCCCGGGCGCCTGCGTCTGCGGCCCGCGGGCAGCGGCGGCTCCCACAACGGCATGAAGGACATCGTGGAGCGCCTTGGAAGCCCCGCCGTGCCCCGCTTGCGCTTGGGGGTGGGCCGGCCGTTGGATCCCGCCGATTGGGCGGACTACGTCCTCGCCTCCATAGCCCCCGCGGAAAAATCGGCTTTGGAGTCCGCCGTGGCGCGCGCCGTGGAGGCCTGCGGGCTCTTCCTCACCGAAAGCGAGATACCCAAGCTGATGAACCGGGTCAACGCCGCATGAGCACATGGAAGCCCGGAACTCCCGAGGAGGCTCTCCTTGAGGAAGGCTGGATCCGCGCGTGCCAAGCTGGCGACCTGGACGGCCTGGAAGCCCTCTACGACAAGTACCACCGCCAGCTTTATGCCTATCTGCTGGCGATGCTGCGTTCCCCCCACGCGGCCGAGGACGTGGTCCAGGACATATTCGTCAAATTGCACCACCAGATGGGCTCCTACCGCTTCCAGTCCCCTTTCCACCATTGGCTCTTCCGTCTTGCGCGCAACCAGGCCATCGACCATCTCAGGCGGGAGAAGGTGCGCTTCACCACCAGTTTGGACGAGAATCCCCTGGAGGGGGTGCCGCTGCGCGAACGGGTGCCCTCCCGGGGAGGTGACGCCGCCGAGGCCCTGGTGGGGGAGGAACGGGCCGCGCAGGTGCGCGCAGCTGTGGCCGAACTGCCCCAGAGCTTCCGGGAAGTCGTGATCCTGCGGGAATGGCAGGACCTGGCCTATGAGGAGATCGCCCAAAGGCTCGGCTTGAGCGTCGGAACGGTGAAATCCAGGCTTTTCAGGGCTCGGAGCGAACTGGAAAAGCGCCTGAAAAATATTCATATTTGAGAGCGTCAAACACGGAACTCCGGACCGATCTGGCGCGTCACTGTCGGGCTGGAAGAGTTCCATCAAGGTGTTGAAACCCCATGGCTGAAGACCTGAATTCAATCTTAAACGCATACCTCGACGGCCGCCTCAGCCAGGCGCAGCGCGCAAAGGTGGAAGCACGCCTGAAAACGCCGTCCGTGGCCCGCAAGCTTGAGGGATTGCGGCGCGTGCGCGCGGCAGTGCGCGAGGCCCTGCCGCAACCCAGCCAAGAACAGAGCCGGCGCATGTGGGCGTCCATCCAGGGGCAACTGGGCCCCGCCGCTGCCGATGCCCGGCTTCCCGAACAGGCGCCCCTTGTTTCCCCGTCTTTGGACCCGTCCCCGGCTGAGCCCTGGCACGCGTTCTTCACCCGCCCCTGGATGCGCCCGGTATGGGGCATGGGGCTCGCCGGGGCCGCCTTGGTCCTGGTTTTGTTCCTGAACCCCCGCATGTCGACCCGTGTCGCGCCGCCGCCGGTGGCCCCCTCCTCCCAGATATCCGCTGGGACGGGCGCTCCGGCCTCCCTGGCCTCCGAGAACAGCTCCAGGACCGCACAGATCTCCGCGCGGACCCAGGAGCCAGTCGAGGCCGAACCCGGGCCCGCCGCGGTCCTGGCCGAGGCACCCAAACCCAAGGAGACCCCCGCGGAAAGCGAGCCCCTGCCTACGGAAGCCGCGGCCGCCCCTGCCGTGGCCGCTCTGCCCGCGGCTGTTTCCCCGCCCTCCGCCGCCGGGCCCACGGAAGTGGAACTGGCCCTGGCCGACAACAAGGTCGACGACATGATCGACCAGTTCATGACCGTGCGGCAGCCCAGGAGCGTTCCGGCGGTGGTGGACATGGAGCCGTCCCCCCAAGCCCAGTCCCCTTCCCTGGGATTCTCGGGCGCGGACGTGGACTATCAGCAGGCCGCGGTGCCGGTTCAGCCCGCGGACGCGGATGGCCCTGCGGGCCGGGTCCAAGGATCCAAGGACGCCGGCGGGTTCTGGAACTGGACTCCGGCCGCGTCGGCCTTGAACCAGCGCAATTGGCCGCAAGCCCGCGTCGAATTGCAGGCCGCGCAAAACAAGGCCTCCGAGGCCGCGGAACGGGCTTTTGCCGATTCGGCCCTGACCTTGCTGTCCGCGCCGGGGGGCCCCTTGGAAGCGGCCTTGCCGGCCTTGCCGCCCGTCGGCGATTTGCGGGTCTTGAGCGCGGGGACCTGGCAGTTGTTGGTGGACAGCAAATTGGCCCGTTTCGGCGGCGGCGTCAGCGTGCGCTTGCCCGGCCTGCGCGAGGACGGCGATTCATTCCTCCTGGATCTGACCTTTGATCGCGGAGAATTCGCGCCCGGGGCCCACTTCGTCCGCGTCAGCGGGGAAGCGCCGGTCAAAGTGATCGACTCCGCCAAGCAGCCGGTATCTGCGGACGATTTTTATGCGCCCAATGGAGCGGACTATGACATTTCGGACCACGAATTGAGGTTACGGTAAAAAACAAGTTCTTGCCCAATGGGGACTGCATTTTTGGGTCAAAATTGATTAAAATCAAATCGTTTGAATTTTTGGAAATTCATATTTTGTAATTTTATCGTCAAATTTACCTCCCAAAAAGAGCCATAAATATTGACAACATTTTAGGTATTTTTGTAAATATGTACTCCTGCTGGCTAGCGAGAATATATCATAAAACGCTCGATTTCTAGGATAAAACGGGTAAAATGTAGGACGCTCCAGGGCCGCGACTTACTTAAACTTTAAACGCTTCAAGACGATGGCTGAAGAGAAGAAGGAAGACCTGATAGGATACGGGGTTTCATAAGCTCATTTTGAAGAAGTGATGAAAGCGAAAAACATAGTTTCATATCGCGGATTTATCTCCGGGGCGCTTTTCGCGCTCGGCCTGATGCTGTGCCCGATTAGCCTCTTCGCCGCCTTGGACCAGATCCCTTGGGTCCTGCAGGGCAACGCCGTCAATGCGCAGACCGGCAACGTGGTGATCGTCCCGGACCAGAACGGCCTGACCGGGCCCGGTAACCAGGTCGGGGCCATGTGGGACCCCTGCGCCATCAACGTCAATGACAGCTTCAACCTCAGCTGGACCGTCAACCTGGGCGGCAACGAAATGCCCTGCGGCGCCGACGGCATGGCCTTCGTGCTGCAGACCGGCGGCACGGGCGTCATCGGTCTCGCCTCGGGCGAGCACGGCTATGACAACGGCAGCATCCCGACCACCTCGCTGGCGGTGGTCTTGGACACCTACCAGAACGTGGGAGGGCTGTACCAGGATCCGGCCTACGAAAGCCTGGGCATCGAGGACAACAACAACGTGGAGGACGCGTCCTGCAACGGGACCGGGCCGGTGACGATCGCCAACACCTTCGGCGGCTGCCGCCCCCCCATCCTTCCCGGCGGGGCGAACGCGAGCAACGGCCAGAACCTCACCGTGGACTTCATCTGGACCCCCAACACGGTCACGGGCGACGCCACCTACGAGGTTTTGGTCAACGGCACCGAGCAGGCCGAATGGACCGTGGACAATTACCCCGCCCTCTTCGGCGCGGGCAACCTCAGCAACGTGACCTTCGGCTTCACGGGCTCCGACGGCGGCGAATACAACGTGGAGCAGGCCGGCCTGAACACGGGATCGACCGTGAACAACGGGGTGAACCCGGCCTCGGCCGGCCTCTGCGCCAACAACACGGCCACCCCGAACACCACCCCCACCTTCCTGCCCACGCCCTACTACTGCCAGTCGCCGCTGCCGACCCTGACCAACTCGAACACGCCGGGGCCGACCCCCACGCCCTATCCCACCGCCTGCGGCGGGGATCCCTCCTTTGTGCAGGCCTGGACCCTGGCCACGGGCTGCTGGAGCACGGAAACCTACACCATCACCGTGCCCAACGACCCGGGCATGCTGCTGATGGTGGAGGTGGACAGCACCAGCAACAACCTGACGGTGAACAGCGTGTCCACCGGGGCCACCGCGGGAGCGCCCGGGGACGAGACCAGCATGGGTGCGGCGGTCATCACGCAAAGCGTGCCGTCGGGCGGCTACATCACGACGTATAAGATGGTGAATCCGACCCCTGGAAGCTACACGATCACCTTCAACCTGGGCGGCAGCACCACCTGCAGCTGGGCGGCGACCGCGACCTTGTACGAGAACGTCGACACGGGCAACCCCATCGGGGCCACGGCAAGCAGCAGCAACAGCTCCGGCCTGGAGGCGGAGTCCGACAGCCTCAAGACCAACAACGCCAACAGCCTGATCCAGGACTACGTGGCCTATTCCAACACGACGGTCAACACGGGCAACGGGCAGCCGCTGTGGGGGAGCACGGCCGCCTCCACGGGCAACGGCAACTACGCCTTCGGGTCCTACTACCAGGCGGCCGCGGCCAACGTGACCTACCCCATCACCTACAACACCAACCAGGACGAGTCCTCCTGGGCCTATGAGGCCGTGGAAATCAACGCTGCCCCGAACTGCAGCACGCCCAGCGACACGCCGAGCTTCACCAAGACCGTCACGAGCACCTTCACGGACACCCCCACCAAGACCTACACGCCGTCCCCGACCAAGACCTTCACCGTGCCCCCGAGCCCCACCAACACGGATTCGCCGACCAACACCTTCACGGTGTCGCCGACCAACACCTTCACGTTCTCCCCGACCAAGACCTTCACGCCGTCGCCGACGAACACCTTCACGTTCTCCCCGACCAACACCTTCACGCCCTCGCCGACCAAGACCTTCACGGACTCCCCGACCAAGACGAACACGGTGTCCCCGACGAACACCTTCACGTTCTCCCCGACCAACACCTTCACGCCCTCGCCGACCAAGACCTTCACGGACTCCCCGACCAAGACGAACACGGTGTCCCCGACGAACACCTTCACGGTTTCGTCGACCAGCACCTTCACGTACTCCCCGACCAACACCTTCACGCCCTCGCCGACCAAGACGATCACGGTGTCCCCGACGAACACGGTCACCTTCTCGCCGACGAGCACCTTCACGGACAGCCCGACGAAGACGAACACGGTGTCCCCGACCAACACCTTCACGGACTCCCCCACGAAGACGAACACGGTGTCGCCGACGAACACCTTCACGGTGACCTCGACCAGCACCTTCACCTTCTCCCCGACCAACACCTTCACGCCCTCGCCGACCAAGTCGATCACGGTGTCCCCGACGAGCAGCTTCACGCCCTCCCCCACGAACACCTTCACGGCTTCTCCGACCAAGACCTTCACGCCGTCGCCGACCCAGAGCTTCACCGTGAGCGACACCCCGACCCTGCTGCCCACGGGCACGGTGACGGACAGCCCCACGTTCTCGGTCTCGCCGACCAGGACCTTCACGGCCAGCCCGACCCTGACCTTCACTCCCTCGCCCACCAGCAGCTTCACCCCCTCGCCGACCAAGACCTTCACGCCCTCGCCGACGAACACGGTCACCTTCTCGCCGACCAGCAGCTTCACGGCCTCGCCCACGCAGTCCTTCACGCCGTCGCCGACCAGGACCTTCACGGCCTCCCCGACGAAGACGGACACGGTGTCCCCGACCAACACCTTCACGGCCAGCCCGACCTTCACCCTGCAGTCCACGGGATCGGCCACGAACACCTACACCTTCACCGTGTCGCCGACCGAAACCTTCACGGCCTCGCCCACCAAGACCTTCACCGCCTCGCCCACCAACAGCTTCAGCGCCACGCCCACGAGCAGCTTCACGGCCTCGCCCACGCAATCCTTCACGCCCTCCCCGACCAGGACTTTCACGGCCTCGCCGACCCAGACCTCCACCGCGTCCCCGACCAGGACCTTCACGGCCAGCCCGACCTTCACCCTGCAGTCCACGGGCTCGGCCACGAACACCTACACCTTCACCTTCTCGCCCACCGAGACCTCCACGGTGTCGCCGACCAAGACCTTCACCGCGTCGCCAAACCACAACAGCGCCGCCA
>Ga0210388_10001625_pt1 | contig 17630 bp, 14 predicted proteins | sample IncBWC19OmetaG_FD_155485 | JGI IMG/M metagenome (GOLD analysis project Ga0210388, IMG submission 155485) | Forest soil microbial communities from Barre Woods Harvard Forest LTER site, Petersham, Massachusetts, United States - Inc-BW-C-19-O ... | reverse complement strand
AGGGCGCGCACGGTTCTGCCTAGGACGTGCGTCGCAATCAACATCTATCTCCCTATTATCAGAATATCAAGCTGGAGGGGGTAAATGCGCCATTTTGAGGAAGGCTCTATCTGCTTTGTTGTCAGATGCTTGCGTGGAATGGAGAGGCTTTGGGGGCTTGACAAGCGAGAGGGCTGGGGTTTGCGGCTGGAAATACCGTCTAAGTCATTGAGGGTCTTGAGAAAACCGCTGCCGAGCTGTACTCGGCAGGGACGCGCGACTACCCCAGAATGCGAACTGCGCGTTCTGGGGACCCCGGACCGGGGGCGGCCGTCCCCACGTGGGCATTGCCATCTTCCGAGCAGGTCATTGCCAAGTGATGTGTTTCGCAACAGTTGTGGGGGATCTCGCGCCATTGCGGGATTTCACCACCCTTAAATTAGAGTTGGCTCTTTTCCCCCAGTGTTGCGGGGCGGCGGGCGGACGGCAGGCTTTTGGACAAAGTAGATTACAGCTATTTTTATCAGCTACTTACGAAGAACGCTCACGACCATTGGCACGTCCTTTAGTTTCGGTTGGCGAAATGCACTAAAGGGCAGCGAGGGGCAGCCGCAATGAGTGCCCAGGCACAGACTGGCGGAGCAGGGCCTAAGCCTCTGAGACTTTGTACGAGATGCAAAATTCATGGAGGTCTTATTTTTATGAAGAAAGCGATGCTAGTTCTGATGTTCGTCCTGGCCGTCGCCGGATTCATGTTCGGGCAAGCCTGGACATCGCCGGTTGACGTGTTGGGCGCGCACAATAATGGCGGCCGCGGTTGCGCTGGTTGTCATGCTCCGCACAGCGGCTCGTTCGGTTCCGGTCATGCCGGCGCTGCCGATTCCGGCAGCTATGCATTGTGGGGCCAGGATGCCAGCCCACTGTACGGCAAGACAATCGCGTTCGGCGACAACGGGCAATATACCGAAGTTCTGCCCGCCACGATCGCCGGCGGAAGCCAGGAAGTCGGCGGAATTCTGCTCTGCCTGAGCTGCCATGATGGCAACGTTACGCCGTCGAACATGATGGTTAACCAGTCGTACGAACAACGCATCGGCCTTCTGACGAATACTGCTTACGGCAATGGAAAGATCCCGACGTTGCTGGGCAATGACGGCAGCACGGCCGGCAACTACACCAACGATCACCCGGTAGGTCAGCTTGCTGTGATCGGCACGGGCAACGGTTTGGTCAGCACGGCCGGGACATTGTCAGTCACGGCGGGCAGCCCTTATGCACAGTTCGTAGCCAACTACGGCTGGCCGTCTCTGGCACCTGGCAAATGGTCGAAACCGTATGGCATCACCGCTGCTGGCGCACCCTATGTACTTTGCACGACTTGCCACAACCAGCACGTGATGACGGTGTACGCGTCTAGTGCAGCGAGCCCGATCGCGGCAGACGGCGGCGGCAAGTACTATGCCACCTTCTTCTTCGTGAACGGCCCGTACAACCCGAACATCAACAACGTAGCCAACGCGAATGCGCCTTCGACGACTCAGTTCTGCCGTCAATGCCACTTTGGCGAAGCGAACGAAGCCAACAACACCAACAACATCACGACGGTCTTCCAGTAAACAGAGCGTGATGCCGGGGGAGAGAGAAACTTCTCTCCCCTTTTTTTTCGAACGCAGGATCTGATTCAGCAAGCGAGGATTTATGAGAAACCCACTCCCCATCTGCGCAGTGCTACTGATCACGCTGGCAACGGCCACAGCCCAGGTCGCGTCGCACGCGCCCAGCTCGATGGCCAACGCGTCCGCGACGAATTTGCCTCCGGCCCAGGTGACGCCGGCAATGCAGGTGAGCGACAAGCCGGTGGCGCGGGTGAATGGAGCGGTGCTGACCGACCGCGACCTGCTGCGCGAGATGTACATGATCTTTCCCTACGCGCAACAGCACAACGGATTCCCGAAGGCGCAGGAAGCGGCGATCCGGCAGGGCGCGCTCGAGATGATCATCTTCGAGGAGCTGGTGTACCAGGAAGCGCAGCACCGCGGGCTGACGGTCTCGTCCGAGAAGATCAAAACCGCCGAGGCGCAGTTTCAAAAACAGTTCAACAGCCCCGAGCAGTACCAGCAATATCTGCAAAGTGAAATGCAAGGGTCGGAGCAGAAAGTGCGGCAGCAGATCAAGCGCTCAATGCTGATCGAGCAGGTGCTGAAGACCGACGTAGAGAATCGATCGGCGATTACGGCAGCAGATGTGAAGGCGTATTACGACAAGAATCCGGCGAAGTACACGCTGCCGGAGTCGTTCACGTTTCAGAGCATTTCGATTATGCCGCCGATGAAGCCGACCGCGAACCAGGCGGCCGAAGCGCAGAAGAAAGGCGAGGACGCGTTGCGGCAGGCGAAGGCAACGAAGACCTACCAGGATTTTGGCTTGCTGGCGGAAAAGATTTCGGAAGACGATTTTCGGGTGAACATGGGCGACCACAAAGCAGTGGGCCGCGACAAGCTGCCGCCGCAAGTCGTGAAAGCGCTGGCTGCGATGCAGCCGGGGCAGGTGAGCGGGTTGATCCAGATCGAGTCGGCGTACACCATCATCCGGCTGAACGCGCACACACCAGCGCACAAGCGCAGCCTGCAAGAGGTGCAGGCCGATCTGAAGGTCGAGTTGCAGAAGGCGAAATACGAGAAGATGCGCTCGGGGCTTGCGAAGCAATTGCGGGCGAAGGCGAAGATTGAAGTTGTGTAGTTTGTAAGGAACTCTGGTCGTGGGTGGAGACGGGGCTTGCCCCGTCTCCGCTTTGTTTCAGGCGGTTCGTTCTGCTGAACTTCCGATCCCTCTCAAACCAAGAGCATCACGGCGGATCCCCTTCCGCAAAGCGCGGGCGGTGTGGTTACCCAGGTTAGCGTCCAAAGAACGGACGCGAACCTGGGGCACCTTCGCACTCGCACCTTCGCGCTCGCTCCCGTCCGTTTCTCTGTACTGATTTCCAGCGTGAGTCTTTCAACTCGCTCTCCGGGTGATATGCCGCAGGAAACGCGAATACGCCTCTCCTGAACCGCCTCAACTACAACCTAACATGCTTATTTTCAGATTGTTATCTATTCCTCCGCAGAGCCGGTCTTTGGCATGGTTTGTGCATTTATTAGAGGCTCGGATCCACCCAGGTTCGAGCCTCTGGTGGGAAGGGTAGGGGTGGTATGAAGGGCGCGAAAGGGATTCTCGGACTCGCGATTCTGGTGATAGCGCAGGTGTCCGCGGCCCAGATTCAGATCGGGGACAACACAAAGTTGAGCGCGGGCGGGTTGGCCACGTTCGGGTACCAAGGCGACTACGGCGACGAGATTCAAGGGAGTCACGGGCTGACGGCTGGATTCGACGGCAAGATTTCGGGCTCTTACTACAATCCTAATTTTATTTCGTTCACAGCGAACCCCTACTACAACCAGTCACGAGCGGATTCGAACTACCAATCACTGACGGGGGCGAGCGGCGTGAACGGCACCGCGAATTTCTTTACGGGCAGCCATTTTCCGGGTTCCGTGAATTACCACTACGACGCGAACAGCACGGGGACGTTCGGACTGATCGGGCAGCCGAACTTCACGACGGTCGGCCGCTCGCAAGGTTTCGGGGTCAACTGGAGTGCGATCATGCCGGACCTGCCGACGATTTCGGTTGGGTTCTCGGAAGGCAGCGGCCACAGCACGCTGTACGGGACGGACGAAGAAGCGAATTCGAGCAGCAAGTTATTTAACGTTCACTCGAACTACCAGATCGAAGGGTTCCGCCTGAACGGCTATTACGATCACAACAACCTGAAGTCGCAGTTTCCGGAGTTCCTGGTTGGGCAAGGGCAATCCGCGCTGGATTCAAGCGGGCAGGATTTCGGCTTCGGGGCCACACATTCACTGCCGCTGCACGGCACGGTTTACGCGACCTACAACCGGTCGACGGCAACCAGCAATTACCTGTCAGAGGATGCGACCAGCGGGAACAACTCGAATGACTCGAACTACACCTCGAGCAATGAGACGGTGAGCGCGAGCTTTCACCCGGTTGCGAAGCTGAACGTGAACGTCACGCAGAATTACGTGAACAATCTGACCGGATACCTGGCGCAGACGGTCGCCGGCAACGGAGTCGTGACGCCGGGAATCGACCTGGGCACGGGCTCCTATTCATCGACGTTCGGCGGGGGAGCTACCTACACATTCACCAACTACCTTTCAGCGTCGGGGCAGGCGACTTACTACCATCAACATTATTTTGGGAAGAGCTATGACGGGACCTATCTTGCGGGCACGATCAACTACGGCAAGCGGCTGTGGGACACATTCACTTTCTCCGTATCGATGATCGACAGCTCGAACGGCCAGGGGACGAATGCGGTGGGGTTTGTCGGCAACGTGAACTTCTTCCGCCGGTATGGACTCTGGCAGACCTCGGGGCAGTTCAGCTATGCGCAGAATGTGCAGACGCTGCTGGTGACCTACACGAGTTCCTATTACAGCTACAGCGCGAACGTGCGGCGGCGGTTGCCGGCGGGGATGACATGGATTGCGGCTTTCAACGGCAATCACAGCGGCCTGACGAACTACCAGGGAACTAGCAATCACGGCGAGAGCTATTCGACGTCGCTGAGCATGCGGCGACTGGACGTGAACGGGTTCTACACCCAAGCCAACGGAATTTCGCTGCTGGGATCGGGTGGGGTCATCGCGCCTCCGCCAACGCCCGGGGTGACGGATTACATTTTGTTCAACGGTTCAAGTTATGGCGGCGGGATCTCGGTTACGCCGGTGCGGCGGCTGTCGATCGCGGGGACGTTCAGCCGCGCGATCAGCGATACGGTCTCCAGCACGTATTCGCACAACAACACGGAAGTATTTAACGCGCAGATGCAGTATCGTCTGAGACGCATCGGGCTGTTGGCGGGATACACACGTTTCACGCAAGGCATCAGCGCGGTAGGCGCGCCTGCGAACACTACGACGTACTTCGTCGGGGTGAGCAGATGGTTCGACTTCTTCTAGGCGGGCGGAGACGATCCGCGATCCGGGCAGGCGTAGCGATAGCCACACTCAGCGTTCTGATGGTTGCCCCGGCTGGGGCGTCCAAGAAATCGAAGGACAAACTCGCGCCGCCACCACCGCCCGAACTGCTGCTGGATGGCGGGCGCAAACTCTCGTTCGAGCGCAGCTTCAGCCTGGAGCGCGAAGTCAAACCCAAGCGCAGCTTCTGGACAAAGGTGGTGGACGTGATTGCGGGGCAGCCCGACTTTCACTACCTGGTCAGCCCCTACAGCATTACGACCGATTCGACGGGGCGCGTGATTGTGTCGGATGTGGGCGCGGCGGGGGTCCACATTTTTGACTTCGCCCAGCAGAAGTACAAGTTTATTTCACGGCGGGATGCGGGCAAAGACCCGATGCTGACGCCGCAATGCGTGGCGGTCGATGCGCAGGACAACATTTATGTTACCGACTCGCAGACCGGCAAGGTGTTCGTGTTCGACGAAAAGGGCAAGTACAAGCGCGCGATCGGGAGCCTGAAGGGCGGCGAAGGATACTTCAAGCGGCCGACCGGCATTGCGGTGGATTCGGCGGCGCAGCGCATTTACGTGACCGACACGCTGCGCAACAAAATCTTCATGATGGATATGCAAGGCAGCGTATTGCAGACGATCGGCAAGGCGGGCACGGGCAATGGCGAGTTTAACTTTCCGACCGAGCTGCTGCTGAATGGGAATGACCTGATCGTGGTGGACGCGATGAATTTCCGGGTGCAGGTGCTCGACCGGTCAGGGGCGTTTCGATACGCGGTGGGAAGTGAAGGAGATGGCGCGGGCTGGATCTTTCGTCCGAAGGGGATTGGGATCGATTCGGAAGGGCACCTTTATGTAGTGGACGGGCAGTGGGGGATGGTGCAGGTGTTCGACGAGAAGGGGCGGTTGCTGTATTACTTCGGGCAGCGAGGGACGGGGCTGGGAGATTTTCAGTTGCCGACCGGGCTGCACATCGACCACCAGGATCGAATCTTCGTGGTCGATTCGTTTAACCGGCGGGTTGAAGTTTTCAAATACTACGGAATTGCGCCGGCGACGGGAGGCACCCAGTGAAGAACATCGGGGTGCTGGTCGCGGTGCTTGCGTGCGTGGTTTTCGGTGTGGCGCTTGCCGGAGCGCAGACGACCGTCAATGGCGATGTGCTGGGGATGCATAACCTGTCGCCGGGGAGTGGAGCGTCGGTGTATTCGCAAGGGAGCCTGGGATGTACGTTCTGCCATGCTCCGCATAGCGGGCTGGGTGGAGTGACGCCACTCTGGAATCAGAAACTGTCGCAGAAAACGTACACACCTTATACCAGCACGACGTATTCGCAGCAGGGCAACACGCAGCCGACGTTGGGCATCACGAGCAGCTTGTGCCTAAGTTGCCACGATGGCACGGTCGGAGTCGGACAGTCGGCGGCGTATGGTCCGCTGCCGACGGTGGGTTCGTTGAATAGTGTGGATTCTTTTGGGGCGACCCTGACGGGATCGCATCCGTTCAGCCTGGTGCTGCCGCTGAAAGACGCGCCGAGCCTGGTGGCTTCGCTGGCGACGCAGGGAAAGACGGCCGACCCTACGGGAGCGGTGAAGCTGATTAGCGGAAATATCGAATGCACGAGCTGCCACGATCCGCACGTGCAGAACATCGACAAGATCGCGCAGAATTTTCTGGTGCGGGATAGTTCGAATGCGCAGATGTGTACCGCCTGTCACGATCCGACGCGGGTGGTGCAGGGGCAAGTGAATCCGCTGGCAGCGTGGCCCGCAAGTATTCACCAGATGGCGACCAACCAGGTATCACCCGATGCGCATGTCGGGTCGTATCCGACGGTGGGAGTGAATGCCTGCACGTCGTGTCACACGTCGCATGATGCGGTCGCGCCGGCACGGCTGCTGCGTTCGGCAACGCCCTCGGCTCCGGCAAACGATGCGGCTACGCAGGATTGCATGACCTGCCACAACGGCGGCACTTATGTGTCGCCGGCTGCGCCGAATGTGATGGCGGAAGTAGCGAAGGTCGGACATCCCCTGCCGGCCGGAAATAACTTTCACGATGCGGCTGAGACGCCAGTGCTGAATAACAACCGGCATGCGACTTGCGTCGACTGCCACAACGCTCACGGTTCGAACCAGGTGATCACATTTCCGGTGCCGCCGACATTGCGCGTCTCGCAGTCGGGAGTGACGGGCATCAGCACCATGGATGGCGTGACCGTGCTTACGCCGGCGGTCAATCAGTTTGAAAATTGTCTGCGCTGCCACGGCACAAGCACCGGCAAGCAGCGGCTGATCGTCTACGGCTATGCTCCGATGCGATTGGTCGCGCCGGCAGATCCTCTCAACGTAAATCCGGAATTTGCTTCGACGGCGACATCGAGTCATCCGGTAACGCACGACCGGACCAGCCCGCTACCGCAACCCAGTTTGCTGGCCAGCATGCTGAACCAGAATGCAACAACCTCTTCGCGCGTGATGGGTGTGCGCATCCTGTGCAGCGATTGCCATAACAGCGACGACAACCGGGAGTTCGGCGGCACAGGGCCGAACGGTCCTCATGGTTCGGTGAACTCGCACATCCTGGAACGCAATTACCAGTTCAGTCAGGCCGCGATTCCCGGGGGCGTGGTTACGAATCTGTTTCCCAGCCCGGATTTGACGACCACCGGCCCGTACGCGATGTGCGCGAAGTGTCACGACCTGACCAACGTGGTGGCCAATAACAGCTTCAACCAGCACGCCCTGCATATCTCGCAGTACGGATTCAGCTGCTCGGTGTGCCACACATCACACGGAATGGGAGCAACCTCTCCGAGCGTCACCGGGGAGCGGATGGTGAATTTCGACGCGAATGTAGTGGGCCAGAACAGTGGGGCGCCCATCAGCTACAACCGGAATACCAACACGTGCACGCTGATGTGCCACTCGGTGGCGCACAATGCAGACGGGTCAGTAGCGGCGGCGAGTTCAGCGAAGCCGAAGTTTGTGATCAAGAAGTGAGCTCGGGGCCACGACCTTGGCAAGACGCAGGAAATGGATGGTGACGGTTTTCTCGGGTTGACGTTGTCTGGTGACGCTTTGCCGCAACGTTAGCGGGGAAACTTGCGGGGCTGGGCACGACGGGTTTGAGGACGCGGTTAGGCCCTCGGAATCAGATCCAATCCAGCCCTGCACGTAAAGAATCGATTGTAGAACGACAGGTTCAGGAAAGACGAATGCACGAGACGGCAACAGCGACGCAGACCGCATCGCCAGACGCCAAGCCAGAAACCGAGCGGGCGACGGGCACACTGCGCTTCTGGCTGCCGCGGGTGGCGACGGCCGTGCTTCTTCCTATCCTGCTGCTGGTGGTCGCGGAAGGGGCGCTGCGATTTTTCGACGTTGGATTCAACCCGGCTCTTACCGTTCCGTGCACGCTCCACGGACAAGCGGCCTCCTGTTACAACTTGTTCTTCCCGGCGCCATTTTTTCCTCCCGGCATGATCAAGACTCCGCAGGCGTATGCGATCCCCGCACTGAAGCCGGCCGGGACTTACCGGATTTTTGTGCTCGGCGAGTCGGCGGCCATGGGGGATCCGGATCCGGCCTACGGCTTCAGCCGCTACCTCGAAGTGATGCTGCGGGAAAAGTTTCCCGCAATGAAGTTCGAGGTCGTCAATACGGGCAGCGTTGCGATTAACTCGCACGTCTTGCTGCCGATCGCGAAGGGCCTGGCCAGCCAGCAGCCGGATCTGTTCATCATCTATTCGGGGAACAACGAAGTGGTTGGCCCGTACGGACCGGGCACTGCGCTTACGTCGTCGGGTATGAGCTTACCCGTAATCCGCGCCAGCATTTTCTGGCGCTCCACACGCTTAGGGCAACTGCTGACCAAGCTCGGAACACCCAAGCGCGAATGGGGCGGCATGGAGATGTTTCTCGACAAGCAGGTGCCCGCGAGTTCCCCGCTGATGAAGTACACGTACGAGAATTTCGAGCGCAATCTGCGGGATACGATCGCAATCGCTCGCGGGGCAGGCGCGCGGGTTCTGGTCGCGACCGTCGCAACGAATTTAAAAGACTGCGGGCCGTTCGCCTCGTTGCACCGCGAAGGTTTGTCAGCAGACGATTTGCGGGCGTGGTCGGCGCTGATGCAGAAGGGTACGGAGCTCGAAGGCAGCCGATCTTACCCGGAAGCGATGCAGGCGTATCTGGCCGCGCAGCAGATCGACGACCAGTATGCAGAGCTGGAATTCCGAATCGCGCGCTGCTTATGGATGATGGGCGATTATGGCACGGCCAAAGAGCATTTCTCCCGAGCGCGCGATCTCGATGCGCTGCGTTTCCGGGCCGACAGCCGGATCAACGAAATCAATCGGGCTGCCGCTGCATCGGAAGGAGCGGAACTGGTCGACGCCGATGCGGTGCTTGCCGGGGGAAGTCCAAACGGCATTACGGGCAGCGAACTTGTGTACGAGCACGTGCACCTGACTGCGGAAGGAAACTATCTCCTGGCACGAGCCATGTACGAAAAGATCGCGAGCAAACTGAATGCGGGCGGCCAGCAGGTTTCCGCTGCTGATGTTCCTTCGCAAGCCGAGTGCGAGCAGCGACTTGCCTTCACCGGTCACGACCACATTCGCATCGCTCGCGAAATGTGGCAACGTCTGCAAAAGCCTCCTTTCACGAATCAACTGAACCATTCAGAGCAAGCGTTGCGCCTCGCGATTCAAGCGAGTACGCCGGAAGAGAGTCCCGACCAGACCGCGGCGGAGTATCAATGGGCGATCCGGCAGAAGCCGGATGATCGCGTGGTGCATTACAATTTCGGGCTTTTTTTGTTCGACTATGACCGGAATGCGGCCGCACAAGAATTGCGACTATCGCGGCCCTGGGATGGATTCCCGGTATTCGCGCCCGACGGGACCGCGATCGAGTAGCTGGGGGACGAGCGCTAAGTGGCGCGGCTTTCACAAGGGCTTGGGGTGAGGATTGTTGATTCGAACGAGTCTCTACATTCTGGCGTTCGTGATCTCGCTCGGCGTCGTTGCGCGCAGCCGATCGCGAATCGCGCGCCAGCTTGTTCTTGTGAGCTGCTCGTATGTGGTGTACATGAGTTGGGGAAAGTGGTTCGCGCTGGTTCTGTTCGCGTCTACCGTAATGAACTTTGTGCTTGGGCAATGGCTGCGCCGAAATTCATCCGCACTCATTCTTTGGCTCGGCATCGCGTTCAACCTTGGGTTGCTCTGCAGCTACAAATACATTCCCGAGATGGCGGTGCATTTGCCGCTTTCGTCTTTGCAGCGGTTCTCGCATCTTGCGCTGCCGCTTGGGATTTCGTTCTGGACGTTCCAGGCGATGAGTTACCTGTTTGATCTATATCGCGGAGAGGAACTCGATCCGTCGTTTCTTGAATTCGCCTTGTACATGGTGTTTTTCCCGGTCGCGATCTCAGGCCCAATTTGCCGGATGACGGAAATGCTGCCGCAGTTTCGCGGAGGCAAGAAGCTGGAGTGGCAGGAAATTAGCGGCGGCCTTCGTCGCATCGCCATGGGCGTATTGATGATGCAATTAGCCCGACTGCTCGGGCAAGGAATCTTGTCGGGAGACGGACTCAATTCGGGCTTTGACCACGCGACCCAGTGGACGGGCCTTGATGCCTGGTGCCTGGCGGCCGGATACGGGCTGCAACTTTTTCTTGATTTCGCCGGGTACTCTCACATCGCGATCGGGGCGGCCCAGGCGCTCGGCTTTGTAATTCCGGAAAACTTTGCGCGGCCGTTTCAAGCGACGAGCCCTTCGGTCTTCTGGACACGCTGGCATATGTCGTTGTCATTCTGGATTCGAGACTACGTGTTTCTTCCGCTCGCGACGATTCGCCGCGAGGTCTGGTGGCGGAATCTGATTTTGATTGTCTCGATGATTGCATTTGGGGTGTGGCATCGGGCGAGCGTCCTGTTTGTCCTTTGGGGCTGCTACCACGGAGTGCTGCTGGTGGTTCACCGGCAAGTGCAGCAACTCGAACGCCGACTCAACTGGAATCCGCCAGAGCTGGCGTGGAATTTTCTGTCATGGCTTGTCACCATGATGTGCGTGAGTCTGGGCTGGATCCTGTTCCGCGCCAACACGCTGTCTGAGGCCAGGCAGATGCTGGCGGCCATGGCATCGCCCTCGACGTACTTCTCCCATGCACTCAGCGCGAGTTTGTACCTGCTGGTGGGCAGCGTGGCGGTGAGCTATGGCCTGGTGGTTCTCATAAGTGCGGCTCTGGGAGGACTGGGGAGTTCGGCCGAACGATTGGAGTCGCGTTCACCCGCGATCAACATGCTCTTCCGAAACCGCTGGTTCTGGATACCGCCGCTCTACGTGATCGCCTTGCTGCTGCTGGTGATTGTTACCCACACGCGCGGCACCGATGCCGCGCAGTTGATGTACCGGAATTTCTGAATCATGCAGCAGTGACAATGTGTTCGACTCGAGATGCCCGGAACTGCGATCGAATATTCAATACCCATGGCGGAGATGTGAAAGAGTTTTGCAATCTCGTGGATGCTCTTGCCGCCGCGCCGGGGGACCGTCCATTCATCACATTCTGGATTGACGAAGACGAAAGCGAGACGGTGACGTTCGCTGAGTTCCGTAACCTGGCCGCGGGCCAGGCCCGGACTTTGCTAGCGCATGACGTTCATCGCGGGGATCGGGTGATTCTCATCATGCCGCAGGGGATCGCGGCCATGACTGCGTTCGCCGGCGCCATGATGTTGGGAGCGGTGCCAGCATTTCTCGCCTACCCGAATTTCAAGGTTGAGCCATCAAAATACCGAGAAGGGCTGACCGGCGTCACCGCGAATTTGCGGGCGAAGGCAGTGATGATCGATCAGCTATTTCCAGACGAGTTGATACGGCATGTCGGGTCAGGCGGGGACACGAAACTGATCCGCGCCGGCGCTTGTGAAGGGGCGAAGGCGGACTTGCCCGTGTTCGAGTGCGGCGACGACGATTTGGCGTTCATCCAGCATTCGGCGGGAACGACCGGGCTGCAAAAAGGGGTTGCGCTAACCCATGGTTCGGTCCTTCGGCAGTTGGAGCATCTGGCGCGCACGCTGGCGATCGATGGATCGAACGATCGCATCTACAGTTGGCTGCCGCTGTATCACGACATGGGCCTGATTGCCTGCTTTATGCTGCCCATGGTGTGTCATGTGCCGGTGGTGATGCAGTCGCCGCTCGACTGGGTCATGCATCCGGAAATGATGCTGCAGATCATCGGTGATTTTCAGTGTACGTTGGCCTGGATGCCGAATTTCGCGTTTCAGTTTGTGCCTCGACGCACGAAAAAGAGTCGGTGGCCGGAGTGCAGCCTGGGCTCGCTCCGTGCATTGATCAACTGTTCGGAGCCGGTGCGATCGAGCAGCATGGAAGAGTTTGAGGAAGCGTTCTCGACACTGGGGCTTCGACAAGGCGTATTGCAGTCGAGCTATGCCATGGCGGAGAACGTATTCGCGGTAACGCAATCCGACTTGCATCGGAAGACGGGCCCGGCGCAGGTCTGGGCAGACGGGTTGCTGTTTCGGGGAGAGCAGCGCATTTTGCCGGTTGCGGAGGGAACGGCTGGCGCAATCCGGTTTACTTCGTCGGGATTGCCGCTCCCAGGTAATCAGGTACGAATCGCCGGCGGTTCGGGCGAGCCGGTCGCGGATGGAGAGGTGGGAGAAATCATTCTCAAGAGCGACAGCCTTTTTACCGGCTACTACAACCGGCCTGATCTGACGGCCAATGCAATCGTCGACGGCTGGTACCGAACCGGCGATCTCGGCTTTTGTATTGCACGTGAACTGTTCGTCGTGGGGCGAAAGAAGGATCTGCTCATTGTGGGCGGGGAGAATCTTTATCCGCAGGACATCGAGGAGATCGTCAGCGGTCATCCCACGATTCACGACGGGCGGGTCGTGGCCATGGGAGTTTTCAATCCTGACCTTGGAACCGAAGACATCGTGGTGGTGGCCGAAGTCGAAAGCGAAGAGCTTCTCGCGAATGCTGCCGAGATTGAACGGGAAGTTCGCAGTCGAGTCGTCGAAGGCCTCGGCATCTCGGTGAAAACGATCTTCTTGAAGCCGCCTCGATGGATTGTGAAGAGCACCGCGGGAAAGACGGCTCGATCCAGCACGCGGGAAAAGTTACTGCGAGAGCATCCGGCTCTCAACACGGAACTGTGGGAGGCGGAGCACGCATGACTGGCGAAGAACAGCAGATGGTCGCATACATCGTTGAATTGATTCGCAAGCCGGGGCTGGCGCTCGATGAAAACACGCGACTCGTTTCATCGGGGCTGATCGATTCCATGGCTTTGGTGGATCTGCTGCTGAAGCTGGAAGACCTGACGCACATGCGGATTCCGGCCGGAAAGGTCAGCCCGAAAGATATGGACTCGGTAGCACTGATGTTTGACACGGCACAGCGGGTCGGCAAACCGCGTAATCGGAAATGAGCGCCGGGGCGTGCACTTCAGTAAGCCGAATGCTCGTTCTCAGTTTCGATTCATAGCTGGAGCATCGGCTTGCGACTCACGCGGCGCGCTTCTCAGTTCTTCCTGGATGTGCTCCTGCACCATGTCCCACTGCGAACGCAGGGTCATTTCCTTAATGGTGAATTTGGACTCTTTTCGTTCATCGTCGATGCGGACGGTCAACTCGTTTTTCTGAAAGCGGAAATCAACCACTTCCGCGAGCGGGACAAACTCTTTCGACGACTTGCCAATAATAACGAACACCACTTTGTCGGAAACGAGCGTGTATTCCGGGCAAGCTTCTTCTACCGGGGCCTGCGGAGGACCGAAAGAACCCATGAAGCTGTGGTGGGCGAGCATGCAGTCGCCCATGTGCATCCGGACGACGATACCGTGCTGGTAACCGGATATGGTGGCGGCGTCGGCGCGAGGGACCATGCCCAATAAGAGGACGAGCGGCAGGAGGCGAGTCATAGTTCTCCACGCGGCCCGGCGCTCTTGGCGTGGAGGCGCACTGGGCCGTCGAGAACTTTATCGGCTGGCAGGATTACTTCCAGCACTTACCGAAGTGCTGGTTCGAAACGATTGCGGACAACCTCGACTCGTGAGCGATCGCGTCCTAGTTTTGTAACGATTTCGCGGGCGTGCCGGGCTTGATCGCGGAATGCTTTTTGGCTTCCGCCATGAGTTGCAACACTTTATCTTTGCCTTCGTAGTTCGGGTTGGTATCGAGCAGTTTCTGCCAGATCGTCACAGCCTGATCGATATCCATCTTGCCCTGCCACTCCACAATCCCCAGATTGAAGAGCGTGTTCGGCTTGTTGGGCTCGTAAGAGAGCGCTTTGTGGAACTCTGCAATCGCTCCGTCAGCGTTACCGGTATACCAGAAGGCAGTCGCCATATCGGTTCGCACGCCGGCATTCGCGGGTTCGATCTTGAGCGCGCGCTGATAGTAATCAATAGCGGTGGGGTATTGCTGCGTGTCGTAGTAAATGTTGCCAATATTTTGCAGAAGGTCCACGTTGGCTGGGTCCACTTTCAGCTTATCGAGCAGGGGTGCGGCCTGCGCATCGGCCATGTGCTGCATCTGCGCGGAGGTGGGTGGCTGAGCGGCGGCATTCGCACCGCCGGCATCGGGCGCGGACGCACTTGCGGTTTCCGGCGCAGCGGCGACGGGGCTCTGCGACCCCCTGATGAACCATCCTCCAGCGATTCCGATGAGAAGGCAAACCACGGCGAGAGTGTAAGCCTGCGGATCAGTCCAGACATTGGCGTTTTTCGATTGGTCGTTCACGGGCGCAACTCCTCGTTCATCTCAGTTTGTTGATCGTTCGGCTGCTGCGGTTGCGGCTCCCAGCTTGGCTTCCGCAATCATTTTCTCGACGACCGGCTTGCGGTCGAGTTTCGGATTTGTCTTCAGCAACGTCTGCCAGGCGGCGATGGCGCCGGCCGCATCGTTCTTCCCTTTCCACTTGATCATCCCAAGGTTGAACAGGGCATTCGCGTTTTTCGGATCGTAAGAGAGTGCCTGCTGGAGTTGGCCCAGCGCCCCATCGATGTCACCGGCGTAATAGAGGCACGACGCCATCTCGGTGCGAACCGCGACATTTTTAGGATCCGCCGCGAGCGCCCGGTTGTAATAAGGGACCGCTTCGTTGAACTGGTGTGTACCGCTATAGATGCCAGCGACTTGTACTAACAGCTTCACGTTGTTGGGATCGCTCTTCAACTGTTCGAGCAGAGGCCCTGCCTTGGTGTCGGCCATCTTCTTCATCTGTTCGAGAGTTGGGCGTTGGCCTTGCATGTGTCCGGCTGGGACCGAAGGGGCGGCGGTTGCAGCTGCAGCCGGCACGGCCGCGGCGGATCGGACTTCCGAGCCCCGGAACAGGTAGCCCAGGGCGAGACCGATCAGCAAGCACGCCCCTGCCATGGAGTAAACGCTCACCGTTGTCCAGTTTCTGGTCGCTGAGTCGGTGGCTAAGTTGGGCATTTGTTTTGTACTCCTGAGGGCAGCGGGCATCCCGACCCCCTTTGCAGGAGTGCACCTGCGGTACCAAATCGGGGTTCTCCCGATCGCTCTTTCCCTACAACGGTTTAGGCACGGGCTTCCATCTCAGGCGGGCAAGCCAAAACGGGCGATGCGGGAGTTCTCCCGCAGTGTTCGGGTGTTTTGACTCGCTTTTGGGGTCAGAGGTAACGGCGTGAGCGGCTTCCTAAAGTTCGCACGAGCAAACGCCGAGCACGAAGGGCATCTCGGCAAGTTACGGGGGAGCTTGAGTATCCGAAAGGCGCAACCCGGGCGCGTCGATGGACAGTATGTGAATCGACCATTTGGCCTCCTCCTTTCGGTCCTAATCTTTGTTGCCTCCTCGTACGCAGCCGATCCGGGTTATGTAGTCCACAAGCGAGTCGCCGAAGTACGGCTAACCCTGGTTGCCACCGATACGGCTGGCCGGCCGTGGCCAGGGCTATCGGCCTCGAACCTGGCGCTCTCCGACGAAGGCCAGGCCATTGGGGAGTTCCAGCTGCGCAGCGCCAATGATTTGCCTTTGCGGATCGGGATCATGCTGGATCTCAGCGATTCGACTTCGCAGTCGTGGCCCGCCGTAAGGTCCGCACTCACTGAGTCGATGACCGATCTGGTGCGGCCCGGCGACGAAATTCTGATGACCAGTTTTAGCAGCAAAATCCAGATGCAAGTTTCGATGGCGCGACCGCAAGAACTCGTGGAGTCGCTCCCTGCTTCGTCCGGCGGACTCACCGCGCTTTACGACGCGCTGTATCGAACCAGCGAGCATCCGATGTTTTCCGACGGAGGCGAGCCGCGGCGCTCCGCCATCATCATATTCTCCGATGGGGAAGATACTTTCAGTTACCGGGGCCTCTCCGACGCGGTAGCGTCGGCGGTGCGGAATGGCGTTGCAGTTTATACGATCAGCACCCACAAGCCGAATGTATGGCGGCGTGGCGATGGAGTACTCCGGCATCTTGCCAGTTCCACTGGCGGCCGCGACTTCGTCGTGAAAGATCACGCGGCTTTGCAGGCAGCTTTGCAGGCGATCCACGATGAGTTGCGCAGCTCCTATCTTCTTTACTACTCCCCCGTGGGCGCGCAGAGCCCGGGTGGCTTCCGCCGGGTGGAAGTACTGCCCGCGCAAAATGCGAATCTGCGGCTGCGCACGAGGATGGGGTATTACCCGGCGCCCTAAGTCGGCTGCGCTCTGCAATCCTTGAGTTGACGCAAGGGGTCCGACCCTTGGGATTGCAGCATTGCCGTTTTGGATTTTGTTTCATTGTGGACAGAGGTCACTCGCCATTCGGGATTTGTCATCCTCAGGAAGTGGGTTCCCCACGCCGGAAACCGATGATGAAGAAGAGGGACTCTCTTGATCGCAGTTTCGGATAAACCTGCATCATCGAGCCGGCCGCTCCGGCTGCTACTGATTGGACCACGCGAAGAGGACTACTTCCTGATTCGCGACGTTCTGAGTCGTGACCCCCGCACCCAAGTCGAGAGTCTGGATCATGCCCGGTCTCTGGCCGAGATTCAGTCCTATCTGACGAGTTCATCCGTTTACGACTTGGCGCTGTTCGAATGCGAGTCGAACGATGAGATGCTGGCGGCGGCCATCCGGCAACTGCGCCAACAGGGGCGAACCATGCCCTTCGTGGTGCTGGCTGAGGGCACCGATGAGAAGGCGCTGGCCAGCCTGGCAGGCTCGGGCACATGCGAGTTTGTGGGGCGGGACGAGTTGGGGCAGGAATCGTTTTTGCGCACCATTCGTTGTTCTGCGAACCTGCACCGTCAGGAGGAACAGCGTAAAAGCACCGAGCAGATGTTGCGCAAATTGCATAGCGCGGTCGAGCAATCGGCTGACATGGTAATGATTACCGATGCCGCCGGACGGATTGAGTATGTCAATCCGGCTTTTGAAAGAACGACCGGATACAGCCGCGCCGATGTGCTGGGCGCAACTCCACGGATTCTCAAGTCTGGCGAACAAGCTCCGGATTTTTATCGTGAGATGTGGCGCACGCTGAAAGCTGGCGAGGTGTTTCGAGGAGTTCTGATCAACCGGAAGAAGACCGGCGAATCGCTGGTGATTGACAAAACGATCACTCCGGT
>Ga0210388_10001622_pt1 | contig 17641 bp, 12 predicted proteins | sample IncBWC19OmetaG_FD_155485 | JGI IMG/M metagenome (GOLD analysis project Ga0210388, IMG submission 155485) | Forest soil microbial communities from Barre Woods Harvard Forest LTER site, Petersham, Massachusetts, United States - Inc-BW-C-19-O ... | reverse complement strand
ATACTCTTCCTGGACTTCACCGAAGCGTTTCAGAATGTCGTCCATATCATCAGCGCGCTCGGGGTCTTCCATGGCCCGATGCAGGTCTTCCAGTTCGTGATGCAAATCGCCCGTTCGCCCGCTGCCTGCGATCGCCTCATCCAGCACGGACCGCCCGTGCATCTCCTCCTCATCCTGCCGGAAATAGCCGATGGTCAGCCGCTTGGGAACGGAAACGTCGCCTTCATCGGGAGCCTCCTCGCCAACAACCATGCGAAAGAGAGTGGTCTTCCCTGCGCCGTTCGGACCCACCAGCCCCACCTTCTCGCCAGGGTTCAATTGAAACGAAGCGTCGACAAAAATCAACTGCTTCCCATACTGCTTGTGAATATTCGAAAAAGAAATCATCCGGAACTTGTACCTTAGCAGAGTGGGGCAGGTTGACAACCTGCGCGCCGATTGCCAATCGGCGCACTCTGACGCACTGGGCTGAGACCGCTCCGTTGAAGGCCTCGTGGCGCGCGCACTCTTCTCTTGCGTGCAGCATCGACATTCGTGTCGATGTCCGGCCCGACGCCGAGACGAGTCTCGGCGCCGCAGACTGAGAGTCCACGCCACGGGGCGTCTTCATGACCTTTGGTGGGCCGGCAGGCCCATGGTCACTCCCTCGCAGGCGACTGCCGATCGGCCCTAAGTCAAAATGACGCAAAGACGCATCTTCTGCGGGGTCCGACGCTTGTAAAGCTTCAATTTGAAAAAACGAAGCCATCTGCGCGAAGTCCTTTCCTTGCCTATCGATAGCACATGCAGGAGGAGGTCGGTGCCGATGGAATTTGGAAGTTGTTCAGGGAGAACGGAACAAAGTGTTCGTGGGGTGGTCACCATCCCGATGATGCGATAATGACCGCGTGACTCGATTGCTCCCGCTCATCGCCCTAAGCATGGCCATGCTACAGGCCCAGCCCGCCGACCTGGTGCTCCGCTACGGAAAAATCGTCACCATGGAATCGAGCACGCCGGAAGTGGAGGCGCTGGCCGCGCGCGGTGGAAAAGTCGTGGCCCTGGGAACAAATCAGCAGATCCAGAGCTTCGTTGGCCCAGACACGAAAATCGTCAATCTGCGCGGGCGCCTGGCCATTCCAGGATTCATCGAAGGCCATGGTCATTTCATGGCTCTCGGCGCTTCTAAAATGTCGCTCAATCTCCGCGACGTCAAGAATTGGGACCAGATTGTCGCCATGGTAGCCGCAGCCGCGCGCGAGGCCAAACCCGGCACCTGGATTATCGGACACGGCTGGCATCAAGCCAAGTGGGACCCTCCGCCTTCACCCAGCGTCCAAGGGTTTCCGCTGCATGACGGGCTCAGCAAAGTTTCTCCGAACAATCCCGTCTGGCTCACTCACGCCAGCGGCCATGCCGGATTCGCCAACGCCGAAGCCATGCGGATCGCGGGCATCGACAAGAATACGCCCAATCCGCCCGGCGGCGAGATTCTCAAAGATGCGCAAGGCAATCCCACCGGATTGTTTAACGAGCAGGCGCAAAATTTGATTTCGCGAGCGCTGGTGGAATATCGCGCCCACCTGCCGCCCACCGAAATCGCCTCAGAAGCCCGCCGGCAGGCCGATCTGGCCGCGCGCGAGTGCCTTTCAAAAGGCATCACCACTTTTCAGGACGCCGGCTCACCGCTCCCAACCGTGGATCTGCTCAAGAGCCTGGAGGAAGAAAACAAACTGGGCCTGCGTCTCTGGGTGATGCTTCGAACCAGCAACGCAATCCTCGCTCCCAACCTGTCCAAGTACTTCACCATCGGCGCGGCCGACGGCCGTTTCACCGTCCGCGCCATCAAGCGAATGATGGACGGCGCACTCGGCTCGCGCGGCGCCTGGATGCTGGAACCCTACTCCGATCTTCCGCCCGGCACGCCCAACAGTTCCGGACTCGCTACCGAAGACCCCGCCGATATCCGCAAGACTGCCGAGCTGGCCATCGCCAACGGCTATCAACTTTGCGTCCACGCCATCGGCGATCGCGCCAATCGCGAAGTGCTGAATATCTTCGAAGCTGTCTTTAAAGAGCATCCCGAAAAGACCAACCTCCGCTGGCGCGTCGAGCATGCCCAACATCTCAACGCCGCCGATATTCCCCGCTTCGGGCAACTCGGCGTTATCGCGTCCATGCAGGGCATCCATTGCACCTCCGACGCGCCGTTTGTCATTTTGCGGCTGGGACCGAAGCGCGCCGAAGAAGGCGCCTACGTTTGGCAGAAGCTTATGAAGTCGGGCGCAGTGGTGTCCAACGGAACCGACACGCCGGTGGAAGACGTGGACCCCATCGCGTGTTTCTACGCTTCGGTGAGCAGAAAGCTGAAGGACGGATCCGTATTTTTTCCGGACCAGCGCATGAGCCGCGAGGAAGCCCTGCGGTCATACACGGTCAACAATGCTTACTCTGCATTTGAGGAATCGAGCAAGGGATCGCTCAAGGTCGGTAAACTGGCGGACGTCACGGTCCTGTCGAAAGACATCCTGACAATCCCAGAATCCGAAATTCCGAATGCACAAGTGGACTACACAATTGTCAACGGCAAAGTCCTATATCAGAGATAGTGGGGCAGGCGCTTTCGCCTGCCAACCCTGCTCAGTAAACCGTACCCCAATCGCGCCTAAGATCCCGCCGCATCTCCCTCAACGCCTCGCGTTCAGCGCGAACTTGTTCGCGAATCGCATCGCGCATCTCATGCGCAGCCTCACGCGCACTGTCGCGAGCGGTGCGAGCAGCCTCCCGCTGCGCTTCGCGGCTGGAGCGCGAAAGGTCGCGAGCTTCCCGCGCTTGTTCCCGTGCGTGCTCCCGCGCTTCTCTCGCAATCTCCCGGGCATGCTCGCGGGCTTCACGCGCAACTTCGCGCGCCTCCGCGCGGTCCCGCCAGTCCCAATCCGAGTCCTGTACGTATGCGTAGGCGCCACCGGCTGCCAGTACCGCAACCAGCAACACCCCTCCTATCCTAGCCGTCATACGGCCTCCTTCTTCAAGGTACAGACGAACGAATTTTCATTTTGTTCCGAAAATTTCCGCCAGTTTCTCAAGGTCAATGTTCCCGCCCGAAACCACGCAGGCGATTTTAGCCCTGCCATGCCCCAGAGCACAGGCCAGCGGCGCACCACCGGCGCCTTCCGCGATAATCCGGTTCCGCTCAGCCATCAAACGCAGCGCGGAAGCTACTTGCTCGACAGAGGCCACCAACACCCCGTCCAGCAGTCGCCGCGCCCGCGCAAACATCTGTGGAAACACGGATTTACCGCCAATCCCGTCCACGAAAGAACGGTTCGGCTCAATCACCTGCGGCGACCCCGCGTTCCAGGACGCGCTCAACGGAGCAGCCGTAGCTACCTCCGCCGCGAAAATCTGAGTCGCCGGCTTGAGTTCGCGAATGGCCGACGCGATTCCGCATGCCAGTCCCCCACCACCCCAGGGAATCATAACAATGTCCACGTCCGGCAGATCTTCCAGAATCTCCAGTCCAATGGTGCCGTTTCCGGCCATCACGTTCACGTCATCAAAGGCATGGATGAAAACGCCTTCCACGCCGGGATAGCACCGTTCCTCAAAAGCCCGCCACCAGGCATCGTACGAGACTTTCAGAATGCGCGCGCCCAACCGATCGATGGCGCGGATTTTTGTCTCGGGTGCCGTTTCCGGCGCAATCACGGTGCACGGAATTCCGAGTTCGCGCGCCCGCCATGCCACACCCTGCGCCATGTTCCCAGCCGATGCCGTAACTACACCCTTTCGAAGTTCGTCCCCGGACATGTGCGCCATGGCATTCGCGGCTCCGCGGATTTTGAAGGATCCGATGGGTTGCAGATTTTCGAGCTTGAGGTAAATTTCCGCCGGAATTTCCAGCGCGTTCAAACGAACCAGGGGAGTGCGAAGCGCCGACCCGGCAATAGCTTGGCGCGCTTCGCGAATGGCGCTGAGATCCGGGCACCCAACAGGCATGAAGCCTTGATTTTAACTAAACCTGAACGGCGTCCCAAACACGAGCATCCTTCAGGGCAGCCTTGGCCAGTGTTCCGCGCCGGCCATTAGGATCAAACTCTACCGCCCGCCGAAAATGCTCCTGGGCTTCCGATATGTTGCCCAGCGCCTGCATCGCCATGCCCGCGCGATAGTGAGTTGTCGCCAGATCTGGCCGGCATTCAGGGCTGGTTGCTTTCAGCGCGCTTTCAATGGCTCCTGGAACTTCGGACGACTGGCCGATGCAGGCCAGCGCCCAAGCTTTGAGTGACCAATAATCGTCTTGCGGCCGGCCGTTGTTCTTGATCTGGAGCTGGGACAATCCGGCGAAATCGATGATGCTCTCGATATACTGCAGCGCCTTTTGAGGATCTTTGCCTTGTCGCAGCAGCATCTCAGCCATGCCACGGTAAGGGCGGCGAAGCCAGGTGAAGGTGTGCAGAGCGGCTTCGAAACAGCGCAGCGCTTCGTCGTAGCGGCGCTCTTCCATCAAAGTATCGCCTAAATATTCCAAAGCTATGCCGTAAGTTGCCGCGGCATGCGAGCTGGTGAAGGAATGGCGCAGCGCATCCTCGGCTTCGGGATACCGCCCGGCCAATAAGAGGATATGGCCGGACAATCGCAGCGCTTCCGAGCCCGACGGATTGTAGAAGTGGAACCAGCGGATAATCTTGAGCGCGCCTTCATAATCGCCGCGGCGTACGGCCTGATTCATCACTTTCACAGCTAGCGACTTGTAGCCAATCACCACGGCCAGTACCGCCCACAATGTGTAGCCGCGCAGGAAATGTAATGCCGGCAATCGGTTCGCGCTGAAAATTAGAATAAGGAACAAGCCTCCGGCAACGGATTTCAAAGTTTTGCCCCAGTCATATTGAGAAGGGGCGCCGGGACCGATCGGGTCCCACGCTTGGGGTTTCCGCTTCACCAGCGATTGTTGGAAAGTGACGACCAGGTGAATCGCAATAAACAGGACCGGGATGATCCAAATTGGCGCCTGGGGCCAGACTCTGCGTAGCAGATAGTAGCCCACGCCGCTTCCAAAAATCTGGATGGCCCAAACCCAGCCCGCGCCGGCCAGTTGCCGCTCTCCAATTTCGAGTTCCGTGGGAACTTCGCCCGTGGCATGCTGCACAGCCTGAGTCACCCTCTGGTGTTGTTCGAGCCCGCGGCGGCGAAGCCGCTGCAAGAACCAGGCCAACGAACCAATCATCCCGAGCGGCACCAGAAAAGCAACATAGATCAGATAGCGGACGTTCTTGAACAATCCACCCGGAGCTCTGCCAATAGCCCATAAAGTTCCATCGGGCGCGGCGGCGATGGCATGAATGCCCGGTACCCGCTCGCTGGGACGCGGAATGTGGCGCCAGTTCGTGCCATCGAATTCGAACAAACCTGAGAACGTGGCGAACCAGGTGAGTTTCCCGTTGGTAGCAATGCCGTCCACCGTCAGTTCGTCGTCGATTCCCGTCTGCTCTTGGGTGTATGACTGTCCGGTAGCGTCCTTCGAAATCCAGCGCAGACCGGAAGCATCCGACAGCCAGAGACGGTCCTGAGTGGCGCCGATGAGCGTCACATGATCGAGAAGTTTTTTGTCGGCGATTACTGGTAACCAGATATCGCCATTGAGCCGCCACAGCATCCGCGACACCAGCCAAACTGCGCCGTCGTCCGTGCGTGCAATCTCCGGCGGATTGTTCTCCGCGCTCGCGCTCATTCCAGGCAGCGCCAGCTTCTTCGAAGTCCACTTTCCTTTTTCAAAATGGAAGAATTGATTGGTGTGGTCAACAATCCAGACTTGGCCGCTGCCGGCCACTATGGAAGCGCCCTGGCTGGGAGTCACTTCGCTGTAGGAATGCCAGCTCTGGCCGTCCCAGTGCAACACGCCTTTTTCAGCCGGATACCAGACCTCTTCGCCGTCCAGCGCAAAAGTGCCGTCACGGTAACTGGTCTTGGTTTCGCGATTTGTGTCCCTGATGTATTGCCACCTGGATCCGTCCCAGCGGTTTAACGCAGTCCGCCCCCAGGTGAGCAACCATACTGTGCCGCCATTCGAGACTCGAAGTTTTTCAGGAAACCCAGCCGGCGATGGAAGCTGCTGCCAGCCGTTTTTCGTCCGGTGGAAGATGGGGCTAGCCGAGTGTGCCAGCGAGCGCACCCACTGGACTCCGAAAAACAACGCCGCCGACATTACCGCCAGCAGGATCAAGGGCGCTTTAAGCGAGGCGCTTTTCGGCGTTGGCTGCGTGAGCGGAGATGGACTGGTCGACATCGAGGCCCGGCCTTTCGCTCACTAATCGGACCAACCACTCAGCCCCTTTATAGGACTGCGGTTTCCTCGATGGCGCGGCCTTCGGCAAAGCGCGCGGCATTGAGCTGGCGTGCGTCGATGATCTCGGTAGTTCCCCTGAGGATCAGGTCGGAAACAATCCTGCCGGTGGCCGGGGAATGCATTACTCCATGGCCGCTGAATCCATTCGCGAAGAATAATCCGCGCACATGGGATGCCGGGCCCAGGATGGAATGATGGTCCGGCGTCATCTCGTAACAGCCGGCCCAGCAGCGGCGGGGATTGACGGCCAGCTCGGCGAAGCACGGCACTCGATTCGCGGCGTGGGTCAAAACTTTCTCGATGAAGGAGGGATCGAAATCAGTCCGCAGTCCTGGCTTTTCTTCGTGGGCCCAAGCCATCAAGAGCCCCACGCCTTCCGGCCGGAAGTGCCAACCGGTGCTCATGTCGATGATCATGGGCAGGCGTTCGGGCAATCCGGGAAACGGTTCGGTGGGAACCAGCATGCGGCGCAGCGGCTCAACCGGCAGCTCCTCTCCGGCCAGCCGCGCTACGCCGGCGGCCCATGGTCCGGCCGCGTTTACCACCGTGCGCGTGGAGATCAGACCTTGGTTGGTTTTCACCCCGGTAATTTCGCCGTGTTCCACTTCAATGCCGATGGCTTCGGTAGCGCGCCGCAGCTGGGCCCCGCGCTCCAGCGCTCGAGCCATGAAGCCACTCATGACGCTGTTTGGATCTACGAACCCGTCAGTAGGACAGAAACTGCCGCCGATGATATCGTCCGAGCGCATCTCGGGCAAAACTTTCGCGATATCTTCCGGCTTCAGCATCTCCGCGCCTTTCAAGCCGAGTTCAGCCTGGCGCGCATGATTGGTGCGCAGATAATTCAAGTGCGGTTCCGTGGTGGCCATGAAAAGATAGCCATGCGGTTTGTATCCCGAAGGTTGGCCGGTGGCCTCCTCGAATTGATTGAAGAACGGAATGGAATAGAGCGACATCCGGATGTTTACGTCGGTAGCGAATTGGGCCCTCACGCCGCCCATGCTCTTGCCAGTGGATCCGAGGCCCTGGCGCGTTTCGCGCTCCAGCACCAGAACGTTGGTGCAGCCGGCTTCCGTTAAATGGAACGCAATGCTGGAGCCGACAATTCCCGCGCCAATGATGACCACGTCCGCTGATTCCGCCATGAAGTTTTGATTTTAGCAGCGCGAAAGATCAGCCTTCAGTGGGTGGCCTTATGTTCGTCGATTATGAGCCAGTGACGTTGATTGGTATCATCGTGTCGAGGACGAAGATGACGGCGTTGTCGAGTGTTCTCGTCACTATATTCGTAGGATTGCTCGTGCTGATTTTGCGCGGCACGATTAAAGCGTGCGTGGACGATGCTAACGCCGGGGTAAATCCCCACTCTTAGTAGCTGTAGCGGTGATCTTGTTTTTTCCTTGGGGCACAATCGCCTGGCTGTTGTTCAGGCCTGAGCCCTTGAATCCGATGGGTGGTCAGCGCCAATTCCGTCTCGAAGACTATCGCGTGCAATAAGTCGTTTCGCCCAGCGTCAAGGAGGGTAGAGGTGGTCTCGGCAATCGCGGGCACGGCTGTTGCCGCTGTTTTGTTTTCAGGCATGTTATCCGGGCAAAGCCTCGGGTCTGAATCAACCTCAGTCTGCATAGCGCCAGTGCTTGAAGTGCCTGATGGACGGAGCGCGCCCGGCCTCTTTTGTGAATCAGCAAAACTCTCGCTGAGAATCGATAGGCAGCAACCCCTGCCCTGGCCGATATCGAAGAGCGTAAAGGTTGAGACTTTGGATCCGGTTGCCCGCCACCGAGTGGTAGTGTTTTGCAATGGCAAGCCACAACAATCCTTCACGTTTCGATTTTCAGAATTCAAAACGGGCCAGCTATGCCTGTTCCTCAACGATTTGTATAAGACGGTTCAATTGTCCGATGCTAAGGGATGTCCGTGGTGCAAATGCAAGTAAGGCTACTCGCCGCGGGACAAATCCACGAAAGAGCCGTTGAGGTTTACCTGTGAAAAACCGGCCGGTGCCTGGCCTTCGGTGGCGTAGCGGTAAAGGGCCACTGCGAAAATCCCTTTCACCGCGCTCATGAGGGCGCCCAGCATCAGGAAATAGAGCAGCGCTAACGCGAGCGCCAGGGGCTGATGGCGTGCACTGAGTACCAATAGGATGCCGGGGATGGCCAGCACCAGGAATGGCAGGCCGAAGCCGATGTTCGCGCCCACCTGCTCACCCCAGGTCTTGCGCAGAAGCTGGCAGGACCGTTTGATGGAAGCGAAAACTCCCAGTTCCTCGAATACCAGCACGGGAACCATGAGGTAAGTGGTGACAGCCCAAGCCACGCCGAGTAACTCGCTGAAAACCTTGCCGATGGATTCGGAGCGATCTTCCATGATGCGTATGAGCAGACCAACGGTGCTGGCTACGACTGCCCACAGCATGATGGCGGGGAGTTTGGCCGATGCTTGGCTGATGCCAGCGCCAAGGGTGGGTTCGCTACCCGAGAATCGGATCTGCGCGCAAGCCGCTAGCGCACAGCTAAAGAAAACGATGACGAAATAGTTGGTGCAGTACCACAGAAACATCCAGGCATAGGCGCTTGGATCAACGTGGTGGCGTTCGGCGTACTGGCGTGCGATGCCGAGTTGAAAAAGAGGAATGAAGTAGAGCGCCGCAACAGCCAGGACAGAAAGGCCGCTCAGGATGGGGAAGACGATGAGCTTTTTGTCTTTGCGAATCACGTGGAAGCTTTCCCAGATGAGGTCCCAGGAGCGGGAGAAAGTGCGCATGGATGTCTCCGATCGGGAGATCGGCGGCTGGGGGCGAAAACTTCAGAGCCGGGCGTCGGCACGCAAGAGTGTTCGCATTGCCTTCCGCATAACAATATTGATGGAAACGATTCACGGAGCTGTGGGGCGGACGCCCCGTCCGCGCGGGTCCCCCCGGACCCGACTTTCCGAGCTGGCCGACGTGGGCGTCGGCCGCGGACCAGGGGGTCCGCCCCACTCTACGTTGAAGATGTTTTCGAGGGTGACTGCGCCACTGGGAGGCACAAGCTAAGTGGCATTGGGTGCGCGCGCCTGCCCGACATTGTCTGGGAGCGTGAAATAAAACGTGGATCCTTGGCCCTCTTCGGACTCCACCCATATGCGGCCGCCGTAACGTTCTACTACTTTCTGGCAGATGGCCAGCCCGATACCGGTGCCGGGATATTCGTTGCGGGGATGCAGGCGCTTGAAGATTCCGAAAATCTGTTCGTGAAATTGCTTCGCAATACCGATGCCGTTGTCGCGAACCGCAAAACGCCAGAATCCGGGGAGCTTTTCCGCCGAGACACTCACCAGCGGCGGTGCGTCCCTGCGGTATTTCAAGGCATTCGACACCAAATTCTGAAAGACATGCATCAGGGGAACCGGATCGCCGTACACCACCGGGAGATCGCCGACGGAAATGACGGCGCCGGTCTCCTGGATCCTGGTGGCCAGGTTCTTCTTGACCGTTTCAAGCACCTCATTTGTATCCACCCGTTGGGGCGGCGAATCAAACGACCGCGTGGATTGCGAATAAGCCAGCAGATCGCTGATGAGCATTTCCATACGCTGCGCGCCCTCGATACAGAAGCCCAGATATTCCGAGGCTTGGCTATCCAGCCGCGCTGCATACTTACGCTCCAGCATCTGGCTATAGATGGCTACTTGCCGGAGCGGTTCCTGAAGATCGTGGCTGGCGGAATACGCGAACTGCTCCAGATCGGCATTGGCGCGCTGTAAGTCTTCATTCGATCGACGCAGCAAGTCGTCGTGCTTTTTCCGCACGGTGATATCTTCGGCGATAAAACTAAAACGAGGACGCCCGGTGGGGCCGTTTCCAAGGTAGTTCACGCTGGCGCTAAGCCAGATACTGTCTGACGCCCGAGGATGCATGTATTCGAAATGGATGGAGCCGCCTTCGCGCTGGCTCTGTCTGTAATGACGAATCCACAAGTCGTCAGTGGCGCGCGGTACGCCGAAGAAATTCGCAGCGGCCGCGTTGCAGTAAACGGGAACAATCTCATCGCTGGGGATTTCAACCACCCCCATCAAAAATGTCGAACTATCGTAAAAGCTTTGCAGTGTAGCCTGGCTTTGCTTCAACGCCTCCTCGGCTTCCCGGCGCTTGCGGCTCATGGAGAGATGTGACGCGACGCGGGCCAGCAGTTCGCGGGCGGTGAACGGCTTGATGAGATAGTCGTCGGCGCCGGCGCCCAAACCTTCCACGCGGCTCTCCTCGCCGGCACGAGCCGAGAGCAGCACCACTGGGATTGTTCTGGTCTGAGGACGGGCCCGCAGTTCCCGGAGCAGCGCAAAGCCGTCCAGCCCCGGCATCATTACGTCGCTCAAGATCAGATCAGGCGGATGGTTGAGGGCGGCCTCAAGCGCTTCATCACCGCTGGACACCGCGTTTACTTCATAGCGATCGCTGAGCAGGCGGGTTACGTAATCGCGCATGTCGGGATTATCGTCGGCCAGCAGAACGCGTTCCGTGTGTTGCTCGCGCTGCCTCGCATCGCTGCCGGGGCTCGCTTCGAGCCAACGCAGGGCCTCTTGTACGAATATGTCGGAATGGAGCGCGGTAGACGAAAGGCCGCCTTCCTGCGACGGGTCCCCTCGTTTACGCGCGGGGCTGCAATCCCGATTTTCATTTGGCGAATGCTCAGCGTCCGGCAAGTGCGTAGCACCAAACGGAATTCTTACTTTGAATGCGGTGCCTTTCGCGAGCTCACTTTCCACGACAATGGAGCCGCCATGGAGTTTGACCAGCTCCTGGACCAAGGCGAGACCGATGCCGGTGCCTTCGATGCTTCGGCCTCGTGCGCCCGCCACGCGGTGGAAACGCTCGAAAATATGCTCCAGTTCCGAGGCGGGAATGCCGGTGCCGGTGTCTTCGACGGCCAGTTCCACATAACTACCGCAGCCGCTCAGGCGAACCTGGACTCGGCCCTCAAAAGTAAACTTCAAAGCGTTCGAGAGCAGATTCAGAACAATCTTCTCCCACATGTTCCGGTCCACATAAACTGGCGGTAGCTCGGGGCTGCACTCCACTCGAAATTCGAGGCCGGCTTTTTCCATGGCGGAACGAAAATTGCCGGCGAGTTCGGAGGTGAAGTGGGACAGATCGGTGGGCTCATAGACGGCCTGCAGGCGGCCGGCTTCAATTCGCGAGAAATCGAGAAGCGTGTTCACCAGACGCTGCAGCCGTAGGCCGTTGCGGTGAACCAACTCCAGCAACTGGCGCCGCTCAGGATCTTGAGCCGTACGCTCGTGGGCGAGCAGTTCCTCCACCGGACTCAGCAAAAGCGTGAGCGGGGTCCGAAGCTCATGGCTCACATTCGAAAAGAATGTGGTCTTGGCGCGGTCGATTTCGGCCAGCGACTCGGCGCGCCGGCGTTCGGCTTCATAGGCCCGTGCATTGGAGAGGCCGGCCGCAATCTGTCCGGCAAGCAGATCGACAAAGCCGCTGTAGGCGGCATCGTAGCGGCGGTACGGATTGATGCCCGCGACAAGGAAGCCGGCCGGGCGCTCTTGTCCCTGCTGCCGGATAGGCACCACCACGGCCTGTTCGGCCGGCTTGTTCCAATCGCCCGCGGGCGGCGCGATTCCACCGCATCGCTCAAGCAAGTCTTCGACGCGCGGCACCGGACTAAGAAAAATCTCCTGCGCCGGCCAAGGGAAGACAGCGTCTGGTGCGATCCGCGGCGCGGCTAAGAGATGCTCCAATGAGATTCCGGTGGAGGAGGCCAGATGAACCAATCCCTGAGTGTCAAAAAGGTAGGTGAGCGTAAACGGCAGATCCTTTTTGTTGCGGCTGAACTGATCTTTCAGCGCCTGTAAAACCTCTTCTTCGGTGTTAGTGCTGGCCAGCGCGGAGGCAACATCGCGCAAGGTTTCAACCCTGCGCTCACCCAGCAAGCGCTCAGTTTCTTCAGTGACCACGCAGAGCATGCCGTTGATGCGGCCGTGGTCATCGGCGAGCGGGCTATAGGAGAAGGTGTGATAAGTTTCTTCAGGAAACCCGCTCCGTTCCAAAAACAAGAGCAGGCCCTCGTCATAGGTGGCCTCACCGGTAGTGAGCACGGTCTCGATGCGCGGGCTGATATCGGGCCAGATCTCGGCCCACACGCGATCGGCGCGCGCGCCCAGCGCCCAGGGATCTTTGATTCCGAGTGTGGGACGATACGCGTCGTTGCACAGAAAGGTCAGCTCAGGGCCCCAGGCCATCCACATTGCGTATCTCGACGAGAGCAGGATGTTGACTACTGTGCGGAGGCTTTGCGGCCAGTGCTCGATTGGGCCCAGGGGGGTGGTGGACCAATCGAGCGTCCGAATGCGCTTGCCCATCTCGCCGCCGCTTTGACCAATGGTGGTGGTAGGCAGGGGTGGATCATGCGCTGTCGGAGTCATCCTTATTAAGTCTCCCAGTTTGGAGCTGGTGTTTTCAATTGGAGTTCGTGGTAGCGCTTCCTTGCGGTCGCGGCTCGGTTTGGTCCATTGTTTATTTGTAAAGCGGGTTGCGTGGGCGTTTTCGGGCAGGGGCGGGTTGCACCGTTGCGCTGGCTTGCGGTATAACAACAGGCAACTGACGGAGGCACCATGAAGTTGTCCACCAATCTGGCGCGCGTTGCGCTGCCGCTAGCAATGCTGCTCTTTTGCTCCTGCGCCCGGAAAGCCGGCATTCCAGCCGGACCTGAATTTCAGAAGAGAGCCCAGGAAGCGCTGATCCTGGCTAAACCTGGCGACGTGATCGAATTTCCGGAAGGAAAACTGGACCTCACAGCCACGCTCTCGCTTTCGGTGGAGAACGTAACCATACGCGGCCAGGGGATGGACAAGACTATCCTGTCCTTTAAGAATCAGAAGACCGGCTCGGCGGGAATGTTGGTGACGGCGGGTGGTTTTACGCTGGAAAACCTTGCAATTGAGGACACCAAGGGAGATGGCGTCAAGATAAATGGCGCCACCGGCGTAACCATACGGCATGTCCGCGCTGAATGGACGGGTGGTCCGAAGGACACCAATGGGTCATACGGTCTTTATCCGGTGCAATGCAAGAACGTGCTGATTGAAGATTCGGTGGTAAAAGGAGCCTCCGACGCGGGCATTTACGTGGGGCAATCGAAGAACATTATTGTGCGCCGCAATCGCGCCGAATATAATGTCGCGGGAATCGAAATCGAGAATTCGCAGGATGCCGATGTTTATCAGAACACCAGCACCAACAACACCGGAGGCCTGCTGGCGTTCAACCTTCCCGATCTACCGGTGAAGGATGGCCGCAACGCGCGCCTGTTTGAGAACAACGTGTACGGGAACAACACCGCGAATTTCGCGCCCAAAGGGACCATGGTTGCCAAGGTTCCGGCCGGGACCGGCGTGATTATCCTGGCCACCAATCATATTGATGTTTACAAAAACACCATCAAGGACAATGCCACGGCCAACGTGTCCGTGATTAGTTATCTCACCACCGAGAATCCAATCAACGATCCGACATACGATCCATACACGGACGAGATTTATATTCACGACAACACCATTTCCGGAGGCGGGGACAATCCCACCGGCCGGATTGCGGACGGTCTGGTGCCGTTACTGGGCAAGCCGCTGCCGGCCATTCTTTACGATGGCGTGGTAGATCCGAAAAAGAAGACGGCAACCATCTGCGCGCAGAACAATGGTGCAGCCCAATTCGTGAATTACGACGCGGCGGGCGGGCTCAAGCACCTGTTAAAGAACGCGAGCGTGAATAATTGCGCACTGCCTCCGCTGACCGCGGTAGCCGGGTTCGGAGGAAATTAGGTTGGGACTGTGGGGCAGCCAATCCTGGCTGCGAGCCGGCCTTCCGGCCGGCTGGACCCGCTGGAAAGCGGGTCTGCAGGCTGAAAGCCTGCCCCACATCGCCGCAGTCCTAATGTTGACCCTGCTGCTCACCGCCTGTAGCAAACAGGTACACCAGTACGTTCAAGAACCTTTTCCCCACAAGCTATCGGCCTGGCATTTGTTCACGGGCGCGGCGGCTGAGCTGCATCCTAATCAAGGCGTCATCCCTTACGATCTGAATACACCTTTGTTTTCGGACTACGCGACCAAATATAGATTTGTATGGATGCCGGCGGGGACTTCAGCGGTTTACAACGCGACCGACGCTTTTGAATTCCCGGTGGGCACGGTTTTTTCGAAAACATTCGCCTATCCGGACAGCCAACACGGCGGTAAACAACGGTTGATTGAGACCCGCTTGCTGGTGCACGGCCAAAAAGGTTGGACTGCTCTGCCTTATGTGTGGAACGAAAGCCAAACCGAGGCCCAGTTGGAAGTGGCCGCCGATCCAACCGTGGTTCACTGGACGCATCCCTCCGGCCAAGCGTACACTATCGACTACGTCATCCCCAATCAGAATCAGTGCAAGGAATGTCACGAAAAATCGAAAGTAACTATTCCGATCGGTCCCAAGGCGCGCAACTTGAATAAGGATTTCAATTATGCGGACGGCCGGGCGAATCAATTGGATTACTGGACGCGTATCGGATATCTCAAAGGCGCCCCTACTGCTGCGCAAGCGCCGCGCGCGGTGGTTTGGGACGATGCTTCGAGCGGAAGTCTGGATGCCAGGGCCAGAACATATCTGGATGTCAATTGCGCGCATTGCCACAATGAGGGCGGAACGGCCAACACTTCCGGTCTCTACCTGAATGCCGGACAAGCGGATTTAATGCGGCTGGGGGTTTGCAAGGTTCCGGTGTCGGCGGGACACGGCGCGGGGGATCTGCTGTTCGATATTGTGGACGGCAAGCCGGAAGAAAGCATCCTGATTCGCCGCATGGATTCCGATCTTCCCAAAGTTATGATGCCTGAACTGGGCCGGACGGTAATCCACCGCGAGGGTGTGGAGCTGATCCGCGAATGGATACGCTCGTTACAGGGCAAGTGCACGGCGAAACCCGCGAATCTATAAACACTTTATGAAAGAAATCGATAGTCTCCGGAGCCATTTGGTGGATTTGCTCACGGGCCGCAATGCGCACGTCGATCTGGACGGGGCGCTGCAGGGTCTGCCGGCGAAATTGCGGGGCGTGAAACCCAAAGGGTCGCCGCACACGGCCTGGCAATTGGTGGAGCACATAAGAATCGCGCAATGGGACATTCTGGAGTTCAGCCGTAATAAGAAACACGTTTCGCCCGCGTGGCCAGAGGGATATTGGCCGAAGACGGAAGCGCCGCCGAGCGGGGCCGCGTGGAATAAAAGCGTCCGGCAGGTTCGCGCCGATTTGGAAGCCATGCAAAAACTGGTGGCGAGCAAAAAGAGCGACCTGTTCCGGCCCATTCCGCACGGGGACGGTCACACGCTGCTACGGGAAGCGCTATTGGTGGCGGACCACAACGCCTACCATATGGGGCAATTGGTTTTGCTACGGCGATTGTTGGATGCGTGGCCGCAAGGCTGACGGAGGCACCATGCGACTTTCGGTAACCAAAGTGGAGCACTATTCGGCCGCGATCCCAAATCAGGTTGGCGAAGGCGCACGCGTGCTGGGCGCGTTACGTGACGAGGGCATAAACGTGATTGCTTTGTGGGCGTATCCATCTGGAAACGATATGGCTCAATTGGAAATGATTGTCCAGCGCGGCAGCGGGTTCGTGAAAGCCACCAAGAAGGCCGGGCTTCAGGTGAGCGCAAAGCAGACGGCGTTTTTCTTGAATGGCGACGATTATCCCGGCGCAGTTGCAGGCACGCTGGCGAAATTAGCCCACGTTGGTATTAACGTTGGCGCGGTGCAGGCTGTCTGCGGAGGAAAAGGCCGCTATGGCGCGGTGGTTTTTCTGCCTCAAGCCAGTATCCGGAAGGCTGCCAAGGCGCTCGGAATTTCCTGAGACGAAGGCGCCGACTGCGTTGAAGGCGCGGGTCCAGATTGGTCCATTCTTCGCCAGTCCCCTTGCTGACGCGCGGGGCTACAACTCGGCGTCTTCGTCGCACCTTTGATGGGCCAGCACGCCCATGAAAAATCCCTCAGAAGCTGTGGACGGAAACGTCTGCCCTTTCACAGCTTACGGTCGCGGTTCGGCAACAACATTTCGAGACATAATCGGCAGTTGTGCTAAAATATCGGTCCTTATATGTCCAATCGGATCTTCCTCTTTTTCTCCCTTTGCTTGGTTGGATGGTCTCAACCTTATACGATCTCGACGGTCGCTGGAACGACGCGATTATTGGACGGGCATAGCGCCAACACCGTGCCGCTGCGCAGCCCCATCGCGGTGGCTCTCGATAGTGGCGGGAATTTATACATTGCAGATGAATTTGCCAATCGCATCCGTAAGGTGGACACCTCGGGAAACATCAGCACGTATGCGGGGACTGGAGTCCCGGGCTACAATGGCGACCGAATTAAGGCGGTTGCTGCGCAATTGAGTTCTCCAACAGCGCTGGCGATTGACGCGTCGGGAAATCTTTATATCGCGGATGAGGGCAACTCCAGGGTCCGAGTGATTTCGTCCGACGGAACCATCAACACGGTGGCGGGTAACGGCTCGGCGGGTAGTTTAGGGGATGGCGGTCCAGCCACGCAGGCGCAAGTCAACGCGCTGGCTGTTGCCGTGGATACGCAGGGAAATCTTTATATCTCGACGCTTGACTATCACATCCGTAAGGTAGATGCGACGGGGATGATTTCAACCATCGCCGGCACCTCGAATCCGGGTTATGCGGGCAATGATGTGCCGGCTATCGACGCATCGATCGGGCAGGTTCCAGCGCTGCTATGTGACGCGATGGGAGATCTTTACCTGGCTGATGCAGACAATGGGTACGTTCGAATGATCGATAGCTCCGGCATCATTCATCTAATTGCCGGCGTTGGGGAGGCGTACGGCTTTACTCTTGATTACATTCCGGCTTTGGCAGCGGTGATGACGCCAACGGGCCTGGCGCTGGATAGTACGGGGAACAATCTTTACATCTCGGACATTACGCTCAATGCCGTGCGTGTAGTGGACCTGACCACTACGCTAATTCACAGCGTGGCCGGGAACACCAACGCCGGTTTTCTGGGCGATGGGGGCGCGCCGCTGCAGGCGGAATTAGACTTTCCAGCGGGTCTGACGCTGGACAGCAGCAACGATATTTATGTCGCCGACGTAATAAACCAACGGGTGCGGAAAGTGGCGGGCAACACTATTTCAACCTTCGCGGGAACCAGTGACGGCGACGGAGGCCCGGCCACGTCGGCGTTCCTCAATTTCCCGGAGGGGCTCGCCGTGGACGCAGCCGGCAACGTGGTGGTAGCCGATTCCGGAAACTTCGTC
>Ga0210388_10001621_pt1 | contig 17647 bp, 15 predicted proteins | sample IncBWC19OmetaG_FD_155485 | JGI IMG/M metagenome (GOLD analysis project Ga0210388, IMG submission 155485) | Forest soil microbial communities from Barre Woods Harvard Forest LTER site, Petersham, Massachusetts, United States - Inc-BW-C-19-O ... | reverse complement strand
CGCTTCTGTGAGGAAACAGGACCTGCCAATGGCGACAACATCGCTCAACATTGTGCAACGTCTCGGCGGACCGACTTTGACTACGCTCTGCGCGACCTTTCTGGGATGGCGGTTGGGGATGGCACAGTCCAGCGCCAGCCTCTCCAGCGCATTTACCGCGGCCTTTGTTCTTCTCTGCGGACTACATGCTCTCCTGTTTGCCGCCGCGTTGCGACTTCCGTTTTCCATCGACAAAGCGATGGAACAACCCGTTGCCGAGGAACCGTCTGCCCTTCTGGAACTTATGTCCGAGTGATTGTCCGCTTTCGCCACCTGTTGATGGTCTCCACGCGTCCCTTCCAGTAAGGAGTAGGATCGGGAGCATGCGCGCCTTTGCGTGGATCGTTCTTGGGTCGGCCAGCATAGGCTTTGCCTCCCTGTGCGGTGTCCGTAGTGCAGAGACATACACTCCGACAACAGGGAGTCTGTCTGCCACCGTACCTTGGAGCGGCGCTTCAACCGCGCCGGACGCTAGGCACTTCCCAGTTGGAACAGCACCAGAAAGCGTTGCGGTCGCCGATTTCAATGGGGACGGCAAGCTCGATCTTGTGACTGCGAACGTCGAGAGCGGCGATGCTTCGGTACTTTTGGGAGATGGGAAAGGAGGTTTTTCGCCGGCGCCGGGTTCGCCGTTTCCCGCGGGGCACAGCCCAAACGATATTGCTGTCGGCGATTTCAACCGGGATGGTTGTCTCGACCTGGCGTTTGCCAACCATGAAACTCAGTATTTGACGGTTCTGCTTGGTGACTGCCACGGAAGATTTGTGCCCGCGCCCCATTCACCGGTCGCCGTCTCGGTCAAGCCGCATCCGCATGGCATTGCAACAGGGGACTTCAATGGAGATGGGAATCTGGATTTGGTCACAGATAGCTGGGCAAATGACCAGTTAGAGATCCTGTTCGGCGATTGGAAAGGCAACTTTAGGACGCCCGGCACCTACGTCGCGGTTGGCAAGCATCCTTACCAGCGAGTCCGCGTCGCCGACCTCGATGGCGACGGCAAAGCGGATATCGTCAGCACCAATCTCGATGGGGACAACGTCACCGTTCTCCTCGGCGACGGCAAGGGCGGATTCCATGAGCCTGTCGGTTCGCCTTTTCCTTGCGGCGATTCTCCGTTCAACGTCGCCATTGGCGACGTCAATGGAGATGGCATCCCCGATCTGGCCATTGTCAACTCTCCCAGCAGCACCTCAGATCGCTCCGGTCAAGACGGCTTGACGATTCTGCTTGGCGACGGAAAGGGCGGGTTCACGAGAATGGTCGGCTCACCGTTTGTGACGCCGAAGCGTCCGAACATGGTAGCGATTGGAGATCTCAATGGCGACGGAGTTGGGGACATCGTCGTCTCGAATCCGGATGAGGACCTCCTCACCATCTTCACCATGAGCCGGAAAGGTACGATTCGAGCCCGCTCGACTTTATCGGTTCCAGGCCACCCCAAGGGCCTCGCAATTGGCGACATGAATGAGGATGGAAGAGCCGACATCGTGGTCACAAACAGCGCCACGAACACCGTCACTGTTATCTTGAGCAAATAAAAGTAAATCAGCAAAGTGAAGAAGTTTCTTGTGGGAAAAGCCGGTCTCTGGGCTGATGCGATTTCACTTCTCCGCATCTGGTGCGGTGTGATCTTCATACGATACGGGCCGACTTTGTTCCGTCCAGAGTCGATGGCAGATTTCGCAAGCACACTCCAACCCCTCCCCATCCCGTTCCCGACTCTGGCGGCTTACCTCTGTAAGTCAATGGAATTCGTCGGCGGGATCCTATTGGTGATTGGATTCTTAAGACGACCTGCGGCCCTCGTCCTCGCGATCGATATGGCTGTTGCTACGTTTGCCTTCCATAAGGGTTTGCTTCTTCTGAACGGCATGACGACTTTCACGCTGCTTCTTTGCTGCTTGACGATCCGTCTCCTTGGCCCGGACAAGCTCTCCCTTGACCGCGTACTCGCCAATCAACTTCGAAAGTAGGGAGTCGATGACCGCCGCGGGGAGACGAACCCCCTCTCCCCGCTCCCCTCTACCCCATCATCCCCGGTTCTGAGAGGGCACCTACTGCTACCTCAAACCCGACTTCCTTCCCGTAACGATGAGCTACGAGTCCACCCCTCATCGAGCGTTGTCCGGTTGTCGTCCCACGGCCAAGTGGCAATACCGGCAAAAACTTCATCAAATTCTTCGTTAAATTGTGCGCCGTAGGGGCTCCGAAAACGCCTCTTCGCTCCGCGCTATCCTATTGATAGCAAACGTGCTCCAGGCCGTACACGTGGCCTCTTAACCGACAGGTTGTAGGTTCGATTCCTACCGCGTCCACCATTTAGAATCAATAACTTAGAGCAGATTTTCATCTCCCGATTATCGCCGCTGCGCCCATTTTTGTACCCACCGTTTTTGGGTTTTCTCCTTCCCTGGACCAAAATTCTCAAAACTAAAGCATTCGAGCCTTTCCGCAGCTTAAGGAAGGTATCCCTGATGATGTGAGTGATTTCCGCACGTAAAGTCAACCGCTGGTCAGGCAGCCCAATAGATCCGGCAATCGCGATACGCCAGTCAAATTAATGCAATCTGTAGGTCGTTTACCGAAGTGCATTACAGAATCCAGGGCAATGCGGTGGAACACTTTGGCGAAATGTCTTGTCGGTCCTTCGTCACGTTCGGATTGCAATTCGTCCCAAAATGCTCGCGGCCGTAGCGACGAGGCCGCTATACTCGGACTTCAATTAATCGGAGTTGTGGAACCACGAACCTTAATGGATCGCACGTGCTGGCAATCAGGGATCGGCCCTTTGTGCGGCTTGCTCGCTTCCCGCCGCAACATTGTCAATGCCCGCTAACAGCCCACACCACGAGCCTTTATTGATCGATGTTTTACGATTAACCGATTGCTCGGGTCAGCAATATTCATATTTGAGGAGCGATTCTCTACTCGCCGTAATGCGCGGTCGCGCAGTCTAAATCGGAAACCGCCGATTACGCCCGATTAGTCCTGGAATAGTAGTTGCCAAGAAGGCATTTCCAACTTGAATGCGGAGACCTGGCGAGGAGGTAACAGCTGTTGATCATGAATCGACGAGAAGCAGTTCGACTGCTTGGCCGGGCTTCAGCGACGACATGGTTTGCGACGACGCAGATCGGCCTCAGTTCGTCGATCGCAACCTGCGCGTCCGCTTCAGAGCGCAATTCCGCTCCTCGCCTCGCGCCTGGGGCACCGACGTCGCCGGAAAGGATGGCTCTGATTGAGAAGTTTGAGAAAGACTCCGAAGACTTGCAGGACAAATTCGAAGCACGTACGTTCAAGGGCGACTGGGTGATGCCCTATCGTTTGTTCCATCCAGAAACAAAGCAGAAAGTGCCCCTAGTTATGTATCTCCACGGAAGCGGGGGGTTGGGCGACGACAACGTAAAACAGCTGGGGTTGGGCAATATTTTTGGCACACGTGTATGGCTCCTGCCGGAGAATCAGAAGCGTTTCCCCTGTTACGTTGTTGCGCCACAGACTGATCGCGGATGGATTCGATACGATTTCTCGCAACAGCCGGCAAAAGAACTTCCGGGCTTCGGGGACGGCGCACGGTTGGCACTTCAGATAGCCGACGCATTGCGCCGCGAATTCGACATCGATGAGCGCCGCATTTACATTGTGGGGCAATCGATGGGGGGCGCGGGAGTATGGAACATGATCGCGAATCGTCCCCAGTTGTTTGCTGCTGGTGTGGTCTGCTGTGGCGGGGTCTCTCCCGATGACGGAACTGGATCGATTGATACGCCGTTGTGGGATTTCCACGGGGACGCCGATCAGACGGTTCCTGTGTCCTCGTCTCGAAGTCGTATCGCGGCAAGGATTCGCGCCGGCGGAGATCCGATTTACACCGAGTACTTCGGAGTGGACCACAAAGTCTGGGAGTGGGCCTTCACCGAACCCGAGCTGCCGAAGTGGATGTTCTCTCAACGGAGGGCCTGATTCCTCCTGGAGCCAGCGATCAGTTTGTCAGGAGCACAACCATGGATGGATTGAAGCAGCGGCTGGTTACCGCAACTGTATTGGTAACTCTTCTGGTCGCCGGGGGTGCGCAATTATCTCTCGCCAAGAACTTGGGAGATGACCGCAACAACAGGATAGAAGGCTCGACGCTTCCCCTGAATTCCATGGTCGGCCTGGAACTGCAGGGCATAAGTGAGCCAGGCGCAGAGCCCGTGAAAATCAAGGGGGAAGTTGCCAGTTATCGGGGGCGCAGGGCGGTGCGGATTGTCAATGACGACGGCCCCGCAGGGGGAGTAAGTGGTGGCCAAGTTCTTGCGATCGTCAAGAAGCCGGTCTTCAAAGACGGCACGATCGAGGTGGAGGTAGCCGGCTTTCCGCGTCAGGGCGCCAAGCCAGGCACGCGAGGATTCATCGGCATCGCATTCCGTGTTCAAGGCCATGGCTCCAGGTATGAAGCGTTCTACCTGAGAATGACCAACGGACGCGCCAGCGACCAATTGCAGCGTAACCACTCTGCCCAGTACGTGTCCCAACCTGACTTCCCTTGGAACCGGCTTCGGGATGAAAGTCCTGGAGTCTACGAATCCTATGTCGATCTCGACGCGGGCGCATGGACGCGAATCAAGATCGTGGTTGGCGGCATCAAGGCTCAGCTTTACGTCAACGGCGCAGAGCAACCTTGCCTCATGGTGAACGATCTTAAACTGGGCGACTCGGACGGCCTGGTCGCGCTTTGGACCGGCTCGGATACCGAAGCCTATTTTTCGAATTTGAGGATTAGGTGAAGACGGAACGTAAGGTGAGGGATTTCGCACCGCATTATTACGAACTTGCTCCAGGATTCATTGCATGGAGGGAACAATGGTACGCACTGTTGGTGGCTGTTCGCTTCGCTCGCTCACTCTTTCAGTAGGGGCGTTGCTGCTTGTCGCCTGCCCGTTATTCGGCCAAACCGGCGAACGGCAAGTTACTAAGCTGGCCGATGGCGTGTATGCCATTCAGCATCAGAATCTGATTGATGGCAACATCAGCGGAAACACCACCGTGATCATCGGCGATCGCGAGGTATTTGTTGTCGACTCCACCTACCGGCAATCCGCGGCGCTGGAAGATATCGCGCAGATTCACCAATGGACGAACAAACCCGTGGGGTACCTACTCAATACTCATTTCCACAACGACCACAATAACGGAAATAAGACGTATATGGATGCTTTTCCTGCCTTGGCGATAGTCGCTCAGGAAGAGACCAAGAAAGACATGGATCTTATTCAACCAGGGAATATCGAGCGGCAACCCGGGAAACTCGCCACACTGATTGCTACCTTCAAGGAGGGCAAAGACCAGAGTGGCCGACTGCTGACGGAAGATGAAAAGAAACAAGTGCAGGAACTTCTGCCCGGATTAGAGCAGGCAGAAACTGAGTCCAAAGCATTGGTGTACCAATCCCCGACCCTCACTTTTACCGACAAGATTGTTGTCGATCTCGGAAACCGGGAGGTACAGGTGATGCATCCAGGGCGGGGCAATACTCCCGGCGACGCCATCGTCTACCTTCCCAAAGAGAAAATCATCGTAGCGGGCGACCTGCTTGTTCATCCCATTCCGTTCACCGGCGACGGTTTTCCCGCCGAATGGGTGCAGACACTGCACAAGATGGGCGAACTTGACGCTACCACCATTGTGCCGGGACACGGACCAATCCTGCACGATAAGACCTATCTCTACTTAGTGGCCGATCTGATGCAAAGTGCGGTGGATCAAGTTCGGATGCGGATTCGTCAACTTGGGTTTCCGGGAGGCTACACATTGGACGAGATAAAGGGCTCGGTCGATTTGACGCCGTTCCGCGCAAAATTCGCGGGAGACGATAAGGAACTCCAGGACCAGTTTGACGATATGGCGAAGCACCTGGTGAAGATCACATTCAGCGAAGCGGCGCAGCGGTAGGCGATGAGTGACACGGAGCCATTTTCCGATGCAAGTTAAGGAGCCAACGATCATTTATATTCCGGCGCGCCGTGCCGCTCGGATCGATCCGATGGTGTCGCTGCGCGATGAATGAGGAACACGGGTCTCTCGCCATGGCAGCCTGCTGCGGATCTCTTTGAATACTCGTTTGCCTTTTCGCAATCGAGTTGCAACTCGAAAGGATACAACGCCGATGATCCCCCGGTTCCTCAATTTCTATGCTGGTGCTCTGCTGATTGCGTCCGTGGCGCACTCGCAGTCTACGCCATCGCTCTCTGTCGAACCGGACTCCGCGCGTTGGGAACTAGAGGGCCACGCCAAGGCCACCGAGTATCAAGGCCGCATGTGCCTGCTGCTCGATGGAGGCCTTGCAACTTTGAAAGGCTTTGAGATGCGCGACGGAGTGATCGATGTGGATGTGGCCACTCCGGCGAGCAGGGGATTCATCGGGATTCAGTTTCGCATCGCAGACGGCGGGGCGAATGCTGAATGGGTTTATCTCCGCCAGCACAAGTCCGGCCGTCCCGACGCAATCCAGTACACGCCCATCCTCAATAACGGCCGTAACTGGCAAATCTACAACGGACCGGGCTTTACCGGCGCCGTCGATATCCCGAAAGATGCCTGGTTCCACCTGCGACTGGAGGTGGAGGGTGCGCACGCAAATCTTTATGTTCAGGACATGCAGAAGCCCGCACTGGTGATGGGCGACTTGAAAAGCGGCGTGCAGAAAGGCCGAGTGGGCCTTTATGTCCTAGCCGGCGAGACTTATTTCTCGAATTTCGCAGTCCGGACGACGCCTGATGTGCCCTGGGAACACAATCTGCCGCCCATGCCGCCCGGTACTCTGACGAAATGGAGTCTGTCGCCTTCCTACGATGCTCTCTCACGCGATCTGGAACGTCCGCTCTCGCCTTCCGAAGTTGCGGCCATGCCCTGGCAGGATGTGGAGGCGGAGTCCCCCGGATTTGTGGTCATCAATCGTTATCGCGAGAGTCCTCAGGTACAGCGTACATATGATCAAGACTTTTCCAAGCGCCTGGAACCGCAGGCGGGGATGAAAGTTGTGTATGCGCGGACGACGATCGATTCCGACCATGAGCAGGTGAAGAAGCTGAACATCGGCTACAGCGACGACGTCAGCGTGTTTCTGAATGGAAAGATTCTCTACCGTGGCCGAAGCGCCCAGAGTTATCGAGATCCTGATTTTCTCGGGATAGTTAACCTTGACAATGACATGCTCTACGTTCCCTTGAAGAAGGGCCGTAACGAACTCGTGCTGGCGGTTAGTGAGATCGGCGGGGGATGGGGATTTATCTGCCGTTTGGAGGACGTTAAGAACTGACTTCTCAGATGGCGATGAACACGCATAAACACGTCAAGCTTCTCTTCCATGCGAGTCAAACCCCAACCAGAGCCCCGCGCCTCACTAGCGCTCTGTTGAATATCGCGTTTCAACTGGGCTGCGAGACAAGTCGACAGCAAGAAGAAGCCCGTCGTAAAGATGATTTTAATCATGACCAATTGTATAGGTCCCTCTGCATGACCTATGAGGCCAGTGATGAGTGCGTTCAGGATTAAGAATTCACAATTGCCTCCCACTCTTCCAAAATTCATAATCGGTGTCGAGGTTCTAAGCAACGCCGAACCATCCGCGTTGCATTCGTGCTAACTAGAACGCCACTTATATACATGAATCCTCACTCAGTCCCTCGATTCATAAATCTGTAGGAGATATCAACTAATTTCTCGAACTGCGAATATTTGAAGTGGGCGCTGCCACTTATGGCTTAGCGCCGAGGCGGGACGCCCCTGCCTAATCCCACGGCTCGCTAACTTCGATGGCGCTTTTGGGCACTCCGTCACAGATTTGATTTCGAACGAGCTATTTGGATGAATGGATGCAATGCAATCAACGGATTGTTTGTGTGTCTGCGCGAAGCAGGCCTTGATCTGGAGGGCTCCTGCATCCGGTAGTGCAGAACAGCGGTTGAGGCAACGGCAACAAGGATGGTTATCGGCTAATGCAAAGAACCGGTAGTTGCCCCGTCGAATTCGATGGCCTATTGGTCTCCGGGCCTTGACATCAGCTTTTCCAGAATCAATTCAAGTTTGTGACGAGTTGACGAGCTCTAGTGGCGAATGGTGAGAAAGAAGAACATCAGGCGCCGAGTTGCGTGATAAGAGCTTTCTCAACAAGGGACTTTGTTGCTCACTCCAGCAAGATCACGAAGTCTACGCGAAGTCGGGAGTTTCTGAGTAACAGACGATTCACTCAAGCAATCGATATCTTCCCAAGGACAGGGAGGTGGTTATGATTCACAATCTGCGACCCCTACTGAACAAGCTCAGTCACTGCCGCGCTGCTGTCGTGACCACTCTATGCCTCTCATGCGTTGGTGCTCTGGCCTCATCCGGTGATGTGAACATTTCCGCACTCCAGAAAGCGGCAGAAACGGGCTCCCTATCAAAGGCAATCGAGTTAGCGGGAGATTACTTCTTGGGTCGAGGAGTACCCCAAGACGCAAAGATGGCAGCGTTCTGGTACGAAAAGGCGGCAGTCGGTGGCGATCCCGAAGCCGAAAACGAAATAGGCTACCTCTATCAGACTGGGACGGGAGTGCAAGTCGATTTGAATCGAGCATTCCATTGGTACCAACTTGCCGCCGCTTCTGGACTCGCGTTGGCTAAAGTGAATCTTGGTGTGATGTACGCCTGGGGCCTCGGAGTCGCGAAGGATGAATCGCTTGGTGCTCAGCTGTTCCGAGAAGCAGCAGCAAAAGGAAGCGGCGTTGCCGCTACCTACCTGGGAGACATTCTTTACTTTGGAATGGGCGTCAAGCAGGACAAGGCGGCCGGCGAAGCCTGGTATGCCAAAGGTGTAAAAATGCACGACCCCATGGCAGAATATGACATGGGGTCGCTACTGACGTTGAGTCGGGACCATCAGCAAAACCTTCCCCAGGGCGCCAAGCTCTTGCGTCAGTCTGCTGACGCCGGGTTCGTTCCTGCAATGCATGCGCTGGGCTTACTCTTGACCAACCATCCAGAGTTGGCAAATTCCCGACAAGAGGCGCGTCCATTGCTTGAAACAGCGGCAAACGCCGGCTCGTGGAAATCTTCAGTCGTATTAGGTGTTCTGGCACGCGATGGAGTCGGGGATTCACCTGGCCCCGAGTCTGCCTATTATCATTTTCAGATCGCTATACTCCAAGGCGGAGAACCGGCACGACACCTTCTAGCAAAAGATCTCGATGCACTCTCAGGAAGGTTGGGCGAGGAAAAGCGAAACGCGCTGACCTCCGAGGCGAACTCCTGGTTCAGCCAGCACATGACGGCAGTCGAGTTTGTGTTCAAGGATTCTGTGCACGCAAAGCGGTTTCCTGGGACAGCACTTACGCCTCCACCCGAAAGCATCCACGCTGGTATGCTCCTCCCCATGCCTAGGTCATAGCCGGGAACCTATACTACCGAAGCCCCCGGCCGCGATGGTCACCTTCTGCATAAGGTTTAAGCGCCAACCAGCCTCTCTATTCACAATATCCGATCTAATTTGACAAAACTCGCGGTCTGCGAATATCGTTCCCATAAGGCATTTATGGGAAACATCATGGACGCGGGCGAGTTGATTCAAGGAACGCTGGAGATGCTGATCCTGAAAGCTCTCCTGCGCGGGCCGCTGCACGGTTACAGTGTAGCGGAGTGGATTCAGCAGACATCGCAGCAAATGCTGAAAGTCGAAGAGGGCGCGCTCTACCCAGCGCTGCACCGTATGGAACTGCGTGGGCTCCTGAAGTCCAAGTGGGGTACGTCCGAGAATAATCGCCGCGCAAAGTTCTATGCATTGACAAACGAAGGGCAGAAGCGGGTCGATGCGGAGTCTCAGCGCTGGGCGCGGCTCTCCTCGGCGGTTGCGTTCGTCATGCAGGCTTCCTGAAACGTACAATGTGAGGTCTTTCATGGCTCAGAATCTGCACCAGTTTCTACTTCGCGTAAGGGTTCTTTTTTACAAGCGGCGTTTGAACCGCGACATGGCGGATGAACTGGCGTTCCATCAGGCCATGCTTCAAACAAAGCTGCTGAATCAGGGCATCCCGCAGTCGGATCTTGATTCCGCAACTCGGCGCACTTTTGGCAACGCGAGCCGATGGCACGAACGGCTCAGGGAATTATGGCAGTTTCGCACCATGGAGAATTTGGCGCGGGACGCGAGTTTTTCCGTGCGCGTATTGCGCAAATCGCCGGGCTTTACGGCGGTAGCGCTGCTGACGCTGGCGCTCGGAGTGGGCGCAAACACGACGGTATTTTCAATGATCGACGGGCTGCTGCTGCGCCCATTGCCGGTCCCGGAGGGTAATCGCCTGGCTGTGCTCGGAATCAGCCAGGGACATCCCAATCTTAACTACAGCTTTTCCGAGCCGCTTTTCCGCGGCCTGGAGCAGAGGCACGAAGTCTTCTCGGCGGTCTTTGCCTTCGATCACGCGACGCTGCAAGTGCGGGGCAATAGTGGAACCGAGAATGTTTCCGGGCAATTGGTGAGCGGGGACTTCTTTAATGCCTTGGAGACGGCGCCGCTGCTGGGTCGCACGCTGACGCCCGACGATGACCGAAAGGGCGGCAATCCGGCCGGGTTCGGCGTGGTGATCAGTGAATCATTCTGGCAGCGCTGGTTCAATCGCGAGTCCAATGTAATCGGACAGAAATTGCAGGTCGATAATACGGTTTTCACGGTGGTAGGAGTGATGCCTGAGGAGTTTATAGGGGCGGACCCGTTGGAGCGGCCGGAGCTTTTCGCTCCACTAGCTACGGAACCAGTCCTCGACGGCGCGCACAATCTGACTGCGGGGGGAGTTCATGCATGGTGGCTCACCGTGATGGGGCGTCTGCAACCGGGGACGACATTGGAACAGGCGAATGCACAAGTAGGCTCTGCTGCCACTAGCGCGGTTGTGCACACAATTACTGCCGATCCACAATGGCTGGCTGAGATTGAAAAGAAGCACTTTCATTTCACGGCCGAGAACGGTTCAGCCGGGTTCACCTACGTCCGGACGATATTTCGAAAGCCGCTGGAAGCAGTGTTCGCAATGTGCGCGGGAATTCTTCTGCTGGCCTGCATGAACCTGGCGAGTTTGCTGATGGCGCGGGGAGCGGCGCGACAGAACGAACTGGCAACGCGCCTGGCCCTGGGGGCGACACGGCGCAGGCTGGTGCAACAGTTGCTTGTGGAGAGCCTATTGATCGCGGTCGGGGGCACCGCGGCAGGGCTGGCGATTGCGCCATTGGTGAGCAAGTCTTTAACGGTATTATTGTTGGGCGGCCAGCGTGAAATGCATGTGGATACCTCGCTGGATATTCGCGTCTTTGCCTTTGCGGCAATTGCGGCAATTGTCGCCGCGCTCCTGGTCGGGCTGGTTCCGGCCGTGCAAGCCACATCGAAAAGCCTGAACGATCAAATCAAAGGCGGGCAGCACACCACGCAGGCGCACGAGCGCAGGCGGATTCTGCCCAGAGTGATGATGGGCGGCGAGGTCGCACTCGCCCTCATGCTGGTGGTGGCCGCCGGGCTGCTCGCTTCGAGCCTGGTGCGCCTGTACAAGTCAGGAGCGGGATTCGATCCACGCGGTGTGCAGAATATCTATTTCAGCATGGACAAACAGGCGCTGCGCGGTGACGCTCTGATGCGGTTCTACCGCGACTTGGGCGACAATCTTCATCGGCAGTCGACGGTCACGAGTGTCAGTTTTGCACGCATGGTCCCTTTCACGCACTACGTCTGGGACGAGGACATGTCAGCGGGAGCGGGTAAGACCCAGGACATCTATCACAACAGCGTTGGACCTGATTACTTCCGCACCATGGGCATTCCAGTCTTCTCTGGACGCGATTTTGGCTGGAACGATACGCCGTCGGCGGGACTTAAGATCATCCTTAACCAGGCGGCGGCGAAGCTTCTCTTTCCGGATCGGAGCCCTCTCGGGCAGTTCGTAACCAAACACGACGGAAAGACTACCACTCAATACGAAGTGGTGGGCGTAGTCGGAAATGCAAAGTATGAGGACCTGCGCTCACTGGCGCCTCCCACCGCCTATCTTCCCATGACCCAGGATGACGGTCAGCAAGGGCCCTCGTACAACGCGGTGGTGCGCATGAGCGGGCCTGCCGGTCCGCTTGAAGACGCGGCGCGTGCTCTGGCCATGAAGATGAGCCCCGGAATTCCCGCTCCTGAGCTGACCTCGATGATGACTACCATTGATGAATCTCTCAGTGCGGAGCGAACCATGGCGATGCTTTCGGTCTTCTTTGCGGTCTGCGCATTGATCGTCACCGCGGTTGGGCTCTATGGAACGCTCGCTTATGCCACGGCGCGCCGCACAAGCGAGATCGGCATCCGCATGGCACTGGGCGCCCGGCGAACTCAAGTTATGGCAATGGTTTTCTTGCAAAACGCCAGTGTGGCGCTCGCCGGGACGACACTGGGCCTGTTTGCGGCATTGCTGGCGTCGCGAGCTCTGGGGAGTTTCCTTTACGGCATATCTGCCCGCGATCCTTGGGTTTTTGCGGGGTCTGTTCTGGCGCTGGCGCTGATCGCATGCGCAGCGTCCCTGTTGCCGGCGCTGCGCTCATCTCGCATCAATCCGATGACAGCTATTCGCTGCGAGTAGCCTTCGGATGAATTAGCACCATTGAGAAAGCAGGAGTGTGATTGCGACTTGATCCATCGGCTCGTTGGTGGCCTCGATCCGGTGCGTATGGTCAGAAGTCGCTGGCGAACAGACCCATGCACGTTACCGCGTCACCTGTTTCAGCCAGCCTTCGTTTTCTGAACGCGGCGACGACTCTTGTTCTTGAGAGGAAGCCTTTCTTTGCCAGTTCTTCGTCGATTTTGCCCACTCGTCAGAAAAGTGAAATGCATCCGCAACTGTGCCACCGCTAGATCGAACGGCTCCACCGAGCCATAGGATCTGGAAAGCATCACGCCGCCTTCCATGACCGCTAGAACGAAAGTTGCGACCGCCTTGGAATCGGTTCCTTTGGGCAGATAACGCTGCAGTTGATCCACACACTCTCGAACCGCGTCGATCCATCCCGCGAAATTCTCCGCGAGCAAAGCATGCGCAGGACGGTTTTCTGGATCGATCTCCAAAGCCAGGCGGCCGAGGGGGCAACCGTATTTGCAATCCGTCTGAAGGATTCGATCACGATACCCCTCGAGGATTGCAAATATGCGTTCAACCGGATCGACCGCTCTGGAAAAGGCTGGATCGATTACAACTGGCCTTAGAGCTTGAAGATATTCTTCGAGGACCTCCCGAAGCAAGGCCTCCTTACTTTCAAAGAAGTGGTAGAAGCTACCCGAGTTGACCTCCGCATGTCCCAGCAGATCGGCCATGCTCGTTCCGGCGAATCCGCGCTCCCAAAAGAGAAAACGGGCCGAGTTGGTCAGACGGTCACGTGTATCGGAAACCTTGGGCATGGAAAAAGTCCTTGACAAAGCCCAAGTATACAGATTATTTACTTGAATGATCAACCAACCTAAGCAGGGAGTCTACTATGCCATGCCGTAATTTCTTTCTAGCTGCAAGCCTGCTGACATTGTCTATCTCTGCCTTCGGCCAAGACGAGGTAAAGGTGATCCGCCAGTCTGAACCGCAAAAGGCTCTCATCATCGAGCTTTCCATCCCCGCATCGCAGCACGAGGTTTGGAAGGCGTTCACTACAAGCGAGGGGCTAAGCACCTGGCTCACGCCCGGCGCAGTGGTCGACCTCCGCAACGGAGGAGAGTGGACCGCTCACTATCCTGGCGGCCACACCGGAGGAGGTACGATCTTGAGCTTTACGCCGGAGAAGGAAATCACCCTTTCAGCGCTGGCGCCGGAGCAGTTCCCTCAAGTCAGGGCGCAACGCACGACCGCGCGTTTCGAATTCGTTTCCGAGGGTTCATCAACTCGAGTTCGGCTGATACAAACAGGCTGGAAGTCCGGTGATGAATGGGACAAGGCCTATGAATATCTAACCAAAGGTAACGCCCAACTCCTCTGGACCCTCCATCGTCGCTTTGTCAGCGGGCCCATCGATTGGCAAAAGGAATGGGGAGACACAACAACCAAATGACGAGTAGGGACGCACCCCAATTGAACCTCAGAAGCGTTTGGTCACTATCTGACAACAGTTCATCCCAATCGTGTCGTAATTGGAGTTGAGAACCCTTACACTGGCCGTTCACTTCATGAGACAAATCGATTGAGAACGAAGCCAAACAATTCCCATCGGCGAAAACTTCCCTTTAGATGTTTCGCCATCTTCCTCATCTGCATGCTCTCGCGGGCGCAGGATACGCCGATGTTTCGCGGCGACCTTTCCCATTCCGGCATCTACAGTGCAGCTGGCGTGCCCAGACTCAAAGGCGTCAAATGGACCTTCCACACTCGTGGCGAAGTGATCTCCTCACCAGCTATTGCAGATGGCGTCGTCTATGTTGGCAGCAATGATGGAAGTCTCTATGCAATTGACCAGCTGACCGGTTCAAAAAAATGGAGCTACGCGACGAATGCCCGAATTGCGTCTTCCCCCGCGATCGCTAGCGGCCTTGTTTACTGCAGCAGCTATGACGGAAGCTTCTTAGCCGTCGATGCTGTGAGCGGAAAGCTGAAGTGGAAGTTCCTTATTCCCGGTGAAAGGCGTTTCGCCGCAACCCATCTGCACGGCTCTCTACCGGCAGGCGAAACAATGCCGGACCCGTTCGACATCTATCTCTCTTCACCTGCGGTTTGGCATGACGCTGTCTACTTTGGCAGCGGCGACGGCAATATCTACGCGCTTGATGCTGCGACCGGCAGCCTTAAATGGAAGTTCCCGACCGGCGATGTAGTCCACGCCTCGCCGGCAATCGCGGATGGCAAACTCTACATCGGCAGCTGGGATAGTTACTTCTATGCGCTCGATGCTTCGACCGGAAAGAAACTCTGGCGCTTCAAAACCGATGAAGATCCGGACATTCACAATCAAGTTGGTATTCAGTCTTCGGCTACAGTGTCAGACGGTGTTGTTTACTTCGGATGCCGCGATTCCAACTTCTACGCCCTGGATGCTGCCACTGGTCAAAAGCGATGGTCCTTTTCAAACGAGGGGTCCTGGGTGATCGTTTCTCCAGTCGTGCAGGCGGGCAAGGTGTACTTTGCCACATCGGACTCGGCGCTCTTTCACATACTCGACGCTCAGACGGGCGCCCTCATCGATACGATCCATTTCCAATGGCCGATCTTCGCTTCCCCCTCCATTGCGGACAATATGCTCTATCTGGCTGGCCAGGATGGGAAACTCGTCGCAATCGACCTCACGTCTCGAAAGCCGGTCTGGACCTTCCAAACAGATGGCTCGAAGCAGAATCTCCTCGCCTACTCGAAAGCGGACGGCAGTCCCAACTACGGCGCAGCTTTCGCTTCCGATTTCTATGACGACTTGATCGCCGGAACCGTACGAATCCGATCTGTTGGAATGATTCTGTCGTCACCCGTGATCTCGGGCACCGTTGTCTATATTGGAAGCTCCGACGGCAATCTCTACGCCCTCGAATAAGAGATAGGAGAGGGCCGTTTCGCGCATTAGCTTCCGCCGCGTAAATCTCGCTGGCTCGAAAGAACGAGTCGTTGCGGCTAGTTCCCATGTGTTGGTCACTTGCCGGGTGCCATTCGTCACAAGTTCTTCATAATGGTAAACCCCTGCGGAACAAAGCAAGATATTCCTCCGTATCGATGGACGAAGGTAGACGCGATAAACCTGCGTCTCTCCGGAGGATACATTTGTGATCAGCCCACATAGGCATAGACTCTACATTGCATTCTTGAGCATAATTCTCTCTTTGGGCACGGCTGTGGAATGTGGATCGGCTCATGCCGCAACACCGAATGAGTTTACAGATGCGTTACGCCTCGCCAAGGCGAGAAGCGGGGCTGGCCAGTGGTCAGACGCTGCCCGAGCCTGGGAACGCGTGGTGCAGATGAACCCGGTAAACGAGGAGTATTGGCAGCGACTGGCCGAGGCGCACTACAAAAGCGGGGAATTCAAGCAGGCGATTCCGGCTTTCGAGATGGTTCTCGATCTTGGCGGCTATTGTTTCCCTTCCGAAACGGCCTATAGCATCGCTCGTTCCTACGCCGCCCTGGGAGACAAGGGGAATGCTGCAATGTGGCTACAGGATGCGTTTGCGAGCGGCTATCGAGACCTTGACCACGCAAGAAACGACCCATCGTTCAAGCTGCTGCACGACGATCCGCGATTTGTTGAATTGGTGGGGCCGTTCGATAACGACCTGTTGTCTCGCGACCAGGGATGGCAGCGCGACCTGGCGTTGCTGCAAAAGGAACTGGAAAGAAAAAGCTATCCGCAATTCGTGAAGATGTCGCACGAAGAGCTCGAGGCGCAGGTTGCGAATCTCAGTAAAAACATTCCCAAGCTGTCTGACCTTCAAGCTGCCCTCGAAGTGATGAAGCTGATGGCCCAAATGGGAGTTGGTCATACGGAGGTGCTCCCTCCGCACACTCTGGAATTTGCCCAAACTTTGCCAATAAAATTCTTTCTGTTCAAAGAGGGGCTGTATGTGATCGCCGCTGATCCGAAGTACCAGGATCTGCTGGGTGCCCAGATACTGAATTTCGGCGATGCAAGTGTGGATCAGGCTATGGCCGCCGTGGCCCCCGTGGTTTTCAGGGACAACGACATGTGGCTCAAATCCATGGTGCCCAATCTGCTTCGTTATACGGCTCTCCTGAAGGCGCTGAATCTGACCTCCGATCCATTGCATGTGCCGTTGACAGTCCGTGATGCGCAGGGCCGCACACGCACAGTTACGATCTCCGCTGATCCAACACAGCCAGACATTTGGAATAGCTATCCCTATCCGAGCACTTGGATTGGATTCTCACCGGCAGGCGCCGGGCCCACACCGTTGTACCTCAAGAGCATGGAGTCGTTCTATTGGTTCCAGTATCTTCCAGAGTCGCGAACGGTCTATTTTCAATACAACCGCGTGCTGCCCGATGCCAAAGAACCTTTCGACCAGTTTGTGGCGCGTCTTTTTACATTCATCGAACAGAACGACGTGGACAAACTTGTGATCGATCTGCGTTGGAATAACGGCGGCAATACCTACCTGCTGCCGCCCCTCATCAACGCGCTGGTTGGAAGCCCAGAGATAAATCGAGAGGGCGGGTTGTTCGTGATTATTGGAAGGCGAACGTTTTCGGCCGCCGGGAACGCAGCTGCCTACATCCAACGACAGACGAGTGCAATCTTCGTTGGAGAGCCGACCGGCGCCAAACCGAACTCGCTCGGCGACGAAACCTATTTCACGCTGCCATACAGCAAATTGCAAGCAAGCGTTGCCGATGTGTATTGGGAAAGTTCCTGGCCGCAAGACTTCCGCAAATGGATTGCGCCGCAAATATTTGTCGAGCCGACCTTTGCAGCGTACCGCTCAAACCAGGATTCAGCCATGGACGCAATTCTCGGATTTGGGCACCCTGAGTTTACGATCAGCCAGCATCCGGGTTTTGGATGCAAGTCGGAACAACACATCGATGAAGATGACGATAAGGGTCAACCGGCACCGCCGGCCGCGCATTAGAAATGCTCTCGGAGCGTTAGACGT
>Ga0210388_10001619_pt1 | contig 17660 bp, 16 predicted proteins | sample IncBWC19OmetaG_FD_155485 | JGI IMG/M metagenome (GOLD analysis project Ga0210388, IMG submission 155485) | Forest soil microbial communities from Barre Woods Harvard Forest LTER site, Petersham, Massachusetts, United States - Inc-BW-C-19-O ... | reverse complement strand
GCCGGAGCGTAAGGCCCAGGAACTGGCCGAGCAGGAAGAAGTCGACATCCGCCTGCACTCGATCATTTACGAACTGCAGGACGAGATCAAGCGCGCCATGAGCGGCCTGCTCGAACCGACGATCAAGGAAACCTACCAGGGCCGCGCCGAGGTGCTCGAAACCTTCCGCATCCCGAAGGTGGGAACGATTGCGGGCTGCCGCGTGCTCGATGGCGTCATCAAAAACAACTCCGAAGTTCGCCTGCTGCGCGACAACGTGGTCGTCTTCAAAGGCAAGGTCGGATCGCTGCGCCGCTTCAAAGACGATGCCAAGGAAGTCACTAACGGCATGGAGTGCGGCATCTCGATCGCGAACTACGGCGACATCAAGGCCCGCGACGTGATAGAGGCCTTCGCCACCGAGCGCATCGCGGCGGAAGTAATCGCGTAACAGGGGCTAGGGATCAGGGATTAGGGGCGATTGTTTCTGACCCCTGATCCCTAGACCCTGGCCCTTTTTTTATGATCGCCTTCCTCACCCTCGAAGTCCACATCGAAGCCGCGCAATCAATCAAGGATCGGCGGCAGGTCGTGCGCAGCTTGAAAGACCGGCTGCGCACCAGCTTCAACGTTTCCGTCGCCGAACTCGATGCCGCGGAACTCTGGAATCGCGCCACCATCGGCGTCGTCAGCATCTCTAACTCGCGCGATTATCTCGACGGGCTGATGAAGAATGTTGAGCACGCGGCCACGCGTATCGCGAACAACCATGGCGCGGATGTCGCAGACTCGTTCGTCGACTATTTCTAGAAAACGCTTCATGTAGCGACGGCCGCCTCGGCCGTCCGAGGTTGGGCGCGGCCCGGCGAACCCCGTGCAGAAATGTCCGTGGCAACCACTCCATCACCTTGTTACTTCTGTACTTACCGCTTCCCAACGAAAGAGCGCGACAATAGCGCTGCGTGCCGGCCAGCATGCCTGGCCAACAAGTCCGGGCAACAAGGCAACACTTGTGCCTCGTTTTCTGATATTCTCATGCGTTTTACCCGAGGTGCATTCTGGTGGAGAAGCGCGGGCTGAAAATTCATCGCGGGCGGGTTGGCGAGGCCTTGCGCGAGGAGATCGAAACGCTGGTCGAAGGCGAACTGGCCGATCCGCGCATCGGCCTCGTCAGCGTGACCGCAGTGCACATCGCCGATGACGGCCGCTCGGCGCAAGTCTGGGTCAACGTCGAAGGTGACGACGAAGACGCCGACGAAAGCATGGAAGGCCTGGCCGCCGCGAAGGAATACATCCGGCACGAATTGGTCGAGCGCCTGCGACTGAGACGCGCTCCGGAATTGATCTTTCGCCTGGACCGCGCCGAGTTGGAGAAGGCTCGGGTTGAGGAGTTGTTGGCGCGAGCGAAAAAGAGAAACAAGGCTCGCAAGGGATCGGATTCAAAAAAGGCCTAGCTTAAAGACCGCAAGTTCGAAGAAGGTACCGTGCAGCGAAGCCATAGCGACATGCTTGAAGACGTACTCCGGCAGATCGGACAGCACGAGCGGTTCGTGCTGACCTCGCACGCCCGCCCCGACGGCGACGCCGTGGGATCGGCGCTGGCTTGCTGCCAGGTGCTTCGCGCCATGGGCAAGAAGGCGGACGTCGTTCTGCACGACGGTGTTCCTCGCATTTATCGTTCACTGCCGTTCGCCGACGAAGTGGTGCAGTCCAATCGCGTCATCGGCAGTTATCAGGCTGCGATCATTCTGGAGTGCGACAGCATTCATCGCACCCGGCTCGAAGGCTTGGAGGATCGTTTCCTGATCAGCATCGATCATCACGTCAGCGGACGTCCTTTCGCCGATGTCAACTGGATCGATCCGCACGCCGTAGCTACCGCCGAAATGGTATTCCGCCTGGCGCGCGAGGCGGGAGTGAAGTTCTCACCCGAGATCGCGACCTGCCTCTACACCGCGTTGATGACCGACACGGGATCGTTCATGTTCCAGGGGACGAATGAGAATACGTTTTCGCTGGCGCGCGAACTGGTGCTGGCCGGCGCCGATCCGGCGCATTGCGCCCGCGGAATTTATTTTGCCCACTCCGTGGCCAAGATTCGACTGCTCGGTGAAGCGCTACGCAATCTGAATGTGGAAGGCCACGTCGGCTATGCCTGGGTGACGCAGCAGCAGATGGAGCTCTGCGGGGCGATCGACGAAGACTGCGAAGGCCTGGTGAACTACGTTCTTTCGATCGGCGGGGTAGAAGTGGCGGCATTCTTTCGCGAACTGGGCGGCGGACGCTTCCGCGTGAGCCTGCGCAGCAAAGGGAAACTCGACGTCGCACACGTCGCCGAAAGCTTTGGCGGAGGCGGTCATGAATGCGCCAGTGGATGCTCCGTCGACGGCCCACTCGCCGAAGCCGTTCGCCAGGTTTTAACCCAGATTCGCCGCGGCCCTTCCGTACAATAGAAATCCATTGCAGTTTTGAGACTCTAGATCGCAGATTGAAGACCTGGCCTTCTGGAAGTGGTTCGCCAATCTGAAATCTAAAATCTGCAATCTGAAATTCCCCATGACCAATCGCACCCGCACAGACCTGTTGCTGATGGCCGGTTTCTGCGCGTTCCTCTTTTTCTACGGCATAGGGCAGTTCGGCCTGATCGGCGCCGACGAGCCTCGCTACGCGCAGGTAGCGCGTGAAATGCTCGAGCGTCACGACTGGATTACTCCAACTCTCTCCGGCCGCGCGTGGCTCGAAAAGCCGCCGCTGTACTACTGGCAAGCTATGCTCGCCTATTCCGCGCTCGGCGTGACCGATGTCGCAGCGCGTGTTCCGGCGGCAGTGGACGCAACCCTGCTGGTAATCGCCGTCTACCTCTTCTTCTGGCGATTCCGGCGCGGTTTAGAGATCGATGCCGCGCTCATCACGGCCTCTTGTGCAGGAGTCGTCGGTTACTCTCGTGCCGCGTCCATGGACATGGCGCTCGCCTCCACTTTCTCTATCGGGATGCTCGCATGGTGGGCATGGCGCGAGAGCGGGAAGAGAATCTATCTGGCGCTGTTTTATTTTTGCATGGCGCTGGGCATGCTCGCCAAGGGGCCGGTAGCTCCGGTTCTGGCTGCGATCGTCGTCATTTTTTTTGCGGCTATGACGCGCGAGCGGCTTGTCGCAAGAACTCTCTGGCTGCCGGGCATGGCATTATTTTGCTTCGTCGCGTTGCCCTGGTACGTTGCAGTGCAGCTGCGCAACCCGCAATTCTTCCGCGAATTCATTCTCGAGCACAATCTGGCCCGCTTCTCCAGCGATCTCTACCGTCACCACCAGCCATTCTGGTATTACCTGCCCGTGACCGCAGTCGCGCTGGTGCCGTGGATTGTGTTTGTGGTCCCGGCGTTCATTCAGCCGCTGCGAGCGTGGTGGACGGAGCGCAAACACACTCCCGCCGAGCCCGATCTCGAATTGCAATTCGGCCTCTTCGCCTGCTGCTGGCTGGTTGCGCCGGTGGCGTTTTTCTCTCTCTCGCAATCGAAACTTCCCGGCTACATTCTTCCGGCGGTCCCGGCGGGTGCAATCCTGCTGGCGGACTACTTGCGTCACCATCTCGCGCCGCCAGAGGACGAGAAAGAATCACTCTCGAAAACGCTGGTTGTTCTGCACGCGCTGGTGGCTGCGGCGCCGGTTGTACCTTCGGTGCTGATCGCTTACCTCATCACGCAGCACCGGTTGCCTGCGGGCCGGCCGATGATCGTTGCTCTGGCCATCGCGTTCGTACTCTGCGCCGCTATCGCGATGACGCTGGTCAGCCGCCTGGGCCTCCGCATGCTGCGTTTTGTCACGCTCATTCCGGTCGTGCTATCGGTCGCGGCCGTCCTCAAACTTGGAACCGTCTCAATCGACCAGAGCTTCTCGGCGCGCCCGCTCGCTTTTGAACTCGCCAGCGTTGAGACCGGGCGGCTTCCGGTTGCAGTCCTCGGCGTCTCGCGTGAGATGGAATACGGGCTGGCATTTTACCGAAATCAGCCGATCGCACGTTACGAGTCGGGCATGGTTCCCGCGGATGAGCACTTGCTGGTTGCGCCGGTGACGTGGAAGGTGGATGTGGCGCAGCGCACCTCCTCCCGCCGCGTACTGCTCCTCGGGCACTACGCGCCACAGAACGTGGACTATTACTGGGTCGGCGCAGCCAATCGATGATGATGCCGGGCGGGCCGGAGGGATTGTCGATTGCTGATTTCTGATTGCTGATTCAAAATCCCACCCGGCCGATGGCCGAGGGTTGTTTTCGATCGGCAATCAGAAATCAATAATCAGCAGTGGCCTGTCGCGCCGCCTGTTGCCACCGCATGTTCGCCGCGTTTGCCTCCAGTCGGCGAACCCACTACACTCGAAATTTCGCCGCGACCTTTGCCGCTACCCCGCGCGGCAACCGCTGCAGGAGCCCATTGGAGATCCTCGACCTCAGGCATTTTTCGTCCGTCGACCTGCGCCCCCTGCTCGACGACGAGGCGCAGGTGTGGTCGCGTCTGCTGTCGTGGGACTACTCCGGCTCAGCGGAAATGATTCTCCGCTACGTGGACGCGAAGATATTGCCGGGCTACGCCGCCGTCGATCGTGGCCGCGTTTTCGGCTATTCATTTTTTGTCTACGAAGGCAACAAGGGAGTGATCGGCGATCTCTACGTCATCAACGGCACCCGGCTGCCGAACGCCCGCGAGGTTGAATTGAAACTGCTGACGCATGTGGTCGAGACTCTGCAGCAATCCCCGGGAATTCACCGCGTCGAGGCGCAGTTACTGGCGCATGAGGCCAATGCCGTGTCGCGCCCGTTTCTCGATACTGGATTCCAGCGCTACCCACGGCTCTTCATGCTGCTGAACCTGGCAACCGGCCCGGCGAATCACGCGTCGCCACCGGTTCCGGTCCGCCCCGAAGTCGAACTGCGGCCCTGGATCGACGCCGACTATCAGGCTTCCGCGGCTGTGATCACCGCTTCGTATCGTGGCCACGTCGACGCTCAGATCAACGACCAGTACCACACTCTGAGCGGATCGCTGCGCTTCCTCAACAACATTGTCCGGTTCCCGGGATGTGGTGTATTTGATCCCGACTCGTCGTTCGTCGCGATCGACCGCAAAGCCAAAGGCATGATCGGATTGATTCTCTGCTCGCGCGTCCGCGCCGATGTGGGCCACGTAACGCAGGTGTGCGTGCTGCCCGAGTACCGGTCGCGGCGGATCGGCGAATCGCTGATGGCGGCCACCGTCGCGAGTCTACAGCGAAGGCGCTTTTCGCTTCTGTCTCTCACCGTGACCGAAGCGAACACCCAGGCCGTCGCGCTCTACCGCCGTCTGAATTTCGATACCAAGAGAATTTTCGATGCGTATGTTTGGGAAGGGTGAAAAACGCTCTTGGCTATCGGCTTTTGGTCCTTAGCTGGCAACCTCGCTTGGATTCTTCCGGGGAGCTCTCTTCTGAAGAGTTCAGGTTAAGAGCCGAGAGCGAACAGCCAACAGCTACCTGCGCAACACCCACATTGCCCAACCGGCCACCAGCACGCCGCCCAGAAACATGGCGAAGCAGTAAAGTCCGTAGCGCAACATGTCGCGAGTAGTCTCGCGATGAGTGATGCCGAATACGACGGAAGTAAACAGGGCGAACACCAGCGCCGCGCTGAAGTGATTGAGTGTGATTGTCACTGCTCCCATCTCCGAGAAGAAGGTTGGACTGAGAACCGAGGACTGAGAACTGAGAGCTGGGTCACTGTTTTTTCCCGATAGCGATGTGATAAGCGTCGGCGACCGCAATAAAATTCAGCAGTCCCGCCACAATCATGAACTTCGTGCCGTAGTCGGCGGTCGCGTATTGAATCGCGCCCTGGCCCCAGTCCATGGTCGTCGTCACAATGTAAAGCGCGCCCGCACCCACATCGCCGATGAATCCAAGAATGTCGAGGATGTCGCCGCCGTTCGCCTTATAGATGCGGCCCTGCATCGCCAGTCCGACCAGAAACAACGTGGCGATTGACACGAAGAGGAGGCCGCCGCGAATCCAGCGCTTCTGCATCATGTGGCCCGCGCCCGGAATCAGCCAGCCGACCGCCGGAGCGACTACGCTCATGATGCTCACCGCTTCCGGCGCTTTGGTTTTGCCCGTCGCTTTTTCTGATACCGAATTCGCCATTCAGATGTTCACAATCTCGCGCTGGATTTTCCCGGTTACTTCCGCTGACTTGGCGCGCACCAGCACGTTCACTTCGCTGCGTACCCCAAACTCCGGCAGGTAGATGCCGGGTTCGATCGAGAAGCAGGAGTTGGGAAGAATCTGCCGCTCGTCGTGTATCTCGAGATCGTCCATGTTCGCCCCGTTGGAATGGACGTCAGTCCCGATGGAATGTCCCGTGCGATGAATGAAATAATCGCCGAAGCCCGCCTTCTGGATGTGCCCGCGCGTGGCCCGGTCTACTTCCCATCCGGCGATGTGCTTTCCGCCATTGATGGCGTCAAGCACCGTCTTCACTCCCGCGTCGCGCGCGTCCCGCACAATCGTGAAAATCTCCTGCATGCGCCCCGATGGCGCCGCGCCCACAAAACCCATCCATGTAATGTCGTAGTAAACCGCACCCGGCGTATTCTTCTTGCCCCACACATCGAGCAGCACAAGATCACCTTCGCGGATGGGAACCGGATGGCTGGCGTGCGGTTCGTAGTGCGGATTGCCCGCGTTGGCGTTGACTGCCACGATCGGCGGATCATCGGCCACCAGATTCTCGCGGCCGAACGCTTCCATAAACCACTGCTGGATTTCGTGTTCCTTCGTGCCGCCGTTGCGAACTCGCGTCCCGATTTCCTTGAATGCCGCCGCCACAATGGAATCGACACTGTCGCGTGCCGCGAAGTGCGACGTGATCTGTTCTTCGCTCCAGGTGGACTCGAACTGCGCCACCAGGTCCGCCGAACTGACCACGTTCTTGCCCAAGCCCCGAAGCAGATCGATCGTCCCGCCGTCCACCAGCGAAATCGTAAACACAATATTGTTGGGTGAGTACTGCATGGCGAGGTCGCGATAGTTCGCCAGAACGGACTTCAGCTTGTCGAACAATTCCTGCCAACCCGAGTACTGATGTTTCTTGCCGGGCAGGGTATCAAGATGTCCCGCTTCGATCTTGTGCACCAGTTTGATCGGCTCGCCTTCGGCGGGAATCAGATAAAACCAGCGCCGCGTCACCATCATGTTCGCAGGCAGGCCAAGCACGCGGTAGGCGATCGGATCGCGATGATGGTGATCGTAAAACAGCCACCCATCAATGTTGCGTTCGCGCAGCGCCGATTGAATAGCAGCCAGATCCATGGAGTAAGAGATTACGGGCAAACCTCTATTGTAAACAAGAGCAAGGATTTGGGCGAATCCCGATAGTGTTTGCGACGCAATGGCTGGCTCGACTCATGTGGGACAGCCGCCCTCGACTGTCCGCCAGCGAGGCTCGACCGCATGGCCGCAGCCATCGAATCCCGCCCCGTTTTTTGCTACACTCCGCAGATGTCCGCGGCCAATCCTGTCCCGGTCAAACGCGTGCGCATCGAGTCGGTCGATGTCGTCCGCGGGGTCATCATGATCATCATGGCCCTCGACCATGTGCGGGACTTCTTCGGATTTCCAGGCGCAAACCCCACCGACCCGGCCACCACTACCTACGCCTTGTTTTTCACGCGCTGGATCACCCACTTCTGCGCGCCGGTTTTCTTCCTGCTCACCGGTACCGGCGCCTATCTCTCGTTGCGAAAAAAATCGAAAGGCGAACTCTCGCGTTTTCTGGTCACTCGCGGCTTCTGGCTGATTTTTCTGGAACTGGTTATCGTCCGCTGCTTCGGCTGGCAGTTCAACTTTGACTACCACCTGATTATGCTGGTTGTCTTGTGGGCTCTGGGATGGGCCATGATCGTTTTGTCGGTGCTGCTATACCTTCCGGCCTGGGCCGTCGCCACGTTCGGAGTGGTGATGATCGCGACTCACAATCTGCTTGATCCGATCGACTCAGACTATTGGCTGTGGTCCATACTGCACTCGCCGAATATATTGGCGCGAAATTCGCAGCACACTCTCTTCCTCGTCTATCCCCTCATTCCCTGGATCGGTGTCACCGCCGCCGGTTACGGCCTGGGACAAATCTACAATTGGCCGTCGGAACGCCGCCGAAAATTCCTGTTGCCGCTCGGCCTGGGCCTGAGCGCGGCCTTCGTCGTCATCCGCGCCATCAACATCTATGGCGATCCCGTACGCTGGAGCACGCAAAGATCGGCCGCCTTTACCTTGCTCTCTTTTTTGAATACCACGAAATATCCGCCTTCGCTCCTGTACCTGTTGATGACGCTGGGTCCGGCGATGCTCTTCCTGTGGGCGGTCGACGCTGGCACGCCGCTCTGGCTGCGGCCCGCGCTTATCGTCGGCAAAGTGCCCTTGTTCTACTACATGCTGCACGTGCCGCTCATTCACCTCATAGCGGTGGCAGTCTGTTATACGCGCTACGGGCAAGTACACTGGATGTTCGAATCGAACAACCTCGGCCAGTTTCCCGTCACGCCGCCGCCGGGCTGGGGATACTCGCTGCCGATTGTGTATCTGGTGTGGGGAATCGTAGTGGTGACGCTCTATCCGCTGTGCCGCTGGTTCGCCGCGCTGAAGCAGCGCCGCAGCGATGCGTGGCTGAGCTATTTTTGAGGAAGGATGTTTCCGCGAAAGGACGTCTCTGCCCCAGCCGCGAAGCGGCACAAGAATTCAGCCCACGGCGCGAGCCGTGAGCGCTCCAGGCAAAACGAACGAGACCCGTAGGGTGGAAAGAATGATCGTGAACAGACTCACCCTCAATCGCGTCGCGATTTCGGAGTGGCCAGAATGTTCCGTTTGACCGCCGCCGGCAGCGTCTCACACGCCGTGCGCAACACCAATCGCGGCGCGCGCTTGCGAATCGTCATCAGATACGGCACGCTACGCCTGGCATCGTACTTCGCCGTTTCGCGCAGCAGCCAGCCGAGGCCTTTCTGAACCATGTCATCCTGATCGCTGATCAGCACACTCGTCAACTTCTTAATCTCCGAGAAGAATTTTTTCTGCCTCGTCCCCTGAATCAGAGCCACACACGCTGCCCGGCGAAGCCAGCGATTCGGCGACTTCGCCCAGCGAAACACATTCCTGACCCGCGCCGGCTTGGTAACCAGCATCGGTGCAATCAAATAATGCACCAGCCCGTCGTGATCGGCCCAACTGCTGATCCGGTCGAGCCACAATTCGAGCATCTTGAATTCGCGATCGCCAAATTTCGCGTCCATTTCTTCCAGCAGAAATATGGCGGCAATTTTTTCGTCGAGTACCGGGCCGGAGAAAAGTTGATCGGCGACTTCGACCAGAAATGCCAAGTCATTTTCGCGCAGAATCTGACGACGGCAACCCCGCACCGCCCGCCGCAAATCAGCCGTATACCAACCGTGCGACGCGATCTCCTGTTGGAAGAACGACTGCACCCCGGAGGCATGCTCGGGCGAACCGCCGCTTTTGAGCGCACTTCGTATCTGCGCCGCCACCACAGAAGAAGATTCCGCAGTTTCGCCCATCTGCCCCGCCCGAACCCAAAACCGAAGACCCAAGACCGACCTACACCGCGCCCCCCGCAGTTCTCACAAACCTGTCATAGACCCAAAGCGCCGCGGCCGTTACCAACCCGACCCCGGTCACCCACAACCAGATCATCGTCGGCTGGTGCTCGACTTCTCCAAAGTGATGCAGCAGGTATCCGCCGAACGGGCCGCCAATGAGCGATCCGATACCGATCGGCACGAACGCAAAGCCCATATAGGTCCCCTGTTGTCCCGGAGGGGCGAGTCGCGAAATATATTCGTAGTACCGCGGCGCTTGAATGATCTCGCCCAGCGCCAAAAAAAACAGCGACAACACCGCGCCCCAGATCGTCGGACGAAACGCGAGAATCAACCACGACAGCGACGTGATCACCGTTCCCAGAATTACCGCCGCAAACGCCGGCACTTTCCGCGTAAGAAAATTGATCGCCAGCGTCAAACAGATCACGGTCACACCGTCGACCACCAGAATGATCTCCACGTCGGCATGCACGTTGATGTACCCGTGAATGAATCCCGGCAAACTGATGTACTGCTGCCAGAACACGATCCAGTAGCCGGTAAAGATCACCAGGAACCACATAAACCGGCTGATGCCCGCCAGCATCAGCGCGAGGAAACCGATCCATACCCACCACGGGACGCTCCACTCCGGCCGCGTCCACAGCGCGATTCGCAGCATCAACGCCACCAGCAACACAGGCAAGACCAGCCGGTAGTCTCCCAGCACCACGCAGAAATTGCGCGCTACCGTCGCAATCGACAGAGGAGGCGCGTCCCCGGCTTTGCGCGGCTCACGGAAGAACAGCAGCACGACGAAGAACATGGCAAACACGCTGAGCGCCGCCACGCGATAAACGTTCTCGACTCCCAGGTGGCGATGCGCCCACGAAGCGAAATAAGGCCCCGCCGCGCCGCCGATATTTACCATCGTGTAATAGATCGAGTAGCCGATGGAGCGAACGTTCTCCTTCGAGGCTCGCGCGGTTGTGCCGACTACACATGGCTTGACCAGCGATACTCCGAGCGCGGGAAGAATCAGAATGAATCCGACAAACAATCCGAGAGGCACGGCATTGCGCACCGGCGCCAGCCACGAAGCTCCAATCGAGCCGATCAGGAAATACGAGGCGCCGAGGATGAGATAGGCAACCGAAAGCGCGCGGCGAAATCCCAGCCGGTCCGCCGCTGCCCCACCGAAGATAGCGAGAAACCACACCATGCCGCCGAAGATGCCGGTTAGAGTGCCGGTCTGCTCCGTGGAGAAGTTCAGCTGCTCTTGCAAGTACAACGCCAGCGAGGCGAACGCGCCGTAGTAGGCCAGGCGCTCGAAAATCTCGGTGATGTTCGCGATCCAGAACGGCCGCTCAAACCCAGTACGGATTTCCTCGAAGCGTTGAGAGAAGGTCAAGGGGCTCCTGTGATTGTCTGGCTGCTCTTATGATTGTGTGGCGCGGGCACTCCTGCCCGCGACTGCAGGCTCCGTTATTCAGTCTTCGCAAAGAGCGGCGTCGCAGTCAGCTCAATCGCTCGCGCACCTGCCGCGCCGTCACTCCCGCCACGCGAATGACTTTATTCCGGCTGCTCTGGCCGGACGCAATGGTAACGGAAGATCGCGGCACCTTCAAAAGTTTCGCAAAGAATTAGACGCACGCCTCGTTAGCCCGCCCGTCGACCGGAGGCGCGGTAAGCGACACTTTCAACGCCTCGCCCACCTCGCCGGTGATGGTGTTCTTCCGAGCACGAGGATGAACCTTGATCGCGAAGGTCACGCCGCCATCACAATCACGAGCCGCGATCATTCCGTCTTCCTTCTGTGCTCTAAGTGTCCTCTGTGGTTAAGCCTTCGATCTCGCCCCGAAAATCGCCGTTCCCACCCGCACGCAAGTCGATCCCTCTTCGATCGCGACTTCGAAGTCGTGCGACATGCCCATCGAAAGCACGTCCATTTTCACAGCAGGCAGTTTGCGCGCCGCAATGCCATCGCGCAAAGCGCGCAGCTTCCGAAAATAAGGCCGCGCGGTCTCGGGATCATCAGCCAACGGAGGCACCGTCATCAGCCCACGAAACTCCAGCGCCTCGAACCGTGGCGCAGCCAGCAGCAGATCTTCCAACTCGCGCGAATCCGCAGCAACGCCGATCTTCGCCGCTTCTCCGCCGACATTGATTTCAATGAGAACATTCAGTTTCCTGCCCAGCGCGCGCGCTGCCGCATCCAACTTCTCCGCCAGCTTTACCGAATCGATGGAGTCGACCGCGCCGAAAAGCTCTGCTGCCTTGCCGGCCTTGTTGGTCTGCAAGTGCCCGATCATGTGCCACTCGGCTTCCACCTGATCGGCCAGCGCCCCGGCTTTCCCGGCGAACTCCTGCACACGATTTTCCCCGAACCGCCGCAGCCCGGCAGAGTACGCTTCGCGAATGCTTTCCGGCGGATGCGTCTTGCTCACCGCCATGAGCACGATTTCTTCCGGACGCCGCCCGGCCCGGCGCGCCGCCGTCCCAATGCGTTCCTTGACCACGCCGACATTTTCGAGAACTGACATAAGCAGTACAAGAACCATAAACCACGAAGGACACGAAGTTACACGAAGGATTTCGGATATCCTTCGTGCTTCTTCGTGTCCTCTGTGGTTAACAGACCTACATCATTGCGGTCGGCGGCGCCGGTTCGTTTGGATCGCCCGCGCTCGACAGCGGCAGGAAAATCATCAATCCCGCCAGCAGCGCCATCACCACAATTCCACTCAGATACAGCGGATTTTCAAAAACCTGCGCCGATTTGATCCGCGAAGCCCACGCCGAGGCACGGTGCAGCCAGGGCTGTTGCGCCATCGACATGGCGACCACGCCTGCCCACAGCAGCCCGCAGATCGCTTCGCCAGCGATCAATCCGGACGCCGTGAGCACTCCCGCATTCTCCGAGCGCGCCGACTGGGCCGCGTTCAAGCCGCGCCGCTTGGCCATCCAATCGCCGATCGCGCGAAAGACTCCGCCCAGGAAAATCGCGAACGTCGTTTCAAACGGCAGATACATTCCCACCGCGACCAGCATGGGACTCTTTACCTGCATCATGATCAGCGCAATTCCAAAGCACACTCCCACCACCACCAGCGGCCAGGGCATGTCGCCGCCGACAATGCCAATGGCCAGTGTCGCCATCAGCCCGGCCTGCGGCGCCGGCAACGCGCGGCTGCCGAAGCCGAACGCGGTGTGCAGCAGGTAGAGCGGGAAGTACATCACCAGGCTCGCGACCACGACTGCGATCAACTCCGCATTTTGAATCTTGCTGGGCGTGCCGCCGAGAATGTAGCCAACTTTGAAATCCTGCAACAACTCGCCCGCCACCGCCGCAGAAACGCAAACCACAGCGGCCACTCCCAATACCGCAGCCACTCCCGACGGACCGTGAACGCCCAGGGCGACCATCAAAAGCGCGGCAATAATCAATGTCGAGAGCGTCAGCCCGGAGATCGGATTATTCGAAGATCCAATAAACCCCACCAGGTTGCCCGACACGGTCGCGAAAATAAATCCCACCACCAGCATCACCACCGCGGCCAGCACTGCCGGCCAGACCAGCCCAGAAATGTGGATGTAGAGGAAGCACATCAGCACGAACATCACCGCGATCAGCCCGAACACAATCTTCGAACTCATGTAGCGCTCGGTGCGTGAGAGTTTGGCCTGCTGCTCGGCCGTCTGCCGAAGATCGGAGAATGCCTTGCCCAGTCCAGCTGTAAGACTGGCGCGCATTTTGTAGAGAGTGTAGGCCGCGCCCACCAACATGCCGCCGACCGCGATGGGCCGGACAATATACTTCCATACCGCCGCCGCCATGGTCATCCAATCATTGGGCGTATCGGCGGGAATGTATTGCTTGAGTTGCGGCCCCAAAAAATACATGAGTAGCGGAACCATCAAGCCCCACGCCAACACGCCGCCCGAAAACTGTAACGCCGCCAGGCGCAGCCCGATGATGTATCCAACCCCTAGATATGCCGGGCTCACGCTGGGGGCAGCCACCATGCTGGCCCCGCCGGCCGCCACCACACTTGTACCTTCTACCCTGACCAGGCGAACCTGGCTGCGACCCAGAGTGCCAAGGCCAAAGTAAAAGTCCTTGTCCGCGGCAAACAATCCAAAACGCCCCAACAGATAAACCACGCCACCGACGCCGATATTCCAGAACAAGTACTTGGCGGCCTGCGCGCCGCGTTGTCCGGCCTTGTGAATTTCCGACGCTGCGAGCGATTCAGGAAAAGGCAGCTCCGGATCTTCCACCATGCCGCGCCGCACCAGCGAGATGAACAGCACGCCCAGAATGCTGCCCACCATGATCAGCGCCGTCGATTTCCAGTACGCCACGCCGGGCTCGAACGACGGCCAGGCCTTGGCGATCAGGAACGCCGGAATCGTAAAAATCGCGCCGGCTGCGACCGACTCGCCAATCGATCCCGCGGTTCGCGCAATGTTCTCCTCCAGCAGCGATCCCTTCCACGCCCGCATCGCCGCCATGGCGATCACCGCCGCTGGATAGGTCGCCGCGATGGTGATCCCGGCACGCAGTCCCAGGTACGCATTGGCCGCGCCCAGCACGATCGTCATCAGAAGCCCGAGCAGGATCGCCCGCAGCGTGAACTCTTTCATTTCCATGGTTTCAGGCACGAAGGGGACGTGCTTCTTCGGGCCAGTTCCGGGATCGGGGCTGCTCATGGGCGAAATCCTTTTAGGGCTGGGATGGAAACCTATACCTGTGGCGATTCCAGATCATAACCTGCGAACGGCGCACGTTAGCACGCGGTAACCCCGCATGACAAGTGCAGGCCGTCATGATGCGCCGCAAAACCCGCGACCAAGGGTGGGCATCCCCTCACATCTTTCCCCCACGCTCCACGATCAACTCCATCGCCGGCTGGCTGACCCAGGTGTGGCCCGGACTACCCGGCCCGTGGAAGCGTTCGCCCCAGCTTAGCGGCGTGACGTCGCGGTATTCGTGCATCGATTCGTCCGGAGCGAACCGCAGCTGCTTCCGCAATGATGCCCGGACATTCGGGTCGGCACCGTGATCGAGCAGCAGCCGGGCGACCTCGGCATCGCGCTGCCGCCCGCACAAGTAAGACTGCGAGACCACGCAGCCGAACAAAGGCGTGTGTCCGCCGAAACCGTCGGCGTCGACCTCGGCGCGCGCGTTCACATCGGCGCCTTGCTCGATCAGCCAGCGCGCCATTTCGATCTCGTCGAAATCCACGCACATGTGCAGCAATGTGGTTCCCGCCAGCGGCGTGCCGTGCAACCCGAAAGAGTGATCCGTGTGGCATCCCAGCTCGGGCGGATAAATCTCCTCGTGGGAAAAAGTTCGATTCAGCAACTGCGGGTCGCGCCGCAGATGCCCTTCAAGCAGATCGATGCGCCCGCGATGCATCGCCATCGGCGGCGTGTCCGGCAGCGCGATCCCGCGCCCGGCAACCATTTCCAGACAACGATGCTTCCTCACGGGATAGCGGCAGTAGGTCTGCAACAGCAGTGCGACCGGCGCAAGGCGATCGCCATGCGCGTCCTCGAGTTTCGCTCCCAGTTCGAACAGAAGAGCAAGTCCATCATCATTCAACGTTTCGCACGGCCCCATCACGCTGCCGGAAGTCACCTGCGCGCCCATCGCATGCAGTTTGCGGGCGGTATCGAGTTGGCCCTGCAGGCAGGCGCGGTCAAAGGCATGCTGCACGTCTTCCGCGCCCATCTCGCGCAGCATCTGGATGATTGCGTCCTGTCCCACATTCGCCGCATACGACATTGGAGGACCCCAGTTGCTGTCGGCGATGCCGCGCGCCGCTTCCCGCAGCAGCTTGGGATTTTTCACCACCAGCCTCCGCACAGCCTCGACGTCACCGCGCCAGATGGCATCGGTCAACCGGCAGGCAGTGACCAGACGCGGCCAGTTCGGCAGCCCGTAACTGCGGGCGAGCGTGGCCTGCGCATCGGCGAGCTTCGCGGTTGCAGGCTTAGGTTGCCGCGGATGATGTTTCCGCAACTCCGCAATCGCCGCGGCGTCACCCTGCCGGATGGCGCGCAGCAAATCCTTGGCCTGATGTTTAAGTTGCTCGAGGTTGGGGCGGACAGGAAAGTGGCGATCGTGGAACTTTTTTGCTGACATCGACGGACCTCCTTTAGGTCATGCCCGAGGTCCGCATCGCGGGCGAAAAGGAGGTTCGTTAGAACCTTGAGTTTGTAGAAATTCGCTCAGGTGGACTCGGTCCTGTCCGCGGACGGGCGGCGTCCTGTACGCCGCGGTCAGTATACCGCAGCGGCAAGCTGTATCCGCAGACTACGTCGCGGCAGACGTGCTAAATATCCTGTATCTTTTTTAGAATGAGGCAGTTTGGTCGTCATACCGACCCAGGTCAACAAGCCTCAAGCTGTCTCCCCAAAAAATTCACCGCAACTTTCGAATATGACCCTGGGTTGATGAGAAATACGACTGGCCCTTCGGGGTGTAGAATAGTGTCAATCTGTTCGTCCGCCCCTTCGCAGTCCGTCATTCCGATGCGCGTCTGAGCTACGTGCGGTGCGCGTCTGAGGTGCAGTGATGAGCGACTCTCCCAATCGACCTTTGTTTCCCCCATATCGTTGCCATGATTGCGGCAGCGAGGTAGGTTTCCGCTCGCGGCGTCGTTCCTTGACCGAACGCCTGATCCTGCCGCTGGTTCTGCTGCAACCGGTGCGTTGTGGCGAATGTTTCCGGCGAGACTATCGATGGATCTTTACCCCGGTGCATCATCGAATGTCGGATGCGCCGCGCATCATGCCGGGAAAAGCTTCGGATACGTCCAACCGCAACGTTGCCTAGCAGGCGCGATCGCCGTTATACTGCGGTGTAGCAGGAAATTATCGGCCGCAGGCGGTGAACTCGCCCGCGGAGGTGATGAGGAGGCCGTCTTCAGCAGTACTGAGGACAGAATCCGGGCGGGCCACGCCAGTGTTGCAGTCGCAGGGCCGACTATTGTTCCGGAGCATATTTCTTCCCGTCGTTTTAGCCTGACTTGGGCCACTCGGATCGGTGAAAGCCTCTTCTCTGTTCTATTTCCTTCCGACTGCCGCATCTGCGCTGCGCCGCTGCTGAACGTTTCCCGGCTGCCTGTTTGTCCCGGCTGCCTCGACCAGATTCTCCCCATCGGCGGTAAGGTCTGCTCGGTGTGTGGCGAACGTGTCTTGTCTTCCTACGCGGAGGGTGACCCTGACGGTCTGCTGCGCTGTCCCGGGTGTCGCCGCGCCGAGCGGCCGTTTGCCCGTGCCGTCCCCTACGGCAGCTACGAAGGCGGACTGCGTGAACTGGTTCACCTGCTGAAGTTCAACGGCGTGCGCCCGGCAGCCTCGGTTCTAGGACGCATGCTGGCCGAGGCGATCGCGGCGCTTGATTCCGCTTTCGAACCCGCATTCGACGAGGCGAGCCCGGCGCTGCCGGTCCTCGTGTTGCCTGTGCCGCTCTACAAGGCCCGGCGTCGCCAGCGCGGTTTCAATCAGGCGGAACTGATCGCGCGCGCTGCGCTGAAGTGCCGTCCCGCGAGTCGTCCTCTGCAACTGCGCGCCGACATTCTGCTGCGTACGCGGGACACGCATTCCCAGATCGGCCTGACCAGCCACCAGCGCCGCGAGAATCTGCGCGGAGCCTTCGCCGTCGCCAGTGCCGCCGAAGTCACTGGCCGTGCTGTGCTTCTTGTAGATGATGTTTACACCACCGGCACCACGGCAACGGAATGTGCCCGCGTACTGCGCCGCGCCGGAGCCTCCCAGGTATGGGTCGCCACCGCCGCCCGCACCCTGAAACTGGCATCTAAGTACGCTGAGTTTGCAGTCGATGAAGAAGTGGAAGACGGCGAGGTGTCGCGAGCCGGATAGAAGCACAAAGCAAGTTTCAAGGTTGCAAAGTTTCAAAGTTTCGAAACCTTGCGACGTAGGCTTTGGAACCTTGAAACTTTGCAACCTTGAAACGTTGACTCTTATGTCTTACCGGGCAGAACACGATGCAGGACCAACATCCCGGCTGGCCGCCGGACTGTTCGCTCCGGCGGC
>Ga0210388_10001618_pt1 | contig 17661 bp, 17 predicted proteins | sample IncBWC19OmetaG_FD_155485 | JGI IMG/M metagenome (GOLD analysis project Ga0210388, IMG submission 155485) | Forest soil microbial communities from Barre Woods Harvard Forest LTER site, Petersham, Massachusetts, United States - Inc-BW-C-19-O ... | reverse complement strand
GCCGCCGTACGAGCCGCCGGCAACCACCACATGCTTGGCATCGAATGCGCTTTGCAGACCGATCCAGACGATCAATGCGCCTATGTCCTTGACGGCGTCCTCGCGCAGCACGCCGTTGTCGAGCGCCAAATATTCCCTGCCGTAGCCGGAGGAGCCGCGCACATTGGGGGCGACCACGGCAAAACCCAGCTCGTTGACCAGGTACTGTATCCAGGGATCGAAGCCGGGCCGGAACTGCGACTCCGGTCCGCCGTGCAGCATTATCAACACGGGATGCCGGCCGCCGCCCGAAGGCTGGTACACATACAGCGGGATTTGACGCGGTTTGCCGTCGGTCCGGTCGAATGTGGGAAATTCCGTGCGGCGCGGAATGACGAACTTGGCAAGATCCACGGGGCCCGCTTCGCTGCGTGTCCAAGCCTCGAAACGGTTGCCGGCGACATCCAGAACATACGCGTCCTTCGGCTGATTCGCGGCCGCAAATCCGAAGGCCAGACGGTTGCCCTCGACGTCGAAACTCAACGAATCGACGATGCCCGGCGTGTGAAATCGCGGCGGCGTGAGCTCCTGATGCGTGCGCAAATCCACAAGATTGAGCTTGCTCAATCCCGCTTCATTGCTGACGTACGCGAGATAGCGTCCATCGCGCGACACGGCCAGTTCTTCGATGTCCCAGGGAATCTGGCCCGAGATGCGCGTTTTTTCGTTGTTGAAGAGATTCACGTAGCGCAAGGTGGCAAATTCCCCCTCGCGATCCGAAATCAAATACACGCCCTGCCCATCGCGCGAAAACTTGGCGCCCGCGATCCCGACTTTCGACGCTGAAGGATCCACTTCGCGCTTTTGTCCGGAGTTCACATCGACCAAGTACAAATAGCTTGCGGAGATCGAGATGAACTTGCGAACCAGCAGCTTGGAATCGTCCGGCGACCAATCCAGCACCGACCACGCGGCGCTCGAGTCGCCGGCAATGACCAGCCGCGGCAAGGCGCCGGATTCGGGATCCACAATATCTATGTCATAGCTCACGCCGTCCCGGGCCGTGCTGAAGAACGCGACTTCACGGCCCATGTTCGACCAGACCGGCGCACCGTTCATGGACTTGCCGTCCGTCAACAATATCGCATTGGGTTCGTCCAACCGCTGATAGTACAGCTGCGAGTTTTCATTGCCGGCCGCGTCCTTGAGGTAAACATAGGCCGCCCGGCCGGGGTCCGGCGAAAATGCAGCGCTGGTGACCGGATCGCGCAGGAAGGTCAATTGGCGGCGCGCGCCGCCGGCCTGCTCCACGAGATGCAGCTGCTCGACATCGCCGAAGCGCGTCGCGATCAGCAATTGGCCCTTCGGCGACCAACCAAGCGGCGTTGCCTGGCGCGCATTCAGATAACCATCCAATTTTTCGGCGAGATCCGCCGGGGCTTCCGGAATGTTGTCAAACGTCAGATTGCCGCGCTCGACGCGCGCGAGCGCGGCGGCCGCGACATCGGCGCAGAGTGCGGCGGTAAGCAGAAGCGACAAATAAATCCGGTACATAGTTTCCTAGTTTCTCACACGGCGAGGATAATGAGATCGATGGCTGGATTCGAGCACTTGTTGAAATCTTACGAGGTCGGCGATCAACTCGACGATATTGCGAGTTCGGACCCGCCGGCTTACTTGCGGCGCTGCTTTGCCGAAGGCTTGTCCGCTCCCGCATTGTCCTGGTGGAGGGTGCAGCAGCTGGCGGTATGCGCAATGGTGCTGGATGCGGTCGTCAATGACAGAGACTACGATTTTTTCGAGCACGAACTGATTGCCGATTGGCGCGCTCACTTCGCCAAGGCCTGCGCGAAGATCAAGGACATCGCGTTGCAGGCGTTGCATCGGGTTCTGGAACACGACCGCCCGGAGGATCCCGACGCCGCGGCTGAACTCGAGACACTGGTCAGTCGCATAGCCGGGGTTTGATTGAGACAGCGTATGCCACCTTGGATGGTCACGGCCGCAATCGCCGCGGGCTTGTTGCTGTCCGCCTGCGCTTCCGCGCCTTCAGGGCCGGTCCCGCCGCCGCCGCTCAAAGCGCCTTTGGATGCCTCTTATGACTGGCATGTTCTTCTGCTGGCGCCGTTTGGCAGCGTGCTGAAGGACGTCCCATTGCCGCTGCACGAGGTGTTGTTGTTTCGGGATGAGGGGGAGAGCCGCCCTGCGGCCGATGATGTGGAGTGCTTTGCCGTCGATGGCGCGCTCCCGCGTTTCGTCGCTCAAGCGCTCGATGAGTACCTGCTGTGCTTCAGGCACGACCGCTTGTCGCGCATAGTAGCCGCGGTGCGGCTGCCGGCGCCCAAAGCCGCAACTGACTTCGCCGATGCCTGCGGGCTTTGGCTCAAGAACGCAGCCACTGCCGCGCAGGCGGCTGGCGCCGAGCCCACGGCGGTCTTCACGACCGGCGCTTCCTGCGCCGGGAACGACGCTGACATCGGTTTCAGCGCCGGCCTCGAAGCGGATCCGGATGGCGCAGACGCGCTGCTGTCCATCAAGCTCGAAGCGTCGCGCCGCTAGTCTGCTCTTAGGATCGACATGCGAGAGTCCGAACGTGAAATGCTCGTTGAGGGCGCATTGAAAATCGGGATCGGCCTGCAAGCGGCCCAAACCGAGTCGCTGCTGCGGCTCGTTGATGAATTGGAACTCGGCAACGCGCAGTTCAATCTCACGGCCATACGCGATCGCCCGGGGATGCTGCGCAAACATGTCCTCGATAGCTTGACTTTGCAGCCATACCTTCGCGGCGAGCGCGTCGCGGATGTCGGCACCGGGGCGGGCTTTCCGGGCTTGCCGCTCGCCATCGTCAATCCGCTGCGGCGGTTCACCCTGATCGAGGCCACCGGCAAGAAGGCCCGATTCGTAGCGCAGGCCGCCGAGCTTATCGGCTGCGGCAATGTGCAAGTCGTGAATTCTCGCGCGGAAAACTATAGGCCGGCCGAACTTTTCGATACAGTGACGGCGCGGGCCCTGGCGTCGCTGACGGATTTCGTAAGCTTTGCCGGCCATTTGTGCGCTCCCGGCGGCCGCTTGCTGGCGATGAAGGGCAAGCTGCCGGAAAATGAAATGTCCGCGCTGCCGGGATCGTTCCGCGTGTCGGCGGTGCAGCGGCTGCATGTGCCGGGCTTAAACGACGAGCGGCATCTCATTGAGCTGGAGCGAGAAACGCCACCAAGTACATGAAATGGGTCAAGACATGAAACGCGTCATTGCGGTGGCCAACCAAAAAGGCGGGGTCGGCAAGACCACGACGGCGGTCAATCTCGCCGCATCGCTGACGGCCACCAAACGCCGGGTGCTGCTCATTGATCTCGATCCGCAGGGCAACGCCACCATGGGATGCGGCATCGACAAGCATGCGCAGGCGCGCACCAGCTGCGATGTACTGCTCGGCGAATGCAACATGGTTGAAGCCTTGGTCGCGGTCGAGTACGGCGGCTTCATGCTGCTGCCGTCGAACCAGGATCTCACGGCGGCGGAAGTGCGCCTGCTCACCATGCCGGCGGGGCGCGAATTCAAATTGCGCAACGCGCTGCAGCCGGTGCGCGAGGATTTCGACGTGGTGTTGGTCGACTGTCCGCCGTCTCTCAATATGCTGACCTTGAACGCCTTGGTGGCGGCGGATTCGGTGATGGTTCCGATGCAATGCGAGTACTACGCGCTGGAGGGCTTGACGGCGTTGATGCAGACCATCGAGCACATTCGCGACAGCATTAATCCGGATCTGGAAATAGAGGGACTGCTGCGCACCATGTTCGACCCGCGCAACAATCTGGCCACTGAAGTGTCCGCGCAGCTCATAGAACACTTCGGCGAAAAGGTGTTTCGCACCGTGATTCCGCGCAACGTGCGCCTGGCGGAAGCGCCAAGTTTCGGCAAACCCGCGCTGTTTCACGACAAGGAGTCGCGCGGTGCTCTTGCATACCTGGCGCTGGCCGGCGAAATGATTCGCCGCGACGATCTGCCGGGCGCGCCCGTATAATCGCGCCATCGGTTCACGGGAAGTTCATCATGTCCGGCAAAAAGCCGTCTTTAGGTCGTGGCCTCGCCGAGCTTTCGCCGCTGCTCGCACGCCGCGCCGGCATGCCGGCTGACGAAAAAGCGCAGGTGCTGGCCGGCGACCGGCTGGCGAGCTTGCCGGTGGATTTGTTGCAGCGGGGCAAGTATCAGCCGCGCGTCGACATGCGGCAGGAATCCTTGGGTGAACTTGCGGACTCGATCAAATCGCGGGGTTTGGTGCAGCCCATTCTGGTGCGGCCCTTGCCCCGGCCCGATCCCAATGAATCTCAACGCTATGAAATCATCGCCGGCGAGCGGCGCTGGCGAGCCGCGCAAATGGCCGGCTTGTCGGAAATTCCCGCGGTTATTCGCGACGTCGCAGATGAAGACGCGGTCGCCATGGCGCTCATCGAAAACATCCAACGGGAAGATCTCAATCCCTTGGAAGAAGCCAGGGCGCTGCTGCGCTTGATCGAGGAATTCGGATTGACGCATCTGGCCGCGGCCGAGGCGGTGGGCCGCTCCCGCGCCGCGGTGAGCAATTTGCTGCGGCTCATGGAATTGACCGACGAGGTCAAGGAGCTGTTGGAGACCCGGCAGATCGAAATGGGCCATGCCCGAGCCCTCCTGGGCCTGACCACTCGACGCCAGCAGATAGAAGTGGCCGCTCTGGTGGTTAAAAAGTCGCTGTCGGTTCGCGATACCGAGAGTTTGGTGCGCCGCATCATGAGCCCTCGCACTGCCGAGTCCGGGCCTCCGGCGGTAGACCCCGATATTCAACGCCTGGAGACCGAGATAGCCGACAAACTGGGTGCCAAGGTCGCCTTCCAACACGCGGCGTCCGGCAAGGGCAAGCTGATCGTCAGCTACAACAGTGTCGATGAGCTCGAAGGCATACTGGCCCACATCCGTTGATGCAACTAAATACGACCTCAAACGCCTTGATGACCCAGGGCGGCGTCTCTATAATGCGCGCGGTATTTTGGCCGGGGCGGCCTGCCACGTAAGTGGACTCTAGTTCAAAGTAAAAGCGTCGTTCGCGTCTTCCGAGTTGCCTCGGGACTGCGGGCATCGCCCCACAGCGGGAATTTAAGTGATCGCCATCGACTTAGCCCTAGCGCGGCGGCTGGCTCTCAGCGTCGTACTGGGCCAGGCGGGCGTGACCGTGATTGCTGCGCTTCTGGCCGGGCTGATTGCCGGCCCGCAAGCCGCGCTTTCCGCGCTGCTGGGCGGCGGGATCAGCACGGCTGCGAGTCTCGCAATGGCGCTGCTCGGCTTCGCCGGCGGTACGGCCGCGAACCCGCAGCGAGCCGTACGGGCGTTCTTTGTGGGCGAAACGGCCAAGATCGCGCTGATGATAGTGTTGTTCGTGATGGTGTTGAAGACGATGAAGGTGGTTCCGCTGGCGCTGCTCGGCACGTACGTCGCGACCTTCTTTGTTCACTGGGTTGCGCTGGCGAACGCGCTGCCGCCGCTGGGCGGGGCTCGTGCGCGCGATGACTCGCAAGGTAATTGAAATCGAGGCAATTGAGCGCATAAAACTTACATGGCAGCAGAACAGCCCACCACCGCGAATGAATACATCCTTCATCACCTGACGTTCCTGTCGAACAAGGAACCGAAGGGGATATTGGATTTTTCGGTCATTCACCTGGACAGCGTGTTCTTCTCGGTACTGCTGGCGGTGCTGTTCGCCGGTTCATTCTATCTGGCGGCCCGCAAGGCCACGGCCGGGCAGCCGGGCAAATTCCAGAATTTCGTCGAACTTTTGGTCGAATTCGTCGATACCCAGGTGAAGGACAGTTTTCACGGTACCAACAAGCTGCTCGCGCCCCTGGCGCTGACGATTTTCTGCTGGGTGTTCTTGTTCAATGCCATGGATATCCTGCCGGTCGACCTTCTGCCCTATATCGCGCACGGCGCGGGCATCGAGCACTTAAAAGTCGTGCCGAGCACCGATTTGAACATCACCTTCGCCATGTCGTTGACGGTGTTCATTCTCATCATCTACTACAGCATCAAGGTGAAAGGCATCGGCGGTTTCGTCAGCGAGTTCACCATGCAGCCGTTCGTCGCCAAAAATCCGCTGCTAAAGGTGCTGCTGATTCCGGCGAACCTGGTCCTGGAGATCGTGCCATTCCTCGCACGGCCGATCTCGCTGTCGCTGCGCTTGTACGGCAACCTGTTCGCCGGCGAAATGATTTTCCTGCTGCTCGCAGCCCTGACGCTGCACGGCATGAGCCAGTTGGGGAGCGTCGGCGGCTGGGCGCTGCTGGTCGCGCAAATCTTGTTGGCGTTTCTTTGGGCGGTGTTTCATCTGCTTGTTATTACGCTGCAAGCCTTCATATTCATGGTGTTGACGATCGTCTATCTGGCGATGGCGCAGGAGCACCATTGATGTCTCGCATCCGATCCGCACACCAATCTCGCATCAGTTTCGTTCAGGAGGATTAAATGGAAAATTTCGCACATGTTCAGGCCATGACCGTGCTCGCCGTCGGCATCATCTTTGGTATGGGCGCTCTCGGCACCGCCATCGGCTTCGGTATCTTAGGCGGCCGCTTTCTCGAGGGCGCCGCACGCCAGCCTGAACTTGCTCCCATGCTGCAGGTGAAGATGTTCATCGTGGCGGCCCTGGTCGACGCGGTCGCCATGATCGGCATCGGCTTCGCGCTGTTCTTTACGTTCGCGAATCCGTTCACCGCCGGGCTGACGCACTGAAGTGGGCCGACGCTCTGATTAGGAGGCGATAGTGAACATCAATCTCACGTTGATCGTGCAGATGGTCGTATTCATCGTGCTCATCTGGTTCACGATGAAGTTCGTGTGGCCGATGATTCTCGGGCCCATGGATGAGCGCGCGCGCAAGATTGCCACCGGACTCGCCGCTGCCAGCAAGAGCGAAAAGGATCTGGCCGAAGCCGAGGCGCGCTCCAAGGAGATCCTGCGCGAAGCGCGCGATCGCGCCGCGCAGATCGTCGACATGGCGGGCAAGCGCTCCAACGAAATCGTCGAGGAAGCCAAGGGCACCGCCTCGAGCGAAGCGCAGCGCCTGGTGGCGCAGGCGCACGATGAAGTCACGCGCGAAAGCTCACGGGCGCGTGAACAGCTCAGCAAGGAAGTGGGCAAACTCGCGGTCGAAGGCGCATCGCGGCTGCTCGGGCGCGAGATCGATCCGAAGACGCACGCTGACTTGCTGGACAAACTGGCCGCGGAGATTGCCCGTGGCTGAGCGGGCGACCATCGCCCGGCCGTACGCGAAGGCAGCGTTCGAATACGCGCGCGCCGCCAATGCCGCTGCGCCGTGGTCGCGGGGATTGAAGACAGCGGCGGCGATCGTCGCCGATCCGCGCGTCGCAGCTCTGACGAAGAGCCCTAGGTTGAGCGCGGCCGACGTGGTCGGCCTGGTCGACGATGTCGCCGGCGCCGATCTCGATGCCCCGATGCAAAACTTCGTGCGGATCCTTGCGGAGAACCACCGCCTGCTGCTGCTGCCGGAAATTGTGGCGCACTACGAGGAATTGCGTTCGGAAGTCGAGAACACCGTGGATGTCGAAGTGATCTCCGCCGTCCCCTTGAACAGCGAGCAGCAGCAAAAGCTCGGCGCGGCGCTCGGCACGCGCCTGAAGCGCAAGGTGCGCATGCAAAATTCAGTCGATGCGGCGCTCCTGGGCGGCGCCGTGATTCGCGCCGGAGACCTGGTGATCGACGGCTCGCTGAAGGGCCGGCTTGAACGACTCGCAACGGATTTGACCAGCTAGACCGACCATTAAGCGCGCCAAATGCGGCGCGCAGCAAGAGGAACACATGTCCATCAAGGCATCGGAAATCAGCGACCTGATCAAGGCGCGCATCGACAAATTTGCCGGGGCGACCGAGGCGCGCAACGTCGGCACGGTGGTGACCGTCACCGACGGCATCGTGCGCGTACACGGGCTCGCCGACGCGCGCTACGGCGAGATGCTGGAATTCGACGGCAACATCTTCGGGCTGGCGTTGAACCTCGAGCGCGACTCGGTGGGTGCGGTGGTGCTCGGCGACTACAAGAGCATTTCCGAAGGTTCCGAGGTCAAGACCACGGGCCGCATTCTCGAAGTGCCGGTGGGCCCCGAGCTTCTAGGCCGCGTGGTCGATGCGCTGGGAGTCCCGATCGACGGCAAGGGCCCGGTGAACGCCAAGCTGAAATCGCCGCTCGAGCGCGTCGCGCCGGGCGTGATTTTCCGCAAGAGCGTCTCGCAGCCGGTGCAGACCGGTCTCAAGGCCATCGACTCCATGGTGCCGATCGGCCGCGGCCAGCGCGAGCTGATCATCGGCGACCGCCAGACCGGCAAGACGGCGGTGGCCATCGATACCATCATCAATCAGAAAGGCACGGGCATCAAATGCGTGTACGTCGCGATCGGACAGAAGCAGAGCTCGATCGCCAACGTGGTGCGCAAGCTCGAAGAGCACGGCGCCATGGGGCACACCATCGTCGTGGCAGCTTCCGCCTCGACGCCCCCGGCAATGCAATACCTCGCACCCTATGGCGGCTGCACCATGGGCGAGTACTTCATGGACAACGGCGAGGATGCGCTGATCGTGTATGACGATCTGTCCAAACAGGCGGTCGCCTATCGGCAGATTTCCCTGCTGCTGCGCCGGCCGCCGGGCCGCGAGGCCTATCCCGGCGACGTGTTCTATCTGCATTCCCGGCTGCTGGAGCGATCCGCGCGGGTCAACGAGGAATACGTCGAAAAGATCACCAACGGCCGGGTCAAGGGCAGGACCGGTTCGCTCACCGGCCTGCCCATCATCGAAACCCAGGCAGGCGACGTGACGGCTTTCGTGCCGACCAACGTCATTTCCATCACCGACGGCCAGATCTTCCTGGAAACCGACTTGTTCAACGCCGGCATGCGACCGGCCATCAATGCCGGCATTTCGGTATCGCGCGTCGGCGGCGCCGCGCAGACCAATATCATCAAGAAGCTGGGGGGTGGCGTGCGCCTGGCGCTCGCGCAATACCGCGAACTCGAAGCTTTCTCGCAATTCGCTTCGGACCTCGACGAAGCCACGCGCAAGCAGCTCGAGCGCGGCCAGCGTGTTACCGAGCTCATGAAGCAGAAGCAGTATTCTCCCATGTCGGTGGCCGAGATGGCGCTGTCCTTGTATGCCGCGAGCAATGGCTACTTCGATAAAGTCGACCGCCGCAAGGTGGTGGAGACGGAAGCCGGACTGCAGTCCTTCGCGCGCTCGAGCTACGCCGACTTGCTCAAGGGCATCAATTCCAAGCCGGATCTGTCGAAGGAAGTCGAAGCCTCACTCAAGAAGTGCTGCGACGACTTCTTCGCAACCCTGTGATGCGAGGCAACGAGTAAAGCCATGGCAGGCGCAAAAGAAATCCGCGGCAAGATTGCGAGCATCAAGAATACCCGCAAGATCACCAAGGCGCTGGAAATGGTCGCGGCGAGCAAGATTCGCAAGGCGCAGGACCGGATGCGCGCGGCGCGCCCCTATGCGGACAAGATCCGCAAGCTGGTCGGCCACCTGCGACAGGTGAACCTCGATTACAAGCATCCCTTCACCCTGGAACGGCCGGTGCAGGCGGTCGGCATCGTCGTCATCAGCACCGATCGCGGTCTGTGCGGTTCTCTCAACTTGAATTTGTTCAAGACGACTTTGACCGCGATCCGCGAGGCGCAGTCGCGCAACGCCAAGGTATATCTTTGCGTCATCGGCTCCAAAGCGCTGCAGTTCTTCCGGCGCCTGAGCGGCGTGGAAATTGCCGCTTCGGTCACGCATCTGGGCGATCGGCCGCACGTCAAGGATTTGATCGGTACCACCACGGTGATGCTCGATTTCTATCGCGACACCAAGGTCGATCAGCTGCTGCTGGTGCACAACGTGTTCGTCAACACCATGACCCAGAAGGGCGTCGTCTCCCAGCTGCTGCCGCTGCAGACCATCGACAAGGATGAGCTGCAGGAGCGCTGGGACTATATCTACGAGCCGGATGCCGCCGACATTCTCGACGGCATTCTGATGCGCTATATCGAATCGCAAATCTTTCAGGGCGCGGTCGAAAATGTCGCCTGCGAAATGGCGGCGCGCATGGTGGCGATGAAGAGCGCCAGCGACAACGCCGGCGATCTCATCGACGAGTTGCAGCTCATTTACAACAAGGCCCGCCAGGCCGGGATCACGAAAGAACTTTCGGAGATCGTCGGCGGCGCGGCAGCGGTTTAAGCGAAGAGGGTTATCAAGTATGTCCAGCGGCAAAATTGTGCAGATCATCGGCGCGGTCATCGATGTGGAATTCCCGCGCGATCAGATCCCCAAGATCTATGATGCGCTCAAACTCGATGACGTGGACCTGACCCTCGAAGTGCAGCAGCAGCTCGGCGACGGCGTGGTGCGCGCCATCGCGATGGGGCCTTCCGAGGGCTTGCGCCGGGGTCTCACCGTGAACGGCACCGGCAAGGGGATCATGGTGCCGGTAGGCACCGGCACGCTCGGACGCATCATGGACGTGCTGGGCAGGCCGCAGGATGAAAGAGGACCGGTCAAGGTCAGCGAATATCTGCCCATTCACCGTCCGGCTCCGGCCTACGACGAGCAGGCGGGGGGCCAGGATCTTCTGGTCACCGGCATCAAGGTCATCGATCTGCTGGTGCCCTTTGCCAAGGGCGGCAAGGTCGGGCTGTTCGGCGGCGCCGGCGTGGGCAAGACCGTGAACATGCTCGAGCTCATCAACAACATCGCCAAGCAGTACAGCGGTCTATCGGTGTTTGCGGGCGTCGGTGAGCGCACCCGCGAAGGCAATGACTTCTATCATGAGATGATCGAATCGGGCGTCATTGACAAGGACAATCTTTCAAATTCCAAAGTGGCGATGGTGTACGGCCAGATGAACGAACCGCCGGGCAATCGTCTGCGCGTCGGCCTCACCGGACTCACGATGGCCGAATTTTTTCGCGACGAGAAACAGGCCTCCGGCAAGGGCCGCGATGTGCTGCTGTTCATCGACAACATCTACCGCTACACGCTGGCGGGCACGGAGGTCTCGGCGCTGCTTGGCCGCATGCCCTCGGCTGTGGGCTACCAGCCGACGCTTGCCGAGGAAATGGGCGTGCTGCAGGAACGCATCACCTCGACCAAGACCGGATCGATCACCTCGATTCAAGCCGTGTACGTGCCGGCCGACGATTTGACCGACCCGTCTCCCGCAACCACCTTCGCGCACCTGGATGCCACCGTCGTGCTATCCAGGCAGATCGCCGCGCTCGGCATTTACCCCGCGGTCGACCCCCTGGACTCCAGCAGCCGCCAGCTCGATCCACTGGTGGTGGGCGAGGAGCATTACGAAACTGCGCGCGGCGTGCAGGCTGTACTGCAGCGCTACAAGGAGCTGCAGGACATCATCGCGATTCTCGGCATGGATGAGCTCTCCGAAGAAGACAAGCTGAGCGTATACCGGGCGCGCAAAATTCAGCGGTTTTTATCGCAGCCTTTCAATGTGGCCAAGGTGTTCACCGGGCAGGATGGCAAGATCGTGCCCCTCAAGGATACGATCCGCGGCTTCAAGGCCATCATCGCCGGCGAATACGATCATCTTCCCGAACAGGCTTTCTACATGATCGGCGCCGTCGAAGAAGCCGTCGAGAAAGCCAAGACATTGACGTAAGAGCGCCATGGCCAACACCATTCACATCGACATCGTCAGCGCCGAAGGACAGATCTTTTCCGGCGAGGCGAGCATGGTATTTGTGCCGGGCTCGCAGGGCGAACTCGGTATCGCGCCGCGTCACGCGCCGCTGTTGACGACCTTGAGCGCCGGCGAAGTGCGCGTGCAGACTGAAGGCCAGGAGGAGCAGTCGTTCTATGTGGGCGGCGGCGCCCTGGAAATTCAGCCGCATCTCGTGACCGTGCTCGCCGATACGGCCGCGCGGGCGCACGATCTGGATGAAGCCGCGGCGTTGGCTGCGAAACAGCGCGCCGAGGATGCCGTGCGGGATCGCAAGGACAAGGTGGAAATTGCCGAAGCGCAGGCCGAACTGCTGCGCGCCATGGCACAATTGCGCGCCATAGAACGTCTGCGCAAAAAGCGCTAGGAAACCGCAACTCTCACAACCATCATGCAGCTTGCCGTCGTCATTTTGGCCGCGGGACAGGGCAAGCGGATGAACTCCGACTTACCGAAGGTGCTGCAGCCGTTGGCGGGGCGTCCGCTGCTCGAGCACGTGATCCGCGCCGCGCGCTGCCTCAATCCCAGCAGTATCTACGTGGTTTACGGACACGGCGGCGCGCAAGTGCAGGCCGCTTTGGACCACGAAGATGTCGAATGGATACTGCAGGCCGAGCAGCTGGGTACCGGGCACGCCGTGATGCAGGCGATGGCCGTCATACCCGACAGCCACGCGGTGCTGGTGCTCTACGGCGATGTGCCGCTGATTCGTCCCGGCACGCTCAACAAACTCATCGCCGAAGCCGCGAAGGGCGCACTGGCGGTGCTGTCGGTCAATCTGCAACAGCCTGCCGGTTACGGCCGCATAGTGCGCGATCCGGATGGCCGCGTCCGCGCCATCGTCGAACACAAGGAAGCCAGCGCCGCGCAGCTCGAGATCCGCGAGGTGAACTCGGGGCTCTTGGCGGCTCCCGCGGGACCGTTGCGCGAATGGCTGCTGGATTTGCGCAGGGATAACGTCCAGGGCGAATACTTTCTCACCGACGTGGTCGCGGGCGCCGTACATGCGGGCACCACCGTCGAGGTGATTCCCGCGGCGAATGAGGTGGAAGTCATGGGCGTCAACGACAAAATCCAGCTTGCGCAGGCCGAGGCGGCCCTGAGGCGTGAACGGGCGGAAGCCTTGATGCTGGCGGGCGCGACGCTGGCGGATCCCGCGCGCATCGACATCCGCGGTGAAGTCGAGGTCGGCCGCGACGTATTCATCGACGTCAATGCCGTCCTGATCGGCAAGGTGTGCCTCGCCGCGGCGGTCAAGATAGGGCCGAACTGCGTCATCGTGGATTCCAGCATCGGCACGGGCACCGAGGTTTTCGCGAACTGCGTGATCGACAGCGCCGTCGTCGCCGAGAACTGCCGCATCGGTCCTTTTGCGCGCCTGCGGCCGGGCACGAACCTGCACCACGATGTGCATATCGGCAACTTCGTCGAGGTCAAAAACACCGAGGTCGGGGCGGGCAGCAAGGCAAATCATCTCACCTACCTGGGCGATTCCAAGGTGGGTAAGGATGTCAATGTCGGGGCCGGCAGCATCACCTGCAATTACGATGGCGCCAACAAGTGGCCCACCTTCATCGACGATGGCGCCTTCATCGGCTCCGGCAGCATGCTGGTGGCTCCGGTACGCATCGGCGCCGGCGCCACCATCGGCGCGGGATCGACCATCCGCGCGAGCACTCCGGCCGACAAGCTCAGCTTGCAGCGCTCCGAACAGATCACCGTGGAGAACTGGTCGCGGCCGCGCAAGCTCAACGATGTGGAGAAGGCGGCCGCGATCGACGCCAGGTTGGGCGGCGCGGATGAGCAAAGAAAACACAAGGGCAAGAAGCAGAAACGCTAAGGGCCGGGCAAAGGCAGGCAATGCGAATTCTGGTCACCGGCAGCGCGGGCCACCTGGGCGAGGCGCTCATGAGGACGCTGCAGGGCGCCGGCCGCGAGGCCGTTGGCCTCGACGTCAAGGGTTCGCCGTTTACGACGCGTGTAGGATCGATCACCGATCGCGATTGCGTCGCGCAGTGCATGCAGGGCGTGGATGCCGTGGTGCACACCGCCACCCTGCACAAGCCGCATATTGCGAGCCATACCCGCCAGCAGTTCATCGACACCAATATCACCGGTACCCTGATTCTGCTCGAAGGGGCGGCGGCGGCGGGCGCCAAGTCATTTGTGTTGACCAGTACCACCAGCGCATTCGGTCGCGCATTGTCGCCGCCGGCCGGCGCGCCGGCCGCGTGGATTACCGAAGAGGTGGTCCCACAACCCAAGAACATCTATGGTGTAACCAAGCTCGCCGCCGAGAACCTGTGCGAGCTGTTCAGGCTGTCGACCGGGTTGCCCTGCGTCATCCTCCGCACATCGCGATTCTTCCCCGAGGACGACGACGATGCGGTTGCCCGGCAGGCCTACCAAGATGCGAACCTCAAGGCCAACGAATTTTTGCACCGTCGCGCCGACATCGAGGATGTCGTAAGCGCCCATCTGCTTGGCGCAGAGAAGGCCCCGGCGCTCGGCTTCGCGCGCTACATCATCAGTGCCACCACGCCCTTCACGCGCGATGATTTGGCCGAGTTGCGCGAAAACGCTCCGGCCGTGGTGAAACGATACGTGCCCTCGTATGAGGCCGAATATCGGCGCCGCGGATGGTCGATGGCGCCCTCCATCGATCGGGTCTACGTCAATGAACTCGCGAAAAGCCAGCTGGGTTGGCGGCCGCGATATGACTTCGCCAGCGTGATCGGGTACCTGCGTGCCGCACAGGATTTTCGCAGTCCCTTGGGCCGAGCAGTCGGCTCCAAGGGCTACCATTGATAGGCGTTTGTTAACAAAGTCGAATTATCCTTCGTCCGTTCATTAGGGATAGGCAATGCCGATTCACGATCATCAACCGTCATTGCGAGGACGCGCCTTTGTCTGGGGTGGCCTCGGGCTCGGACTATTGGTTCTTGCTGCACTCCTCACACGAGGCTTTGGACTGCTGGGCGGAGCCGGCAAGGGGGCGGCGGAGCCGGAATTGATGGTCCGGAGCGGGGATAAGATCATCGTCCCCGAGGGCTCGGCACTGCGCAATCGGCTGACTGTAATGCCGGCGCCGGCGAAGCCAGTCAGTCCGCGGCTGATACTGCCCGCGATTGTCGAATCCGATCCCGCACGCACCGCTGCCGTGCTAACTCCCTTGAGCGGGCGGCTGATTGCGCTCAAAGTCGCGCTGGGCGATCGCGTGAAGCAAGGCCAGGTGCTGGCCGTCATCGACTCCCCGGATCTGGGACAAGCCTACGATGATGATGAAAAGGCGGCCGATACCCTGAAATTGACCGAAAAGAACCTGGGCCGCCAGGAGGCGCAGAACAAACTGGGTGTGGCCTCGGACCGGGACCTGGATCAAGCGAGAAGCGATCACGCTCAGGCAGCCGCCGACTACACGCGGACTCAAGCGCGCTTGAAAATGCTCGGCGCGGCCTCTGACAAAAGACATACGCCGCGCCTGTTGACGCTGACCGCTCCGATGAACGGCAGCGTCACCACCCTTGGCGTGGCACCCGGCAACATGATCAATGACCCGACGCAGTCGCTGATGACCGTCGCGGATCTGAGCACCATCTGGGTCACCGCGCTGGTTTCCGAAAATGACGTGGCGGCAGTCGCCAAAAATCAGGACGCGGAGGTCACCCTCACCGCGTATCCCGACAAAGTGCTGCATGGCAAGGTCTTGTTCGTCTCCGATGTGCTCGAAGCGGATTCGCGCCGCAACAAGATCCGCATTGCGTTCGCGAATGCCGACTACGCTTTGAAGCCCAACATGTTCGCCACCGTCAACCTGGCGGGACGCGAACAATCCTTGGTGGTGCTGCCGAGTTCGGCGCTGCTGATGAATAACGATCGCACCACCGTGTTCGTCGCCACCGCCCCCTGGACCTTCGAGCGCCGCACCGTTGATCCGCTGCTGGACGAGGGTCAGTCGGTGGCCATCCGTTCCGGCGTGATGGCCGGCGAGCAGGTGCTGGTCAAGGGCGGAATCCTGCTCAATGATTGATCAATTCGTCGGCTTCTGCCTGCACCGCCGGGTCGCGGTGTTCATTCTGGCGGCGCTGCTCGCCGGATACGGCGTCTATGCCTGGGAAACCTTGTCGGTCGAAGCCTACCCGGAACTCGGGGATGTCGCGGCGCAGGTGACCACGCAAGTTCCCGGACTTGCCGCGGAAGAGATCGAACAGCTGATCACCGTGCCGCTCGAACGCGAGATCAACGGTACGCCGGGATTGCTGCTGATGCGCTCGTCGAGCACGTTCGGACTGTCCTTGATCACCGTGCTGTTTCGCGACGGCTATGAAGACTATTGGGCGCGCCAGCGTTTGCTCGAACGCATCAATCAAGCGGTGCTGCCGCCCGGCGCGGCGCCGTCTCTTGATCCGGTGGCGGGCCCCGGCGGCGAGATATACCGCTACACACTTGAGTCCGACACGAAAAACCTCCAGGAACTATCGGAGATCCAGCGCTGGACGGTGATTCCGGCTTTGAAATCCGTGCCCGGGGTGGTCGATGACACCAATTTTGGCGGCTTCACCACCGAATATGAGCTCGATCTCGATCCCAAGCAGCTGCAGCACTATGGCTTGGGGATAACCGATGTCATCAACGCGATCAACAACAACAATACCAACGCGGGCGGCGGCCGCGTGTCCCGGGGTGATCAGAGCTATGTCATCCGCGGCGTCGGGCTGATTCACACTCTGGCGGAGATGGGGTCCATAGTCGTTACTCAGGTGGGCGGGACACCGGTTTTGGTGCGCGATCTCGGCCGCACGATCTTGAGCCACCAAGAGCGCGAAGGCATCCTGGGGAAGGACAAGAATCCCGACACGATCGAAGGCATCGTGCTGATGCTGAAGTATCAAAATCCTTCGCAAACGCTGCAGGGCATCCACGCCAAGGTGGCTGAACTCAACGCCAAGCTTGCCGGCGCCGATGTGCGCATCGTGCCCTATATCGACCGCCAGGATCTGGTCAAGGCCACCATCCACAAGGTCGGCCAGACCATACTCGAAGGCATCACGCTGGTCTTTCTGATTCTCATTCTGTTTCTCGGCAGCCCGCGCAGTGCCTTTGTGGTGGCGGTCAGCATTCCGATGGCCCTGGTAGCGGTGTTCTCCCTGCTCAACCTCACCCATGTGTCGGCCAATCTGCTGTCACTGGGAGCGATCGATTTCGGCATATTGGTCGACGGCGCCATTGTCGTGACCGAGGCGGTGCTGCGCCGGCGTGAAGCGATGCCCGAGGAAGAACTGAGCGAAAGCGAGGCCAAGGCGGCGACGCTGCAAGTCACCCGCCCCATCTTCTTTGCCAGTCTGATCATCATCACGGCCTATCTACCGCTGTTCTCGTTCGAGCGAGCGGAGGCGAAACTGTTTACGCCCATGGCTTATACAATGGGCTACGCGCTATTCGGAGCGCTGTTGACGGCGCTCGCCTTGGTTCCGGGCCTGGCCTATCTGGCCTTCCGCAAGCCCGGCCGGGTGTATCAGAACCGCTGGCTGGAGCACGTGACGGTATTCTACGATCGCATACTCGCCATCTGCCTCGATCAGCCGCGGATCATTTATGGGGTGGTGATCTTCGCGCTGCTGACCGTGGTCGGCCTCGGGGCTACGGTGGGCCGCGACTTCCTGCCGGATCTGGATGAAGGAGCGCTGTGGCTGCAGGTGCAAATGCCCACCGGGCTCGCCTTGAACAAAGCGACCGACATGGCCAGCGATCTGCGGCGGGCCATCCTCAAGTATCCCGAGGTGTCCTATGTAGTGACGCAAACCGGGCGCAATGACGACGGCACGGATCCTTGGACCATGTCTCACATCGAAGCGCCGGTGGGCTTGACGCCCTATGACACCTGGCCCGCGCGAGAATCCAAGAAGAAGTTCGTGGAT
>Ga0210388_10001616_pt1 | contig 17663 bp, 12 predicted proteins | sample IncBWC19OmetaG_FD_155485 | JGI IMG/M metagenome (GOLD analysis project Ga0210388, IMG submission 155485) | Forest soil microbial communities from Barre Woods Harvard Forest LTER site, Petersham, Massachusetts, United States - Inc-BW-C-19-O ... | reverse complement strand
AAACGCCTTACAGCGCCGAGAAGGGGGGATTCTCCGGCGCGCTGACAGAAGTGGAAACCGTACCGCCCCCGGAAAGCTGGACATTCAAAGTCCGCGACCTGAACGTCAGTTTGCGCGGGAAAAATGACCACTTTGTGGGCGTTGCCCGGGCGACGCCGCGCGTGGTTTTCGGCGGTCCACTAGTGAAAGACAAAGTGAGTTTTTCCGAAGTCTTCGAATATGACGTCATTCGCGATCCCATCCGCGGCTTGACTTGGCCGCGCAACGAGATCAAACGACAGGGGTTCACCTCCTACAGCACACTGCAGGCGATCCTTTCACCTAAGCACGTATTAACGACGACCCTCAACGCTTTCCCTCAGAGAACGCAATTCGCCAACATCAACCCGCTCCTTCCTCAGAGCGCTTCATCGGATTACGACCGGACAGGCGAGTCCGCCAGCCTTTCGGATACTTACAGTCTCGCTTCGGGTGCGTTACTCCACACCGTGCTGACCTATACGCGCTTCGACAGCAATGCGCACGGGCAGGGCGATGAGACCATGCTGCTTACGCCAGAGGCCTGGGGAGGGAACTACTTCAATTCGTGGACACGTTCTGCGAGCCAGTTTGAAGCCGCTCCGACTTTTCAGTTCGCGCCGAAAAAGTTTCTCGGCCGCCATGAGATCAGGGTCGGAGTCGATGCCACTCATCGGTCCTTTCGCGGAAGCAGCAATTCACATGCCGTCAACCTGCTGCGCGAAGATGGGAGCCTCGCTCAGGAAATCGCCTTCAATGGCCCGGGACTGCTCGCCGCGTCTACTACGGATGCGGAGGAATTTGTCGCCGATCACTGGGTGCTCAACGACGGCTTGGCGATGGACCTCGGTGCGCGGGTCACCAGCGAAACCGTAGGACGTGCAGCAGCCTTTGCTCCGCGTTTCGGGATTGGCTATTCGCCCGGCAAGGATCACAAAACGATCCTGCGCGCCGGCTCCGGGCTTTTCTACGCAGGCGTTCCGCTTTTGGCCGCGGACTTTGCCGGGAACCCAATGCGAATCATCGACAGTTACGATCCAACTGGTCAAGTGCTGGAAAGTCAGGTCGAATACCAGAGCGAGTACGTGGGAAACGGAAGCGGCCCCATCAGTTCGCGAATCCGCCGTTCGCCGAACACCAGCGCGCGCAGTTTTGTCAGCAGCGCGGAGATAGATCGCGCATTGTGGAGCGGCGCAGTTCTGAAGTTGGGCTTTCTCCATAGCAGCACGACGGACCTTTTCGTTATTAATCCCATCCTCCTGGCTGTCAGCCCCGGGATCACAACGTCGACCGGAATTTTGGGGCTCTTCAACACTGGCTCCGAAAATTACAATGAAGCGGAGGCAACGCTCGCGTTTCATCCGACCAAAGAGAGCAATCTGAACATTTCCTATGTCTGGAGCCGGTCACGAGGGGACTTGAACACACTCGGAGATCTGTACATTCCTTTTGAACAGCCCGTCATCCGGCCCAATGTTTACGGCGTGCGTCCTACGGATGTGCCAAACCGTTTGGTTGTTTGGGGAAAGTTTCGCCTGCCGTGGTCGTTGATTCTCGGTCCGGTCCTGGATGTGCACACCGGTTTTCCTTACTCCAAAGTTGACGAAAACCAGAACTACGTGGGGACGCCTGATAGCCGGCGCTTCTCGACATTTTTTTCTATCGACTACCAGGTCTACCGCGACTTTCGCCTGCCGTTCGCCAATGGCAGTGGCTCCCGCAAAGTTCGTCTTGGTCTCTATATGACCAATCTCACGAACCACGGAAACTTCAGCCAGGTCTACAACAACGTTACGTCGCCTCTGTTCGGAGAGTTCACTGGATTCCAACGCCAGAAAACAGCGTTTCTGCTAAGCGTTGTTAACTGAGCGCGCAGGGCGAAGTTGCGGACGCCGTGCAATCAATTTTCAGGGAGCCACTCCACATTCGATCGTCGCGTTGCCCCGCGTCATCGCGAGTAGGATCGCAAGACCGGGCGTTACCCTTCAGCGAACGTGCACCAGCATCAGGGAAACATCATCGGTTGGTGGGCCCTCACGCCACGCAGCCACCCCATCCAGAATGCCCTGTTTCATTTCGGAAGCGGGCAGCGACGACGTTTTTCGCACGAGTTCCTGGACACCTTTGATACCCAGCATCTCTCCCCGGGAATTGAAAACTTCGGTAATTCCGTCGGTGTACAAAACGATCCGGTCGTCTGGCTGGAGTTCCACTTCCTCGTTGGTGGTGGCATCCACGGCGTCAGGTAGCGCGCCGAGAATCATGCTGCGTGACTCGAGAAGTTGGGGAGTTTGGCCCGGGCGCGCGAGCATTGCGGGTGGATGGCCGGCTCCCGCAAAGACCATGCTGCGTCGGCGAGCATCGATCCGGGCTGCAGCCAATGTGACAAACATCCCGGAGCCGGCGATGTCTTCGATCAGGAATCGGTTCAAATCTTCGAACATGTCGATGAACGGCATGCCACTGCGCAGGTGCGCGGTCGTTTCGGAGTAGATGCGGTTGGCGACCAGCGCGGAACCGATGCCGTGGCCGGAAACATCACAGACGAGCAAGCTGAGGTGATCTTGGTCCAGCGAATTCACGAGGGCGAAGTCGCCGCCGATCGAGTGCACGGGAAGATAGAAAACATCCACGCTCATGTTGTCCCAGACCAGGCGCTTCGGCGCCAGGCTGCGCTGTACTCGTGCCGCGAGCCGCAGGTCTTCCTCAATCTCCATTTGGCGTGTTTGAAGCTTGGCGTTGGCGGCGCGGAGTTCCTCTTGGGCGTGTACTTGCTCCGAGATGTCCGTGAAGGTCGCAATCCTAAACTTGGCGCCGGAATTTTGAATCATTCGGGAACTGACAATGACGGGCAGACGGCCACCGCCCTTGCGAGGCAGAACGAAGCTATATCTGTTGCGCCCGGCACGGAATGCGACATCCGTTTGCTGGCTCAGAAAATCCCATTCCTGAGAAGAGTAGAACTGAGAGGGGTCAAACCGGGCTATCTCTTCGTGAGAAATACCGGTCATTTCCAGAAAACGCGTGTTCGCGAAAAGTATGTGCTGCCGCTCGTCGATTACGATGACCCCTTCGTTGAGCACCTCCAGCACGGTCTCCATCTGGGAGAGCCATTCGGGCTCTTCGATTGTGTTCGAATCTCCGCTGGTCACCGGCATTTGGCATCACGAAGCAAAGAGAGGAGTAGAGTCGACTGGCTCACGAGAGCGACACTTCTGGAGAAGCGATCTCCGCAGGCCTTGCGGCAAGAGCATGAAAATCAGGCTTGTCGAAAGAAAATGGAGAATGCGTAGCTCTGCGGATGGGGGCCACAAGAGATCGCTTGGCCTGGTGCATGAGGTGTCGCCTCGCCCGGAATACCCGTGACTTGAAAGTTCCGATAGAAACGCCGAGCAAAGCGCAGGCCTCTCGGCTCGTCAATTCGTCGTAGTAAATCATTGTGAATGACTGCCTAAGCGTGGGACTCATCTTTCCCAGCAAAACGTCGATGAATTGGAAAGTTTCTCCCTCCGCGCAGGCCATCTCCGGATCGGGTCGCGAAGTCGGAATTTTTTCGGTCCAAGAGACCTCACCCGGGGAGGAAGGTTCCGGAAGGCAGCTGATCCGCGAATTCGTCCGTCTTCGCAGGGTCATCAAAGCAGCATTCAGCACGATGCGAGTGAACCACGTCGTGAAGGCGGAGCGGCCTTCAAACTTCCGCAAGTGGACATAGGCCGAGAGGACCGCATCTTGCACCGCGTCTTCGGCGTCTTCTCGATTGCGCAAGATGGAGTAGGCCATTCCTACAAATTTTGGCCGCGACTTAAGGAACATCTCCTGAAGCGTATCCACCATCCCGCGTGATTCGTGGATGCCCGGGGCAGACATGGTATGACGTGAGTTTCCGTGTCGTCCGCCGGGAAGGCGCGGGCGAGTGCCCGGTGCAGTTTTATAAGAGCGCCTTCTATAGCCGGCGGTTCTTGAAGTGTCCCTCATTCGCGATCTCCGTTTCCCTCCTGAAGCAATAAAGCATCTGTAAGTCCAACCGAGGACCCTGGCAGGGAATCTGCCATCTCGCGTGTTTTCAATAGAGAACAGACAACCTGGCGGCTCGCCGCAAAGAAAGGAGTCCAATTCATTTGCAGTTTATGGCGGGGACTTGACGCTAACGTCGAGGTCGTGACGCGGAAACGGTTGACGCAATGGCTTGAACCTCGCCTTCACCGTATCTGTCTTCGCTTTCAACGATTTGGCGTGACCCCGTGCCAGGCAGGATTGGCACGCTCGTTGCATTGCAAACAGGCGAACCTGCGTTGAGGAGCAAACGTGCGGATAGGACTTGCGTCGGACCAGAGCGGGTCAGTGTGCAAGGAACACCTCAAAGAGAGACTCACCGCGCAGGGCCATGCTATTGAGGACTTTTCCGCGGAGGATCAGCCTGGAAGCGACTACCAAAGCATAACAACGGAACTTTCCTCGGCTATTTACACAGGGCGCGTCGAACGCGCTGTGCTGCTCTGCTCCCGGGCTATGGGAGCTTGCGTAATGGCCAACAAGCATCCCGGTGTTCGCGCGGCTTTGTCCCATGATTTGGACTCGGCGCGTCAAGGTGTTCAGGACGACGGAATGAATCTTCTGGTGATGGGCGGTTACGGCCTTACGCCCGATTGGGCCTGCGAGATGGCGAGCGTCTTTATCAACTCCACGTACTCACCCGGCGAGAAGGCATTTGGAATCCCTCCCAGGCGCCTGGCGCGCATCGTCGAACACATCCGAAAGAATCTCGATACACCGCTGGGCGTTGGCACACTTTCGAGGCTGGCGGAGATGAGCCAGTCGCATTTCTCGAAGATGTTCAAGCTCAGTACCGGCCTGGCGCCTCACCAATTCGTTTTGCAAGAGCGCATCAATCGTTCGAAGCAGCTTCTCTGTCAAGAGGACGCGAAGATCGTGGCCGTGGCGCTTGAAGTTGGTTTCGAAAACCAGGCGCACTTCACAACCGTATTTGGCAATTTCATGGGCATGACGCCCCGCCAGTTTCAGCGTGCGTCGAACTACGAACCCGGTGTGATCTTCCGGCCGCCGCTGGAAGCAGTGCAGAGTTGGCAGGAGCGTGGCGCGGGAAATGTCATGACCGCCTGCGACGAGATGTAGTCGCAGGAGTTGAAAACCGGAAACAGGAACTCGAAAGAACCGGATAGCAAGCTGGGAATAAATCGGAAACGTGAAACGAGCATGCCGGGCACGAACGTTAGTATGCGACGCAAGGAATTCAGCAGTTGCTTCAGAAAGCGAGCGGTGTGATGTCAACGACTCAGGCTGTATTGGATATCGACCAACTTTGCGTAAACACGATGAGGACGCTGGCGATTGATGCGATCCAGCAGGCGAATTCGGGGCATCCCGGGACGCCGATGGGCATGTCACCCACAGTGTACTGCCTGTGGCAAAGGCTTTTGCGGTTCGATCCCCAGGATCCCATTTGGATGAATCGTGACCGCTTCGTGCTTTCCGCGGGACATGCCTCGACTCTGCTGTACACCGTCCTGCATCTTGCCAAGGTCAAAGCCGTTGATCCGGATTATGAAATTTTGGGCAGGCCTTCCGTCACCCTGGATGACATCAAGTCCTTTCGTCAGTTTGGGAGCCGCTGCCCGGGCCATCCGGAATACCGCTGGACCTCCGGTGTCGAGACAACTACCGGTCCTTTGGGCCAAGGTGTGGCGACGAGCGTAGGCATGGCCATTGCAGAAAAGTGGCTTGCGGCGCGATACAACCGGCCGGATTTTGAACTGTTCGGCTACAGGATTTACGCCCTATGCGGCGACGGTTGCATGATGGAAGGTATCTCAAGCGAGGCAGCTTCTGTTGCGGGACACCTGCAACTCGACAACCTCTGCTGGATCTACGACAGCAATCGCATCACCATCGAAGGCAAAACCGCCATTACATTCACGGAAGACGTGGCGGGACGGTTTCTAGCTTACGGATGGAACGTAGCCCGTGTGGGCGATGCTAACGATCTTGACCGGATCGAGAGCGCGCTGCGGAATGCCGCAGGCACGGCAGGCCGCCCGTCTCTCATCATCGTTGACAGCCATATCGGCTATGGTTCCCCCCATCGTCAAGATACCAGCGCGGCTCACGGCGAGCCACTCGGCGAAGAAGAGATCAAACTCACCAAGCAGGCTTATGGCTGGCCGCCAGACGCCAAGTTTCTCGTGCCAGACGGAGTGTATGAGCATTTCGAATCCGGCGTCGGGCGGAGAGGCCGCGAAGCGCGGCAACAGTGGGAGAAAAAATTCGAGGAGTACCGGAAAAAATATCCGGAACTCGCGGCAGAGATCGACCAGATTCAAAAGCGAGAGCTGCCCGCGAATTGGTCCAAAGACATTCCCGTCTTTCCGGCCGATGCCAAAGGAGTTTCTGGTCGCGACGCGTCCGCCAAAGTTCTGAACAGTATTGCTCCAAATATTCCGTGGCAGGTAGGAGGCTCTGCGGACCTGACTCCTTCTACCAAGACACGCTTGACGTTCCCGGCCGCCGGCGATTTTCAGCCCGACACTCCTTCAGGCCGGAATTTGCACTTCGGGATCCGCGAACATTCGATGGGGGCCATTCTCAACGGTCTCGCGTTGTCGAAGCTTCGCCCGTTTGGATCGGGCTTCCTGATTTTCAGCGACTACGGGCGAGGCGCGATTCGTCTGAGCGCCCTGATGGAGATTCCTGTCACGCATGTCTTCACGCACGACTCCATTGGCGTTGGCGAAGACGGCCCGACGCACCAGCCCATCGAACACCTGATTTCACTGCGGGCCATTCCGAACCTTGTGGTGATGCGGCCGTGCGATGCAAACGAAGTGGCAGAAGCTTGGAAATTGATTCTGGAGATGCCTCGTCAGCCGGTGGCGCTCATCCTGACGCGCCAGGCTTTGCCAACGTTTGACCGAAAGCGCTTTGCAGCCGCAAGCGGTCTTACGAAGGGAGCCTACGTGCTCGCCGATGCGGAGGGCGGCAATCCGGATGTACTCCTGATGGCGACGGGGAGCGAGGTCTCCTTGTGTGTCGAAGCCTACGAAGAGTTGAAGCGGCAAGGGATTCGTGCGCGCGTTGTGAGCATGCCTTCCTGGGAGCTGTTTGAAAGACAGAGTGAAGAGTACCGGCGAACCGTGTTGCCCCCATCTGTCAAGGCTCGCGTGGCGGTCGAACAGGCATCCACGTTCGGATGGTGCCGCTATGTGGGTATCGACGGGGCGATTTTAGGAATGAAGACATTCGGCGCTTCGGCGCCGTTGAAGGTCCTGCAAAAGGAATTTGGATTTACGACGGATCACGTCGTGGAAGCTGCGAAAGCCCAGCTCGCACAGGTGAAATGACTATGCATATTGCCGTTGCTTCCGACCACGCCGGGTTTTCGCTGAAAGAAAACGTCGCCGAATATCTCCGCAGCTTGGGGCACGCCGTCGAAGACCTGGGCACTTACGACACGACTCCCGTCGATTATCCGGACTATGCGGAAGCGGTCGCTGCCGCGATTCTCGGCGAGCGGGTCGAGCGCGCCGTGCTGATCTGCGGAAGCGGAGTTGGCGCATCGGTGACCGCGAACAAGTTTCGAGGCATTCGGGCCGGCCTGTGCCACGACACATACTCGGCGCACCAGGGCGTGGAGCACGATCACATGAATGTGCTGGTTTTGGGTGGCCGCGTGATCGGTGAAAAGATGGCGCATGAACTGGTGGGCGCGTTCGTGGGGGCCAAGCAGTCGCAAGAAGAGCGTCGCCTGAGAAGGCTTGCGAAGATTGATGCCGTTGAAGAGAAATGTGGCTTGGAATTCTCGAAAGACGGTACCGCACACTCTTGATTTTGGAATTCAGCAAACAAAGAAAGGTAAAAGCACAATGACAACCGCAGCATTGAGCATTCCCAAAGAAGCAAATCCACTCAGAGGACTCTTTGAGTTTGGACAGTCTGTCTGGCTGGATTACATTCGCCGGAGTTTGATCACCAGTGGAGAACTGAAACGATTGGTCGTGGAGGACGGACTGCGCGGGGTCACCTCGAACCCGGCCATTTTCGAAAAAGCAATCGTAGGCAGCACGGACTATGAAGCGGTAATCAACAGCAGTGAGTCGGCCGCCCTGGACGCCAAAGGACTCTACGAAAAAATCGCCGTGAAGGACGTGCAGGATGCGGCGGACATTCTGCGGCCAGTCTACGAGGAAAGCAAACAGCAGGACGGCTATGTGAGCATGGAAGTCTCCCCGTTGCTCGCAAATGACACGTCAGGAACCTTGGAAGAGGCGCGGCGACTCTGGAAGACGGTGAACCGGCCGAATCTCATGGTGAAAGTGCCGGCCACAGCCGCAGGAATTCCAGCGATTCGCCAATTGATCAGCGAAGGGATCAACGTCAACGTAACACTGCTCTTTTCGCGCGACGTCTACGAGCAAGTTGCAAAAGCCTACATCGCAGGCCTGACTGCGCGCGCGGCTTCTGGCGGAGACATCAGCCGGATTGCCAGCGTTGCGAGCTTCTTCGTCAGCCGCATCGACTCCAAGATTGACGCGCAAATCACCAGCCAACTGAAAACAACGACGGATCCCGCGCAGCGCGCACGGCTAAGCGGCCTGCTCGGCAAGGTGGCGATTGCCAATGCGAAGCTTGCGTATCACAGCTTCAGCGAGCTGTATTCGGGAGAGGCTTGGAAGGCGTTGGCCGGCAAAGGAGCGCAGCGCCAGCGTTTGCTCTGGGCGAGCACAAGCACAAAGAACCCCAGCTATAGAGACGTGATTTACGTCGAGGAGCTCATCGGCCCTTCCACGGTGAACACCATTCCGCCCGCGACTTTCAACGCGTTTCGGGAGCACGGCCGGCTTCGCGCAAGCTTGACCGAAGACGTGGAGAACGCCGCCGACACTATGGATTCCCTCGAGCGGGCCGGCATCTCGATGAAAACCGTGACAGACACGCTCTTGGAAGAAGGTTTGCACCAGTTCGTGGATGCGTTCGCGCAGCTGCTGAAAGCGACCGGCTCGAGGAAGAGCGGGGAATCCACGGCGAAGATCAATTCCATAACCTACACGCTGCCGCAAAAGCTCGCTGCCGCCGTCGACGTTGCGCTCACGGACTGGCAGAAAAATGACAAAGTGCGCCGCCTGTGGCGAGGAGATGCCTCGCTCTGGACGGGAGCCGATGAAAATCACTGGCTCGGCTGGCTGGGAGTCGCCGACGACCAGATCTCTCATATCGAGCATCTGACTTCACTCGCAGCCGAAGTCAAGCAAGCCGGATTCAAACACGCTCTTCTCCTCGGCATGGGAGGGTCGAGCCTTTGCCCGGAAGTCCTGCGGCTTACCTTCGGTAAAATCGCAGGATTCCCCGAGTTGCATGTCCTCGATTCCACCGATCCCGCGCAGATCAAGGCCATCGAGGCAAAAATTGACCTGAAGAACACGCTGTTCATCGTCTCCAGCAAATCAGGCGGGACTCTCGAGCCCAATATCTACAAGCAATATTTCTTTGCGCGCGTGAAGGAAGCCGTCGGTGAAAAGAACGCGGGAAACCGGTTCATTGCCGTCACTGATCCGGGGTCAAAGATGCAGCACGTCGCCGAGAACGATAAGTTCAGGCACATCTACTTTGGTGTGCCCAGTATCGGAGGGCGCTACTCCGCATTATCGAATTTCGGCATGGTGCCGGCGGCGGTGATGGGAATGGATGTCCCGAAGTTCCTGAGCCGCACCGAGGAAATGGTTCATGCCTGCGGAGCAACGGTTCCCGCGGCGGAGAATCCCGGCGTCGTATTGGGAGCGATCCTCGGATCCGCCGCAAACCAGGGGCGCGACAAAGTAACGATCATTTCTTCTCCAGGCATTTCGGATCTTGGCGCGTGGCTTGAACAGCTTCTCGCTGAATCGACGGGAAAAATCGGGAAGGGAATCGTTCCCGTGGACCGGGAGCGGTTGGCGAAGCCGGAGAGCTACGGGAATGACCGGGTATTCGCCTATCTGCGCCTGGAATCCGCGCCCGATCGCGCGCAGGACGCAGCCGTAGAAGCCTTGGAAAAAGCGGGCCAGCCAGTCGTGCACATCGCCGTCCAGGAGCCGTATGCCATTGGTGAAGAGTTCTTCCGCTGGGAAATTGCGACCGCCGTGGCTGGATCGATCATCGGCATCAATGCTTTCAACCAGCCGGACGTGGAAGCCAGCAAAATCGAAACGCGGAAACTCACAAGCGAATACGAAGCAAAGGGCAGGCTGCCAGAAGAGAAGCCCTTTTTCGAAGGCGACGGCATGAGGCTCTACGCCGACGCGCGGAACACCGAAGCTCTTAAGAGCGGAAAGACGCTCGCGGAAGTCTTGAAAACGCATCTGTCGCGCGCCGGCGCAGGAGATTATTTCGCTGTGCTCGGCTACATCACGATGAACGCCGAGAATGAATCCGCTCTGCAGGGCATCCGCCATACCGTCAGAGACGCCAGGAAGTTGGCGACTGTTCTTGGATTTGGGCCGCGGTTTCTGCACTCGACAGGTCAAGCCTATAAAGGCGGACCCAACAGCGGTGTCTTCCTGCAAATCACCTGCGACGACGCCAACGATCTTCCCGTCCCCGAACAGAAATATACCTTTGGGGTGGTCAAAGCAGCCCAAGCGCGTGGCGATTTCGCGGTGCTTGCGGAGCGCCGGAGACGGGCGCTTCGCGTGCACCTCGGCAAAGACGTAAATGCAGGACTCGCGAAACTGCAGGCGGCCATCGGGCAAGCATTGGCGTAGCGCAACGGTGAACTAAAAAAGACACAACTGAACAGGAGCGATATCAATGCAACTCGGAATGATCGGATTGGGAAGAATGGGAGCCAATATGGTGCGCCGGCTACAAAGAGCGGGACACCAGTGCGTGGCCTTCGACCGAAATGCGGAGTCAGTGAAGGAAGTCGCAAGCGAAGGCGCGCTCGCGGCCACTTCACTGGGTGATCTGGTGAAAAAGCTGCAAAGGCCGCGCGCCGTGTGGCTGATGGTTCCGGCGGCGGTGGTGGACGCCACGCTGCAAGAACTGGCGGGAAAGCTCGACGCCGGCGACATCGTGATCGATGGCGGCAACTCGTATTACATCGATGATATTCGCCGCGCGAAAGAACTCACCACCAAGGGTTTGCATTACGTGGACGTTGGCACCAGCGGCGGAGTATGGGGTTTGGAGCGTGGCTACTGCCAGATGATTGGCGGCGAAAAGCAGATTGTCGCGCACCTCGATCCGCTCTTCAAATCGCTCGCGCCAGGACGGGGCGACATTTCGCGCACACCTGGGCGCGAGAAAGTCTCGGGAACGGCCGAAGAAGGGTACTTGCACTGTGGCCCCTCGGGCGCAGGGCACTTCGTGAAAATGGTTCACAACGGAATCGAGTATGCCTTGATGGCTGCTTACGCCGAAGGGCTCAACATCCTCAAGCATGCCGACGCGGGCAGCGGAACTCGCGAAGTGGATGCCGAAACCACGCCGTTGCGCAATCCGGAAAATTACCGCTACGACTTCGCCCTAGCCGATGTTGCCGAAGTCTGGAGACGAGGCAGTGTCGTGGCCAGTTGGCTTCTCGACTTGACAGCGATTTCTCTGCTCGAGCAGCCATCCCTCGAGAGATTCTCCGGACGCGTTTCGGATTCCGGCGAAGGACGCTGGACGATTCTTGCTGCCATCGAATCGACGGCCCCAGCGCCGGTGCTCACGGCATCTCTTTTCCAGCGTTTTGTTTCGCGCGGGGAAGACGAATTTGCGGCCAAGCTACTTTCCGCCATGCGGTTTCAGTTTGGCGGACACCTGGAGAAGGCGGCCAGCGCCAGCTAAAGGAACGGGATTGAAAATCGATTTCCAGATAGGACGAATATGACGGAAACCTTCAACGAACACGGACGCCAGGCGAGCCCTTGTGTAATGACGATTTTTGGGGCCAGCGGCGATTTGACCAAGCGCAAGCTGATTCCGGCGTTATGCAATTTAGCGAAAAGCAAGCTGCTCTCGCCTCAATTTGCGATCATCGGCTTCTCTTACGATTCCATGACGACGGAAGCCTTTCGAGCGCAACTCACCAAGGACATCAAAGAGTTTGCGCCCGAGGAAATCGATGACCATCTCTGGAACTGGTTTCTCGAACGAACGTACTACGTTCAGGGAGATTTCCAGGATTCGGCGGCGTACGGAAGACTCCAGGCACAAATCGCCACGGCGGAAAAAGCCCACTCCACGCAAGGGAACCGCTTCTTCTACCTGGCGGTGTCTCCGAAATTTTTCGCTCCCGTGGTTAAACAATTGGGCCAGGTGGGACTCACTCAGGAAGAAAACGGCAAATGGGCTCGCGTCATCGTTGAAAAACCCTTCGGCAGAGATCTGCCTTCGGCGAAACAGTTGAACCGCGACCTCAAGCAAATTCTCGATGAACAACAGATTTACCGCATCGATCACTACCTGGGCAAGGAAACCGTGCAGAACCTCATGGTCTTTCGTTTCGCGAACAGCATTGCGGAGCCGTTGTGGAACCGCAACTTCATCGATAGCGTACAGATTACGGCTGCCGAGACGGTCGGCGTCGAGCAGCGCGGCGGCTATTACGAGACCTCCGGCGCCTTGCGCGACATGGTTCCCAATCACCTCTTTCAGTTGCTTTCGCTGACGGCCATGGAGCCTCCCATTTCGTTTGAGGCAGACGCCGTGCGCGACAAGCAAGCAGAAATCCTCCATGCCGTAAAAGTTCCCAAGCCGGAAGACGTAATCAGCATGGCGGTTCGCGGGCAATACGGCCAAGGCACAGACGGAGCGGAACGGTTGCCGGCGTATCGCACCGAGCCCATGGTCTCTGCCGCTTCGAACACCGAGACCTATGCTGCGTTGCGGCTCGAAATCGATAACTGGCGCTGGGCCGGCGTGCCTTTCTATCTCCGCACCGGGAAGCGCCTCCCGCGGCGCGTGACGGAAATCGCCATTCAGTTTCGCCGTCCTCCTTTCGTGTTGTTTCGAAATACGGAGATCTCCGATTTGCAGACCAACCGGCTGGTCATTCATGTTCAACCCGAGGAAGGAATCTCACTGCGCTTCGGAGCCAAAGTTCCGGGCCCGGTGATGCAACTCGGCCTCGTGAATATGGAGTTTGATTACGCCCGCGACTTTGGGCGCTCGCACAGCACCGGGTATGAACGCCTCATGTACGACTGCATGATGGGCGACGCAACCCTGTTCCAGCGCGCGGACATGGTGGAGGCCGGTTGGAGAGTGATTCAACCCGTTCTCGATGCCTGGTCCGCCGTTCCGCCCAGGAATTTTCCGAACTATGCGGCGGGAAGTTGGGGGCCAAAAGAATCCGACGAATTGCTCGCGCGGGATGGCCGTGCTTGGCGAACGATCGGTGAAGACCATCCGGCGTCTGAGCCGAGTGAAGTTCCGGCGGCGCTGAGTCGGACAACCGCGGGGGCACATTGAGACCATGACAACTGAGACAGCATCAACAAATCGTGAGTTGAGAATTTTGGCGGATGCCAATGCCATTGCGGAAACGGCCGCGGCGGAATTCCTGGAGGCAGCCAAAGAGGCGGTTCGCGAAAAGGGTTCCTTCAGCGTTGCGCTCTCGGGTGGTTCCACGCCGAAAGCGCTATACGGGCTGCTCATCAGCAACCCGGTCCTTCAGGCCATGGTGCCGTGGAGCAAGACACAATTCTTTTTCGGCGATGAACGGCACGTGCCCCCGGATGACACAGAAAGCAACTTTCGGATGGCCACAGAGGCGATGCTTGCTAAAGCCCCGATCTATCCGAAGCAAGTGCATCGCATCAAGGGTGAAAAACGAAATCCTGCGCAAGCGGCCGAGGAGTACGAGGAAGATTTGCGAGCCAGCTTCAAACTGGCAGAGGGGCAGCTGCCGCGCTTCGACTTGGTGCTGCTTGGGATGGGGCCGGAAGGGCATACGGCTTCTTTGTTTCCGGGCACAAAGGCCTTGAAGGAAGAGAATCGCCTGGTCGTCAGCAATTGGGTCGGCAAGTTCTATACGGATCGCATCACGCTGACGCCTCCGGTCTTGAACAATGCCGCCCGCGTGCTTTTCATGGTGCATGGCGAGGAAAAGGCGCCTGCACTAAAGGCAGTGCTCGAGGGGCCGTACGAGCCGGACCAACTTCCTGCGCAGATCATCCAGCCAAAAGAGGGAAAAGTTCTGTGGCTCGTGGATCCCTCTTCAGCCGCCATGCTGGCGCCGCGAGCGAAGAAAGCATTTTAGGAGAAAACGATGGCTACAAGTCCGCGTACGACAATTCAATCTTTTCTTGGAACGAAATCGGAATCCTTGCTGGGATTCCACTCACCCAAGATTGCCAAGGAGCGCCTTCATCTTCCCGGCCCCGATTTCATAGATCGCGTTTGGGCTGGGTCCGACCGAAACATTCGCGTTCTGACTAACCTGCAAAGGCTCTTCGATCATGGGCGGCTCGGCAAGACTGGATATATGTCCATTCTTCCCGTGGACCAAGGAATTGAGCACTCGGCCGGCGCCAGCTTTGCAAAAAACCCGGATTACTTTGATGGAGAAAATATCGTCAAGCTCGCCATCGAAGGCGGCTGCAATGCCGTGGCTTCGACGTTCGGCGTCATTGGCTCCGTCGCGCGCAAGTACGCGCATAAAATCCCCTTCATCGTGAAGCTCAATCACAACGAATTGCTGACCTACCCTAACAAATTTGACCAAATTCTTTTCGGGACGGTGGAAGAAGCTTACAACATGGGAGCAGTAGCGGTCGGGGCAACGGTCTACTTTGGCTCGGACCAGGCTGACCGCCAGATCGTCGAGATAAGCCGGGCGTTTGCGCACGCGCATGAGCTGGGGATGGCTACGGTTTTGTGGTGCTACCTGCGCAACAGCGCTTTCAAAAAAGACAAGGATTATCACCTGTCAGCTGATCTAACCGGCCAGGCAAATCATTTGGGCGTAACGATTCAGGCGGACATCATCAAGCAAAAGCTCGCGGAGAACAACGGCGGCTACCAGGCTCTCAACATGGGCGATTCGAGCTACGGCAAGTTCGACAAACGCATCTACTCGGATCTTGCGAGCGATCACCCGATCGATCTGTGCCGCTACCAGGTTGCGAATTGTTTTATGGGGCGAGCTGGCTTGATCAACAGCGGAGGCGCCTCCGGCGCGAATGATTTCGAGGAGGCCGTAGCCACGGCGGTGATTAACAAGAGGGCAGGCGGAACCGGGCTGATCTCGGGCCGCAAAGCTTTTCAACGGCCGCTTGCAGAAGGAATTCAATTGCTGAACACCATTCAGGACGTCTACTTGAGTCCCGAAGTCACGGTGGCCTGAGGATTCAAGAAGTTACAACGAGACGAGCTGGGTTCTTTTTCGAGAGCAAGAGACCCGCGAGGAGGAATATTGTCAAATCGGCTGACAGGTAAGGTTGCCGCCATAACGGGTGGCGACCAGGGGATTGGACGGGCGATTGCGGAACGTTTGGCGAAAGAAGGCGCCGACGTGGCCATCTGCTATCGCAAGAACAAGGACGGGGCAGACGAAGTAGTTAGCCGAATTAAAGCGGCGAATCGGCGAGCTGCTGCGTTTCAAGCTGATGTCGGAAAGGTTTCTGACGGACAGCGATTCATTGAAGAGGCCGTCGCGGCTCTTGGAAAAGTCGACATCCTGGTCAACAACGCGGGCCTGGAGAAACGAGCGGACTTCTGGGACGTGACGGAAGAAGACTTCGACGCCGTCTTGAACGTCAACCTGAAGGGAATGTTTTTTATCACGCAAGCGGTGGTGCGCCATCTCCGGCAGACAGGGCGTCCAGGGAAAATCATCAACATCAGTTCGGTGCATGAAGAATTGCCGTTCCCGCATTTTGCTTCCTACTGCGCGAGCAAAGGGGGAATCAAGATGCTGACGCGAAACCTCTCGATTGAACTTGCCCCAAACAAGATCACGATCAACTCGATCGCGCCTGGCGCTATTGAAACACCGATCAACACCAAGTTATTGAATGACCCGGTCAAGCTCAAAGAGTTGCTTGAAAATATTCCGCTTGGAAGGCTTGGAAAACCGGAAGACGTTGCCGGGCTGGCCAGTTTCCTGGCCTCGGAGGAAACCGACTACGTTACAGGAACGACGTTCTTTGTGGACGGCGGCTTGCTGTGGAACTATCAGGAGCAGTAGGTATTCCTGTTCCTGGTGGAAAACCAAGAAAGAGGTTCGAGATGGCATTGAGCAATGGAAATTCAGCAAAGCCCATCCGTATGGTGATTGCAGACGTCGATGGAACGCTGGTCACGCAGGAGAAGGTGCTGACGAAGCGAGCCACCGATTCCGTTTTGCGGCTGCACGATGCAGGCATTCAATTCAGCGTCACGAGCGGGCGGCCTCCTCGCGGCATGGCCATGCTCATCGATCCGCTGAAGCTCGTTCAACCGCTGGCGGCATTCAATGGCGGCGTGCTGATCATGCCTGACCTTACAACGGTTGTTGACCAGAAGTTCCTGCCTGCGGGAGTGCCGGAGGACGTGATCGAGGCCATCGAGAGCCATAGTCTCGATGTGTGGGTATACACGGACACCGGATGGTTTGTGCGCGACCCAAACGCAGCTCACGTCGCACGCGAGCAGTGGACCGTGAAATTTCCTCCAACGGTGGTCAAGACGTTTGCAGGACTGCTTGGCCGCGTAGCGAAGATTGTCGGTGTCAGCGACGACTTCGATCGCGTTGCGAAATGCGAGAAGGATGTTCAGCAAGCCGGCGGGACGCATATTTCCGCAGCGCGTTCGCAGCCCTACTACCTCGATGTGACCCATCCCCAGGCCAATAAGGGCGGAGTGGTGCTGGCGATGTCAAAACTGCTGAATATTCCGGCGGAAGAGATTGCAACCATCGGAGACATGCCCAATGACGTTCTGATGTTCGAGAAGAGCGGCGTGAGCATTGCGATGGGAAATGCGAGCCCCGAAGTTCAGGCGTCGGCCACATACGTCACAGCCACAAACGAAGAAGAAGGATTTGCGAAGGCCATGGAGGAAGTCGTTCTAAACCGGCGTTCCGCGAACGCCTAATTGCACGAGAAAGCCAAGCTCATGCGAGCGGGAGACAAATGCGGACCTTACTCCATCTTAAGCGGTTGCCGTGGATTGCCGCGCTGGTTGCCGCGGGTGCTCTGCCATCTCTTGCCCAACAACCTGATGATTTACAGAAGCAACTAGAGCAACTGAAGCAGCAGTACGACGCGACGACTCGCGACCTGCAGCAACGCATTGCAGCACTCGAACAGGAAATTCAGAAAGAGAAAGAAGTAAGGGAAAAACAGAAAGAGGCCAGCGAAAAAACAAAGGAGGGGACGGTCTCGGCGGTTGAACTTGCGGCCCAGCAAGCAGCGAAGAACGCCGCGTTGGGGCAGTCGAATGAAGTCGGCGCAAAGTTTCAAGGCCAGCTGCCTTCGGAACCGACGTATGACCTTCTGAGAGAGGCAGACCAAAAGATCGCGGATCTGCAGCAGCAGGTGCAGAGCTTTGAGTTTCACGGCTATTTTCGCTCGGGTTACGGGCTAAATAGCGAAGGTGGGCAGCAAGTTGCTTTCCAAGCGCCCGGAGCAGACGCGAAGTATCGTTTGGGCAACGAAGCAGAAACCTACGGGGAATTCATTTTTGTC
>Ga0210388_10001615_pt1 | contig 17673 bp, 16 predicted proteins | sample IncBWC19OmetaG_FD_155485 | JGI IMG/M metagenome (GOLD analysis project Ga0210388, IMG submission 155485) | Forest soil microbial communities from Barre Woods Harvard Forest LTER site, Petersham, Massachusetts, United States - Inc-BW-C-19-O ... | reverse complement strand
AAAGGCGGACACGCTGGCCGTGGCCACCACGATGAAAAAGGCCCAGTACCGCGCGCGCGGCCCGAATGGGGGCCCGATTCTCCGGCACCGCCACCGCAGCAGCAAATAGGCCAGCATCAGTGACACGGCAAAGGTAATGACACCACCCAACACCAGGCCAGGCACGCCAAACCCCCTCGCCTCACGACCGCTGACCGCTCAGCCAGCGACCGCCTCCCTGGGGAAGAGAGTACTTATTCGTCCGGCATTTTGACCCCTCACGCGTCAAATGAGACAAGAAGTACCATTTGGCGGGACTCTCAGCAGTCTCAACCGACCCGGGGTGCGCTCCCGTCGCACGGCCCGGCCGCCCCGGATCGGCTGGGGCCCGCCGCGGTGGACCGAGGGCCTGCTAAGCTAAGGTAACGTTTTCATAACGATAGGCTGGTCTTGGGTTGTCGGGTCCCGGGCTCGGCGACACTTTAGCTATAGCTATACGTTTAGCTACACCTAAGTACACAACACGTCACCACCCCTACGGGCGCAGCGGGTCTGGCCGTAACGAAGTGGAGGCACTGATGGGCTCCGGAACAGACGTTTCGCCAGACCACAGAGCTACGGAAAGCCAGATCGAGGACGAGCTGCTCGCCCTGGTGACCCAGCTGACCAACGAGATCAACTGGTATATGCGCGAGCGCGGGCTCACCCGGGCCGACCTCGCGGCCCGCATCGGCGTCTCGCCGGGGCGGGTCAGCCAGATCCTGAGCGGCGGCGAGAACCTCACGCTGCGCACGCTGGCCGCGTTGTCCACGGCGCTCGACGCGCGCTTCGATATCGAGCTCAGTGCGCTTAAGGGCGGCGACGCCTTCACCAGCCACGGCACCACGCAGGCCGAATCCGCGGCGGTCGGCAACCACCACATCCGGTCGCGGACCACGCACCGCGAGGCCCGGCTCGGCCGCTGAGCCGGGCCCTTTTTCACCGAGCGCCGCGGCCGGCCTACCGTATTTACCGGGCCTGTCAGCTGCCGCTTTGAAGCGCGGCGAAGCAGGCGCGGAGTGGATCGCCGGGTGCTGCTCCGGGCGGAGACGCCGCGGCGCGGGGGCCGCGTGCTGAGATGGCCAGTGCCGTGCGCAGGGCCCCGATGCTGGCGCGGGCCCACACCGCCGGGCTTATCTGGTCATCGGCCGACACCGCGTAGCGCTCGCGCAATATTTCGGCGAGGGTGTCCTCGAAGTCGATCAGCGGGCGCTGGGGTCCGTCGAGGGGGATCTCGAGTTCTCCCTCGGCGGTGTTGACCAGGTCCAGCATGTCCCGGTGGCGCAGGCCGAAGTCGAGGATTCCCTCGCAGACCGCCTGGTAGGGCGGTTCGGCGGCGGGCCGTCCCCGGATGGACTCGGCCATCTCCGGCAGCAGGGCGATGAGTTCATCGAGCACGAGCGCGAGCTTGTTCGGGAAGTACCGGAATAGCGTGCGCTCGGTCACTCCCGCGCCGGCCGCGATGTCGGCGGCGCTGGTGGCCTGGTAACCGCGCTCGGCGAACAGGTTGCGCGCCGAGGCGAGCAGGTCGCGCCGGGTGCGCTCCTTGTGCTCCTGCCACCGCAGCGCCTTCCGCGAGGGTGCCTCGGACGTTTTCGGTGCCACAGTCCGCAGCCTACCTTGCTGTCAGCCCTGACACGAAATTTGTGTCAGCGCTGACAGCTATGTTACTGTCAGCCATGACTGTCAGTACTGACAGATAATCGGGTCCCGGACCGGGACGCGGCCGGAGGGCCGGAAAGGGGTGTGTCAGATGTCAAGAGTTCTGTCCCGGATCGGCCGGGCATGTTTCGCCCATCGATGGCTGGTGGCGGCCGTGTGGCTGATCGTGCTGGCCGGAGCGGGCGCCGGCATGAAGATCGGCGGTGGTCAGCTCGATAACACCTTCACCATCCCCGGCTCACCGTCGCAGACCGCGCTGGACCAGGTGCAGACCGATTTCCCGGCGGCCGGGGGAACCAGCGCCCAGCTGGTCTTCGCCGCCCGCGGCGGCACCACGGTGAACAGCCCGGCCAACGCCGCGGCGATCAGCCAGGCGCTGGCGAAGGCGGCCGCGGCGCCGCAGGTGGCGGCGGTCGTCCCACCGCAGAAGGCGCATCTGGTGACCAAGGACGGCACGACGGCGATCGCAACGGTGCAGTATCAGGTCAGCGCGTCCGGCCTGGAGGCCGGGACGCTGCCCGCGCTGACCAGCATCGCCAGTGCCGCAGACAGCAACACGCTGTCGGTGCAGCCCGGCGGGCAGGCCTTCTCGTCCCTGTCCAGCGGGTCAGGCAGCAGCGAAGTGACCGGCCTGCTAATCGCCTTCGCCGTGCTGGCGGTGGCCCTGGCCTCGCTGGTCGCGGCGGGCATGCCGCTGCTGACCGCGCTCACCGGGGTGGCCGTGTCGGTGCTCACCCTGCACGGCCTGGCCGCGGCGCTGTCGGTCTCGAACACGGCCGTGACCCTCGCGGTGATGATCGGCCTGGCCGTCGGGGTCGACTATGCGCTGTTCATCGTGTCGCGGCATCGCGCTCAGCTCGCCGCCGGGCTCTCGCCGGCGGAATCGGCGGCCGTCGCGGCCGGCACAGCCGGCGCCGCTGTGGTGTTCGCCGGCTGTACGGTGATCATCGCGCTGGCCGCGTTGTCGGTGGTCGGCATCCCGTTCCTGACCGTGATGGGGCTTGCCGCCGCGGGCACCGTCCTGACGGCCGTCCTCATCGCCACGACGCTGCTGCCGGCCATCTTCGGCATCGCCGGGCCCCGGCTCGTACCCAGGCCCGGGTCACGGGCAGCCCGCCTGGCCAGCCGGACCGCGCATGCCGCGGATATGACCGCCAGCCCCCGGCCGACCCGTGGCGCCCGCTGGCTGGCGGCCGTCAGCCGGCGTCCCGCCGCGGCCCTGGCGGCGGCGGTCGTGGTGCTGGGGGTCCTGGCGGTGCCGGCGCTCAAGCTCACCCTCGCGCTCCCCGACAATGGCTCAGCCGCCGCCGGCACCTCCCAGCGGATCGCGTTCGACACGATCAGCAGGACCTTCGGCCCCGGCTACAACGGCCCCCTGCTGGTACTGGCCAACCTGAACCGAGGGCCGGACCCGGACGCCGCCGGGCAGCAGGCCGACGCTGTGGCGGCGAAGCTGAAGGGCTTCGCCGACGTCGCCGCGGTCACCCCGCCCCAGCTGGACCAGGCGCACAGCGCCGCGCTGATCGACGTGGTCCCGGCCAGCGCTCCCTCGGCCGCCGCCACCGCCACCCTGGCTACCTCCATCCGCGACCAGGCCGACGCCATCAGCCGCGCCACCGGCGCCAACGTGGCCGTCACCGGCACCACCGCGATCGACGTCGACGTCTCCGCCAAGCTCTCCGCCGCCCTGCTGCCGTTCGCCGCCATCGTCGTCGGCCTGTCGCTGCTGCTGCTGATGCTGGTGTTCCGGTCCCTGATCGTCCCGGTCAAGGCCGCCATCGGCTTCCTGCTCTCGGTGGGCGCCAGCTTCGGCGTCACCGTCGCCGTCTTCCAGTGGGGCTGGCTCGCCGGACCGCTCGGCGTGACTGCCGGGCCGGTCGCCAGCTTCCTGCCCATCGTCTTGATGGCCGTGCTATTCGGCCTGGCCATGGACTACGAAGTATTCCTGGCCTCCCGGATCCGCGAAGACTACATCCGCAGCGGAAACCCGCGCCACGCGATCATCGCCGGCGGCGGAGCTGCCGCCCGGGTGGTGGTCGCCGCGGCGCTGATCATGACCTCCATCTTCGCCAGCTTCCTGCTGTCCGGCGACGCCACCATCAAATCCCTCGCCCTCGCCCTCGCCGTGGGCGTCGCCTGCGACGCACTGCTCGTCCGCATGACCATCGTGCCCGCCGTGCTGGCCCTGGCCGGAAGACACGCCTGGTACATTCCCCGGTGGCTCGACCACGTGCTGCCGGACCTCGACATCGAAGGCACCTCACTGCGGCGGCAGCCGGCGCCATCCGCCGCCGACGAGCGGTCAGGCACCGGACAGCATCAGCCGGCCGGAGGGACCTCCAACCAGTGGGCGCAGCGCCGTTGAAACCCCACGGCAGCCGATCCGGGCCGGCATCGTCCCAGCCCAGGAGGGTTCGCGGTTTCCGCCTGGCGGGCGCCTGGCGAATGGCCGATGAGGCGTTCAGGACCGGACGGAACCGCCTGGAACCCACCGTGGCCGGCCAGGTCGGCAAGCAGCTAAGTGAGGTCGGATTCATCAACAGCTCGCTTCAGTTTGCTGCCGTGTTCACACTCGGCTTCATCCCGTTCCTGATGGTGCTGTCGGTTGCGCTCGGCTCCGATTTGTCCCGCGCCATCGTCATCCGGAGCGGATTTAGCGCCCGGGCGGGCCAGGACGTCGCCGCGCTGTTCACTCATGGCCGGACAGCACCCACGACCCTGCCGGTGCTCGGCCTCGTCCTGGCGGTCCTCGGCGGCGCCGCCATCTCCCACATGATCCAGACCTGGTACGCGACAATCTTCCGGGCCGATATCCACGGCTGGAAGGCCGTAGCGCGCCGGGTTGAATGGCTGGCCGGCGTGTTCGGCTTCGTGGCCCTGCAAGTCGTCATCGGCCGCAGAATCCAGCCCCTGGGCGGACCCGTCGCCGCGGCCAGCGCGCAGTTCCTGCTGGCCCTCGCCTTCTGGTGGTGGAGCCTGCACTGCCTGCTGTCCGGGCAGATCCCCTGGCGGCGACTATTCCTGGCCGGGCTGGCCACCGCCGTCTGCTACATCGGTCTCGGCGTCTACATGGCTTACGTTGCGTCCTCATCGATCGTCTCCAATGAAGCCCTGTACGGACCCTTCGGCGCCGTGATGACACTGCTCACCGCCGAGATCGGGCTGGGGGTCGCCCTTCAACTGGGTGCCGCCATCGGAGCCACCGCCGGACGCGGTGAACCCGACGACCACCGTCCGGGCAGATCCCGTCCCCCGCGATCGCCGGGCCGGCGGCCGGCGGTCACATTCGCGCTCCGGATGGAGTCATAGCAGTGATTTCCGAGCGGACACGAAAGAGGGCGCGATGCGAGTCTTTGTCGTGGGAGCGACCGGTGCGATCGGCAGCCGGCTGGTTCCCCAGCTCATCGAGCACGGGCACGAGGTGATCGGTACTCACCGGTCGCCGGGCAACGCCGACCGGGTACGGGCGCTGGGCGCCGAGCCGGTCGCGCTGGACCTGCTCGACGCGGGCGCGGTACGCCGCGCCGTGCTGGACGCCAAACCGGACGCGATCGTGCACCAGGCGACCGCGCTGGCCGGGGTGCGCTTCGGCCGCAGCCTGGACCGCAGTTTCGGGCCGACCAACCGGCTGCGGACCGAGGGCACTGACGCGCTGCTGGCCGCCGCGGGTGAGGCGGGCGTGCACCGGTTCGTGGCCCAGAGCTTCGCCAGCTACCGGTACGCGCGGGAGGGCGGGCCGGTCAAGACCGAGAACGACCGGCTCGACCCGGACCCGCCGGCCATGGCCCGCGAGACCAACGCCGCCATGCGCCATCTGGACGAGGCGGTCACCGGCGCGGGCGGGATCGCGCTGCGCTACGGCGGCTTCTACGGCGCCGCCAACGACGGGCTGGTCCCGCCGGTGCGCAAGCGGCAGTTCCCGGTCATCGGGGCGGGCGGCGGCATTTCCTCTTTCATTCACCTGGACGACGCCGCCGCCGCGACCGTGCTCGCGCTCGGTCATGACGGCGCCGGGCTGTACAACATCACCGACGACGAGCCGGCTCCGATGTCGGAGTGGCTGCCCGCGCTGGCGGCGGCGCTCGGCGCCAAGCCACCCCGGCACGTCCCGGTGTGGCTGGCCCGGCTGATCGCGGGCAAAGGCATGGTGATGATGGCCGACGGTTCCCGCGGCGCCTCGAACGCGAAGGCCAAGCGGGAGCTCGGCTGGACGTTGCGCTACCCCAGCTGGCGGCAGGGCTTTCCGGCGGTGTACGGCGCAGCCGGCCAGGGACACGGGCCCGGGACCCCCCGAGCGCGGGCCGGCCGGGCCCGGGGCGAGGATGGGAGCACGCCCTGAGGAAGGAATGAGCGATGAAGTACAAGGTCGTCGAGGATGCGGACGTCGTCACCTACGTGGTGGTGTGCGACCCGGGCGACGAGGCGGTGGCCGCGCTGACCCAGTTCGCGCAGGCTGAGGATCTGGAGGCGGCGTCGATCGCCGCGGTCGGCGCGTTCGAGAACGCCGTCGTCGGCTGGTTCGACCCGGCGGCCAAGGACTACCGCCGGATCCCGGTCGGCGAGCAGTGCGAGGTACTCTCGCTGCTCGGCGACGTGGCCCAGGGCCAGGACGGCCCCATCCTGCACATGCACACCGTGCTCGGCCTGTCGGACGGGACGACGCGTGGCGGCCACCTGCTCGAGGGCAAGGTGTTCCCGACCCTGGAGGTGGTGGTGACCGAGACCCCGGCGCAACTGCGCAAGATCATGCACCCCGACATCGGGGTCGCGCTCATCGACCTGGACCAGTCCGAGTCGTGACCCGGCCCGGCGGCGGCTAGACCGCGTACCCCGCGATGTCGACCTGGCCGGTGGTCACGTCGCACGTGCCCACGGCCCAGATCTGCAGCGGGTTGACCCACTCGTAACCGGGATCGGCCGTGGTCAGGGCGACGGTCTCGCGGAGCTCCCCGATGGGCAGTCCGTCCGGGAAGCTGGCCACGCCGTCGGCGAACAGCGCGATCTTCTTCCCGTCGTCGGTGGTGATCTCGGCGTGGATGTGCAGTCCGGCGCGGCCATCCGGCCGTACCTTAATGTGGTCGATACCCTTGACCGTGCCGCGGAGCCGCGGACCGGACACCCGGCCCTCGAGGGTGAAGTCGTACCGGGCTCCGGACGGCGGGATGGCCACGGCGCCGGACATCACCGCGTCGAAGGGCGGCGCGCCGTAGGAGGTCACTCCGGTGATCCGCAGTCCGTCGTACTCGTAGATCAACTCACCGGGCATCTGCTGCGCCATGGCCGACCCCTTTCAGTAGAGCTCTAGGTCGCCAGTGACGGGGTCGATGAGGTCATAGTAGTCAGGGCCGACGGCCAGGCAGGTCCGGGTGGGGACGCCGCCGAACTCGGTCAGGCCGCGGTCGGTAATCAGGTGCACGACCAGCCCGGCGTCGCGCGCCCTCTGGTAGACCGCGATAAGTTCTTCCTCGGAGTTCACCTTGACCGTGACCTTACGGAAACTGCTCTCCAGCCAGGCTCGCTCGGCGGGTGACAGGGCCACGTGATCCACGTCTTCGTTCGGCAAAATGGTTTGAAGGACACGGTCAGCCAGCCAGGCCGTCGCGGCGTGCGCGCCCTGAGCGATCTCCTTGCCCCGCCGCATCCGCAGGTCGCGCCGGATGACGATGACCTGCTTGGTCGGGCGGCGATCCGCCTCGGCGGGCGGGATCTCGGTCATGGCCCCGAGAATATGCCGCGGGCAAACACTGGGGCCGGTGAGATGCCCGGAACAAAGTGGGACGAACGGCCGGAAATCCTGCGGCCGGAATTCGCGGTTCGGCGGTGATCCCGATGCCCTGCCCTCCAGGATGGGGGTAGGCATGCCAGAACTGACTGGATCCGAAAGACCGACGGCGTCGGGGTTTTCGGTCGAGTCGCGTTGAACCCGCGGCCAGCGGGCCACGTCTACTGGGTGTGGGGAGGCGGGTGACGGTCGTGGGCAGACATCGCCGGCACGAGACGCGCGGTCTGCCGCTCCGGGTGGCCGGAGCGATGCTGCTTGCCGTCTCCGCGGGCATTCACCTGGACCTGTACCTGACCGGATACCGGTCGATCCCGACCATCGGCTGGCTGTTCATGGTTCAGTTCGTCGGGGGGCTGACCCTCGCGATCGCGGTGCTGGTGACGCACAGCCGGCTGGCGGTGGCCGCGAGCGCGGCGTTCGCGCTGTCGACGCTCAGCGCGTACCTGCTGGCGGTGTGGATCGGGTTGTTCGGGTTCAGGGAGGTGCGGACGAGGGCGGGGATCGCCGCGGGGCTGATCGAGGTGGCCGCGTTCGCGACGCTGGCCCTGGCCGCGGCCGCGGCGGGCCCGGCGCGCGAGACCGACGGCTGGGTCAGCTCGTCGGCACGCCGGGTGGCTCGCGTCCACGCGGCTTTCTCGGTGGTGATCGGCGTGGTCGGGGCGGTCTCGCTGCTGGCGCTCGCACTGCTCGGCGTGGCGGTGGCCAACGCGGCGAGCGCGCCGCCGGCTTCGGGCGGGAACGGGACTCGCGTGACGTTGAAGGCGGCGACGATCAGCGGGGTCAGCGTGCTCACCGACGCTCACGGGCTCACGCTGTACTGGTTCGCGCCCGATACCCCGACGATGTCCAAGTGCACCGGGTCGTGCACCGCGTACTGGCCGCCGCTCCTGGGCAGTCCCCAGCCCGGGCCGGGGGTGACGGGCACGCTGGGGACGATCTCCCGGGGCGGGCGCTCGGTGCAGGCGACGTACGACGGGCATCCGCTGTACACCTACGTCGGCGACAACGGACCTGGGCAGGCCAACGGCAACAACCTCGACCTCAACGGCGGGCTGTGGTACGAGGTCCGCGTATCCGGCTAGGGTTTTCGTGGTGGTGTGGTACCGGTGAGCGCCAGCGGGCAGTCTTTCCATGATCAGAACAGTGGTGCAGGCTGGATCCGTCGTTGAGTTTGGTGCAAGCTGGTAGCAGGGAGAGGCGGATACCTTGGGCGAGGGCCGTCGCACTACCGCACAGGCGGCTCTCGCGGTCGGTGCTCTGGGCGTTGTCTTCGGGGACATCGGGACGAGCCCGCTGTATACCGTGCAGACGCTTTTCAATCCGGGCGATCCGCACCCGGTCAAGGTGTCGCACGACAGCGTCTTCGGGGTCATCTCGCTGATCTTCTGGTCGGTGACGATCATCGTCACCATCACGTACGTCCTGCTCGTGATGCGGGCCGATAACGACGGCGAGGGCGGGATCATGGCGTTGATCGCCTTGATCCGCCGGCGGGCTCTGCCCGGCGGAGCCCGGGCAAAGGCCGTGCTGTCGGCGCTCGGGATCTTCGGGGCCTCACTGTTCTTCGGCGACAGCATGATCACGCCCGCCATCTCGGTGCTTTCCGCGGTCGAGGGCGTCCAGGTCGCGGCACCGTCAGTGTCCCACCTGGTCATCCCCATTACGGTGGCGATCATCGTCGCCCTGTTCCTGGCTCAGCGGCTAGGCACGGGCGCCGTGGGACGCCTGTTCGGACCGGTCATGTGCGTCTGGTTCACCGTGATTGGCGTGCTCGGCGTGCACGGCATCGCCGCCCACCCGGTGATCCTCGAGGCGCTGTCGCCCACCTTCGCCATCGGCTTCCTGACCGGCCACTTCAGCACCGCGTTCTTTGCCCTGACCGCTGTCGTCCTGGCCGTCACCGGAGCCGAAGCGCTATACGCGGATATGGGGCACTTCGGGCGCCCGCCGATCAGGCGCGCCTGGCTCCTGGTCGTCTTCCCCGCGTGCATCCTGAACTACCTGGGCCAGGGCGCTCTGATCCTGGGCCACCCGGCCAGCATCAGCAACCCGTTCTTCTTGCTGGCCCCGAGCTGGGCCAGGCTCCCGATGGTGTTCCTCGCCACCGTGGCGACCGTCATCGCCTCCCAGGCGGTCATCAGCGGCGCCTTCTCAGTCGCGCACCAGGCCGCGGCGCTCGGCTACCTCCCTCGACTGCGCGTCCAGTACACCTCGGAAACGATCATGGGCCAGATCTACATCCCGTGGATCAACTGGCTGCTGCTGGTATCCGTGGTGACCCTCGTGCTCGCGTTCAGGAGCTCGGCCGCGCTGGCCTACGCCTATGGCACCGCCGTCACCGGCACGATCACGATCACGACCCTGCTGTTCTTCTACTACGCCCGTCACCGGTGGCGCTGGCCGCTATGGATCGTGCTGGCGGGCGGCGGCATCCTGCTCGCCATCGACCTGCTCTTCTTCGCCGCCAACCTGACCAAGCTGACCCACGGAGCGTGGTTTCCGCTGCTGATCGGTCTTACCGCGTTCACCATCTTTACCACCTGGCAGCGCGGCCGTGAACTCGTCACGGTGCACCGGGTCCGCCAGGAGGGACCGCTTCGGGCGTTCATCGACCAGCTGCACGCCATGAAGCCCCCGCTGCACCGGGTACCGGGCACCGCCGTCTTCCTCAACCGGGGCAAGGCCACCGCTCCGCTGGCGATGCGGGCGAACGTCGAATTCAACGAGATCCTCCACGAGCACGTCCTGATCCTCTCGATTGAGACGGCGCCCAAACCCCACGTACCCGCCGAGGAGCGGCTGCAAGTCGATGACCTCGGGTACGCAGACGACGGGATCTTCTACATCGCCGCGAAGTTCGGCTACATGGACAAGACGAACGTCCCCGACCTCTTGTCGCTGATCCGCGAGGCCTCCGGTGAAAGCCCCCTCAACGAGGACAACCTGTCGTACTTCGTGTCGCGCATCGAGCTCGTCCTCGGCCAGACACCGGGCATGAGCCGCTGGCGCAAGCACCTGTTCATCGCGACATCGCGGATCACCGCCGACGCCGCCGAATACTTCCGGCTTCCCCGCGAACGCACCGTCATCATGGGCTCACGCATCGAGCTCTAGATTAGACCCGCAACCGCAAGCCGTGGCTACGCGTCTAACGGTGGCAGAGGGAGGTGGGTGCGCTGCGAGAACGCGCCGGGGAACAGCTGTCGGTGCTTGATGAGGTGCTGCGTGGCCAGGCGCGGCACCGCCGGTTGTGGCACGCTGGTCTTGCCGCGCTGTTGCTGCTCGCCCTCTTCGCCGCGCTGTGGCTCGGCTCGTCGCGTCGTGCGCCGATCGCGGGCGGCACACCAAGCCGTGCGCTGCCGTGGGCGGTCGGGACTGGGGCCGTCACCGGGTATATCCAGCCGTGTTCGGGCACTGGATTCCCAGTGGATGCGTCCACTGGGGGGCAGCTGTTTTCCGCCGCTGCGCTCGTGGAAGCGCTGCCTGGCCAGGAGCATCTGGAGACGGCCGCCGATGGGACCTACCGAGTGGTGCTCCCGGCTGTGGTCGCTTCGCGGGAGCACGTCTCGCAGAATGAAGCGTTTGAGCTTGACGATCTTGCGCCCGGCCGGTACGTGATCCTGGCGCAGTATGCGGGGGGCAATGTGAGCACCTATGCCGACGTGTCGGTTGCGTCCGGCCAGGTGGTTACGGTTGTCCTTCCGGACAGGTGCAAGTAGCCGCCAGCTCGTAACCGTGATTCCCTGAATTTCCGCCGCCAGGTTCAGACCGGTGCCAGAGTGATGATCAGCGGCGCGTGGTCGCTCGGCTTGCCCACGCCCGCGGTCGGCTTCCGCTCGTCCCGGTCGACCACTGCGGCGGTGCAGCGCGCGGCGACCGACGCGGTGCCTAGAGCCAGGTCGATCCGCAGGCCCCAGCCGCGGTGGAAGGCGCCCTGCCGGTAGTCCCAGAACGTGAAGGGCCCGGGCCCGGGGCCGGGGTTGCGGGCGCGGGTCAGGTCCGTCAGACCCCAGCTCAGCAGTGCGGCGAGGCGCTCGCGCTCGGGCTCGCTGCATAGGTTCCGCCCTCGCCAGCCGTCCGGATCGTACACATCACGGTCGTCGGGCGCGATGTTGAAGTCGCCGGCCAGCAGCAGCGGATCACCTGGCCGTTGGGTAGCTTCCAGCCAGCTCGTGAACGCGCTCAGCCAGCGCAGCTTAAGCGCGTAGTCGGGCGTGCCCACGGCCTGGCCGTTGACGACATACACAGATATGACCCGCATGCCGGCCACGGTGGCCGACAGCACCCGGGCCTGGCCGGGCGCCGGATCGGCGTCGAAACCACGGATCACATCGGCTGGCGCGGCGCGGGCCAGCATGGCGACTCCGTTGCGACCCTCTTGACCATGCACCGCAGAGGCATAGCCGAGGGCGGCGAACTCGGCGGCAGGGAAATCCTGCGGGCTGACCTTGATCTCCTGCAGGCATACCAAGTCGGGCTGGCGGCGGGCCAGCAATGCGGCAACCCGCGGGAGCCGGGCGCGGACTGAGTTGACGTTCCAGGTGATGATCTCCACCGGCTCGGTCCTTTCCTACGCGCCGTGCGCCTGCATCCGCTGGCGCCGCCCGGGCAGCCGCAACCGCTCCGTTCAGCCGGCATTCGGCGAGCCGACGCCCTGGCGCGGCCCGGTACCGCAACGCATTGATCACCATCGCGATCCCAGGCGGTGGCGGCGCCTTTCGCCGCCTCCTACAGCCTGGCACTGGCCCGGGCAACGCCGCATCAGATCAACGTTGGGCTCATCGGCCACTGAGGTGACACACCCGCTGGTCACGTCCGCGCTCCATGAGAGAAAACGGCTTTCTTTCGGGCTCAGGTCTCAACGTCGTGGCGAGCACATATGCGGTCACCGGGCGCGCTTGACGCGGGAGGGCACGTATGCTCAGCGGGCCATCCCCGGACGTGAGCCCAGCCGGGGCTCCTGCACCTTGCGTGCCGAGCGGTGACGTTCCCGGAACGATCGGAACTTACCGTTGCCCTGTGGCCAAGCCTGTTGCCTACGACGTGCCAGCGCAGGCCGCTGAGGACAGGGAGTCGCTCGTCCAACCCGCGAGGAGCACGCAAGAACGTCACCCCGACGAACTTACGAGCAGGTGCACTTAGCCAATCGTCGTGCCGCCGCGCAGCCTTACCGTGAAGCCGTCGTCCGCGTGCTTGAGTGCGACATCGATGTCGAGCTGGTGGATGAGCCACAGCCCAAGTCCTTGGTGCGCCTTGCTGCTGGGGGTGGGAACAAGGCCTGCCAGGGGATCGGCTGGACCGCCCCCTTGGTCATGAACGGTGATCACGATGCGGTCCGGTGTGGCCCAGAAGCGCGCAGTCACAGGTGCGCGCCCGTGGAGCAGTGCGTTGGTGACTGCCTCGGTGACGCCGAGCAGCAAGTCTTCCAGGATCGTGTCGGCGACACGGCCGCGGCCGATCTGCGCGAGCGCCCGCCGGGCCTCGGCAGCGGACCTGTCGACCAGCTCGATCATGGGCATGGTCTGTTCAAGTGGATCGGGGGCGAAGGTGAGACCTTCGAATACCGCAGCATCTTGGAAGCGCTCGTTCGCGCGGTGGACGCCTGACGGCGAAACGATGCGGGGATGCGTCCTTTCGGCGAAATCGAGCACCGCGGCGGGCGCGGACGCGGTGTCATACAAGCACAGGCCCCATACCGGGAAGTCGTCCCAGACGGTGTTGACCGCCGCTTCGTAGCGGTCCCATCCGTCGAAGCTCCCTCCGTTGCCCAGGTGGGGTAGTTCCCCGGTTATCCGGATTTGCCTGGCGCCCTTGGCGGCATGAAACTCAAAGAGCCGCCGGTAGGTTGCGATCGCCCGGGACGGCGTGGCGTACAGGCTCTTATCGGCGAGGAATGTTACGGCGGACGGATCGGTGAGCCACGAGTGCACCAAGGCGTTCTTACGGTTGTCATAACCGATGATGACGGGCTCGCCCGCAGCGATACCCTCCTCAGCGAACGGCACGATGAGAGCGCGGAACTCGATGTCGGAGCCGTAAAAGCCGGCTTCATGGAAGTGGCCTGCCTGGCCGCGGGCGGCACCGGTCCTCATCACAAACCCCCCGTGCGGACGATGCCAAGATGTTCCAGGCCCAGCATTCGCGCGACCCGGCGGACAACCGGCGGCATCGACCGGAGAAGGACAGGGACCTGGCACTTTTGCGCGTACGAATCGAGGGCGAGAAGAGCCCGGTGGTCCATGAACCGGACCGCCGACATGTCAAAGATCAGCTCGGACTCATCGGGCGACGGCTGGATACTCTGCAGGGCCCGCTTGAACGCGGCTTGACTTGCCGCGTCGAATTCACCCAGGAGACCAACCGCCCCGTCATCGCAAGCAAACACTTGGAACGGCGTCAGCCCGGCCGGGACGGCCGCATGCATGCACGCGAACTGCGTCACCGCATCGCCGAGTTCGATGCGATACTCGCACAGCGCCGACAGCGGATGCCGTGAGGAGTAACGCTCCAAGAGGAATTCGAGGCGGGCGAAGGCATCCTGCTGCTCAGGGGCGCGGACGAGGTCGGTAACATCGGCACTAATCCGCAGACCTCGGTAACCGTCAGTCAGCGCTTCTTGTGTTGCGGCGGCATACTTCTTTATGACCTCGGCCGGAACAACCGGCTCCCCCGTCCGGTAGATCTCATCGAAGGAAATGATCCGGATGGCCTCCCGAGTCAGCAGCGGGCCGACCTCAATGAAACGGTCGAGATGTTCCCGCAGCTCCTCGACGTTTCCAGCGCCCAGGTACGCGACTTGCAGCCCTCGTTCCAGACCTTCACTGAAAAATTCGGTGAGGCGAGGGCGATAGTCCCGGAGATCACCGTGAACCCAGCACAAATGGTCCTGCAGCCCGAACCCGCGAGGGGACTCGACCGGACCGATCATACGCATAGCTGCCAGTCTGACCGAAGATCCGGGGCCCCGCTGACACATTTGGTCCAACATGCCGGCAGCCTGGGACCTGGCCAGATCAAGAGTATTGCTGACCCCAGGCATCCTCCGGCCTCAACAACAGGCTGCGCCGCCAGGCTGGCACCACCGGAAACTGGCGTACTGCGGGTCAGCGGTTTACTCCTAACGAAATGGGCTGGTGTATGTGCATGCGCCCGCGCCTTGGCTGCGGTTACGCGGCGGTGCGTTCGCCGACCGGGCGACGGCGCAGGTGCGGCATGGTGAGGGCGGAGGGGACGTAGGCCATTTGGAGCTGGCCGACGCCGGTACCGGGCGGGACGATCGCGTCGATCTGGTCGAGGACGCCGTCGGTCAGGCTCACCTCGGCGCCGGCGAGCAGGTCGTCGAGCTGATCGATGGTACGTGGGCCCAAGAGTGCGGCGGTCACGCCGGGGTGCGCGATCACGAAGGCTATCGCCATGTGAGTCAGCGAGATCCCGGCGTTCTCGGCGATCGGGATCAGTGCTTCCACGGCGTCGATGCGGTGTTCGTCGCGCAGGTGCTCGAAATACTGGCCCTGGCGGGTCAGGGTCGACGGCTGCCCCTTGCGTACACGGCCGGTCAGCATGCCCTGGGCCAGCGGGCTCCACACGATGGTGCCCATGCCGTAGCGCTGGGCGGTGGGCAGCACGTCGCGCTCGATACCGCGGTTCAGTATCGAGTAGTGCGGCTGCTCGCACCGGAAGCGCTCGAAGCCCTTACGCTCGGAGATCCAGTGAGCCTCGACGATGCCCGCGGCCGGCTGCTTGGAGGTGCCGATCGTGCGCACCTTGCCGCTGCGCACGAGATCGGTGAGCGCGGAGAGGGTCTCCTCCATGTCGGTCGAGTCGTCCGGGTAGTGGTACTGGTACAGGTCGATGTAGTCGGTCTCCAAGCGGCGCAGCGAGTTCTCGACGGCGACGGTGATCCAGCGGCGCGAGGCGCCGCGGTGATTGGGCGCCTGGCCCATAGGGTTGGAGAATTTCGTGGCGAGGACGACGTCGTCGCGGCGGCCCTTGATCGCCTTGCCGACGATCTGTTCGGACTCGCCGAGGGAGTACACGTCGGCGGTGTCAATCAGGTTGATCCCGGCGTCGAGCGCCCGGTGGATGATGGCGCTCGCCGCGTCGTGATCGTTGTTGGCCATGGCGCCGAAGTTCATCGCACCGAGCGCGTAGGGGCTGACGTGGATGCCGGAACGGCCGAGAGGGCGGTATTGCATGGTGGTCTCCAGCGGGCATAGGCAGAATCGGGGAGACTCCCCGTTTACCTCCGCTACTATATGGGGATAGTCCCCGCTTAGCCAACGGAAACGGGGAGACCGTCCGCCCAGCTGGGAGAAGACAGGTGGCCGCACCACCGAAGGACCGGCCGATCCGCGCCGATGCGCTCCGCAACTACGAGCACATCGTCGCGACCGCACGCCTGGCGTTCACCGAACGGGGCCCGGATGTGCCGCTGGATGTCATCGCGCGCCGCGCCGGACTCGGCAACGCGACGATCTACCGGCACTTTCCCACCCGCGAGGCGCTCATCGAGGCCGTCTACCGGCCCGACGTCGCCGGACTGGCTTCGAGCGCCCTGCACCTCGCCAGCCAGCACGCTCCCCGCGAAGCACTCGAGTGCTGGGTGAGCGAGCATTTCATCCCTGCGCAAGAGCAGCTCGGTCTCGCGGCAATGCTCAAGGACGCGCTGGTCAGGGCCCCCGATGTCTTTTCGCAGGGCAAAGCGCAGTTCACCGACGCCGTGGACGGCCTCGTGAGCGCGGCCCAGAACACCGGAGACGTCCGGCGGGATGTTTCGACGCGCGACATCCTCCGCATGGCATACGGCATCGCCATGGCCTCCGAGGGCGCGCCCCACGCCCGCGAGCGTATGCTCACCGTCATGTTCGACGGGCTGCGCCCCACCTGATGGCGTCGACGGCTCGGTTCGCGGAGCGGACGGTGTTCTCCGCACACGTCAGTCAGCGAACTCGAAGAAGTCCTGGCGCGGATCAGCACACGTCGCTCACAGTCCTGGCCAGGCGCTGCCTCTCACCTCGCCATGACCGACCGGAAATGCTCCAACGACTCAGATCAAGATGAGGTCCTCAGGCATCGCCAGCAGATGATGGCGCAGCCGAGGGTGAGGAACGCTGCGCCAGGATGACCCGGCGGCAGATCCCCTGCTCGACCGGGCGAGCCTCGACTGCCTGAGCAGCCTCTACGTCGCCGGCCAGGACCGCCGTAGTCCGCTGCTCTGTCCGGCGGTGACTGCCGACCTGACCGGCCCGCCGCCCATGCTGGTGCAGTTCGGCAGGGCTACTATCCCGGCGCCCAGGTTGGCGCTGGCGTTGACGGCCCAGGCGCGATTGGCTTGCCGGATCGTGCTGGGAGCTGGCCTGGATGATCTAGCAGCTTCCAGGCGGGGAAGATCGCCGGGTAAAGCGTGACTAGCAGATAGACGCCGCCGACGGCGAGCAACGCGTCAGTCAGGCCGACTGTGCCCGCTAGGAAGCCTGCCGCCAGGCCGCCCAGCGGGGCGATCATCAGAGCCGAGGCGGTCGTCGCGCTCAGTACCCGGCTGCGCAGCTCGTCGGGCACCGTCTGGTAGATGGTCGTGGCCAGGATCGGGTTGATGGCCCCGCAGGCCAGGCCCTCAAGAGTCATCATCACGGCTAGGGGTGCCACGGTGCCGGTCAGGGCCGCGACGATGAAGCGGGGCGCCCCCACGATCAAGAACGCGACCACGTACACAGGCCAGCGCCGGAAACGGTGCCCCGCCGCCCCGTACAGCAGTGCCCCGGCCAGGGCACCGCCGCAGAACAGGGCCTCCACCAGGCCGAGGGCAGACGGTCCGCCGAGGCTGTCTCGGACGTGCAGCGGAAGCAGGACGGCGCTCCAGCCCTGGTCTAGGCCCTGGGCAAGCATGGTGACCAGGCAGATGCTCAGCAGCATCGGAGATGCCAGTACGTACCGGTAGCCCTCGGCCAGCGCCCGGCGGTAGGCCCGAAGACCTGTCTGCCTTATCTCCGTGCGGGAATGAGCCTCAGGCAGGCCGCGCAGGCCCGACGCGATAAGGACGGCGGATACCGCGAAAGTCGCGGCGTCCACGGCCAGCACGTGACTAGCACCGAGGACCGCGATCAGGACGCCGCCGACGGCCGAGCCGATCATGCCCGCGCAGCGTGACGCGCCATCGTAAAAGCCAGACGCCCGGCTTAGGGGCACTGCGGCCCGCTGAGCGAGAACGGGCA
>Ga0210388_10001614_pt1 | contig 17674 bp, 10 predicted proteins | sample IncBWC19OmetaG_FD_155485 | JGI IMG/M metagenome (GOLD analysis project Ga0210388, IMG submission 155485) | Forest soil microbial communities from Barre Woods Harvard Forest LTER site, Petersham, Massachusetts, United States - Inc-BW-C-19-O ... | reverse complement strand
TAGGCTTGGTGGGCGATGAGTTGAAACAGGGTAACGCTTGTGGGGATTAGGGATTAGGGATTAGGGATTAGGGATTGGGGATTGGGGATTGGGGATTGGGGATTAGGGATTAGGGGTTAGGGGTGCGGTGGCTAGCCTCCTGAGTCTGAAAGGCGCGGCGTATTTCCAGCGCTTGTAGGAGTAGCGACGGAACGTAACCGCAGGTCCTTCGCTGCGCTCAGGATGACGCGTTTATGTAGAAATCGCCGACTCAGGGGGCTAGCCTGGCGAATTCAGCTCCAGAGAATAAATGTTTTTCATTGCTCGAATCACTTTTGTTTATATTACTTATTCTTTACGAATGGGCGGATTAGTCTGGAAAGCGAGAGCCACTACTCGATTTTTGTGTGTCAAATTACGGCTTCCCTTGCGTGAGCCGCGAGATCCCTGAGATGGCTGTGTACGAAATTTCTTTTGAAGGAGAAACATGTCCACTGAACTTCGTAATTTCCTGGCGTTGTCGTATGAAGAGCTCGAAGAACTGAATCTGAAGGCCAAGGATCAGCGCCGGAAGCGCGTCGCAGCAGACAAGATTCAGGAAGAACGCCTGAAGTATCTCACCGACCAGAAGAGCATCAAGGCTGTGACCGTGCTCTTCAGCGATCTCGAAGGCCGGCTGCACATGCTGGACTACGACAAGAAGTTCCTGGTCAAGAGCTACGACAACCTCACCTTCGACGGATCTTCGATTCGCGGCTTTACCGCGCAGCGCGAGAGCGACCTGCGGCTGGGCATCGACTGGGGTGCGTTTTACTTTGCGCCGGCTGACTACTTCGGTTCGGGCAAGGTGCTGGTGTTCGGTGAGGTGATCGACAAGAACGGAACTCCGTACACCGGCGACATGCGCGGCGTGCTCAAGACTTACGCCAACAGTCTGCACGAAAAGCATGGCTACACGCTGAATGCGGCGAATGAGATCGAAGGCTTCCTCTTCGCCGGAGTGGATGCGGAAAAGCGCTTTCCCGAGACCGGCAAGTTCGAGTATGTGAACACGGGCGGCTATTACCACTCGCTGCCTGGCGATCCGCTGCGCACCTTCATCGACACGTCGGCGGAAGTGCAGCGGGCGATGGGATTTGAGAATGAGAAGGACCATCCCGAAGTCGCTCCTTCGCAGTTCGAGATCAACTACGGCTACGGCGAAGTGGTTGCGGCTGCGGACCAGATTCAGATTTACAAGCTGATCTGCCGCCAGGTGGCAACGAAGATGGGCATGACGGCCTCGTTCCTTCCCAAGCCGGTTGTGGGCGTGAACGGCAGCGGCATGCACACCAACGTTTCGATCAGCAAGGAAGACAAGAACCTCTGCTGGGATCCGAACGGCGAAGAGAAGATCTCGAAGTTCGCCTGGGATTTCGTCGATCGCATCCTGACGCACGGCAACGACATCTGCCTGCTGCTGAATTCGAGCGTGAATGCATACCGGCGTCTCGATCCGCACTTCGAGTCTCCGAACCAGATCAAGGCCTCGGCGGTGGATCGCGGATCGATGATCCGCATTCCGATCGGCAACGAGAAGTCGTCGCGCGTGGAAGTGCGCTCGGTGGCGCCGGATTCGAATCCTTACCTGGTGCTGTACTCGATCTTCAAGTCGGGTCTGGATGGAGACACGGCTTCGGTGGCCAACCTGCGCCAGGCGGAGCGGTATCTGCCGGACAACATCTATACGGCGATTGAGAACTTCCGCAACGCGACGTGGACGACCAAGCTGCTGGGCGAGGATGTGAAGGCGCGCTTCGCGGACCTGAAGCAGGCCTCGGCCGATCGCTGCCCGCGTCTGCTGGGAACGTATGTGAAGCCCTCGGAGGTGCAGTTCCACCACGAGGTTTACAACCAGTTCCTGTGGAACCAGTTCTAAACTGGCGGTATGTGAAAACGCCCCGGAGTTTCCGGGGCGTTTTTGTTTGTGCTGACGTTCTCTTTCGCGCTGCAAAGCCCGTAAGCTTCAGTCCTGCGTGCGGTAGTGCAAGGCGTATTCGGGAATTTCGTCGACGCCAGCCTTGAGCTGCGGATCGGGAATCGGCGTTCCGGGTTGCAGCGAAAGCGGCAGAACTCCGGCCCAGATATCGAGGGCGTAGTCTTCTTCGTCATCTTTGGGTGGGCCGGTGCGGACCTTGGCCGAGGCTTCGTCGATTGGAAGCGCGAGAACGGTTGTAGCCTTGAGCTCCTGCGCTGTGGGCGGCCGGGCATCTTTCCAGCGGCCGGGCACGATCTGCTCGGAGATGATGCGGAGAGCTTCGGCCTTGGCTTCTGTTTCTTCGACCAGGGTCGCCGTTCCGAGCACGACCACCGAGCGGTAGTTCATCGAATGATGGAAGGCGGCGCGGGCCAGAACGATTCCGTCGATGAGTGTGACGGTGACGCAGGCGGCGATACCTTGGTCGAGATTGCGGAGCATGCGGCTGGCTGCAGAGCCATGAATGTAGAGGGTATCGCCGTCCCGTCCATACCCGGTGGGGATGACGAAGGGCTGGCCGTCGACGACGAAGCCCACGTGGCAGAGAAATGCGGCATCGAGAATGCTGTGGATGGTGGCCTTGCTGTAATCACCGCGCTGCGGCAGACGGCCTACCTGGGTGCGCTTGCTGGGTGCGGATTCGGTCATCGGGACCTCTCCTTATGGTGCGAATGGACGATGCGAATGGCGGGAAGCCTCATCTTATCCCGGGGAACAGGGCGGGGCGCAGGGATGTGCGAAGCCGAAAAGAAAAGCGCGGGCCGAGTGACAGCCGCGCGCACTTCTTCTTACGGGAAATTCAGGATTGCCGGAAATTAGCGGCCGAAGAAAGCGGAGTTCTTTTCGGTGAAGCTGGCCCACTTTTCGGGCAGATCGTCGGCTGCGAAGATCGCCGAAACGGGGCAGACGGGAACGCAGGCGCCGCAATCGATGCACTCAACGGGATCGATGTAGAGCTGTTCCAGCTCACCGTGCTTGGCTTCGTCCTTCTTGGGGTGAATGCAATCCACCGGGCAGGCGTCGACACAAGCCGTGTCCTTTGTGCCAATGCAGGGTTCCGCGATTACGTATGCCATTGAGAGATCCTCTTCCGATGTGAATTGAATTTTTATTGTATCGCGAGGAGGTGCGCGGAGACGACTGCGGCGGGCAAAAGTATGGAGCGGTGGAGTGAGGGAGCAGATGGAGAGAACGGAGGGTCTGGTGGGGGATTTCTTCGTGATTTGTTTCGAAGGAAGTGCAGGCAGGTAAAAGGATTTTGCAAAAGTAGTTGACGCACGCCGTTTCGCGAGATAACGTTTACTGGACCCAGTCAGGGATCCTTTTCGATCTCTCCAATTTCAGGAGCTTCCATGCATCCGGTACTTGTACGCGTTCTCCCCTGCATCTCCTTCGCGACTCTTGCGCTTCTGCTCCCCGCATTCGGCGAAACCGCGCCCCCGGTCACCCTCAACATCCACGTTCAGCAGGTCAAGGCCAAGGCCAGCCCCATGCTGTACGGATTGATGACAGAGGAAATCAACTACTCCTACGACGGTGGGCTCTATGCGGAGCTGGTGCGCAATCGCACCTTCTTCGGCGACCGGCACGGTGTGCCTTCGTGGCGCCTGATCGAGCGCGGGCAGTCGCAGGCATCGATTGTCGTGGACAAGACGACGGGGCCAAGCGAGGCGCTGAACTACAGTATGAAGCTGACGGTGGACAAGGCGACGGAGACTGACCGCGCCGGCCTGTCGAACGAGGGCTTCTGGGGCATCCCGGTGCGGCCTGGAACTACGTACAAAGGATCGTTTTACGCAAAGGCCTCCGATGCCGCGGTGGGTCCGGTGAGGATTGCGCTGGTGAATGACGACACCGGCGTAGAAGTGGCGCATGCTGAGGTTGCGGCGCTATCGTCCGACTGGAAGCAGTACGAGTACACGCTCACGTCGAATGCCGAGCATGCGTCGTCTACGAATCATCTTGTGTTCTCGGTCGGCAAACCCGGCAGCGTCTGGTTCGATCTGGTTTCTCTCTTTCCGCCGACCTATCACGATCGTGTGAACGGCAACCGCATCGACCTGATGGAGAAGCTCGCCGAAATGAAGCCGGCGTTCCTGCGCTTCCCCGGCGGCAATTATCTCGAGGGCGATCACATTCCGGAGCGCTTCGAGTGGAAGAAGACGATCGGCCCGATGGTGGATCGCCCCACGCATCCCAGCCCGTGGCGGTATCATTCGTCGGACGGAATGGGTCTACTGGAATTTCTGGAATGGTGCGAAGACCTGCACATGCAACCGGTGCTCGCTGTCTATGCGGGTTACTCGATGGCGCAGGAGCATGTGAATCCGGGACCGGATCTCGATCCTTATATCGCCGACGCGCTGGACGAGATTGAGTATGTGGCAGGAAGCACGTCGACGAAGTGGGGAGCGGAGCGCGCGAAGAATGGCCATCCAGCGCCGTTTGCGCTCACCTATGTGGAGATCGGCAACGAGGATTGGTTCGACAAGTCGGGCTCGTACGATGGCCGCTACGCGCAGTTCTACAAGGCTATCAAGGCGAAGTATCCGGACCTGCAGCTGATTGCGACCACGCAGGTGAAGGGAATTCGTCCGGATGTGATTGACGATCATTACTATCGCACCGCGCCGCAGTTCTACGAAGACGTGCACCACTACGACAAGACCGACCGCAGCGGTCCGAAGATTTTTGTCGGGGAGTGGGCGACGCGCGAAGGAAGTCCTACTCCGAACTTCGGCGCGGCGCTGGGTGATGCGGCGTGGATGACGGGCATGGAGCGGAACAGCGATATCGTGATCATGTCCAGCTATGCTCCGCTTCTGGTCAATGTGAATCCAGGCGGCATGCAGTGGGAGAGCGATCTGATCGGCTACGACGCGATGACCAGCTACGGGTCGCCGAGCTATTACGCGCAGGTGATCTTCGGGACGTATCACGGCGATGAAATTCCGGAGACGGCGACGAGCGGAGACGATCTTCGCTTCTTCTATTCGGTGACGCGGAAATCGGATACGGGAGAGATCTTCGTGAAGCTGGTGAATGCCACTTCCGATGTGAAGCCGGTGTCGGTCGCTCTCGACGGCGCGCCGGATGTGAAGAAGATTGCGAACGTGGTGACGCTGCGCGCCAATACGCTGGCCGCAACGAACTCCATCAATAAGCCGCAGCAGATTATGCCGGTGGAGTCACGCTTCGAAAGGGCGGGCAGCCAGTTCACGTATGAAATGCCGCCGTATTCGATTCAGGTGATCCGGCTGGAAACGAAATAGAACTGGCCCTTGAGGCAATTGCGCCGCTGGCGTGCGCTGCTTCGTTGTTGTCTTCAATCTCCCATCCTTTTGCAAGGGATGGGAGATTTTTTTGAGCAGGGGCTACAAGCGATTGCCGCGTTCGGCTCGCAAGGCAGCGAACTCCGCGGGCGTGGGGATGGGATCGAGATCTTTGCCGGCAAACATATCCACAAAGAAGCGGATCATTTCGTCGCGCAGGAGTCCGTTCGTCGCGAGAATTTCGCGGCTGTCGAGTTTGAAGGGACCGCCTTCGAACGTCGACATGCTTCCACCGGCTTCGGTCACGAGAAGCGCGCCGGCCGAGGTGTCCCAGGGATTGAGATTGAACTCCCAGTAGGCATCGATGCGTCCACATGCGGTGTAGGCGAGGTCGAGTGCGGCCGATCCGGCGCGGCGCACTCCATGCGAGCGCAGCGTGAACTCCTGATAGAAATGAATGTTTGGATTGTCGTGGCGCTTGCGGCTGGGAAAGCCGGTCGCAACCAGAGCCTCGTCGAGGCCGGGTGTCTTCGAAACATGAATGCGCTTGCCGTTCAGATAAGCGCCCTTGTTTTTCTCCGTGAGAAAAAGCTCGTCGCGCAGCGGATCGTAGATGATTCCGGCGATGATTTCGCCATCTTCGGAGGCAGACAGCGACGACGGGCGCTGCTCCAATCCCATCGACACGCAGAAGACGGGAAAGCCGTGCGCGAAGTTGGTGGTTCCGTCGAGCGGATCGATGTACCAGCGGAATTCATTGTCCATGCGTGAGCGCGTGCCCTCTTCGCCATAGACGCCGTGATCGGGAAAGGCAGCGTGCAGGCGCTCGACGATGAGCTTCTCCGATGCGCGATCGGCTTCGGTGACGAGATCGACATCGCTCTTGTACTCGGTTGCCACGCCGCGTTGATAGAAGCCGCGCAGCAGGGCTCCGGCTTCGCGTGCGATCTGGGATGCGGTGGTGGCAAAGGCAAATTCAGGCAATGCGCTCAAGGCAATTCCTCTACTCCGTTGGGCTCCGTCTCTCGTGGAGCTGCCTGCGGTGTTTTGCGGTTGTTGCGGCGGCGCGGCTCTTCACCCTTGCGGGCCAGTTCGGTGATGGTGCGAATCTGTTCCTTGTAGATGAAGAGGTTTGGCTTGCCTTCGCGCGTGAGCCGGATCATTCGATCGTCGAAGTATTCAATCCAACCGGAGACCGACTCGCCGTCTTTGAGCTTGACGCTCACGGTCACCTGCTTATCGCTCAGAAAGCGCAGGTAGAGCGATTCCTGTCCGGTCTCGCCAGGGGGCGGAGACTTTTGCCGCTTACGCGATCCACCGGAAGTTGGCATGCCTCATTGTAATGGAGCTTCGACCGCCTAACCGCAGCCGACCTTCTTGCGGCGAATCGGACTGGCCCATCCGGTTACCGGCGCGTCATTTGGCTGACACTCCGGGCACCAGTAGGTGGAGCGAGCGCCCGCTCCCTGTTTGCGCATGAGGATTGCGGTGCCGCAGCGGCGGCAGGGCTGCCCCTGGCGCCCGTAGACCCACACGCGCGCGGCTGCATCGGCGTTTCCGGTGGTGCGGCGTGCGCCGGTGTACGTCGTGATCCGGTCGCCGGATGTGCCCAGAACGTTGGCAGCCATCATTTTTCTCGCGGTGTCGACGAGGCAGTCGATCTCCATGTTGGAGAGCGAGGCGACGGTGCGGAAGGGATGGACTTTGCATGCGAAGCAGACTTCGGATTTGAAGACATTTCCAAGGCCCGCCATAACCTGCTGGTTAAGGAGCACATTCGCGATCTCTTCTCCGGCCTGGGCTCGGATGCGCGCGGCTGCATCGTCTTCTGAAAACTCCTGGCCAAGCAGGTCGGGTCCAAGTCTGGGAATCGCGGTGTTGCGTTCGAGTGAGCGCGCGGTGTGGAAGCGGGCAACCGGCACGTCGAAGGCGACAGCCTCGAAGTCACGCGTGCGGATGACGACGCGCATGTGCTGACGGCTGCGGCGCCAGCGCTCGCCGCTGCGATAGATGTGCCAGCTCCCGCTCATGAGCATGTGGGTGACGAGAATGAGGTCGCCGGAAAAATGAACCAGCAGCCATTTGCCTCGGGACTCGACTTTTTCAATCGTGCGGCCTGCTAACGGCGTGTTGTCGTTCACGCTGGCGAGTGGCGCGTATGCGGTCTCGAAGCCGGTGACCGTCGCTCCAGCGAGCGCCTTGTTCAGAGCGCGCGCGGAGCGGAAGATGGTGTCGCCTTCAGGCATCTGCTTTACTGCACCTCCGCGGGATTTGCCTCGCCTGCGGCAGAGACCGGCGGCAGCATGCGGCGCATGTTGAATCCCATGGGGGCGGGCGTGAAGCCTGCGTCCATGAGGAAGCGCGCAAGAAAATGCTCGTGCACCGGCTGGCCGTTGATGGTGGAGATGAGCAATCCGCCGCGATGGCGGCTTTCGTCCTGACGCATGCTCTCCTGCGCGCTCTGTGCGAGGAAGGCCGAGATGTCGCGCGCTGTGTTGCTGCGGTCGGGCTCGTCGGTTGGGAGAAAGACCTGGAGGTTGGGATTGTTGCGGCGCATGTAGCCGACCAGCTCCCCGTTGCGCAGAATGATCGAGGCTCCGACGCTGCGCGTGAGGGAGCGCGGGCCGGGCTCGCTGCCTTCCGCTTCTTCCTGCTGACCGCCTTGCGGCCAGCGCAGCACGGAGCCATAAACATTCGCGGGGTCGGAGGCGCTGAGCGAGACGACTTCCGATTTCTCCGGAGCGTTGCGCAGTGAGCGCAGCAGATCAACTGCGGCGGGCAATGCGAATTGCGCAGCGCCGAGACCGGCGATGAAGTATCCGCGGCGCACGCGGCCGCTCTCTTCGAGCGCTTTCAGCACATCGTAGACAGCGCTGAAGCCTCCGGGGATGTTTTCCTGCGCGACGGTTTCGCGGGTGAGGATGCCGTAGCGATTGAGCATCTGCAGCGCGAGCGCGTGGGACCATTCGGTCTGCTGCGCGGGCGTGCTGCGGTCGGGTTGCGGCACGAGTCCCCAGCGGCCCTGCGCAGAGGGCGGCGTGGTTCTGCGCGATCGGAATGAGGGAAGGTTGTGCTGTCGTTTGGCTGGGCGAGCGGAGGACGAGGGCTTGCTGACGTAGGCGCGCAGGGCATGCAGCGTGTCATTGGTGATGAGGCCGCGCCATATCAGGCTCCAGAGGGCGTCGAGTGTTTCTCCCGGATATCCTCCGCCAAGCGCGTCGTGAAGCTGCGCGAAGAACATGGCGCCGTTGCGTGTGAGTTGATCGAGGATGGCCTGTTCTTTTTCTGTGAGAGGCAGGTCGCCTCGCGTGCTGCGCGGTGGCAACAGCGTCGATAGCTTGTCGGCGAGGTACAGCGCGACGCGGCCATCGTGCTCGCCCAGCGGATCGAGGCCGCACCAGACCACTTCGCCAGCGGCGATGAGGGTGTCGAGATCGGAGGGTGAATAGCGATTGAGTCGCGCGGGCAGGATGGTCGATTCGAGGATGGACGCGGGCAGCGGCGCGCCCTGCATGTTCTCGATGGTGTCGAGCAGCGCGTCGAGACCGCGGCGGCGCTGTAGAACTCCCTGCCAGTGCGTTTCGAGGCGCGCGAGCAGATGCTGCTCCACAGGCTCGATCTCCTTTCGGAACCGTGCCAGTGACTTTCTGCGAATCTGCCGCAGCACTTCGATGTCGCACCACTCGCGATGAACACCGTTGGGGCGGAATCCTCCTTCAACGATGCGGCCGTCGAGGAGGAGCGTGCGCAATGCTTTCTCCACCAGCTTCGTATCGAGACCGAACCTGTCGGACGCCTCCTCCAAGGTGAATGGGCCGTGCGTGCGGGCGTAGCGGCGAATGATTTCGAGCACGGGCGCGGCGACAGGTTCAAGGAAGGATGCCGCAATTCCGGGCGGCAACGGTATGCCGAGCGCGTCGCGATATCGTGCGGCGTCTTCGATTGCGATGAGCCGCTTCTCTCCGGCGATTTTGATTTCGAGCAGGCGGCGTGCGCGCAGGAGCCGGTCAAGTGATTGCAAAAGATCGGCGGATGTCAGCCGCCGCGCAAGCTCTTCGCGAGAGAGGTCGCCGAGCCGTAGCAGCAGATCGTGCATGCCGTCTGCGTTGCGAACGCGATACGCTTCGCCGAGTAATTGCAATTGCTCTTCGACTTCAGAGATCGCCTCGGCATCCAGAAGCTCGCGCAGATCGGCATCGCCGAGCAGGTCGCGCAACTGGTCCTGGTCGATGGAGAGAGCCTGCGCACGGCGCTCGGCGAGCGGTGCATCGCCATCGTAGATGTAGTTGGCGACGTAGCTGAAGAGCAAGGAAGAGGCGAAGGGCGATGGAGTGCGCGAGTCGGCAACGTGCACGCGGATCTGCCGCTTTTCGACTGAGCGCAGCACTTCGAGAAATGCCGGGATGTCGAAAACGTCGCGCAGGCATTCGCGGTAGGCCTCGAGCAGCATGGGAAACGACGGATATCTCGACGCAACCGCGAGCAGGTCATACGCACGCTTGCGCTGCGCCCATAGCGGAGTGCGGCCTTGCGCACGGCGCCGGGGAAGCAGCAGCGCGCGAGCCGCGGACTCGCGAAACTTGGCTGCGAAGAGCGCGGTCGATCCGAGCTGACGCAATACGAGATCGGTGGCCTCGTTCGCGTCGAGCAAAAGAATATCGGCGTCGGGTGCTGTATCGGTGTCGGGGAAGCGGAGAACGAAGCCGTCGTCGGCCCACATGGTCTCCACCTCAGGGCCGCCGGCGGCGCGGATGCGTCCGGTGACGGCCATGGCCCACGGCGCATGCACGCGACTGCCGAAGGGAGTGAGAACGCAGACGCGCCAGTCTCCCAGCTCGTCGCGGGTACGCTCGATGACGATGTTTCGATCATCTGGAACAGTGGTGGTTACGATTTCCTGATCGGCGAGAAAGCGCATCAGGTTTTCAGCCGCCTGCAACTCAAGATCGTGCTCGCGCGTGAGACGGCTGAGCGCGGCGTTCCGCGGCATCTCGCGCAGCTCGCGGACGAGAGCGCCGATGCGCTGGCCGAACTCAAGCGGCCGTCCAGCCTGATCGCCATGCCAGAAGGGCATCTTGCCGGGCTCACCGGGTGCTGGGGAAACGAGCACGCGGTCGTGCGTGATCTCATCGATTCGCCAAGAGGATGCGCCGAGGACGAAGGTGTCGCCGGTGCGGCTTTCGAAGACCATCTCCTCATCGAGCTCGCCGACGCGGACGGGCTTCTCCGATCCGGAGAGAAAGACACCGTAGAGGCCGCGGTCGGGAATGGTGCCACCATTCAGAATGGCCAAGCTCTTTGCGCCCTCGCGCGGCGTCAGCAGGTTGCTCACGCGATCCCAGGTGATGCGCGGGCGCAACTCGGCGAATTCATCTGACGGATATCGGCCGGCGAGCAGGTCGAGTACGCCTTCGAATGCGGTGCGGCTCAGAGATGCGAACGGCGCCGATGCGCGAACCAGCGCGAAGAGCGCTTCGACGCCTATCTCCGGTTGCGGCGGCGGTTCGCCTTTTCGGCGCGGGATCGCGATTGCGGGTGGATGCGCGACCGTGGCAACGATCTGCTGGGCGAGCACGTCGAGCGGGTTGCGCAGATAGCGTGTCGATTCGACCAATCCCTCATGCATTGCGCGCGTGACTGCGGCGCAGGCAACGAGGTCGGCGCGATACTTCGGGAAGATGATGCCGTCGCTGGCTGCGCCCACCTGGTGGCCGGCACGGCCGATGCGCTGCATGCCGCTGGCGACTGAGGGGGGCGCTTCGATCTGAATGACGAGATCGATGGCGCCCATATCGATGCCGAGCTCGAGTGACGATGTAGCGACGAGTGCGCGGATGGATCCGGCCTTGAGCTGCTCCTCGATCTCAGATCGCTGCGAAGCGGCGAGCGAGCCGTGATGCGCGCGCGCCAGCGGCTGAGGAATCTCGCGCGTCTGTGCCAGCTCGTTGAGTGCGCCGGCCAGGCGTTCGGCGGTGCGGCGATTGTTGACGAAGATGAGCGTCGACTGCCGTTCGAGAATGATTTCGAGCAGCCGTGGATGGATCGCGCTCCAGATAGAGGTGCGTTTGGGGCCCTGCGATGCGGCTCCGCTGGGCAGCTCTTCGATCTGGCCGAGACGCGCCATGTCTTCGACAGGCACTTCGACTTTGAGCTCGAGCCGCTTGGGTTCGCTGGCGTTGACGATGGTGACGGAGCGAAACCTTTGCGCGGCTTCCTGGTCGGTCGTCCACTCACGTTCGGCGTCGGCGAGCTCTGCTGCGGTCTTCTCTTCGGAGCTGCTTTCATTTGCGGATGACGATCGATCGGAGACTTCAACTCCGGCGAGAAAGTGCGCGACCTCTTCGAGCGGCCGCTGCGTGGCGGAGAGGCCGATGCGCTGGAGTTTTTTGCCTGTGATGGCCTGAAGGCGTTCGAGGCTGAGCGCCAGGTGTGCGCCACGCTTGGTGGGCACGAGGGCGTGGATTTCGTCGATGATGACGGTCTCGACGGTGCGGAGCGACGCTGCGGATTCAGAGGTGAGCAGCAGGTAGAGAGACTCCGGCGTGGTGATGAGAATCTCTGCGGGATGACGCCGGAAGCGGGCGCGTTCGCGCTGCGCGGTGTCGCCGGTGCGGATGCTGATCGCCGGGGTGTGGACTGCGACGCCACGCTGCCGCGCCATGTTGTCGATGCCCGCCAGCGGCGCGCGCAGATTGCGCTCCACATCGACGGCGAGAGCTTTGAGTGGGCTGATGTAGACGACGCGGCATCCCTCGACCTCAGGCTCCGCAGGATGCAGCATGAGCCGGTCGAGGCACCAGAGGAAGGCGGTGAGCGTCTTGCCGGTTCCGGTGGGGGCAAGGATGAGCGTGCTCTCACCGCGCGCGATGGCGGGCCATCCCTGGCGCTGCGGCGCGGTGGGCTGATCGAAGACAGCGAGAAACCACTCTGCGGTGACGGGGTGAAAGAGCGCCAGCGCGGCGTCATTCAGTTCGGAGATGTTGGGCGTGAGCGACGCCTCAGGTTGATCGGGCGCGGGTTTCCTCCGGCTTGGTTTCTTCTCTCTCGGCGGATTGGTTTTTGGCTTCATCGGCCAGCTTCGAGGGTCTCCAAGAGGATATCCCGGAGGATATCTCGCACGCAGGTTGGATGCTTCGCCGCGTTTTCTTCGCCATGACGCGGCGGGGTTCCTTTTTGAAACTGGGTCTTGGAGCCGGCCCCTCGGCGGAAGATGTTGCAATGACAGGTGTTGCCCGCCGTTCGTGAACGAGGGCGATTTTAGCGGCTGACGGAGCCGTTTGCGGGAGTTAGAACCGTGATCAGTGTTGCGACCATTCGCATCCTATCTGCATCTATTATTCCGGTAGACTGATGGAACGGGACGCGGCAGCGAGACCTGAAAACATCGGAAAACTTAAAGGAGAGGAACATGGCGGGACACGGAATTTTTGAAGTAAGTGATGCAACCTTCGATCAGGAGGTGTTGCAGTCCGAACAGCCTGTTCTGGTCGATTTCTGGGCTGCGTGGTGCGGCCCTTGTAAGGCACTCTCACCGGTGGTTGATGAGGTGGCCGCGCAGTACGCGGGTCAGCTGAAAGTTGCCAAAATGAACGTCGATCAAAACCAGGCTACACCGATGCGTTACGGCATTCGCGGAATTCCCGCGCTTCTGCTCTTCAAGGGCGGAAAGGTTGCCGATCAGATCGTCGGATATGTGCCGAAGGAAACGATTGACAAGAGTCTCACAAGGTTTGTCGGCGAGGCGGCTCCGAAGCCAGCGGTGGCAGCCGCAGGCGAGCCAGTAGCCAAGATCTAACAGAAGCATCATTCGGGAAACATCAACGGCCCGCGGGTAACCACCCCGGGCCGTTCTCCTTTTTCAGGGGATGATCGGTCGCCGGAGATGCTCACGAGCCGCCGCTCCGCGTACACTGGGCGTGCTTCGCAAGTCCATTCTCATAGGCACCCAATGCAGCGTCGTGATTTTCTCTGGTCCCTCTCCGCCGCGAGCGCCGGAATGTTGCTCCGGCCCGCTTCTTCCGCTCTCGCACAACAGGCATCCGATCCAGATCCGCAGATCAGGCGCGTCCTGATCATGTTCAAGTGCCATTTCGATGCGGGTTTTATCGACACGCAGACTGCGGTCGTTCACAAATACTTCAACGAGTATTTTCCTCGCGCGATTCAGGTCGCGAGCGATCTGCGCGCGCAGGGCGGTCATCGCTATGTATGGACGACAGGATCATGGCTGCTTTATGAGTATCTGGAGCAGGCTTCGCCTGAAGAGCGCAAGCGAATGGAGCAGGCCATCGCGAATGGAGACATCGCCTGGCATGCCCTTCCGTTCAGCTGGCAGACCGAGTTGCTCGACCAATCGATGATTGTGGGCGCCCTGGCGCTTTCCCAGTCGCTCGACCGGCGTTTCGGACGCACCACGACTGGCGCCAAGATGACGGATGTTCCGGGGCACACCCGCGGAATTGTCTCACCCCTGTCTGCGCATGGCGTGAAGTTTCTGGATATCGGCGTCAACGACGCCAGCACGCCAGCCGTACTGCCACCGATCTTTCTGTGGAGGGATATTTCCGGCGCATCGCTGCCCGTCATGTATCACGGCGGCTATGGAGGTGTCTCGCAGGTGCCCGGATCGGATCTCGCGATCGCGATCGTCGTTCGCAACGATAACAGCGGTCCGCACACGCCGGAGGAGATCGCCAAAATCTACTCCGATCTAGCTGCCCGCTTTCCGAAGGCCGAAATTACGGCCGCCAATCTTTCCGACATCGCCAATGCTTCCGACCCCTACCGAAGCGAGTTTCCCGTGATCACAGGAGAGATCGGTGACACCTGGATTTACGGCGTTGGGAGCGATCCGCTCAAAGTCGCGCGCTATCGCGAGCTGTCGCGTCTTCGCGACCGCTGGATCGCGGATGGAAAATTCCAGGCCAGCGATGCGACCGATCTCGCGCTGCTTCGGCATGTCCTTCTGGAGGCCGAGCACACCTGGGGAACGGACACCAAGACCTGGCTCGACTTCGACAACTACAAGCCTGCCGATCTGGCGAAGATGCTGGATACGAAGAATTACAAGGTCGTCCAGTTTAGCTGGGAAGAGAAGCGCCGCGACCTCTTCGACGGCATTGCTACGCTTCCCGCGCCACTGCGTGCGGAGGCTCAGAGTGCGATTGAGAAGCTGAAGCCGGTTGTGCCTCAGCCCTCGGCAAAGGCTGTTCGTCATCCGGCACAGACTGTGATCGAAACGACGCACTTTGTGCTCGGCATCGATGCGCAGACGGGAGCGATTGCGCGCCTGCAGAACAAGAGCACTGGGCGCGAATGGGCGAGCCCGACGAATCCGATTGGGTTGTTCATTTACCAGACGCTGTCGCAGAAGGATTACGACCGCTTCTTCGCGAATTACATTGTGAGCAAGGCGGACTGGGCGGCAAAGGATTTCGGTAAGCCGAATATCGAACGTTTCGGGGTGGAGAGCCGGGAATGGCTGCCGGCGTTAACCGATCTTCACGTGGAAGAGAGCGCCGAGGGCCATAGCGTTCTTGCGGCTCTGCAAATTCAAAGCGCGGAAGCATTTCAGTCCGGACTCGCTTCGTTCCCGCAGAAGATTTATGTGGAGCTGAATCTTCCCCGGAAGGAGCCGGTCGTTCATCTCACCTTGTCGTGGTTTCAGAAGCCATCGACGCGGCTGCCCGAGGCTATCTGGCTCACGTTCAATCCTGTTGCCAGCGTGGAGCAGGGATGGGCTCTCACGAAATCCGGTAAACCTGTTTCTCCGTTCGATGTGGTGACCTCCGGCAACCGGCACATGCACGCGCTCTCCAAGGGGTTCAGTTACAAGGAAGGCGGGAATGTCTTTGCCGTCGAGACCATTGATGCTCCATTGGTCGCTCTCGGCGAGAGAACGCCGCTAGGCTTCAACAATACGCAGCCGGATATGGCGCGCGGAGTGCACTGCAACCTCTTCAACAATGCGTGGGGCACGAACTATCTCATGTGGTACGGAGAAGATATGCGCTACCGGTTTGTCCTGCGGCCGTAGTTTGGCTGAGAGATACGGGGAGGCTCGCCGTAAATGCGGAGTGCTATGATGTGCCGTCACGAAATCAGGCCCATTGATCTCGTACTGGAGGTATGCGCAGCATGCGGAACGCGCGTTGGATACTCTTGTCTCTTCTCTCTGTCTCCCTGCTGCCGCTCGCGGCGTTCTCGCAATCGGCGCTCAAAGTTCCAGAGATAAAGTACGAGACCTATAAGCTGCCTAATGGCTTGCAGGTTATCCTGCATCGCGATACGCGTTTGCCGCTGATTGGCGTCGATCTCTGGTATCACGTGGGCCCGCGCAACGAGCGCGCGGGCCGCACGGGCTTTGCCCATCTCTTCGAACATATGATGTTCGAAGGCTCGCAGCACGTCGGCGAGAAGGCCCACTTCAAGTATCTGGAATCGATTGGAGCTACGGGGATCAACGGCACGACGAGCTTCGACCGCACGAACTACTTCGAAACCGTGCCGTCGAACCAGCTCGACATGGCGATGTGGCTGGAGAGCGATCGCATGGGCTTTCTGCTCGATACGCTGGATCGCGCCAAGCTGACCAACCAGCGTGACGTGGTTCGCAACGAACGGCGCCAGAGCCTGGAAAACCGCCCCTATGGGCTGGTGGATGAGGCGGTCTGGCATGAGCTCTTTCCCGCTGATCATCCTTATCACGCCCGCGTGATCGGCTCGCATGCCGATGTGGAGGCTGCGCGTCTCGAAGACGTGCGCCAGTTTTTCAAGCAGTATTACGCGCCGAACAATGCGACGCTTTCGATCGCGGGCAACATCGACATCGCCCAGACCAAAGCGCTTATCGAGAAGTACTTCGGACCCATTCCGCAGGGACCGCCGGTTCCGAAAGTGGATGCGCAGACGCCGCCAATCACTACTGAGCGAAAAGTAACGGTTACAGATACAGTTCAACTGCCCAAGGTGGATATCGCGTGGCTCACGCCGCCTGCTTTTCAGCCGGGCGACGCGGACGCGGACCTGGCGTCCTTCATCCTCGGAGGCAGCGACTCGAGCCGCCTCTATCGCAAGCTGGTGTACCAGGACCAGATTGCGCAATCGGCGGATTGCTCGAACATCTCGCTGGCTCTCAGCTCCGTCATGTTGTGTACTTTCACAGCGCGGCCTGGAGCTACTCCCGACAAGATTGAATCGGAGGCCGACAGCGTGATCGCGGAGTTCACGAAGAGCGGACCGACGGCGGAGGAAGTCGAGCGCGCCCGCGCCAAGCACCTCACCGATACCATCTCGGGATTGCAGAAGCTGGGCGGTTTCGGCGGCGTCGCAGACCAGTTGAATTACTACAACCAGTACACGGGCGATCCCGGTTATCTGCCCAAGGATATCGCGCGCTATCAGGCGGTTGAACCTGCCTCTGTCCAGCGTTTCGTGCAGTCCTATCTTGGGCAGAATCAGCGGGTGGTCATCTTCGGCGTTCCGGGCAAGAAGGTTGTGGATGACGTGCCGCGGAGTCCCGCGGACACCGATGCCAATGTGAAGATCGAGCGCGAATACAGCGCCGAATTTCTGAAGGCGCAGGCATGGCGCGCTACGCCGCCGAAGCCCGGTCCCGCCCCTACACTGAATTTGCCGCAGCCCACGGAATTCACGCTGAAGAATGGACTCAAGGTCTATCTCGTCGAAGCGCACGAGCTGCCTGTTCTCAGCGCGTCCTTCCTGACCCTCGGCGGCAGCGAGGCCGACTCGCCGCAGAAGCCGGGCGTTGCCGGTTACACCGCCGCCATGCTGACGCAGGGGACGACGCATCGGTCTTCTGAGCAAATTGCAAATGACACCGATCTTATTGGGGCCACGCTTAACCAGGATGCGAGCCATGACAATGCGACCGTCAGCATCGACAGTCTGAGCAACGTGACTGGGAAGGCGCTCGACCTGCTCTCCGATGTGAGCCTGCATCCGGCTTTCGATGGCAAGGAAGTGGACCGCATGCGCCAGCAGCGGCTCACGACGCTGATCCAGACGAAAGATCAGCCGCTACAGATTGCGCTGAATGTGGCCGACCGCGCGCTCTATGGATCGGACAGCCCGTATGGATACCCGGTGATCGGCACCGAGGCTTCTCTCAAGGACATCTCGCGCGAAGACCTCTCCGGCTTTTGGCAGCAGCATTACTTCCCCAAGGATTCCGCGCTGGTGTTGAGCGGAGACATTACTGCGGGTGATGCGAAGCAGCTTGCGGAGAAATACTTCGGAGGGTGGAGCGCGACTGGAACTCCTAGCCAGCCGCCTGCGCCACCTGCGCCTCCCACGCCCAAGGTCATTCTTGTGGATCGGCCTGGTGCGCCGCAGACTGCGATCTTTGCTGCGGGATTAGGCGTTCCCCGCTCCACGCCGGATTATG
>Ga0210388_10001609_pt1 | contig 17709 bp, 18 predicted proteins | sample IncBWC19OmetaG_FD_155485 | JGI IMG/M metagenome (GOLD analysis project Ga0210388, IMG submission 155485) | Forest soil microbial communities from Barre Woods Harvard Forest LTER site, Petersham, Massachusetts, United States - Inc-BW-C-19-O ... | reverse complement strand
GGCGGCGGTGGTGGTGGCGGTCGTGGCGGTGGTGGTGGTGGCGGCGGACACATGGGTGGAGGTGGCGCGGGCGCAGGGCTGGGCGGTCGCGGCGCGGCGGACAGCGCGCGCGGCGCGACTATGGCGGCTCACGGCGACGCACTGGCGAACCACGGCGCCCACGCGAGCGCCCTGCATGCCACCAACGCAATGGCCGGCAAACATCCCGCGGCCGAACACGAACATGCGACCTCCAAGGTTGTCGGCACAGATCATCATCACCATCCGCATCGCCGCGAGCCCCAATATGGCGGAGCTTTTTGGGGGTATGGTGAGTATGGTGCGGTTTGCGATCGGGTGCCGGACCCGTTCAATCCCTGGTACAACTGTTACGGTCCCACTAAGAAATTAAAGGGCCACACTTAAAATCTCTTGAGAGCCAGGAAAACCGCTGGCCGGGCGGTCCTGCTCGCCGGGATTCTGCTCAGTGCGCCCCTGCCGCTCGCGGCTGAACCGACGGTACCGACCGATGAGGAAACCAGCGCGAAGCAATTCGCCGCGGCCATCGACAGTTTTAATTCGCTCGACCCGCAATCACCCGATACCCTGAACACGCGCCTCGCCTACGCGAATTTCCTGACAAAGCTCGACAGCGGCGACTGCCGCGCGCATTTGGATGAGGCGCAAGCTCAACTTGAGGCCGCGCAGGCAACTCGGGCGCTCGCGGTCGCGCTGCCTTCCGGCTTGGCGCGCGCCGCTGACGTCGAGTACCAACTGCATTCGGCACGCGCCTCATGCGGCGCCAGCGCTGCTGTGCGCGACCAGGAATTGCATGCGGCGCTTGAGTCCGCGCAACGCTCCGTCGATCTCTACCGCGACGCATTCGATGCGGTGTCGATGGTCACCATGCAATTCAACGTCAGCGTTGCGTATCACGACCTGGGCGATGCGGCCGCCGCCGCAGCGGCGCTGCGCACGACCCTGGATTTGGATCGCGAATACGGTTTTGCGGACGATGCAGAAGACAACTACCGACTGCTGTTGCAGTGGAACAATGAAGACGCCGGCCCCGAGCAGGTCGCAGTGCGGATGAAAGACTTTCCAGAGCGCTCCGCGACTCTGTCCTTCGGTTGGTTCGATAGCAACGCCACGCTGGCATTGCAATCGGACGTCTCACAGCTTGCCGGCGCGGACTTCGTGCATTTCCAAGATTCGAGAACCGCCCGACGTCAGGTGCGGATGCACTGGTGGGGTTGGCTGGCGTCCTACCAACTCGACGAGCCACACTTCAAGTTCGACGAGCTACCTGCCGAGTCGTTGGCAGAGTCGCCCGCGAATTCTCTCGCCGGCATGCTGGCGCATTTTCACGACTTTAGTCTTAACATTAACGGAGACTTCGACCAGGGCAAAGCCAACCTCAGATTCGGATTCCGCGCGCGCGCCGCCGCCAAAACCTTGGCCCGCGACCTGAGTGCATTGCATCTTGACTCAAAGGGCGCCCGCTCAAATCCATTCGCGCGCCGACTCGAAGCGGCCGTTGAAGACGAGTTGCTGCCCGCGTCCCTCGAGGCGCGAACGGCCGAGGACTACAATCTCGAAACCGGAACTTGGATCGGCGCGACGCTCGAACAAGGCGTTTGGTACGACATGACGGCGGCGCTGTTCCTGCCGCTTGCACCGCATATCTTTCTGCCCCACAAAATACAGTTCACATATTCCCGTTCCGTGCCCTGCCTGCCCGACTCATCAGAACCGTCTTGCATCGAGATCGTGTTGCGCGCAGCACCCGATCCGAGCGTTCTCAAAGCAGGCCTCGACACGTTAGCCCACCGCTTGCATCTGGCGGACGGTCACGTGCCGCGGTTGTGGTCAGCCACCACGATGCGTCTGGTCACGGATCCGGCGACGCTGTGGACCTACAGCCGCGAGACGCGGTGGCACGTGTATTGGTCGAACGGGCTACCCGGGCCCGATCAAACGCTGATCGAATCGGAAAAAACCCTCGTATCGATGTCGGCGCCCGCGCGACCTTAGAATCGCTCTCGGCGTTCTCCCCGAGTCCGAAAAACGCCGAGGAGACCAATACAACACTATTTGAGGAGTCCAGTATCGATCAGCTTTTTTCCCTTTGAGTTCCGGAGTACGCTGATGCCGTCATGCGGAACATCAATTCGAAACTGACGGTATTCCAGATGCCCACTGGGACGATAAAAGCCGTGACGATCCTCCTCATGGCGCTCTGGGCGGTGAGCGGTGGAATTGCCTCGGCGACCGATGCACAACAGGCCGCATCGCCCGTACTCATCGAGCTATTCACGGCGGAGGGGTGTTCATCTTGTCCTCCCGCCGATGCCTTCCTTCGGATATTGGATGAGTCTCAACCGGTTGCGGGAGCTCAACTGATCATGCTTGGCGAGCATGTCGACTACTGGGATGACCAGGGTTGGCGCGACCCGTTCTCCTCAGCGTCGCTCACCGACCGTCAGCGCGGTTACGAGCGCGCCCTTGGGCGCAACGAGCCCTACACGCCTCAGTTCATCGTCGATGGCACTTCAGAGATGCGCTTGAGCGAGCGCCCAAAAATAGCGCAACTGCTGAAGGATGCGGCGGCCTCACCGAAGATTCCGGTGAGTATCGACTCGCTCAAGATAGAACCCGGCACACCGGCCTTCCTGAGCGGCACGGTGACGGCCGATGGCAATGCACAAGGACATAAGAGCGACGTCTTTCTCGGGCTGGCCCTGGATCATTTCGAGTCAAAGGTGCTGCGCGGGGAAAACCGCGGCCAGACACTCACGCATGTGGCCGTCCTGCTCGAACTGGTCAAGTTGGGTGCGCTGACACCGGGCGGTAAGTTCAGCCAAGATTTTCGTGTGCCTGTGAAAGCCGGTGTGGACCCCGGCAATCTCCGCGTGATCGGCTTCGTACAGGAATCCCGTTACGGGAAAGTCATCGGCGCAGCGCTCAGGCGAACCGCGACGGGTCTCAGCCAGCGCTAATTGTGCGCCAACACCGGTTGGCCGCTATACAACTCCGGAAACGTACGCTTGAAATTTTCGACCTTGGGTACGTCATACGTGGCGATGTAGAGGTTAGTTGGATTATGTATCAAATAGTCCTGATGATAGCCCTCCGCCTCATAAAACCCTTTGAGCGGATCTACCTGGGTAACTATCGATCTCGCAAACACATGGGCCTGATCTAATTGAGCGATGTACGCCTGGGCTATGCGCTTCTGATCGTCGTCGGCGTAGAAAATCACGGAACGATACTGCGTGCCGACGTCGGGACCCTGACGATTCAGCTGAGTGGGATCGTGCACCACCGAAAATGCGATTTGTAATATCTGGCCGTAGGAAATCTTTGCAGGATCGAAGATTATCTTGACCGATTCGGCGTGACCGGTACTACCGGTGCCGACCCTCGCATAGTCCGCCGTTGATCTTTCACCGCCCGCATAACCGGCAATTGCCTTCCGCACACCCCGCACGTGCTCGAACACCGCTTGCACGCCCCAAAAACAACCGCCTGCCAATACCGCAGTCTGCATGGGACCCGCTGCCTTTGGATTGTCAACGGCAGGCGGCGGGATGATCACCGGCGCCTCTGCTCCGAACAACGGTGAATTCCACAGAAGAACCCCCATGACCGCCACACCCAGCAGCGCCGTGAGTCGCGGAATTCCCAGTTTCCGAAGTGACATATCCATTCCTCGGCCCTACGCGCGGGCCGCAAAGTGCAACGCCACCGAATTCATGCAATAACGCAAACCCGTGGGCTTCGGGCCATCATCGAATACATGGCCCAAATGAGCATCGCAGCGACGGCAGGAGATCGCCTCGCGCTGCATCCCCAGACTCTTGTCGGTGCTCTTGACGATATTCATCTTTGATATTGGTTCCCAGAAGCTCGGCCATCCGGTGCGCGAATCGAATTTGGTTCTCGAGTCGTATAGCACTGTGTCGCAACACACGCAGTGGTAGAGGCCATCGGCATTATTGTGGTCATATTCACCGCTAAAGGGGACTTCGGTGGCCCCCTGGCGCGCAACACCGTACGCGAGCGGCGAGAGCTGCGCACGCCATTCCGCGTCGGTCTTCACGATCTTTGCAACCCGCGCGACGCCTTGGCTTTTGCCGGCCGGCGAGAAATTTTCGATCGACACGTCGCCACTTTGCATTGGCCCGGACAAGGTTGCTGCCGACCCTTTGTCGATCAAAGAAATTGCCGCAAGTGCGGTCAATCCCCCGACAAAAAAACGACGGCTCGCTGCTTCGCTCATGACGTACCCCCGCCCAACAGCTCTCTACTACCCATGACCCGCTCAATGCCCATTGATTCAATTTAGATGCGACCAACGCTTAAATGCAACCAGCGCTGAACAACCATCTGACGAACATCGAACCTCGTTCCCGACACGCACATCCCAAAAAAAAAGCGGGCCAGAAGCCCGCTTTTTTCGACTGTAACCCTATGAGGGGTATTACATGTCCATTCCACCCATGCCCCCCATGCCGCCACCCGGGGCGCCATGTGCATGCTCTTCTTCCTTCGGCGACTCGGCAATCATGACTTCCGTCGTGAGCAGCAAGCCCGCGACAGAGGCCGCATTCTGCAGAGCCAGACGCGTCACCTTGGTCGGATCCAGGATGCCCAGATCGATCATGTCGCCGTACTCGCCCGTCTGGGCGTTGTACCCAAACGTGCCCTTGCCCTCGCGGACTCGGTTCAGAACAACCGCGGCATCCTCACCCGCATTGGTGACGATTTGACGCAGCGGCTCTTCGATTGCGCGAGCCAGGATCTTGATGCCCGTGGTCTGGTCTTCGTTCTTGCCGACCAGCTTCTCGATCGCCTTGAGCGCACGGACCAGAGCGACACCGCCGCCCGGAACCACGCCTTCTTCGACCGCCGCACGGGTTGCGTGCAATGCATCTTCGACGCGAGCCTTCTTTTCCTTCATTTCGATTTCGGTCGACGCGCCGACTTTGATTACGGCAACGCCGCCGGAGAGCTTGGCAACGCGCTCCTGCAGTTTTTCCTTATCATAGTCAGAGGTCGCTTCCTCGATCTGCTGACGAATGCTCTCGACGCGGCCCTTGATGTCAGAGGCCTTGCCGGCACCGTCGATAATGGTGGTGTTCTCTTTTTCCACCAGAATCTTCTTCGCTTCGCCCAGGTCATTCAAGGTCGCCTTTTCGAGCGACAAGCCGACTTCGTCGGAGATGACCGTGCCGCCCGTGAGCACAGCAATGTCTTGCAACATGGCTTTGCGGCGATCACCGAAGCCCGGCGCCTTGACGGCGGCGACTTTGACGATGCCACGAATCGTGTTGACGACCAACGTGGCAAGCGCCTCGCCTTCCACGTCTTCCGCGACGATCAGCAGCTGGCGGCCGCCTTTCGCAATGGCTTCCAGCAAGGGGAGCAATTCGCGAATGTTCGAGATCTTCTTGTCGACCAAAAGGATCAGCGGTTTGTCGAGCTCGGCGCTCTGGCTCTGCTGATTGTTGATGAAGTACGGCGAGAGGTAGCCGCGATCGAACTGCATGCCTTCGACCACTTCTAGCTCGTTCTCGAGGCCCGAACCTTCTTCAACCGTGATCACGCCTTCCTTGCCGACCTTCGCCATCGCGTCCGCAATGGTCTTGCCGATGCTCTCGTCGGAATTCGCGGAGATCGTGCCGACCTGCGCAATCGCCTTCGGATCCTTGCAGGGCTTGGAGAGCTTCTTGAGCTCTTCGGTGGCCGCAAGGACTGCTTGGTCAATGCCGCGCTTCAGGTCCATCGGGTTGATGCCCGCCGCGACGGCCTTCAGGCCCTCACGGATGATCGCCTGGGCGAGAACGGTGGCGGTGGTGGTGCCATCGCCGGCTTCGTCGGAGGTGTTGGAAGCAACTTCCTTCACCATCTGCGCGCCCATGTTTTCGAACTTATCCTTGAGCTCGATTTCCTTTGCAACAGAGACACCGTCCTTGGTGACGGTGGGAGCGCCGAAACTCTTGTCGAGCACGGCGTTACGGCCTTTGGGACCCAGTGTGACCTTGACGGCATTCGCCAAAATATTCACACCCTTGAACATGCGTGCCCGAGCGTCGTCGCTGAAGCGTACGTCTTTAGCTGCCATTTGCTGATACCTCTAATTAAATTTTGATTTGCGGGACTACGAAGTGCGTCGCTCGGAGGCTTACTTGCCTTCCACCACGGCCATAATGTCTTCTTCCCTCATGCAAACTAGCTCGTCTCCATCCATCTTCACTTCGGTGCCGCTGTACTTACCGAATAGAATCTTGTCGCCGACCTTCACGTCCAGCGGGCGGATTTCGCCGTTCTCTAAAATCTTGCCCTTACCGACGGCAATGACCTTGCCGAAAATGGGCTTCTCAGTCGCGGTATCCGGGATCACGATGCCACCGGGAGACTTACGCTCCTCTTCCTCTCTTTTCACGATCACGCGGTCATGAAGGGGACGAATCTTCATAAGACAAGACTCCTAGATTGGGTTTGATTAACGAAGGGCGGGTGTTGTTAGCACTCTCCCATAGAGGCTGCTAATCATAGCGGCGAATTGTTACGATTCAAGCCCCAGACCGCTTAATTTTTGCTGTATCGCAGCAATACTAAGGGGCTGGCGCGCCCACGCTGCGAGAATTACAGTGCCCGGCATGAAACGACCTCTCGGCACTGTTGGGATCGCTCTTTTCTTGGTCTCGATGCTGGGCCTGGTGGGGGCGGCACAGGCCAAACCCTGGTGGATGCGGGGCATCGACTCCAACGAAACGGATTTTCTGCCGCCCGATGTCGCCTTTCGAGTCGCCGCACGGATCGACGGCGATGTCGTGAAAGTCCGCTGGGTCATCGCCGACGGCTACTATCTTTATCGTCAAAAAATCGAAGTCAGGGCGGAAAGTCCGGATCTAGTCGTATCTGCGCCAAAGCTTCCGCCGGGCACGGTCAAGACCGACCCCTATTTAGGCACACAGCAGGTCTACACCCAGCAGGTCGAAGCGATAGTGCCGTATTCGCGCATCGATGCCGGCGCGCATCCCATTCAAATCAAGGTGACCTACCAGGGCTGCGCGGAAGCGGGCCTGTGTTATCCCCCGATTACCAAGGTGGTTTTTCCAACCGTCGGGTCCGCTGCCGTGGTCGCGAGCGAACCACCCCAGCCCTGGGAAAGCAGCGCAATTATCGGCGGCGCCTGCGCATTTCTGCTCGCAGGACTGGTGCTACGCAAGGGCCGCAAACTCGACCTGCCGGCATGAAGGCCTCGGGACTGCGCTATCTCGGCGCGGCATTGGTCGTCCTGCTGGGAATATGGGCCGGATTGAAGTTTCATTCGGTCCACCGGGTCTCTGAACCCCAAGTCACGGTGCCGGCGGGCGTGGCCAGCGCTCCTGCTCCAAATGAGGATTCCGTGTTGGAAGCGGCGGCGCATCCCGTGGTTCCGGCGCGGCTGCCCGATTTCGCGCTCAGTGACCTCTCGGGCAAGCCGACCTCGATCGGCGCTTGGAGCGGCAAGTCGTTGGTGATCAATTTCTGGGCAACCTGGTGCGCGCCCTGCCGGCGCGAAATACCCCTGCTCAAGACCCTGGCAGCGGACTGGGCCGGACGCGACCTCACGGTCGTCGGGATCGCGGTGGACTATGCCGACAAAGTTCGGCGGTTCGCCGGACAGTTCAAAATCGACTATCCCGTGCTCATCGGCGAACAGGACGCTCTGGAAGTCGCCGCCAAATTCGGCATGACCTCGCCCGCCTTTCCCTTCACCGTTTTTACGGACCGGCGCGGTGAGGTCGTGGCCTTATTCGTGGGCGAATTGCATCGGCCACAGGCCGATTTCATCCTGTCGGAGGTCCAGAATCTGAATCAGCAGCGCATTGCCCTCCCCGAAGCGCGCCGCGCCATCGCCGATGGCCTTCAGGCCATGGCGGCAAAAAACACCGGATAAGTGCATTAGGGCGACGTTCGCCGCCGAAGCTTGCCTTTTCACTTCAATTTCTGGTTATTATCGCGGACCTTTGTAGCGCAGCGCGCTGGGAATTGACTTCAAGTGGCCCGAGTTTTGCTTTTGAATGGTCCAAACTTAAACCTTCTCGGGACGCGCGAGCCGGCTATCTATGGCAGCGCCACGCTACAAGACATCGAGACAAAGCTCAAAGCGCAGTGCCAGGCCTCGGGAAATGAACTCATTGCGGCCCAAAGCAACGCCGAACATGAATTGATCGCCAAGATTCACGGCGTCAAGCGCGACGGGGTCGGCTTCGTGATCATCAATCCGGGTGCCTTTACGCACACCAGCATTGCGCTGCGCGACGCCTTTCTCTCGGTGGGGGTGCCGTTCATTGAGATTCACTTGAGCAACGTGTTCGCGCGCGAAGCTTTCCGGCATCACTCTTATTTGTCCGACATCGCGGTCGGCTGCATATATGGATTGGGACCGATCGGCTACGAGCTTGCGCTCCAAGCCGCCATCGCGCGCCTGACCTGACCTTAAAACGAAATTTGAAGGGGTTCGCGGATGGATATTCGCAAGGTTAAGAAATTGATCGAGTTGCTGGAGGAGTCAGGCATCTCGGAACTCGAAATTTCGGAGGGCGAGGAATCGGTACGCATCAGCCGCCACCCTCGGGCCGGGATGCAAGTCGCAGCCCCCCAGGCTGCACCGATGGTGTATGCGGCGCCGGCCGCGGCGCCGGCAGCGGCCGCAACCTCGGCCGCCGAACGCGCGCCTCGCAATGACGAGCACACAGTCACTTCTCCCATGGTGGGCACGTATTATTCGTCCGCCTCTCCCGGTGCAAAACCCTTCGTTGAAATCGGCAGCGAAATCAAAGTCGGTCAGATCCTCTGCATCATCGAGGCGATGAAGATGATGAACCAGATAGAATCCGACAAGGAAGGTCGGGTCACGGCCATGCTTGCGAAGAACGGCGAGCCGGTCGAGTTCGGCCAACCGCTGTTCATCATTGAATAGTTTGAGATGATCGAAAAAGTCGTCATCGCGAACCGCGGCGAGATCGCCCTTCGCATTTTGCGCGCATGCCGCGAACTGGGCATCAAGACGGTGGCCGTCCACTCCACCGCGGATTTCAATACCAAGCATGTCCTGCTGGCCGATGAAACCGTCTGCATTGGGCCGCCGCAATCCGCGCTCTCATATCTCAACATGCCGGCGATCATCAGTGCGGCGGAAGTGACGGACGCGGTGGCGATCCACCCAGGTTACGGTTTCCTGTCGGAAAACGCCGATTTCGCCGAGCGGGTCGAGAAGAGCGGATTCATATTCGTCGGGCCTCGCGCGGAAACCATCCGTCTCATGGGCGACAAAGTCTCCGCCATCAAAGTCATGAAGGCGGCAGGTGTCCCTTGCGTACCCGGATCCGACGGGCCCCTGGGTAAAGATGCGGATGAGAGCTTCCGCATCGCGAAGGATATCGGTTACCCGGTGATCATCAAGGCATCGGGCGGCGGGGGCGGCCGCGGCATGCGCGTTGTGCATACCGACGCCTCATTGTTGAATGCCATTGGCGTGACGCAGTCGGAAGCGCTGGCCGCATTCGGCAATGATCAGGTCTACATGGAGAAGTTTCTCGAGAAGCCGCGGCATATCGAATTTCAGGTGCTGGCGGATAATTACGGCAACGTGGTGCATCTAGGCGAGCGCGATTGCTCGATGCAGCGCCGGCATCAGAAGGTTATCGAGGAAGCACCGGCGCCCGGGTTGACCGCCAAGCAGCGCAAAACCATGGGAGAGCGTTGCGCCAGGGCGGTCCGGGAAGTCGGCTACCGCAGCGCCGGCACCTTGGAATTCCTGTACCAGGATAACGAATTTTATTTCATTGAAATGAACACGCGCATTCAGGTCGAGCATCCCGTGACGGAACTGGTCACCGGAATCGACATTGTCAAAGCGCAGCTGCTGATCGCGGCGGGCGAACCGTTGCCGTACGGACAGAACGACATTCAGATCCGCGGCCACGCCGTGGAATGCCGCATCAATGCCGAGGATCCGAAGAATTTTACGCCGAGTCCTGGCCCGATCCGTCTGTGGCACTCGCCCGGCGGCCCGGGAATCCGGGTCGACAGCCACGTCTATACCGGCTACAACGTGCCGCCGTTTTATGATTCCATGATCGGCAAGGTCATTGCGTATGGCGACACTCGCGATACTGCGATCGCGCGCATGCGCAATGCGCTGGCGGAGATGGTGGTCGAAGGCATCAAGACCAACATCCCGCTGCATCAGGAGATATTCAATCATTCCGCCTTCAAACAAGGTGGAACGGACATTCACTATCTCGAGCGGCGATTGGGGCTAAAGTAACATCTGCCGGGATGTTGCATCGATGACGTTCTATGAAATCGAATTTCCGCTCGCCGCGTTGAGTTCCGACGCGGTCGAAGCGGCCCTGCTTGAAGTCGGCGCAAGCTCCATCACATTCGTCGATCGCGGCGACGAGCCGGTGCTCGAACCCAAGCCAGGCGAGGTGCGGCTGTGGAGCGACACGTTGGTGCGTGCCTTGTTTCAAGAATCCAGCGACGCGGCGCTGAATCTCGATCGGCTGGCCAGCGCGTTGGGGCCGCATGTCACGCAAACCGCCCGTGTGCGCGCCGTTCAAGACCAGGTTTGGGAACGCGCCTGGCTCGTCGGCTGGAAGTCTTTGCGCTTCGGGCGCCGGCTTTGGGTTTGTCCACGCGCCGCCGAGGCGCCCGAGGACCCGCAGGCCATCGTTGTGCGGCTCGATCCGGGGCTGGCGTTTGGCACCGGCACGCATCCCACCACCGCGCTGTGTCTGCAGCTATTGGATTCATTGCCCATCGAGGGCCGAAGCGTGATCGACTATGGCTGCGGCTCCGGAATATTAGGGGTGGCGGCTTTGAAGCTCGGCGCCGCACAGGTCGTTGCCGTGGATCTTGACCCTCAGGCGCTTATTGCAACGCGCGATAACGCACACCGTAACGGCGTCGGCTCGAGCATCACCGTGCAAGGCATCGAAGCTTATCTGCCGAGCGCCTTCTGCGTGGTGGCCAACATTTTGGCCGGACCCTTGATCGAATTGGCGCCCAAGCTGACTTTGGCCTGCGAGCCCGGCGGGCACCTGCTGCTCTCCGGGCTGTTGAAAACACAGGCCTATGCCGTAAAAGGCGCATATGCATCCGGTTTTGATATGGTGCAGGTCATAGAGCGGGATGAGTGGTGCTGCATCCACGCCCGGAGATCTCCCTAGCGTGTTTACGCAATGTTCTAAATGCGAGACTGTCTTTAGGTTATCCGCGGAAGTGCTGCGCGCGGCCGGCGGTCAGGTGCGTTGCGGCAAATGCGGAGAAGTCTTCAATGCCCTGGCGCATCTCGCGGAGGATGCGAGCGCGTTCACTCACGGCGAAAGCTCAGGCGAAAGCTCATTCGATTCGGAAACACGAGCCGACAATATTTTGGGGTCGCCCGCCCCGCCGTCCCCGCGTGCGCCAGCGAGCGAGGAGGATTTTGCTCCTCCGGGAGTCGAGATAGCGCGATTGCAAATTCTCGATTGGGATGAGCACGACGAGTCCGAGTTATCCGCCCCGGAGTCTTCGGATCCAGCGACAGAGCAACCGGGCGAAACATCGCTGGAATTCACACTGCCCCCCGGCGAACTGGATCGAATTTTCGTCGAGACCAAGCGCGGAGTTCGGGCGCGAGTGCCCCCAGCACGGCCGCAAGAGTCCGAGGAACCCGAAGAGATCGAGGTATTCAACGCTGCGCGACCGAACACGGCCGTTCCAATCGCGCCCGTTCCGCAATCTGCGGCTTCCGTGGCTCCCGTGGCTTCCGTGGCGGCGAGTCCTGCGCCCGCGCCGAGCGGCTTCGACGTACCCGAAGATGTTCGGCTTGAAATGCTCTCCGGGATTGAATCCGCGGCCGATGCCGAATCGATCGTGGAACTTGAGCAGCCGAGGCGGACTATCAGGCGCCGCAGATCGCCGTTCGACCCGGCGCCGCAGGAATCCGATCAATCGTTCATCCCATGGCTCGGCGCCGCGATTACTGCCGGTGTGCTGCTCATCGCTCAGGTCATTCACCAAAATCGCGATTGGCTTGCGGCACACGCGCCGCTCGGAGGATCGCTGCGCGCGCTGTACTCCACAATGGGCGCCCCGGTCGCGCCGCCCGCCAATCTGTCCGCCTATCAGCTCAGGCAATGGGGCGTAACCGGTGATCCGGCCGGCGATGGCACATTGCGCGTGCGCGCCAGCATCTTGAATACCGCCGCGCAATTGGAGCCCTACCCGCTGCTGCGCGTGACGCTTGCCAACCGCTTCGGCGGCAGCATCGGAACCCGCGATTTCGAGCCTTCAGAATACCTGGGCAAGCCAACAGCGAAGCTTCTCGCGCCTGGCGAGCGCGCCGATGCCACCCTGGACATCCTGGACCCGGGGAAAAACGCAGAAGGATTTGAGATCGACGTCTGCCTGCGTGGCGCTGACAGAAAGGTTTCCTGCGCAAACGACAAAGCGCCGGCTCAAGCCAAGCGATGAGCCTCAAGATAGGTCCGTATACGTTGCCTTCCAACGTCTTGCTCGCGCCCATGGCGGGCGTGACCGACCGGCCGTTTCGCATTCTATGCCGCCGCTTCGGCGCCGGTCTCGCCGCCTCAGAAATGCTCAGCGCCGATGTGCGGTTATGGGACACGCCCAAATCGCGACGCCGCATGGATCACAGCGGCGAACCCAGCCCGCGCGTGGTGCAGATTGCGGGCTTTGACCCCGAGATGATGGCGGATGCTGCGCGCCGCAATGTGGATGCGGGGGCCGAGATCATCGACATCAATATGGGCTGTCCCGCCAAGAAGGTCTGCAATCGACTGGCGGGTTCCGCGCTGCTCCAGGACGAGCAGCTGGTCGCGCGCATTTTGCGCGCCGTCGTACAAGCGGTCGCTGCGCCGGTGACCTTGAAGACGCGCACCGGCTGGGACCCGAATCACAAGAATGGTGCGCGCATCGCAAAAATTGCAGAGGACAGCGGCATAGCGGCGCTCGCCATCCATGGACGAACTCGCACTGACATGTATCAGGGCGATGCTGAACACGAAACCGTACGCGCCATCAAAGCACAAGTAAAGATTCCCGTATTCGCCAATGGCGATATCGGCTCTCCGCAGCGCGCGCGCCAAATTCTCGACGAGACGGGCTGCGATGGGATCATGATCGGCAGAGCGGCCCAGGGCCGGCCATGGATCTTCGACGATGTCAATTTTTTTCTCGCAACCGGAGAAATTCGCGCGGTGCTAGCGCTGGAAAAAGTCCGTGATATTATGCGCGCCCACCTCGAAGACCTGTATGCCTTCTACGGCGATCAAACCGGTGTTCGAGTGGCACGTAAACACTTGAGTTGGTATTTTCGGCAGCATCCGGGACAAGAGGACTTGCGGAATCGTCTCGTGCAAATCGAGACGCCCGAGGAACAACTGTCCACGCTACTGCAGCATTACGAAACGGGTGTGGAGCGCGCTGCGTAAGCGTACATTTGGACAAGAAAAATCAACGGGGATTTAAACTTAAGGCCATGGTCGCTAAAAAGAAATCGAAATCACGTCGAGAAATTGCGGCTGCCTTCAACGGCCGCGATCTGAAGGTCAATGGCAAGGGCGTGCCATTGCGTTCACAGGCCGAAGAGGCCTTGCAATGCTATTTCGAGACGCTGAACGGGCATAAGCCTGCGCATTTGTACGATCTCGTGATGCGCGAAGTGGAAGAGCCGCTGTTCAAAGTCGTGATGAGCCACGTGCAGGGCAATCAAAGCCGTGCCGCGACCATTCTGGGCATCAATCGCGGCACCTTGCGCAAGAAACTCAAAGAGTTCGGCATAAGCGAATAAGTAGGGAGCCTGTGCTCACGCGAAATACTCAGACAGGCTCCTAGTGCTCACACCCGTACGCCGCGCGTTGCTCAGTGTTTCCGACAAGACCGGCATCGTCGAATTTGCGCGCGAGTTGAAGGGACGCGGCATCGAATTGTTGTCGACCGGCGGCACCGCCAAGCTGTTGACGAGCCACGGCATCCCGGTGAAGGAAGTCGCGGAACACACCGGCTTCCCGGAAATCATGGGCGGACGCGTCAAGACCTTGCATCCGAAAATTCACGGCGGCTTGTTGGGTCGGCGCGGACTCGATGAGGCGGTCATGCGCGAACACAGTATCGAGCCTATCGATCTATTGGCGGTCAATCTCTACCCATTCGCGGCAACCGTTAGCCGCGCGGACTGTACCTACGAGGACGCGGTCGACAACATCGACATCGGCGGTCCCGCAATGGTCCGCGCCGCGGCAAAAAATCATGACTCCGTCACGGTGGTGGTGGATCCCAATGATTATCGGGAATTGCTGGACGAATTGGCGGCCAATCAGGGCAGTACCAATCTGACCATGCGCCGCAAGCTCAGCGCGAAGGCGTTTGCGCACACGGCGCAGTACGACGCCATGGTTTCCGCCTACTTCACCGGCGCCATCGGCGGCGCGGCCCCGACATTTCCGGAAGACTTGAACCTCTCGTTTCGCAAGCACCTTGACTTGCGCTACGGCGAAAATCCGCATCAGCAAGCGGCGTTCTACACCGACCCGCGCGCCATCGGCGCGTCCGTCACGCAAGCGAAGCAAATTCAAGGACGAGAATTATCCTTCAACAACATCGCGGATGCCGACACGGCGCTGGAATGCGTGCGCCAATTCGACAGTCCCGGTTGTGTCATCGTGAAGCATGCCAATCCCTGCGGAGCCGCACGCTGCAGCAGCATTGGGGACGCCTACGCGCTTGCCTACCGCACCGACCCGACCTCCGCGTATGGCGGCATCATTGCCTTCAATCGCGAATTGGATGCGGCCACCGCGCGCGCCATCACCGAGCAGCAATTCGTCGAGGTGATCTTGGCGCCGGGCGTTTCGGAGGAAGCCAAGGTGGTCTTGGCGGCGAAAGACAATGTGCGCGTACTCGTCACGGGCGATTTGTCGCTGCCGGTAACACAATTGCTGGAGTACAAAAGCGTCGCCGGCGGTCTGTTGGTGCAAACGCGCGATACCGGGGCCGTCCGTGCTCAGGAATTGCGACCCGTCACGAAGCGCCCTCCGACTTTGACGGAGCTCGATGATCTGATCTTTGCTTGGCGGGTGGCGAAATATGTCAAATCGAATGCCATCGTCGCGGCCAAGGACAAGGCAACTCTGGGGATCGGCGCCGGACAGATGAGTCGCGTGATCAGCAGCAAAATCGCCGCGATGAAAGCCAAGGATGTCGGCCTGACGCTGCAATGCGCCTCAGTCGCCTCCGATGCGTTCTTTCCGTTTCGCGACGGCCTGGACGCGCTGGCTGAATTCGGCATCAAAGCCGTCATTCAACCGGGCGGTTCACGGCGTGACGCCGAGGTGATCGCGGCGGCGGACGAACACGACATCGCCATGGTCTTCACCGGGATGCGCCATTTCCGCCACTAGAGACACCGGTTTGAAAGTGTTGATTGTCGGCGGCGGCGGTCGCGAACACGCGTTGGCGTGGAAATGCGCCGCATCGCCGCGGGTTCAGCATGTCTATGTTGCGCCCGGCAACGCTGGTACGGCGTCCGAAGCCAAAGTCGGCAACGTCGAGATCGCGGCCGATGATATCGAGGCCCTGCTTCAATTTGCCATCGCCGAGGATATCGACCTCACCATCGTAGGACCCGAAGCTCCGTTGGTCGCCGGCATCGTCGACCGCTTCGCCGCGGCCAATCGGCGCTGCTTTGGCCCGTCGCGCAGCGCCGCGCGGCTCGAGGGTTCGAAAGCCTTCACCAAGGATTTTCTCAACCGCCATCGCATTCCAACCGCAAGTTTCGCTACCTTCACGGCCGCAAACTTCGATGAGCACTACGTGCGCGCGCAGCGGCTGCCGCTGGTCGTCAAGGCCGACGGCCTGGCTGCGGGCAAGGGCGTTGTCATCTGCGACACCCATGAATCAGCCGTGACGACCGCCCGCGCCATGCTCGGCGGCAGTTTTGGCGCCGCCGGCGCCACCATCGTGATCGAAGAATTCCTGCTGGGCGAGGAAGTGAGCTTCATCGTGGTGGCAAGTGATCAGCAGGTGATCGCCCTGGCGACATCCCAGGACCACAAGCGCCGCGACGACGGCGACAAGGGCCCGAACACCGGCGGCATGGGCGCCTATTCGCCGGCGCCGATTGTCACGCCGCAACTGCAGCAGCGCATCATGCGCGAGGTGATCGAGCCCACATTGCGAGGCCTGCGCAGCGACGGCAACCCCTACCTGGGCTTTCTCTATGCGGGTTTGATGATTGCGGCGGACGGCACGCCGAATGTGCTGGAATTCAACTGTCGATTCGGCGATCCGGAAGCGCAGCCGATCTTGATGCGCCTGCAAAGCGATCTGGTCGAGCTGTGCGAGGCGGCGCTTGCCGGCACCCTGCAGGGGCACGAGATTCGGTGGGACACGCGCGCGGCGCTCGGCGTGGTCAGGGCCGCGGGCGGCTACCCGGACGCTTTCCGCAAAGGCGATCCGATCAGCGGTCTCGAGGCGGCAGCGGCGCTTCCCGGGAAGGTGTTTCACGGCGGCACCCGCCGTGAAGGCGCGCAGATCGTCACGGCGGGCGGGCGCGTACTTTGCGCCGTCGGCTTGGGAAGCAGCGTGAAAGATGCGCAGCTTCAGGCATACAATCTCGTGCATACGATTCATTGGAATTTGGTGCAGTACCGGCTTGATATCGGCTATCGCGCGATCAAGCGCTAGGAGTTTTGCATGCCGCACGTTCGACCGAGCATCGCCGACAAGCGGCGCGCATTTCATCGCCTGCATCAAGAGGGCTGCTTCGTCCTTCCCAACCCGTGGGACGTGGGCAGCGCGCGCTACCTGCAAACTCTGGGTTTCAAGGCACTCGCCACCACGAGTTCGGGCTTCGCGTGGTCGCATGGTCATCGCGATGGTGCGATGTCCCGGGATCGCGTATTGGATCATCTGACAGAGATGGTCGAGGCCACGGATTTGCCCATCAACGCTGATTTCGAGCATGGATTTGCGCCGGATGCCGCAGGTCTCGCCGAGAGTGTGCGCCTCGCAGTGGAAACCGGTGTCGCGGGACTGTCCATTGAAGACTCGACCGGCGATGCATCCAAACCTCTGTTCGATTTCGACGCGGCGATCGATCGAATGCGCGCGGCCCGCAAAGCGATCGACAAAGCCGGCAGCGACACGATGTTGATCGGCCGCGCCGAGTGTTTCCTGGTCGGGCAACCCGATATCGAGCAGACCATCGCCAGACTCAAAGGCTACGCGAACGCGGGAGCCGACTGTTTGTACGCGCCGGGAATTCGCACGACGGAACAAATCTCCGCCGTCGTGGCAGCCGTCGCACCGAAACCCGTCAACCTGTTGATTGGCTTCAACGCGGACCTGAGCATGTCCGAAATCGCGGCATTGGGCGTGCGGCGCGTGAGCGTCGGCGGTGCGCTGGCGCGTGCGGCCTGGGGCGGCTTCATGCGCGCGGCGAAACTCATCATCGAGCAGGGTAAGTTCGATGGATTCGCCGACGCGGCCTCCGGAAATACCTTGAACACGGTATTCCGCGGAAGCTAGGCCTTGGGATCCCGTCGAGGCTCCTCGACGAACTCGATTATGTCGTGCGGCCGTGATGCGCCCGCTGCATCGCAATAGGGGGAGAAATGCAGTTTTCGCGAGGCCGCTCCGCCGCCATTGGCAGGCTCAGGTAGT
>Ga0210388_10001608_pt1 | contig 17720 bp, 6 predicted proteins | sample IncBWC19OmetaG_FD_155485 | JGI IMG/M metagenome (GOLD analysis project Ga0210388, IMG submission 155485) | Forest soil microbial communities from Barre Woods Harvard Forest LTER site, Petersham, Massachusetts, United States - Inc-BW-C-19-O ... | reverse complement strand
CGGAGCTTGGCTTCTCGCGGGAACATCGCGACATCAACATTCGGCGGATCGGGTATGTAGCTTCAGAGATCACGAAGAATGGAGGAATCGCCATCTGCGCGCCCATCGCTCCATTTGACGAAGTGCGTAAGCAAGTGCGAGAAATCGTCCAGCCGCATGGCGGATTTATCCTGGTGCATCTCGCGACGGCACTGGAGGTTTGTGAACATAGAGACCGCAAAGGGCTGTATGCGAAGGCGCGTGCTGGGATCGTAAAACAGTTCACCGGAATCTCGGATCCCTACGAGGTGCCCGGTGATGCTGACGTTACTCTGGACACCAACGATCTGACGCCGGAAGAAGCCGCACAAGAGATTTTCCTGCATCTGCAACGCGAAGGGTTCATCGGAGCAAATGGCTAGTCGAGTTACGCTTTTCTGAAGCGATTAAGGGCAGACAGTAAACATGAAAATCAGCACTCGCTCGCGTGTCTTGACGCGGATTGAAGAAGCGCTGGTCGCGGCGGCGCACTCCATTTCTCCCTTTCTTCCTGGGAAAGACACCGTAGAATTCAAGTCCGCAACTGACCCCGTCACCGAGGCTGATCGAACCGCAAATTGCATCCTTCGCGATGCTTTGCTGCAAAATAACGAAGGCTGGCTCTCCGAGGAAAGTGTTGACGATTTCAGCCGCTTGGACAGGAAGCATGTGTGGGTAGTGGATCCGATCGATGGGACGAAGGAATTCATATCGAGAATTCCAGAGTGGTGTATCTCTGTAGCATTTGTTGAAGACGGGCGCGCCGTTGCAGGCGGCATCTGTAATCCCGCTAGTCGCGAAATGTTTCTTGGCGCGCTGGGTGAAGGAGTCAAGCTCAACGGTGGCTGCGTCCGCGCAAGCGATTGCCAGAGCCTGGAAGGCGCCATAGTTCTCGCGAGCCGGAGCGAGCTAGATCGAGGCGAATGGGATTGTTTCCGGGACGAACGTTTCTTGATCCGTCCCATGGGCTCAGTTGCATATAAATTGGCGCTGGTGGCGGCGGGCATGGCGGATGCCACGTGGACACTGTCCCCAAAGAACGAATGGGATGTCGCCGCCGGGGTAGCGCTAATCGAGGCCGCTGGAGGATTTGTGCGGAAATTGGATGGTTCCGAGCTCCGGTTCAATAACCGCTCGCCGCTATTTCCTGGATTGCTGGCCTGTGCCCCTCAGCTGGATCGCGATGTGAATTCGTGTCTTCGCGCACGAGCGGGCCAAACCTGACGAAACTTATTCTTTGCTGCCGACACATTACGAGCCGAACATCCGCAGCACCACGACCGAAGTCCTCGTACCGACGACCAGCCAATCGCTCTCGTGCCTTGTCTGTACCAATCTTCAACGCGCCCTGCCGAGCACATCACGTCAATGACTTTCGTTATAGGATTTGTGATCGCGCTAGGAGTGGGCCTCACCGGAATCGGTGGTGGGAGCTTTACCGTTCCCGCGCTCGTGCTGATCGCGGGCGTGCCTGCTAATGCGGCCGTTGGAACGGCATTCGTATTTGCCGGAGGATTACGATTAATCGCGGCGCCTTTTTACGTTTTCGGAAAAAATGTTCATAAAGGATATCTGCGTCTTCTATTGCAGGGTGCAATTCCTGGCCTTCTCATCGGCACAATCGTTCTTCAATTCCTAAGCAAGAAGAGCAGCCCTGCGGTGATCATTATTCTCGGGATCGTACTTTCGGCATCCGCCGCAATTTCCTTCACAAAGCGGATGCAAAATCGGGAATTCGCTCGAAAGAATTCTCGCTGGCTGGCTTGGCTCGCTCTTCCGATTGGGGTGGAAGCTGGGTTTTCATCGGCAGGAGCGGGCGTGCTGGGGACGACATTGCTGATGAACTATTCGGAAATGCCACCCTCTCAGGTAGTAGGCACGGACATTCTGTTCGGTCTCGTACTGGCAGTGCTCGGGAGCGCGTTCCATTGGAAATTCGGCGCCATTAACGCGCCGATTCTTTGGCAACTTCTTCTTGGCGGAATTCCGGGCGTGTTTCTGGGATGCGCCTTCGCCCGAAAAGTTCCGGCACGGAGTCTGAGAGTGGCGATCGCGCTGATCGCGCTTCTGGCAGGTTTACAGCTGGTGTGGGATGGAGTGCGCACCTTGCGGGCCAGTCACGCGGAACAGTCCGCGCTCATGGGGAGTGATCCGTAGCAGAAATATCAGCGACTGGACGAGTTCCTTGGGATACCGCTCTCTGCAAAACTTGCTTGAAATTGTCCTCGAGGAGATGGATTTCGCTCGCGGCAATGTGATTATCATCCATGTAAATCGAAACGCCGTTCAAATCAGTGATACAGCTTTGTCTATCGCAAAGATTCTCTCGCGGATCAAAGATGGTTGCTCCCGTACTTCTGGCCATCTCCGAGATGTCATCACGCATGACCGGCAACGTGATGTCCTTCGCTACCCCTGCAAACCCAAATCGGCCAAAGATTGCGTTCCGGATCTCGAGATCGGGGATCGATTTGTCGTACATGGGAAATGGCAGCGAAATAATTACCTTCTTTCCTTCGGTGCTTAGTTTTTGGATGAATGCGGCCAGTTCCTGGAGCACGCGACGACGCGCTTCTTCGACGGAAGTCGTTCCCACGCATTGGCCGTCAACCGATGGACAGAGAAATTTGTTCACGGCCCACCACGTATTGAAGCCGACGAAGACCGTATCAATGTCCGCTTCTTCCGCACGTATCTTCGCAAAATGAGAAAAAGCGTCGCAGTGATAGCCTTTCTCAATAGGATTTAAATGTTCGGCAGGGGCGCATCCGTTCGCGATAGCCATGAGGACGCCGAGATCGCCGAATTTACCGCTGTCATGGAGTTGTTTTATCAGCGGATACAACTGCTGAACATGAGAATCTCCCCAGAACATTATTTTCTTCGCAGCCGCAGGTCCTAAGGTACAGAAATGGATGTCCGCCACGGTGCGGACTTCCGTTCTCCAGTTTCCGCAGACTTCCTGAAAATCCTCCTTCCGCTCGGTATTTTCCTCTACTAGCTGTCTAGTCGCGGAGTTGTATCGTCCGGGAAACCCTTGTCTCCAAATAGCTGCAAATCCGAAGGCTAGTGAAAGGACGCTCGCCGCCACCCCAAATGAAAATATCTGCCGCCTTGAAAAAGGGGATTCACGGCCGCGAAATGGTCCTTCAATGAACTCAAACGAAACGAATGCCAGCCCTGCAGAAAGCAGCAGCGCCACGGTTTTTTGGAGGCTGGACAAATCTCCTGCGGAAAAATATCTGGTAAATACAACCATTGGCCAATGCCACAAATACAAAGAATAAGAAATGACCCCAATGAAGACGAGCGGCCCGAAGCTTAAAACGCCTTTCGCGTACGATTGGCCATTTTCCCCAGCGTAAATGATGAGCGCGGCGCCGAGGCATGGGAACAATGCGTTGACGCCAGGGAAGGACGAATCCTTATTAAGGAGGATAACGGCGCAAGCGATCAGCACCAGCCCGGACAAGCCCGCAATCTCGCGCCACAGACGCGATTTGAGCGGAGGCAGAACCTTCACCGCCAGCAGCGCGCCCATAAGCAGCTCCCAGGCTCGGGGGATCAGAAGGTAAAACGCGCTAACGGGACTTCGGTGGGTCAGCCAAATACTAACTAGAAAGGATAGTGAGGCGAGGAGAATCAGGCATCCGGCGAGCCATCCCTTTGCCCACTTGGCGAGCAGAAGCAGCATCGCGGGGAAAAAAAGATAAAACTGCTCTTCTACTGAAAGGGACCAGGTGTGCAGCAGCGCTTGTGACTCGGACGTGTGGTCAAAATATCCATCCGCCCGCGCGATACGCTTCAAGTAAATGTTGCTGGCAAAAAAAGTCGTCGCGATCATAATTTTGCCAAAACGTACAAAGTCGCTTGGGGAAAATAATATGGTTGCTGCCACAACGCAGAAAATCAGCACACCGAACAGTGCTGGAAAGATCCGGCGAATGCGGCGCTCGTAGAACGAAGTGAACGAGAAAGATCCCTGGAGGACATCTTTTAGGACCACAGAGGTAATCAAATATCCCGAGATTACGTAAAAGATGTCTACTCCGACGTAGCCCCCCGCAAATCCGGGAACTTGCGCATGAAAGAATAGTACCGGCAAGACGGCAACGGCTCGGAGACCGTCTATATCTGGACGGTATTTGTCGGAGTGAGCTTTCGATTGGAATGTTAGGCGCAGAGGAAATTTCTCCGAAAGCAGCGCAAAGATCAAACATGTACGAGAGATAATCGCCGAACGGTAGCTGACTCATAATAAGTATTGAGGGAAAAATGGAGCATAGCATCGCCGAAAACCGGGAGCGATGCAAGAGGCGCAACAATCAGAGGGTCTCGATCTGTTAAAAGAGACGCCCGGCCGACGGCGTGCCATCTCCGCCGACTCGGGCGCGTCTATTCAGTCTTCAAAGACTAAAGACCCGGAGAACATCCGCCGAAGCGTAACTTCACGCGACGCTGTATCAGGGTGTGGGCAAGTTCACGCTGGCATCATCGAGCACCAAGACCCAATCGCTCGAGTTAGGAGCGGTGAAACTATGGGTCCCGCTATTGGGGAATGTGCCGAAGTTGGTTGCGGCGCCAGTAGACGGATTGTACCACCATGCTTGAACTGTGCTGGTGGAACTGGTGATCTGGCTCATCGCCACCGTGATGGTAGTGGCGTTCCCGTTGGGAATGTAAGCGATTATGGTTTGTCCGTCGCTGGTGCGTGCGGCGGTTGTTGTGGTCAGCCCCGATCCGTAGCCGGCCGTGACAACCGTGTGATTGATGTCAGGGACGAGCAGCCAGTGTTCGCGGCTGCTGAAGAGGCGCCCTTGGTACTCCTGCGAGAGCGATCCTGCTGAGCCAAGCTGACTCTGCCAGGTCGGGCTCCCGCTGGTGCAGCAAGGGCTTCCGTTCGGTGAGTCAAAGCTCCAGATCGCGCCGTTGCCGAAGATTCGCCCGACGTTGCAGCCGGACAGAATCTCGGTGTACTGCTCGTAGCGGACATTCAGCTCCGTCATCGAGTTTTCCAGCTCGTAGAAATTCTCACCGCACAACGGCGGCAGGGATGGACTCTGATTGTACGCATTCTGCGCGGCGGGGATTGTGGTGGTGAGTTGCGGGTAAGTCCAATTGAGCGTGAGCCATGACGGCACCGCAAGAGATTGCGCCTGATACGCCTGGACGCTGTTGTAGCCATTGGTCGTGCACTTCTCGCAGGCTTCGAGCGTAATCAGGTGGTTCGGGTCCGCAGCGGCGATAGCGGCTCCTACGTCGTTCAACTTTTGGTAGAGGCCCGATGTCGAGGGCAGCGAATCACCGCCGAGGAGCCACACGATATTCGTATAGCCAGAGTAACGCTGCCCGAGGAATGTTCCGTAGGCCGACATCGTTGCGTCCGACGCGTTGAGTGCGCTGTCCACGTAACCGGCTTCGGAACCGTTGCCGGGAAAGAAGGGGTTCAAGAACACGGTAATACCCACGCTCTGGGCTGTGGAAACTACGGAGTCCACGTTCGCCCAGTAATTTGCGTCCTCGTTGGTGAAGTCCGCGCCATCAAAAGGTGAATAGCCGTAATAGTTCTTTGGCGGATTCGCGGAATAGCCGTTTCCAGCTGGTCCATCAACGGCGCCGACCCAGATGGCGTTGAAACCCCGGCTGGCTCGGTCGTTGAGGTACGTTGATACATCCGAACTATTGAGTTCAACCGCCAGGTCAAAAGCATCGTCGCCGACCACGAAAACAGGCTTCCCGGTGATTGTATTCACCAGGTATTTTCGATTGGAGCTGAGAGCCATCATCTGGCCCTGCCCGCTGCCGACTGTCAATGTCAGGCTGGCGGTCTGGGTGCGAATGGGGTTGCTTGAATCGCTAACTTCGAACGTCAGAGTATTGGTCACTGCTTGCGTCGGCGTGCCAGTGATGGCACCCGATGAAGCGTTCAGGGACAGACCTGTCGGCAATGTGCCGCTGATGAGAGTCCACGTGTAAGGTGAAGTTCCGCCGCTTGCAGTCAAGGTAGTGCTATAGGCCGAGCCGATGCGGCCGTTCGGTAGCGCAGTGGTGAGAAACACGAGAGCTGGCAAGTTAACGGTGAGCGTCAGACTGGATTTGCCTGTTCCGGTAGCGTTGGCCGCGCTCAAGCTCGCCGTGGAAGTACCAACGGCTGTTGGTGTTCCGGAGATCATTCCCGACCCGGTGTTCACCGACAATCCCGCCGGCAGACCCGTCGCCGCGTAGCTGGTCGGAGCATTCGTGGCAGTGATCTGATACGTGAACCCGCCTCCCATCATGCCGCTTGCGGTCGTCGGGCTGGTGATCACAGGTGCGGCGCCGACGCCGGCGCTGGCGGGAACCGAAGTGGCAAGTTTCAGCGCCAGCATCTGCATTGTCCAGCCTTTGGTTGCGGATCCAGTCGCCGCATAGCTGCCCGGGTTGCCTGCCATCTCGTCCTCAATGAGATTTCCATTGAACGTCGAGCGGCCCGTGAAGCCAGAACCAGCCGAGCAAGCCCAGTCGCCGATGCAGAATCCATAGATAACATCACCGGCATAGTTCGTCGTGGCGTTGCCGCTGGAAACCGCGCCGGCGCCGCCCGAAGCGCTCGCTTGAGCGTCGATGGGATTAGTCAGATCCAAGCCGGAATATTCGGTCAGATAAAGTTCCAGCCAGCTAGAACTCGCGGTTAAGATTACAGTGACGGTATCCGCGCCGCCCTTAATGTTCTTCGCGTAGTACACCCGGCTGCGCACGCCCCCCGGGGAAGTCAATTGATTTCCGACCGCGGTAAAGACATTCCCTTGGGAGTCGGTGACGGAGGACGGAGTCGCGGCCGTACTGTAATCGAAGGCGACCAGGATGAGGTCGCCCGCGTTTGTGTTCGCGGAGAAAGCGAGAGACAAGGTACTGGGAGAACCACTGGCAGCATTACTGGCTACTTGCACGAACGCTCCTGAAGCAGCGGATGCGATCGTCAAAGTTAGAGTGGCGTTACCCGTTCCGCTGGAATTGGTCGCGCTTACGCTTACCGTCGAAGTCCCGGCTGTGGTTGGCGTCCCGGAAATCAATCCTGTCGCGGTGTTCACCGACAATCCTGCCGGGAGACCTGAAGCTGCGTAACTAGCCGGTTTGTTGGAAGCAACGATCTGATAGGAGAACGCGCTTCCTGCCGTCCCGTTTGCACTGTTCGCGCTCGTGATCGCTGGACTCGCCGGCGGGTCCGGGTTGATGGTCAGCGTCAAGCTAGCGGTGCCCGTGCCGCTGCCGTTGGTTGCGCTCAAAGCCACCGTTAATGTCGCCGAAGTCGTCGGTGTTCCGGAGATCAATCCCGTACCCGTGTTCACTGACAGCCCTGCTGGCAAATCCACCGCTGCGTAACTGCTCGGAGTATTCGTCGCTGTGATCTGATAGGAGAACGCGCTTTCCACCGTCCCGCTTGCCGACGTCGCGCTCGTAATCGCCGGAGCCGGAGTTGCCGCTGCGTGGATGGTCAACGTCAACGTGGCGTTGCCCGTGCCGCTGCCGTTGGTTGCGCTCAAAGTCACCGTTGATGTCGCCGAAGTCGTCGGTGTCCCGGAGATCAATCCTGTCGCGGTGTTCACTGAAAGACCGCCGGGCAAACCGGTCGCCGCATAACTGGTCGGCGTATTCGTGGCAGCGATCTGATACGAGAATGCACTTCCCACTATCCCGCTTGCCGTCGTCGTGCTCGTGATCGCAGGCGCCCCACCCACAACAGAGGAAGCAGGTTTCAGCGCCACCATCTGCATCGTCCAGCCATTCGTCGCCGCGCCAGTCGCCGCATAATTGCCTGGGTTGCCAGACAACTGGTCCTCAATAAGTTTATTATTGAAAGTCGAGCGAACATTGAAGCCGGAACCGGCGCTGCAGATACCCCCGTCCTCGGTGGCACAGTATCCGTAGATCACATCACCCGCATACTTCGTCGCGGCACTCCCGCTGGAGACACTACCGGCGCTGCCCGTGGCACCCACTTGAGTATCAATGGGATTGACCAGATCAATTCCGGAATACTCGGTAAGAAAAACCTCAATCCACGCGGAGTTAGCGGTCAGGTTAACCGTCACGGTATCCGGACCACCCTTAATGCTCTTCGCATAGAAAACGCGGCTGCGAATCGACCCATCTGGAGAATTCTGTCGCGCTCCCACTCCGGTGAATAAGTTTCCCTGTGAGTCCGTGACTGAATTCGTTCCTGTATTCTCATCAAAATCGAATGCAACAAGAATGATGTCGCCTGAGTTCGTGTTCGCAGGGAAAGAGAGCGAGAAGGAACTGGCACTACCGGAAGCAGCTGCTGCAGTCTGTTGAACAAGAGCGGGGCCCGCGGCCTGAGTAGTGATTGTTGCTAAGAAGAAAAGCGAGACGAGAAAAGCCCAAAATAGCCTATGCGCCAGGATTCGCATGATTCTCCAAACTCTGATTTTTTTAAATAGTTGCTGTCAGAACTTCACAGCGGGCTGGGGGGCCGTAGGAAACTGAACGAGTTCTATGCTAGCACAAGTACTCTTTGCCGACATATGTATGCATGGTTAAAATTTTCGTCCCCGTGCCCAAAGGACTAATCGGCTGGCCGGACTGAATACTTTAGAAGGAAAACTCTCTGAGAGTGAGATTCTTTCGAAGACCGGCCTGTGCCGAATTGGTACAGCAACAGTGCGTTCGCTGCCTTTCCTGCATAGCACCGCGAAGAGCATGTCCGTGCAAGATTATCTCATGAGGTACCGCATGCACTGTACGTACCAGAACTCGCGGTGCTTCGCGGACCTAAGGACCTTCTGATATTCGGAGCATCGCAAGTGCGCCGCACTCAATTATGTTTTATCGCTACCATCTGCATCGTCCAGCCGTTCGTGGCCGAACCCGTAGCTGCGTAGCTGCCCGCCGCTCCTACCACTTGGTCCTCGATGAGATTACCGAGGAAGTTCGAGCGAGCTGTGAATCCAGTGCCCGCCGTGCAGACCCAGTCTCCCACGCAGGATCCGTAAATTACGTCACCAGCCGCAGTCGTCGTCGCGTTACCGCTGGAAACCGCGCCGGCGCTGCCCGACGCGCCTGCCTCAATGTCAATCGGATTCGTCTGGCTCACGCCCGTATATTCGCTCAGATAAAGTTCAAGCCAAGCCGAAGTCCCCGAAAGATTCACCGTCACCGTGTCCGCGCCGCCTTTTATGTTCTTGGCGTAGTAAACCACGCTGCGCGTGGCGCCGGGAGACGTTAGTTGACTTCCTACTTGAGTGAATGTATTCCCTTGCGAATCCGTCACCGAGGATGGGACGGTATTCGTATCATAGTCAAACGCAACCATAATAAGGTCGCCCGCGACTGTGTTGGTGAGGAAGGAAAGTGACAAAGACGCGGCCGAACTGGAAGCTTGGGCGGCGATGGTCTGCGCAGAGGACACCGCACCGCCGGTTGTGACCGTCAACGTCAGAGTAGCGTGGCCCGTGCCAGTGTTGTTCGTCGCGCTCAGCGTCACCGTCGAGGTCGCTGCTGTCGTCGGAGTTCCGGAAATCAATCCGCTCGTAGTGTTTACTGACAGTCCTGTCGGCAATCCCGTCGCTCCGTAACTGGTCGGCGTATTCGTCGCGGTAATCTGATACGAGAACGCAGTCCCCACGGTCCCGCTCGCTGTCGTCGCGCTGGTGATAACAGGCGCCGCTGCCGCGATCGTTAGAGTCAGAATCGCGTTGCCGGTGCCCCCGCTGTTGGTTGCACTAAGCGTCACCGTCGACGTTCCGGATGCCGTGGGGGTGCCGGAAACCAATCCGCTCGTGCTGCTTACCGACAGCCCGGCCGGCAACCCCGTCGCCCCGTAACTCGTCGGCGAACTCGTTGCGGTTATTTGATATGAAAACGCAGTTCCCATGGTCCCGCTCGCCGTCGTCGCGCTGGTGATCACCGGTGCTGCAACTGCGATCGTTAGCGTCAACGTGGCGTTGCCGGTGCCGCTGCCGTTCGTCGCACTCAACGTCACCGTCGAGGTTCCCGCCGCTGTCGGCGTTCCCGAAATCAATCCGCTCGTGCTGCTCACAGACAACCCACCTGGCAATCCCGTCGCACCAAAACTCGTTGGCGTATTCGTCGCGGTTATCTGATACGAAAACGCCGTTCCCACTGTCCCGTTAGCTGTCGTAGCGCTGGTGATCACCGGCGCCGCCACTGCGATCGTCAGTGTCAGAGTCGCATGACCGGTGCCGCTGGCATTGCTCGCGCTCAGCGTCACAGTCGAGGTCCCCGCCGCCGTTGGCGTACCTGAGATTAATCCACTAGTAGTGTTGACCGACAACCCGGCCGGTAATCCTGTCGCACTGTAACTCGTCGGCGAATTCGTCGCGATTATTTGATATGAGAACGCAGTCCCTGCTGTCCCGTTCGCGCTCGTCGCGCTGGTGATGACGGGCGCCCCAACTGTAATCGTCAGAGTCAGCGTTGCGTTGCCGGTGCCAGTGCTGTTCGTTGCGCTGAACGTCACCGTCGAAGTTCCGGCCGCCATTGGAGTTCCGGAAATCAGTCCGCTTGTAGTATTCACCGACAACCCAGCCGGCAGACCCGTCGCTCCGAAGCTTGTCGGCGAATTCGTCGCGGTGATCTGATAGGAGAATGCAGTTCCGACCGTACCGCCTGCTGTCGTCGCGCTTGTAATCACCGGCGCCCCTACCCCGATCGTCAACGTCAGGGTCGCATTGCCCGTGCCGCTGCCGTTGGTCGCACTCAGCGTTACCGTCGAGGTGCCTGCGGCCGTTGGCGTTCCCGATATCAATCCGCTCGAAGTGTTGACCGACAATCCGCTTGGCAAACCCGTCGCACCGTAACTCGTCGGCGAACTCGTCGCGACAATCTGATACGAGAACGCAATTCCCGCAGTCCCGTTCGCGGTCGTCGCACTCGTAATAACCGGCGCCCCGGCCGCGATGGTCAGCGTCAGGGTGGCATTGCCCGTGCCACTGCTGTTGGTCGCGTTCAGCGTCACCGTCGAAGTTCCGGCTGTGGTTGGTGTTCCCGAAATCGATCCGCTCGTGGTGTTCACCGAAAGCCCGGATGGCAATCCCGTCGCCCCATAGCTCGTGGGCGAATTTGTCGCGGTGATCTGATAGGAAAACGCAGTCCCCACAGTCCCGTTCGCCGTAGTCGCGCTCGTGATGCTGGGTGTTGACGATACGGTGAAGTTCACTCCGTTGGTGGCCACCCCACCAACGGTGACCTCGACATTGCCGGTGGTAGCGCCGGTCGGTACCGATGTCGCGATGCTCGTCGCGCTCCAAGTCGTCACCGTGGCTGCAGTTCCATTAAACGTAACTGTGCTGGTCCCCTGCGAGGATCCGAAGTTCGTCCCGGTGATCGTCACCGGCGTTCCCACCGGCCCTGACGTCGTTGACAGTCTGGTAATGGATGATGTGCCCGCGATGGTATTCAGAACCATATAGATTGAGTAGCAGTACGGAGTTCCGGCGGTCGCACCAAACGGATTGGGAAGAACCGCGCTTCCGAGCTGCGAGTTCGTATACACCGCGTTCAGCGAAGTCCCGGGGCACGTTCCGCTGACGACGCCTTGCTGGATGGTGTTCGAGCCAGTGATGTAGCCCAACCAATATCGAGTGGTGGCAGCGAGCGTCGGGCAGCCCTTGCCTGATAACGAGATGTTGTTCCACCCTGCGGCGGGAGTCATTGTGCTTTTCCCGGTGTGACAAAGCAGCGTGCCCGGAGTGCCGGAAGAGTCCGCGTAAATCCCGAGATCAAAAGATGTAGAGACCGGGCTTCCAGCCCAGAACTCGATAGAAGATGGCGCATATCCATTCGCGGCGCTTCCCGTAACGCAAGGGCTTGCGAAACCCCAATCGGAATTGTTTGTGTCAGTGCCGGTCTGGGCCGACTCACCACAATTGAAAGTAACTGTGAAGTTCACGCCGTTGCTGGGGACTCCGCCTGCGGTGACCACAACATTGCCGGTGGTCGCTCCGGTGGGCACGGACGTAGCGATGCTGGTTGCGGTCCACGTGGTCACGGTGGCTGTGGTGCCATTGAACGTGACGGTGCCTGTGGATCCAAAGTTCGTCCCGGTGATCGTCACGGGTGTACCCACCGTGCCAGCGGTCACAGATAGACTCGTTATCGTCGGGCCCTGAGTCACCGTCAGCGTGAAGTTCTGTTGGGCAGCCGTGCCTATACCGTTGCTGGCTGTGAAAGTGAGGGGATACGTCCCGTTGGTGCCAGCAGCCGGCGTCCCGCTAAGCGTGCCGGTTCCGTTGGCGTTGGCTGCGAACGTCACACCACTGGGCAGTGCGCCTGACTCAGTGAGGGAAGGCGCGGGCGTCCCTGTTGTTGTTACCGTAAACGTCGCTGCCACGCCTACCGCGAACGTCGTGCTATTTGCGCTCGTGATTGCCGGCGCTTGGTCCACGGTCAACGTGAAGGATTGTGAAGCGGGCGTACCCACTCCGTTATTGGCTGTGAACGTAAACAAATAAGTTCCGCCTGTACCCGCGGCTGGGGTCCCGCTCAGCGCTCCACTGCCATTCCCATTGTCCGCAAACGTCAGGCCGCTGGGGAGCGCGCCCGTTTCGGTAAGAACGGGCGTGGGTGACCCTGTTGTTGTGAGCGTGAACGACCCGGACGAGCCCACTTCAAACGTGGTGTTATTGGCGCTGGTGATGGTCGGCGCTGTTGAACCCGTTCCGCTGCCTACGGTGAAGTTCACGCCGTTGCTGGCCACTCCGCCTACAGTCACCACTACGTTTCCGGTAGTTGCTCCAGCGGGCACAGATGTCGCGATGCTCGTCGCGCTCCAGGTTGTCACTGTTGCTGCGGTTCCGTTAAACGTAACTGTGCTGGCTCCTTGAGAGGACCCCAAGTTCGTGCCAGTGATCGTGACCGGCGTTCCTGTTGGACCGGAGGTCGTCGACAGGCTGGTGATTGCGGGGCCGCCTAAGGTGTAAGTAGCGGTGGCGATGGCGCTGTTCATAAATCCGGGCTGAATCGCGACCGCATTCACCACGGAGGTTGCGGTCAGGTTGAAGGGCACGCTATACGTCTGCGAGGTTGACGAGCCAGGAGGTATGCTGCCGTCCGTTGTGTAGGAAATAGTCGCTCCGGGCGTCGCAGTAATTGTTACCGTGATGGGACCGGAGGTGGTCTCAGTTCCAGGATTGATTTGAGGCGTTGCCAGCCCTGAAGCAAGTTCGCCAAACACGCTGAATTGCCCTTCTGCGCCCACGTACACTTTTCCATTGGTGACGATCGGCACCGCAAACTTGATTGCGCCGCCCGGATTGTCTCGAATGAGGTTCTGATTGGACGTGTAGATGGAGCCAGCCGCAAGGCTACTCGCGTTGTAGGCATAAAGGACCGCTGGACCGCCGGGGCCAGTGTTGCTGAACGCGCTGGATTTCAACGCCCACAAAATCCCGTCGGAAGTCCCGTTGGCAGAAACAGTCGGCACTGCGCCTGGGAAGGTGAAGGTGTCGGGTCCTTGATCCGTAGGGCCGGTCGAGAGCGCTCCATCCGCAAGCGAGAAAGCCTTGAGGGTATCGCTGTGACCCCAGAAATAGACTTTGCCGTTAAAATAAACCGGCGCTCCGAAGATACCTTGCACGCCAAAGATAACCTCCTGGACCACCGGGTCGCTCGCTGCATTGTACTTTCCCATATTGTCGCGATTGACCAGGTAAATCGTGCCTTGTTTTCCGGCTTGGACGAGCAAATCGGGATTCGGCCCGGATTGCGTGGGAAGCAGAGCAATTCCGCCCGAACCCACATCCTCGTCTTCATCGGCGAGAGTTCCCTGATTCGATGGAGTCAAGTAATCTTGCACGATTGGTCCCTGCGACAAATCGATTCGCAGGATCGAATCTCCAAAGTCCACCGGGGGTGTGATTGTGGTGTCAAATTCTCCATTTCCAATGGGCACAAATAAATTGGAGCCTGAGTCCATCTGCAAGCCCTGGCCGCTCATCCATATACCACCGCCCCACCCGTTGATAGACGACGGCTCGCTACAATAAACGAAAGCTTGCGAGAAGCCCGACGCGCTGTAGGAATATCCAAGTATCCAGCCACGCGTGGCAGTTGTTCCGTCTCCGTGAGCGGCGAAGCCCACATAAACGACGCCGTTATAGAGGAGGAGTCCCGGGCGCTGGTTTTCACCTTCGGTAAAAAACGGGACGGCACTTTGCCCGGGTACTGTCACGGACGCCGCAATTACGATCGGACTGTTGGGCATCTCCGTGCCGGTGGTCATGCTTAACGCATGGAGTTTCTTCACGAAACTCGCGCCACTGTTCTCAAGGGTTTCGGCCGCCACATATAGGATCCCGGTGGAGAGATCGATCACCGGTGTGCCGGTGATGCCGACTTCTGGATTGATGTCGGTGTTGCCGGAAAGAAGATCTCCGCTGGGAACCGTCGTCACACCCGTCGAAAGGAAACTTGTGTGCCACAGTGGCTGAGAATTCGTGCCTGTGTTCGAGTCTGCGTCGAAAGCATACACACTGTCATGCTCGGTTGCGACATATACGACGTTGTGAACGGCCCCGTTGATGGTCACATTGGGCACGTACAACGGCTGCGCGAACAAGTAGCCATCAACTGGCTGAGAGAACAATCGTCCAAAGCTTGTGGAATTGACATTCGAAGGCGTGAGAATTACTTCACTGCTATTTACGGCGGTCCGCTGATTGTTGTACTGGTATGTTGTTACGTCTACTTGCGCGCCAGTTGAGAGCGCAGCAGCAAGAAAAGCTGTCATGATTATTACGGCTCGCAGGATTCGACTCGCGCCACTGCGAATCCAATTTTGAACGGTATTGGCTGTATCCGAGTCAATGGCGTTAACTCCCGCAGGAGGAATGTTCATGAAGTTCCTTAGAAAGTCGCCCTTGTCAACGACGGGCTTGTTCGCGAGGGAATAGCATCTGCCGTGGCCAGCTTTGGAGCGAAACCTAACATTGTCGTTTGTCCTAGCGCAAGGATTTGAGTTTTGGCCGGCGTTGCGAGAGGGCCGCAAGTTCGCACACGGGCCGGCCTTTATGCAAAATCGGCTGCTACAGCACTCTACTTAGTACTGCATCTTCGCTTCCAGAGCTTGGAACAGCGATCGGATAGGTAATATCGTGTATCCTTCACATTACACAAGACTTAGTATAGAGACAACCTCGCTTTCGCTCCGTTCCATTGCTGGACTAGATTTATATGCGCCAAATCGTTGCCATTAACTAGTAGGAATTTTCCTTGGGAACAGCGTATATGGATACCCCATTCGAGGTTCTGCTGTCCGAACGCAGACTTCCGGATGCGAACTGCGACCCTCGGGCAGGTACGCACAGGGCCGGCAAAAGTGAAGAATCGTTCCGAAATTGAGCCTTTTGGGTGCGCCAGTCTACCCTCTGGAACCATGTGTGTATAAATAACTATTGCATTATCAAATGGTTGGAGATACTCAGACTGGACCCCAAATTGCCATGCTCAAATGCCCCTGCACGCTTAACGGTTAATTGGCGATGAGGCAAGGCGGGACTAAGTGGCAGAACTTGGCTTCAAGCGGGAGACCGATACGGACGATAGCGACCGCGTTGCGCCTTCGTTTGACGTCCTGATCATTGGGGGCGGCTTTTGTGGGACCGCATTGGCCGTGCAGTTGTCGCGCCGCGATCCAGAGCTAAAGGTGGCGATCGTCGACAGCGGAAAGATACCGGGGCAAGGATTGGCGTACGGCACAACTTACCAGTGTCACGTTCTCAATGTGCCGGCTAAAAACATGAGTGCCTTTCCGGAAGATCCCGAACATTTCGTCCGTTGGGCGCGGCACCACTACGATCCGGACGTGCAAGATGGAAGTTTTCTCCCGCGCATGGTGTACGGACGTTACCTCGCCTCGTTGCTCAAAGAAGCCGCAGCGACGAGCGGGCGTGATCTGCCTTGCTTCCGCGACGAGGCAGTGACGCTGTCTCAGACCGACGTTTTATTCTCAACTCAATTGAAAGGCGGACGGAAACTCCTGGCGAGAGCCGTCGTGATCGCCACCGGGAACGTGCCACCAGGGCTATCGTCGGTTTCGGGCTTGACGGACGCGGCTACGAGATACGTTACATTCGCGTGGTCGCAAACCGCGCTGCAAGGATTGCGCGGCACCGCCGACGTCCTGCTGATTGGCGCGGGTCTAACCAGCGTTGATCTAGCGATCGCACTTGCCTCCAAAGGATTTCGCGGAAAGATCCAAATGCTGTCCAGGCGCGGATTGCTTCCGCAGGCGCACCGACAAACTGGCACTTGGCCGCAATTTTGGAATGAGGGATCTCCACGAACAGTGCGTGGCCTGATGCGGTTGATTCGGAATCAGGTGCGCGCTGCCGCCAAGGAAGGGCTCGACTGGCGATGCGTGATTGATGCCCTTCGGCCGGTGACCTCGGACATTTGGCGTTCGCTTCCCGACGCAGAGCGTAGGAGATTCATGCGCCACGTGCGTCCCTACTGGGACGCGCATCGCCATCGCGTCGCGCCTGAAGCCGGCGAGCGGCTATCGGGTTTGATCCGCGAGGGGCGCATCCAGGTTCATGGCGGTCGACTTACGAACTATCGCGAAGACGAAAGTCACGTCACAGTCAGCTATCGGAGGCGGCGGGATGGCCGATCCGAGGAACTGCGTGTTGGCCGCGTGATTAACTGTACAGGTCCGGAAGCGGACTGGCGGCGCATTGACAATTCTTTGTTGACTAGCTTGTTTGCGCAAAGGCTCGCGAGACCCGATCCGCTTTTCCTCGGCCTGGACGTTGACCCAGACGGTTCGGTGCTGAACGATCAGTTAGTCCCGTCGCAGCGTCTGTTCGCCATTGGCCCGATAAGAAAGGGCAAGCTGTGGGAGACCACCGCCGTGCCAGAACTGCGACAGCAGGCCTCGAACCTTGCCGAGCACATCGTGCGAATCATGAGCGCAGAGCGAACCGCTGCAGAAGCTTCGACCGCACCTGTGCGCAACTGAAAGCGCAGCGGCCGCAGCGGCGGCACGCGTCGCTCCCGCGACTGTTGTGCGGCGACGAATTGCAGTCGTACCAGAATCGAAGAGTCACTATGGCGGCCTGTGGTTCCAGCTGAAAATTCAGGGCTTTCAGTGCGCCCATCACAAGAATGTTCGCTGCAGTAATCCGGCGAGTGGGCCTAAGCATCAGCGTTGATTTTTGCTGAAGTGTGAAGTAGCCTCCGACGACATATCATGAACCATGGCATTCACCGTTCAACTTTCTACGTTACAGCGCTAATCCTCTTCTTTGGTTTGAGTGTACAGGCGCAACAACCTCGGCAAGTCGTGGACGAATCTGTGAAATTTTCGATCAGCGTCCTGAATCCGAAACCCCACCTCCAACTTTTGGGTAGCACGTCCGCACCCGATTCTTCAACGCCTCCCGCTCTCACAAGCGAAAGTATCTGGACCTCCACAACTGATGGACGCGACTACAAAGTCCGGATGGACGGCGACTCCATCTATGCCGAGTGGGTGAACTTGCCGCCAGCCTTGAAACGAAGCTCGGCGTTTTTGCGCTCCGAGTTGAAGAAGAATGGAGATAAATGGATAGGTCAAACGACCGCGTACATGCCCTTTGATTACCAGCACGACGCCACAAAGACGATCTGGTGTCGAGTGCAGGCTGATATCGAAATCGATAAAGTCTCAGACTCGAAAATCGAAGGAAAGAGTCAACTTCCCA
>Ga0210388_10001607_pt1 | contig 17721 bp, 27 predicted proteins | sample IncBWC19OmetaG_FD_155485 | JGI IMG/M metagenome (GOLD analysis project Ga0210388, IMG submission 155485) | Forest soil microbial communities from Barre Woods Harvard Forest LTER site, Petersham, Massachusetts, United States - Inc-BW-C-19-O ... | reverse complement strand
TGACTTCCGCCGCCGAGTCTTGCATGACGCTCAAGGTCTTCGACTGATTCAGGCCCAGGCGTTTCGCGGCGGGCAGCTCTTGCAGCGTGGCTTCGAGGCCGGCGATATCGGTGCCGTAGGAGACCATCAGGATGGCAACGCCAACGACGTCGGTCAAATCCGGCGACTCGAGTTCGGTGCGCGAAAAATCCTCCTGTCCCACCGCCCGCGCCATGCTCTCGGAGAATTTCCAATTCTCTAGAATCGCCTTGCCGATCGAGGGATACCAATCGTTGATGATGTCATTCAGCACATCCTCGCTGGCGAACAACTCCGGATGCCCGGTCGCGCGCGTCAAGATGTACAGCTTGCCGATGCCATGCATCATGCCCGTGAGCATCGCTTCATCCGGATTCACCCGGGTGCAGGTCCGCGCGAGCACATACGCGTACGCCGCCACATAAGTGCTGCGCTCCCACAGATCGTTCAAATGCGGCGCCAAACTCGCCAGCTTGTTGGCCTTGCGAATTTGATTCATCGAGAAAGAAATCGATGCGCTGCGCACCATGTTGTGGCCGATGCGTGCGATGGCCGTGCGCAGGTCGGTCACGTTCTTACCGCTGCGATTGATGGCGGCGGAATTCGCGATGCGCAGCAGGCGCGCGGCCAGCGCCGGCTCCGATCCCACCACACGCACAATTTGTTCCACCCGCGTATTGGGATCGCCCAGGATCCGCCGGACCTGCAGTGCTATCTCAGGAAACGACGGCAGATCGACGTGCCCGCCCGATAGCTCCTCGGCGAGGCTGCGGATGAAATCAAAGGCGACGTTGGATGGAGACTGCACAGGACCTAATGGATCGACCGAATTGCTTCATTCTTGAGGGTCATATTGCATCAAACCCGGGCAAATCCCCTACTTCTTTGCAGGTGAGGGCCGGCTCGCGAATCGCTGCTGCACTTCGCCGTTGCGCGAGCTTTCAGTAAAGCGCCCCGCGCTGTAGCGCGCGACCACCTGGCGCCAAAAAGCCACCGAGCCGGGGTGGCGCATATATTCGACGATTTCCCAATCACCGGCGAAGCGGTCGAATATCAGGGTGGCGGCGTCGCGCCCGATACCGGTACGCCGGTACTGCATTCGCACGAAGAACTCCGACATGCGGTAATCCGCGGCTTTCTCTCCGGCCTTCGGAATACGCGGACGGGTCACCAGCGCGAAGCCCACGGAATCGCTTCCCTTGAGGATCAGCAGCGGGTGGGATTGATCGTTGGAGAACCAGTTGGCGAAAATCTCGGCTTCGTGCGGATTGTTCGCGCCGATGACGGAGAATAAGCCGGTATTTAAATCCGCCAGGGATTCGATGTACTCGCCGTAGACACTCTGGATCCACTGGCGATCCTGTTTCGAATGTCTGACGTCGCGAATACTGACAAGCAACGAAACTTCATCCTCAATCTAAAAAAGACACAGCCCGGACGAACATGCCTGCTGGCAGCCCGCCCGGGCTTGTGAGATCAGCCAAGTCCGAAGCGTATTACGGCTTCGCAGCAGACGCTGCACTGGCAGCCGCATCGGCGGCGGCGCTCGCAGCAGCAGCCGAATCAGCAGCGGCAGAGGCAGCGGCATCCGCGGCAGGCGCAGCGGCCGGAGGAGGAGCAGCGGCCGGGGCAGGAGCCTCGGTCTTGCTGCCGCAAGCACTCAGCATGAATGCAGCGACAAAGGCGGTCAGAGCAAGTTTGGTCTTCATCTATCGATACCCCAGAAATTTTAAAGGTAAAAAATTTAGGCCGAGCGTGTTGTTTTTGGGCCTATACCCAAATGTCCCGACCGATTTTAGAGTGTTTTGGCGCAATTTCATATCACTTTCGCCGACACCTGCACGCCTTTAACGCAGGATTTCGCGGTCGGGGTTAAGGGTCTATGGACTAAGTGCATGCAGGCGCATAATTCGGGCGATATTTTTCTCGCGGGAGGTCCGGTGAGCGATTCCGATGTTGATCAGTTGTATGCCACCCACTTGGGCTCGCTCATGGCCCGCGCGGATCGTGCGCTGGGCGCAGCCGGCTTTGATGCGTTAGTGATACATGCGGGACGGCCGCCGCTGCAGTTTCTCGACGACCAAGACTATCCCTACAAGGTCAATCCGCAGTTCAAGGCATGGGTGCCCATTGTGGACAACCCGCGCTGCATCCTGCTGTACAGGCCCGGTGCCCGTCCCACGGTACTGTTTTATCAACCCAACGATTATTGGCACAAACCGGCCAAACTGCCCGCGGCTCATTGGACCAGCGCCGTCGATTTGATCGCCATGGAGGACGATTCGAGGGCGGCGGCCCAGTGGGCTAACTGGGGCCGCGTTGCCTTCTTGGGCCCGGAAGGCTCGAGTCCCGGCGTGGATGCGGACTGCGTCAACCCGAAGGGGTTGATGGCGCTGCTGGATTACGAGCGCGCCGTCAAGACACCCTACGAGCTGGCGTGCCTGCGAAAGGCCAGTGAGATGGGCGCGCTGGGACATGCGGCTGCGCTCGCTGCATTTCACCGCGGAGGCTCCGAATACGATGCGCATATGAGCTATCTGGCGGCGTGCCGGCAGCGCGAAGAGGAGATGCCCTACAACAACATCGTGGCCTATAACGAGAATGCGGCGGTCCTGCACTATCAGCATCTGGAGCGCACCGCGCCCTCCCCCTTGCGCTCCTTTTTGATCGACGCCGGCGCCCAATTCCGCGGCTATGCGGCGGATATCACGCGCACCTATGCGCGCGGTTCGGGGCGGTTCGCAGAACTCGTCAAGGCCATGGACAAGGCGCAATTAACACTCTGCGACGAGATCCTCGCGGGCCACGATTATCGCGATGTACATCTGTCGGCCCATCGGGTCTTGGGCGATGTGATGTACAAGATCGGCCTCACCAAACTGCCCGGGCAGGCCGCCTTGGAAGCCGGCGTGACCACGGTGTTCTTCCCGCACGGGATTGGGCATCTACTGGGTCTTCAGGTACACGACGTGGGCGGCATCATGGGCGATGCGAAGGGGCACGAGCGCGAGCGTCCCAAAGGGCATCCGTATCTGCGCCTGACGCGCATGCTCGAACCCGGCGTGGTGGTGACCGTGGAGCCGGGCATCTACCTGATCGACTCGTTATTGGCCGTGGCGCACGCCGACGAGCGGCGCGCCCATATTGATTGGGCCGTGGTCGATGAGCTGAAACCCTACGGCGGAATTCGCATCGAAGACAATGTCGCGGCGACCGCGGGCAAGCCCGAAAACATGACTCGAGACGCGTTCGCCCGAGTGGCTGCCGCGAAAGGCGCGGCCGCCTAGGAGCCGGTCTTACGGTCGATCAGGCAGCCGCTTTCTTGGTCTTGCGCTTCTTGGGCTTTTCCTCCGCCTCGCTCTCGTCAGCGGCGGCGGCTTTCTTGCCCTTGGTCTTCTTCGGCTCCGCCTTCGGCGCCTTGGCAGCCTTCTTGTCTTCTTTCTTTTCGGTCGCCACCGGAGCGGAATCGACCAACTGCATCAGGGCCATGTCGGCCGAATCGCCCGGCCGCGGTTCCATCTTGAGAATCCGCGTGTAGCCGCCGGCACGCGCCTTGAAGCGCGGTCCCAGGTCTTCGAACAGCTTTACGACCACGGCATCATCGCGCAAACGCGAGTGCGCCAGGCGCCGCAAGCCGATCGAGTCCACCTTGGCCATCGTGATCAACGGCTCGACCACACGGCGCAGTTCCTTGGCCTTCGGCACGGTGGTGCGGATGGTTTCGTGCTGCAGCAGCGAGGTCGCCATATTGCGCAACATCGCATGACGATGTGAGGCATTTCGCGATAGCTGACGGCCGCTGTTTCTGTGACGCATAGTCTTCTCTCAACCCTTAATCGCTAATTCAAATACCGTCGCGCTCGTCGTCGCGCTTCAATCCCGGCGGCGGCCAATTGTCGATGCGCATTCCCAGCGTGAGCCCATGGCTCTCCAGAACTTCTTTGATTTCGGTCAAAGACTTCTTGCCGAGGTTCGGCGTGCGCAGCAGTTCGACTTCGGTGCGCTGCACGAGATCGCCGATGTAGTGGATGTTTTCGGCCTTCAGGCAGTTGGCCGAACGTACCGTTAGCTCGAGCTCATCGACCGGGCGCAACAGGATCGGATCGAACTGCGTTTCGGTGGCCTTGGTGGTCGACTCGTCCTGACCCTGCAGATCGACGAACACCGACAGCTGGTCTTTGAGGATGCCGCCGGCGCGGCGGATCGCCTCTTCGGGATCGATCGTGCCGTTGGTTTCGATGTCGAGAATGAGTTTGTCCAGATCGGTGCGCTGTTCAACGCGCGCGCTCTCGACGTTGTAAGTCACCTTGCGCACCGGGCTGAACGAGGCGTCCAGCTGCAGGCGGCCGATGGCGCGGGTCTGCTCTTCGAAGGCCATTCGCTGTGCCGCGGGGCGATAGCCGCGTCCGCGCTCTACCTTCAGCGACATCGACAATTCGCCGGCCTTGGTCAGGTTCGCGATGACCAGATCCGGGTTAAGAATCTCGATATCGTGATCCCCGGCGATGTCGCCGGCGGTCACCGGCCCGGGGCCCTTCTTATGCAGGCGGACTTCGGCAACGTCGCGCGTGTGCATGCGGATCGCCACGGCCTTCAAGTTCAACAAAATGTCGACGACATCCTCTTGGACGCCTTCGATCGCGGTGTACTCGTGCAGCACGCCCTCGATCTCGATCTCGGTGATCGCCGCCCCCGGCAAGGAGGACAGCAGCACCCGGCGCAGCGCATTGCCGAGCGTGTGGCCGAAACCGCGTTCAAACGGTTCGATCACGATGCGGGCATGGCGCGGCGACACGGGTTGTACCTTGACGACCCGCGGTTTCAAAAATTCATTGATCGATCCCTGCATGGATTTCACCTACGTTGACTTAACCGGAGACAACGCAGCGAAGCGCTGCGTTGCATAAAAAATCCAATCGCTACTTGGAATACAACTCGACGACCAGGCTCTCGTTGATGTCCGGCAGAATTTCCTGACGATCCGGAACGGATTTCAAAATTCCGGAGAACTTCTTGTCGTCGACTTCGACCCAATCGGGAAGCCCAACCTGAGTCGCCATGGTCAGAGCCGCGGTGACGCGGGTCTGCTTCTTGGCGCGTTCGCGCAAGTTGATCACATCGCCTGCCTTGCACTGGTACGAAGCAATATTCACCAGCTTGTCGTTCACCGACACGCCCTTGTGACTCACCAATTGGCGCGCCTCGGCGCGCGTGGAGGCGAAGCCCATGCGGTAGACCACATTGTCCAGGCGGCATTCCAAGAATTGCAGCAAGGTCTCGCCGGTCGCACCGGGACGGCCCGCGGCCTTCTGGTAATAATTTCTGAACTGACGTTCCAGGACGCCGTACATGCGCCGCAATTTCTGCTTCTCGCGCAGCTGCAAACCGTATTCCGACAAGCGCTGCTTGCGCTCGCTCTTCACGCCGCCCGGCGGCACCTCAAGCTTGCACTTGGACTCGAGAGGCTTCACGCCGCTCTTCAGGAACAGATCAGTTCCCTCGCGACGGGATAGCTTGCACTTCGGACCGGTATATTTTGCCATTGCGAACCTTTAATTGATAAACGGCGCTTAGACGCGGCGCTTCTTGGGCGGACGACAGCCGTTATGCGGAATCGGCGTGACGTCTTCGATGTTGGTGATCTTCAGCCCGCAGCCGTTCAGAGCGCGTACCGCGGATTCGCGGCCGGGACCGGGACCCATGACACGCACTTCGACATTCTTCACGCCGTGTTCCTGCGCCGCGGTGCCCGCGCGCTCCGCGGCAACCTGCGCCGCGAACGGCGTCGACTTGCGCGAACCACGGTAGCCGCAGCCGCCGGAGGTCGCCCATGACAGGGTGTTTCCCTGCCGATCGGTGATCGTGATGATGGTGTTGTTGAACGAGGCATGCACGTGCGCGATCGCATCGAGCACGTTCTTGCGTACTTTCTTGCGCGCCGGTTTGGCGCCCGGTGCAGCGGCCGCGGCGGCTTGCTGCGCATTTTGCTTCTGATCAGCCATTTATCTTGCTTCCTGGGCTCGCTGCGCGAGCATTAGACCTTGCCCGGCGGCGCGTTCATCTTGACCGCTTGCTTACGCGGACCTTTGCGCGTGCGCGCGTTCGTGCGTGTGCGCTGGCCGCGCATCGGCAGGCCCTTGCGGTGCCTGATGCCCCGATAGCAACCCAAATCCATCAAGCGCTTGATGTTCATCGACACTTCGCGGCGTAGATCGCCCTCGACCGCGAATTTCGCGACCTGAGAGCGCAGCGACGCCACTTCAGCATCGGTCAGGTCCTTCACTTTGACGTGATACTTCACGCCGGCGGCGTCGCAAATGCGCGCGGCCCGGCTGTTGCCGATACCGAATATGTGAGTCAGGCCGATGACCACATGCTTGTTCATCGGTATGTTGATGCCGGCGATACGCGCCATCTACTTCTCCACCCGCGCCCTCGAAAAAAAGCGCGCTAGTATATTAGAAAAACCCTTATAAATCAATTCAGCGGGTCGCTTCACGCGGCCTAGCCCTGCCGTTGCTTATGGCGGGCGTCAGACGAACAAATGATGTAAACGATGCCGCGGCGCCGCACGACTTTGCAGTTCTTGCAGATCTTTTTGACCGAAGGACGAACTTTCATTTTTTAGCTCCAATGCCTCGAAGGCTGGCCTTTTTCATCAGGCCCTCGTATTGCTGCGACATCATGTGCGACTGCAGCTGCGCGACGAAATCCATGACCCCGACCACGATGATCAAGAGCGAGGTGCCGCCGAACTGAAACGGAATGGCCGGATTCACCATGCGAATGATTTCAGGCAGCAGGCACACCGCCATGATGTACAAGCCGCCCCACAGCGTCAGCCGGGTTAGCACTTTGTCCAGGTATTCGCCCGTCTGCAGGCCTGGGCGGATGCCTGGAATGAAGGCCCCGGCCTTCTTGAGGTTTTCGGCCGTATCCCGGGCGTCATACACCAGGGCAACGTAGAAAAACGCGAAGCCGACCACCAACAGACCGAACAGCACCACGTGCAGCGGCTGTCCATAATTGAGGATGGCGGCGATCCTTTGCAAGGCGCTCTGGATGAAATTTGGGTTAGGGCTGTTGCCGAAAAACTGGGCAATCGTGGCCGGGAACACCAGCAAACTGGAGGCGAAAATCGGCGGGATGACGCCCGCCATGTTCAACTTGAACGGCAGGTGGGTGCTTTGCCCCTGCATCATGCGCCGCCCGACCTGGCGCTTGGCATAGTTCACCTGGATCTTGCGCTGCGCACGCTCCACGAACACGCAGAACAGGGTCACCAAGCCGACCACGACCACGATGAGCGCCACGACCAGGGCGTTCATTTCACCCGTTCGGACCATCTCCAGGGTGTTGCCGATGGCGCGCGGGAGGCCGGCGATGATGCCCGCCACGATGATCATGGTGATGCCGTTGCCGATGCCGCGCTCGGTGATCTGCTCGCCCAGCCACATGACGAACAAGGTGCCCGTGGTGATCGAGATGGTCGCGACGAACAAGAATTGGGGCCCGGGATTCGGCACCAAATTGCTGCCCGAATTCTGGATGGCCAGCGCCGCACCGAAACCTTGGAAGGCCGCGAGGCCCACGGTGCCGTAACGCGTGTACTGCATCAATTTGCGCCGGCCGGATTCGCCATCCTTGCGGATCTGGTTCCACGGCGGATACACCATCGAGGCCATCTGCACGATGATGGACGCCGTGATGTAGGGCATGACGTTCAGCGCGAAGATGCTGAAACGCTGCAAGGCGCCGCCCGAGAACATGTTGAACATGCCCAGCAGCGTCCCGTTCTGGGTGGAGAAGAACGCGGCGAATTTGGCCGCATCGATGCCCGGGACCGGAATGAAGGTGCCGATCCGATACACGATGAGCGCGCCCACCAAGAACAGCAGCCGCTTGCGCATTTCGGCGAAGCGGGTGATATCCCCTAAGGCAGCGGCGGCATTGGTGCTGGTGGCCACGAGTTTCTCTTTAAGCCTCGAACTTTCCGCCGGCGGACTCGACGGCACTCTTTGCGCCTTTGGTCGCCGTGATGACTTTGTCCTTGATGGCAAAGGGCTTGGTGACCTTGCCTGACAAGATGATTTTCACGAGCTTGGTGTTCTCGGGCACCAAATTCGCTTCGATCAGCCCCGCCAGCGTCACTTCGGCGCCGGAAACGCGCATCAAATCCGACAGGGTCAGTTCGGCACGCGAGGCCTGCATGGCCGAACGAAAGCCGATCTTCGGCAAACGCCGCTGCAAGGGCATCTGGCCGCCCTCGAACCCGACCTTGTGATAGCCGCCCTTACGGGCGCGCTGTCCCTTGACGCCGCGGCCGCAGGTCTTGCCCTGGCCGGCGGATGCACCGCGGCCCACCCGCAAGCGGGTTCGTTTGGAGCCGGCGCCCGGCTTGATCGTATTTAATCTCATCAAACTTTCCCCAGTGCCGGCTCGACTTTGAGCATGTGACTGGCCCGATTCACCATGCCGCGATTGGACGGCGTATCCGCCACCACCACGCTATGACCGATCCTGCGTAAGCCTAAGCCCTTGACCGAATTGCGAATATTGGCGAGTTGCCCATAGACGCTCCTGACCAAGGTCACCTTGATCGTCTTTTCGTCGGTCGCTTTATGCGCGTGTGCTTTGCTCGCCATGATTAACCCGTAGTAATTTCTTCGACGGACTTGCCGCGCTTCGCGGCGATGTCGTCGGGCGTGCGCAGCTTGCCGAGCGCGTCCATGGTCGCGCGCACCACATTGATGGGATTGCGCGAGCCGTAGCTCTTGGCGAGCACGTTGCGCACGCCGGCGCACTCGAATACCGCGCGCATGCCGCCCCCGGCGATCACGCCGGTACCGTCCGCAGCCGGCTGCATATAGACCCGCGTGGTCCCATGCCGACCTTTGACAGCGTAGAACAGCGTTTCGTTCTTCAAGGACACCGTCACCAGGCTTTTGCGGGCCTGCATCATGGCCTTGGAAATGGCGACCGGCACTTCACGCGCCTTGCCATAGCCGAACCCGACCCGGCCGGCGCCATCGCCTACCACGGTGAGCGCGGTGAAGCCGAATTGCTTGCCACCCTTGACCACCTTCGCGACGCGATTGACTGCGACCAGCTTTTCGAGCAGGTCGTCGCCGGACATGGGTTTTTCTGTTCTCGCCATAAGTTGCCCTTAAGACCTTCAGTTAGAACTCGAGACCCGCTTCGCGAGCGGCCTCTGCCAGCGCTTTGACGCGCCCGTGGTACATGAAACCGGAACGGTCGAAAGCGACCTTGTCGATGCCCTTCGCCTTGGCGCGCTCCGCGATGGCGCGGCCGACGGCTTTGGCGGCTTCGATGTTGCCGGTGGATTTCAATTCGCCGCGCACGTCCTTCTGCAAGGTCGAGGCCGCGACCAATACCTTGTCGCCTTCCGGCGCGATGATCTGCGCATACATATGTTGCGGCGTGCGATGCACCGACAAGCGCATCGCGGCCAGTTCTTTGATTTTTACCCGGCCGCGCAGCGCGCGGCGCAAGCGGGTGTCTTGTTTGGTCAATTTCATGATTACTTCTTCTTCGCCTCTTTCAGCGAAATCTTCTCGTCGGAATACTTCACGCCCTTGCCCTTGTAGGGTTCCGGCGGCCGAAAGCCTCGAATCTCCGCCGCAGTCTGGCCGACGCGTTGCCGGTCGATTCCCTTGACGATGATCTCGGTCTGGCTCGGCGTCTCGATGGTGATGCCGTCCGGAATCGCAAAGTTGATCAAGTGCGAATAGCCCAGCGTCAGCGTGAGGTTCTTAGCCTGAACTGCGGCGCGATAACCGACCCCCACCAGTTCGAGCTTCTTTTCGTAACCCTTGGTCACGCCCATGACCATATTGGCCAGATGCGCGCGCGTTGAGCCGGCGATGGCATTCATGCCCTCGGCCGCCGTATCCGCCTGCACTTCCAAGTGTTTGTCCTGCTGCACGACCTTAACACCGCTCTTCAGCGCCAGCGTCAGCGAGCCCTTCGCGCCTTTCAGCGTCACGGCTTCCGCACCGATCGTGGCGGTGACGCCCTGCGGCAGGTCGACCGGCATTTTTGCAACTCGAGACATAGTTAAACCCTACCTAACCTTATTGGACGACGAACAGCACTTCGCCGCCGGTGCCGGCCGCGCGCGCTTGCTTGTCGGACATGATGCCCTGCGGGGTGGAGACCACCGCAACGCCCAAACCGCCCAGCACCTTGGGAAGTTCATCCTTGCCGCGATAGATGCGCAGGCCCGGCCGGCTGATGCGCTCGATGCGATCGATGACGGGTCGGCCGTCGTGATACTTCAGTTCGATCGACAAGGTGCTCTTGGCGCCGCTGCTGTCGACACCGAAATCCGCGATGTAGCCCTCGGTCTTCAGCACCTTGAGAATGGCCACCTTCAGCTTGGAGGCACCCATGCCCACGGTCGGCTTGCCCGCGGATTGCGCATTGCGAATACGCGTTAAGAGATCAGCAATTGGATCAGTCATGCTCATTGTGCGCGCCTCACCAACTCGCCTTCGACAGGCCTGGAATCTCGCCGCGATTGGCCGCTTCGCGCAGCTTGGTGCGCGCGAGGCCGAATTTGCGGTACACGCCGCGTGAGCGGCCCGTGATCGAGCAGCGATTGCGCTGCCGGGTAGCGCCCGCGTCGCGCGGCTGCTTCTGCAGCGCGACTTGCGCGGCTTCGCGAGCCTCCTGCCCGGTCTTCGGGTCGCGGATCAGCTCTTTGAGCTCAGCGCGCCGCTTGGCGAATTTCTTCGCTATCTTGAGGCGTTTCTTCTCGCGCATGAGCATATTCGTCTTGGCCATGGGCTACCTACTTACGGAACGGAAAGTTAAAGGCTTCTAACAACGCGCGCCCGTGCTTGTCATCGCGCGCCGACGTGGAGATGGTGATGTCCATGCCACGAATTTGATCGATCTGGTCGTACTGAATCTCAGGGAAAATGATCTGCTCTTTGACCCCGAGGCTGTAATTGCCGCGGCCGTCGAACGAACGGGTGCTGATGCCGCGAAAATCCCGGATGCGCGGAATGGCGATGCTGACCAAGCGGTCCAGAAATTCATACATGCGGTCGCCGCGCAGCGTCACCTTGCAGCCGATCGCCTGGCCATCGCGCACCTTGAAGGTCGCGACCGACTTCTTGGCCTTGGTGACCGCGGGCTTCTGGCCGGTGATCTTCGCCATATCGGCGGTGGCCGCGTCCATGACCTTCTTGTCGGCCACGGCCTCGCCCACGCCCATGTTCACCGTGATCTTCAAGATCCGCGGCACTTCCATGGTGTTCTTGAGCTCGAGTTTTTTCTTGAGCTCCGGCACGATCTGCTGGTTAAAAATCTGTTTGAGTCTTGCTGCCATAAATTACTCGTTACTTCGCGTCGACCATTTCTTTGTTCGACTTGAACAGGCGCACCTTGCGGCCGTTCTCGAGCGACTTGAACCCGATCCGATCGCCCTTTTGGGTCGCCGGGTTGAAAACCATCACGTTCGACACGTGCAACGGCGCCTCGGTCTCGATGATGCCGCCCTGCACGCCCATTTGCGGGTTGGGCTTCTGATGCCGCTTGGACATGTTGAGTCCTTCGACGCGCAGACGGTCGTCCGCCAGCACTTCGATCACGGCGCCTTTGCGTCCTTTGTCCCGACCGGCGATCAAAATCACCACGTCGCCTTTGCGAATCTTTTTCATGTTCACAGCACCTCGGGTGCGAGCGAAATAATCTTCATGAACTGCACGTTGCGCAGCTCGCGCGTCACCGGTCCGAAAATACGCGTGCCGATGGGCTCGAGCTTGTTGGTCAGGAGCACCGCGGCATTGGTGTCGAAGCGGATCAGCGAGCCATCGGCCCGCCGCACGCCGCTCTTGGTGCGTACCACCACGGCGTCATACACCTCGCCCTTCTTCACCTTGCCGCGCGGGATCGCATCCTTGACGCTGACTTTGATGACATCGCCGACCGCCGCGTAGCGGCGCTTCGAGCCGCCGAGCACCTTGATGCACATCAAGCGCTTGGCGCCGCTGTTGTCGGCCACATTCAAAATGGTTCGCATCTGAATCATGTCGGCCCCTTATTCGGCGCGGGCGCGGTCGACGACGCGCACCAGCACCCAAGATTTACGGCGCGACATGGGCCGGCACGGCTTGATCGAAACCGTGTCGCCTTCCTTGCACTCATTGCTCTCGTCATGCGCCAGCAGCTTGGTCGTGCGGCGAATGTACTTGCCATAGGTCGGATGCTTGACCAGGCGCTCGACCGAGACCGCGATGGTCTTGTCCATTTTGTTGCTGACCACTTTGCCGGTCAGCAGGCGCTGTCCGGGGACCGGCGCGGCGCCCGGCGCTGCCGCGGCGGTTGCTGATGTTTCCGCGGTCGCTTGTGTTTCGGTTGCCATTACGCTTTACCTCCGGCTGCCTTGGATTGGGCCAGCACCGTCTTTACGCGCGCAATGTTCTTACGCACCTTCGCAAATTGATCCGGTTTCGCCGCCTGTCCGGTGGCGCGCGCCATGCGCAAATTGAATTGTTCGCGGCGCAGCTTCAGCAGCTCCTCGCCGAGATCTTTGGGCGCCTTCGCGCGCAAATCTTTCGCCTTCATGTCAGCACCTTCATGTTCGCACCTGGCGCTTGACGAACGCGGTCGACACGGAGAGCTTCGCGGACGCCAGGCGGAACGCCTCGCGCGCGATCGTCTCGCTCATGCCTTCGATCTCGAACAGCACCTTGCCGGGCAGCACTCGCGCCACCCAATACTCGACGTTGCCTTTGCCTGAACCCATGCGCACTTCGAGCGGCTTTTGGGTGATCGGCACATCCGGGAACACGCGGATCCAAATGCGTCCGCCGCGCTTCACATAGCGCGAAATGGCGCGGCGCGCCGCCTCGATTTCGCGTGCCGTCATGCGGCAGCGATCGGTGGCCTTCAGACCGAACTCGCCGAACGCCACGGTGTTGCCGCGCTGCGCACTGCCCGAGATCTTGCCCTTGAATTGTTTGCGGAACTTGGTCCGCTTCGGCTGCATCATGCTTGAATTACCTGATCAAGTCGCGGCCGGTGCCGCGGGTTCAGAGGATTTGGCAACTGCCGCCGCCGCTACCGCCTCGGCCTCGGCTTCCACGACCTCTTCAGCCGGCTTGTCGAACACTTCGCCCTTGAAGATCCAGACCTTGATGCCGATTACGCCGTACGTGGTTTGCGCCTCGGCCAGACCGTAGTCGATGTCGGCGCGAAACGTGTGCAGCGGCACCCGGCCCTCGCGGTTGGTCTCGGTGCGCGCGATTTCCGAACCGTTCAAGCGCCCGGAAATGCGTACCTTGATGCCGAGCGCGCCGGAACGCATGGTGTTGGTGACCGCGCGCTTCATGGCACGGCGGAACATCACGCGCTTTTCCAATTGCTGCGAAATTCCCTCGGCCACGAGCTTAGCATCGAGTTCGGGCTTGCGGATTTCCGCGATGTTCAGGCGGACATCGTTCATGCCCATGCCCAAGATCTTGGCGACGGCCGTGCGGAGCTTCTCGATATCCTCGCCCTTCTTGCCGATCACGATTCCGGGCCGCGCCGTGTGAATGGTGATGTTGGCGCGCCGTGCGGCGCGCTCGATGTGGATGTTGCTGACCGACGCATCCGCCAATTTCTTGTTCAGGAACTTGCGCACCAGGAAATCGGTGTGGATGTTCGAGGCAAAATTCTTCGAATGTGCATACCACTTCGACGACCAGTCGCGCGTGATGCCTAGACGAATACCAATTGGATTTACTTTCTGACCCATTAGGCCTCTCGCTTTCCGTCGGACACTTGAACCAGGATGTGACTGTTGCGCTTGGCAATGCGCACGCCGCGGCCCTTGGCGCGCGCGTGGAAGCGCTTGAGCATCGGCGCCGGGTCGACCTCGACACGCGTCACCTTCAGATCATCGACATCGGCATTGAAATTGTTATAGGCATTGGCGATCGCCGAATCCAAAACCTTGAGCACGATCTTTGCGCCCTTCTTCGGCATGAATTTCAGCGTATTCACCGCGAGCGTGGCCGACTTGCCGCGAATCGTATCGACGACCAGGCGGCATTTCTGCGGAGAAATGCGCGCGTAGCGTAAAACTGCTTTTGTCTGCATGACTATTCCGCCACCGTGACTTTCTTGTCGCCGGAGTGCGCCTTGAAGGTGCGCGTGGGAGCGAACTCGCCGAGCTTGTGGCCGACCATGTTCTCCGACACGAGCACCGGCACATGCAACCGGCCGTTATGCACGGCGATGGTCAGGCCGACCATGTCGGGAATGACCATGGAGCGCCGCGACCAGGTCTTGATCGGGCGGCGATCATTCTTTTGGCTGGCGGTTTGCACTTTCTTGGCGAGGTGCAAATCCACGAACGGGCCTTTCTTGAGCGAACGAGGCACTTTAAGTCTCCAGTCTAGATTCGTTTGTTCTTGCGGCGCTGAACGATCATGCCGTCGGTGCGCTTGTTACGGCGCGTCTTCTTGCCCTTGGTTTGCAGGCCCCATGGGCTCACGGGATGCGGATTTCCTTGACCGGACTTGCCCTCGCCGCCGCCGTGGGGATGATCGACCGGATTCATCACGACGCCGCGCACCGTCGGGCGAACGCCCAGCCAGCGCACCGCGCCGGCCTTGCCGAACACGCGCAGATTGTGCTCATCGTTGCCGACTTCGCCGATCGTCGCCCGGCAGTCGACGTGCACTTTGCGCATCTCGCCCGACTTCAAACGCAGGCTGGCATACACGCCTTCACGCGCCGCGAACTGCGCGGAAGCGCCGGCGCTGCGTGCCATCTGCCCGCCCTTGCCGACTTTCAATTCAATGTTGTGAACCGTGCTGCCCACCGGAATGTGCCGCAACGGCATGGCGTTGCCGGCCTTGATCGGTGCGTCGGAGCCGGAGCGAATCTCATCGCCGGCCTTCACGCCCTTCGGCGCAAGAATGTAGCGGCGCTCGCCATCCTTATAGAGGACCAAGGCCAGATGCGACGTGCGGTTCGGATCGTATTCGAGGCGCTCGACGATGCCCGGAATGCCGTCCTTGTCGCGCAGGAAATCCACGATGCGATAGCGCTGCTTGTGTCCGCCGCCGATGTGGCGCGTGGTCTGGCGGCCCGAGTGATTGCGCGCGCCCGTGCGGTTTTTCTTGGTGGTGAGGGACTCGATCGGTCCGCCCTTGTGCAGGTGCGAGCGATCCACTTTGACTACGAAGCGCGTGCCCGGTGAGGTCGGCTTCATCTTGATGAGTGCCATGGCCTGATCCTTATTTCGCCGAGGCGCCGGTGAAGTCGATGGACTGACCTTCGCCTAAGCGCACATACGCTTTCTTGAAGCCATTACGCTTGCCGGGCATGTTCTTGAAGCGGCGCGTCTTGCCGGGACGGTTCAATAAATTGACGCCCTCGACCTTGACCTCGAACATGAGTTCGACGGCGCCCTTAACCTCGGCTTTGGTGGCATCGTCGCGCACCCGAAATACGTATTGGTTGGCCTTTTCGGTCACGGTTGCCGCTTTCTCAGAGACATGCGGCTGAATCAGTACCGTCATTAATCGCTCTTTATTCATGCGCGCCTCCGAGACGCTGGTCCAGCAACTTCAAGGCGCCCACGGTGGCAACGACCTTGTCGTGCTTGACCAAGCTCAATGGATCGAGCGCCGCCACCGCCATCACTTCGACGTGCGGAATGTTGCGCGCCGCCAGGAACAATTTCTCTTCGTAGGCCTCGACCAAAATGAGCGCGCGGCTCAAGCCGAATTCAGCCAGCTTGCTGATGAGCAGTTTGGTGCGCGGCGCGGAAAGCTCGATCGATTCGACCGCGACCAAACGATCGTCACGCACCAGCTGCGACACCATGGTCTGCATGGCGGCGCGGTACATCTTGCGGTTGACCTTTTGCGAGAAATCGCGCGGCTTGGCCGCGAAGGCGCGCCCGCCGCCGACCCAGATGGGGCTGCGAATCGAACCGACGCGCGCCTGACCGGTGCCTTTTTGGCTCCACGGTTTCTTGCCGCCGCCGCGCACTTCGGCGCGGGTTTTTTGCGCTTTGGTCCCCGCGCGGCCGGCGGCCATATAGGCGGTTACCACCTGGTGCACCAGCGCTTCGTTGTAGGCGCGCCCAAAGGCGGCATCCGACAACTGAATCTCGCTGGCCGGCGTTGCGTTTTTTAGCTGGACTTTCATGAGATCTACTTCTTCTCAGCTTTGGCGGCGCCGGCCTTGGGAGCCGCGCCCTTGGGAGCGGGAGCGCCCTTGGCGGCAGTCGGGGCTTTGTTCGGCATCAACTTCTGGCGTCGGGCCTGACCCTTTGCCTTGACGGAGGGCTTCACGACGACGCGGCCGCCCTCGGCGCCCGGTACGGCACCGCTGATGAGCAGCAGATTGCGCACCGCGTCGACTTCGACAATGCGCAAGTTTTCAATGGTGCGATTGCGCACGCCCATGTGACCCGACATGCGCTTGCCTTTGAATACGCGGCCCGGCGTCTGACGCTGGCCGATGGAACCCGGCGCGCGATGCGATACCGAGTTTCCGTGGGTTTTCATGCCGCCGGCGAAATTGTGCCGCTTCATGGTGCCTTGAAAGCCCTTGCCCACCGTGGTGCCGGTGACATCGACGATCTGGCCGGCCTTGAACATGTCGACTTTGAGCTCGCCGCCGGTGGCCAGCTCGTCGCCTTCGCCTTTGGCTAAGCGGAATTCTTGCGAGGTATAACCGGCGGCAACATTCGCCTTGGCGAAATGGCCGGCGAGTGCCTTGGTGACGCGCGAAGGACGGCGGCTGCCAATGGTGACTTGGACCGCGCGATAGCCGTCGGCTTTATCGTTTTTGACTTGCGAGATGCGATTCGGTAACGCCTCGACCACCGTCACGGGGACGGTAACACCGGCGTCGGTGAACACTCGGGTCATGCCGCATTTGCGGCCAACCAGACCAATGGACATTGTCAATCCTCATACAGCGAGAGCTTCAATGAGCCTCGCATCGTTGCGACAGATCAGCGGTTTGGACACACGGACCCCAAATTCCCTTGAGAATGTGGCGTCGGCGCCCACGCGCTCCGACCTCCAAAATGGACGCGGGAGTATAGGGATCCCCCGCGCTTCACGCAAGGGAGCCTATGCGGCCCCGCAGCAAAAAACCCTTAATTCAACTTGATTTGCACGTCCACGCCGGCCGGAAGCTCGAGCTTCATGAGGGCGTCCACGGTCTTGTCCGTGGGGTTCAAAATGTCCATGAGACGCTTGTGCGTGCGGATTTCAAACTGGTCACGGGCATCCTTATCGCCGTGCGGAGCGGTCAAAACCGTAAAACGCTCCATTTTGATGGGTAGCGGCACGGGACCCTTCACGGTCGCGCCGGTGCGTTTCGCGGTATCGACGATCTCGCGGGCCGACTTGTCGATCAAGCGATGATCGAAAGCCTTCAGGCGGATACGTATGTTCTGATTTGCCATAGTCTTCTCTTAACCTTCGCATAGGGGGTCGTTTCGACCCCCTGAACAGTTGGCGCGCAGCGCCTAACAAGGGGCGCGGATTCTACCTACTAAAACGCTATAGCGCCAAAGATTTGATCAAGCAATGACCTTAGCGACCACACCGGCACCGACGGTTTTACCACCCTCGCGGATGGCGAAACGCAGGCCCTGCTCCATCGCGATCGGGGCGATCAGCTCCACCACGATCTTGATGTTGTCCCCCGGCATCACCA
>Ga0210388_10001606_pt1 | contig 17722 bp, 14 predicted proteins | sample IncBWC19OmetaG_FD_155485 | JGI IMG/M metagenome (GOLD analysis project Ga0210388, IMG submission 155485) | Forest soil microbial communities from Barre Woods Harvard Forest LTER site, Petersham, Massachusetts, United States - Inc-BW-C-19-O ... | reverse complement strand
CTCAGGATCATGCACAATCCATCTCGCAATGCAGCTGCCTAGGAAACTGTGCGCAACGTTCGTTCTGCCAGTGGGCCTGCTGCTCTTGTGTAGTTGTTCGCAGGACGCCGCGAGTCCCACTGACCTTGGGTCGAGTGGGGGCACGGCGAACGCGAGCGCGACCGGTGGCGACACTTCTGCAGCCGGTACCAGCATCGGTGGAGCGACCGGTAACGGCGGCGCCAGGAGCAACAACGGCGGCGTAGCCGGAAGCGGCGCGACGAGCGGAGGCGCGAGCAGCGGGACGAGCGGCGCGGGCGCGGCTGCGGGCAACGCGAGCGCGAGCAACGCCTGCAGTAAGGCCAACGCCACTTGTTCGGGCTCGAATACCGGCTGCAACGTGGGCAGCTACTACTTGTTCGACAACCAATGGAACTGCGGCGCGAGCAGCGGGAATGATTGCGGTCCGGAGTCAGCCTACGGTTGCCTCGAGGGCAACACCGTCAGCTGGGTAGCGACCTCGAATCAGCCCGCGGGCAACACGGCCGTCCTCACGTACCCGGCCGTTCAAGACAATTTCGACAGCAAGCCGCTGCTCAGCTCGTTCAACACCATCTCGGCCACGTTCGAAGAGACGAGCCCGCACGTCGGCGACTACGAAGTCGCTTGGGACTGCTGGTTCAACGACAATGCCAATGAGCTGATGGTCTGGGTAGACAACTACAACCAAGCGCCAGGCGGCAAAAAAGTCGCGACGAACGTGGCGCTCGGAGGACGCTCGTACGATATCTGGTGGGCTGCTGGCAGCGGGACGAGCGGCTACCTCGTTTTCTACGCCACTGCCACGTTCACCTCGGGCACCGTCGATCTGCTGCAGCTCTTCGAATATGCAGTCACGAACGGCTGGCTCCCGGCGAGCTCGACCGTGAACCAACTCAGCTTCGGCATCGAGATCTGCTCGACCAACGGCCAAGACGCGACGTGGTCCTTCAACAACTACTCGATCACGGCGAACTAACTCCGCGAGCTGCTCGCACGCCGCCGCATGAATTCGTCGCCGACGTGCTCCCGGACGTGGCGATCGCAGCTGGCACATTGTGTCACTGAAAATCCGCAACAAACCGCGGAAATGCCCAGGATTTTCGGGTGAACCGTCGGCACGAAATCTGCTCTGGTGGAGGGTATGGGCGGCATTCGAGCATGGGTCTGTGGAGCCGGTTGCATGGTCGCGGCAGCGTGTGGCGGGTCGGCGACGGTGTCGCACTCGACGGTGACTGGGCCGGCTTCCGCGAGCTCCGACGGCTCGGGCGGTAGTGCCGGTTCTGCTTCTGGCCCCGCTCCCGTTGCAGGTTCGGGCACTGCTGGCCTGCCGTCTGCGCCGCCCGCGTCTTCCGTGCACGTGGGGAGCGCGCACACCGGGCTGCAAGCGCCAGGCTCCGCATCCGCGCCAACGTGTGATGGAACGGCAGACGGCAACGCGGGTGCTGGCGGCGTGATGACCGGCGATGATTCCAAAACGCTCAGTTGGGCGGACGGCGATCCAGGCAATCTCGTGGTCGATGCGCTCAACGTGTATTGGGCGCAGAGCTACGACCAGATTTTGGGCATGCCGTTGGCGGGTGGTACACCGGTGCTGATCGCCGACCAACAAAGTTTGCCGCACGGGCTCGCCGTCGATGGCACGTTCATCTATTGGTTCAACACCGATGGCTCCCTGATGAAAGCGCCCATCGCGGGTGGCGCGTGGACTGAGCTTGCGACAGGTCCCGTGGCGCAGCTCTCGGACCCGAGCCAGCGCGGCCTCGCGCTCGACGCAGACAACGTCTATTGGATCAACTCAGCCACTGGCCAGAGCGACGGCCAAGTGCTGAAGGTGTCGAAAAACGGCGGGCAAGTGACGGTTTTGGCGGATCACGAATTTCACCCGGACGCCATTGCGGTCGACTCGATGAATGTCTACTACACGACGCTCGGTTGGGGTTTTCTGGACAACCCGGTCGCACTGGGGCGTGTGTTGAAGGTGCCTGTCACGGGCGGCACGCCGACCGTGATCGCCTCCGGCCAAAGCTCGCCCACGGCACTCGTCGTCGATTCGAGCAACGTCTATTGGGCCAATCTTTTCGGCAACAACATCATGAAGGCCGCGTTGAACGGCGGAGCGCCCGTCATACTCGCGACTGTGCAGGGCACCCCGCAAGATCTCGCGGTCGATTCGGAGCACGTCTACTGGCTGCAAGACTTCGTCAACAACCACACGTTGATGCGCGCTTCGCTAGCTGGCGGCGACGCCCTCGCTCTCAACCCGAGCGCGCCCTACCTCAGTCCGTTCTCGATCGCGCTCGACTGCAACCACGTTTACTGGACAGCCGCTACACTCGGCGTCATCGATCTCGGCAACGCGGCCAATGACGTCGATCCAGACGGTGGCGTGCTGGTGACCACGAAATAGGCGGCAGCCATCGCGAGCGCGTTCTCGCACGGTCGCGCGGCACGCGCCGCTGTGGCTGCCGCCTCGCTGCTTTTGCTGGGAATTTCTGGGCTGCGCCGCCGAGGTCGTCGAGCAGCCCTAAGGCTTAGTTGGTCGTCCCGGGGCACGCGGTTTCTTGAGCCTGACAGTTCGCGCTTTCACAGGCATCGACGTCGTTTTGACAGGTTTGGCAGTCGCTACTCGGAATGCACGAGGTCAGGCAGCCGAAGTCCGTACATGAGCACGCCCCAATGCAGCCGAGGAAGGCGCTGCATGTCCCGCCCGAAAAATTTGCGGTTGCGTAGCCGGCTCCGAAGCAGCTTGTCGTTTGTGTACTGCAGTGTGCATTCATGCAGGTCACGAGATCGGGACAGCCCGCCGGGGTCCCTACCGACGTGCACATGGCACCGCCGCTGCCTGACGTAGCGCCGCCCGCAGCCCCGCCCTGAGCTATGGAAGAGGTGCCGGCAGAACCACTGGTCTCGCCACCCGTCCCCCCGCCGTCGCCCCCGCCGGAACTGGAACCACATGCGGCGATGCCCGCTGTCGCGGCCAGTACACTCACGATACCGATTCCGTATTTAGCTAAATTCATTTTGATCCGCCTCCTGCCCCGCTAGTGCATCTGATGCCATACTGAACTGGCCCAGACGAGCTACGACCATCGCATCGTGAAGCTTCCCTGGCCAGAGGCTCCCCTCCACCACCCGCGTTCCTCTCGAATACGCGCTGAAAGGCAGCGACAGCAACGGGGGACGGACTCCGCGAAGCGGAGCTCGAGTCGCTGAGACGGAGTCGCCGAATCACGACGACCGGCCCTCCGCGGTTCACCAGAGTCGGAACGCACCGCTCACGTGCAGTAGCGCGATCGTATAGAGCGCGCCGTCGTAGTAGCGGAAGTTGCCGGTCGGAATGGCCGCGGACCAGAGCTTCTGCACGAAGGGCTTGCCCGTGGCGGCCGGCAAGCCGAAGCCGAGCAAGCCATTGCACGCGAGCATCGCGATCGAGCCGTTGTTATTGGCGCTGACCCAGGTGGCATATTCGCTCGCATAGGTCGCCTCGAAGGGATCGGCGTCGAAGAAGTTGTAGTCGCTCATGAAGTTCGCGACGGTGCGCAATTTGTCGTCACCGCTCGAGTTCGTGGTCTGACCCGCGAACGAAGACTGATCGCCAATGTTGCCCGTGGTGCCGGCCGCGGTCTGCAGCCAGGCGCGCGTCGTCGTGAGCGCTTTGTTCCAGAAGGTGGCGTTGGCGGTGTCGAAACAGGCCCACGTCTGATAGTAGGCCGGCAGCATGTATGACGCGTCCGTGCCATTCGAGTCGGTGCCCGTGTAATACCGGACGAGCGATTGAGCCGAGCTGAAGTCGGTGGTCCGAACCAGGTCGAGCGTCTTTTGAGCCTCGGTCGCGTAGTCGTACTTCCCGGACGTGCTTCCCCAGCGGTGCGAGGCAAAAACGAGGGCGGCCGCAAACCACTCGTCGCCGTCGGGTGCTCCACCAGCCCCCTTCACGGAGCCGTCCGTGTTCACTTGCCAGGCGATGGTGTTGCCCTTCCACATGTGGTTCTTCACGAAGGTCCACAGCTCGTCGAACTCGGTCTGATGGTTGAGCTGGAGTGCGATCATCATGCCGTATGACATGCCTTCGGTGCGCACGTCGTTGTCCGCGATGTCCTTCACATACGCCTCGCCCGTGCCTGGGCCGGTGTAGAAGATGGTGTTCGCATTCGAGGGGTTGAACAGCTGCGACCACGCGGCGGTGAGCTTGGCGTCACTCGTCGCTTGCGTCTGCCCCAAGAGACCGATGAAAAGATTGGCGTACGCCGCAGGCGGCGTGCATCCGCTTCCGGGAATGGTCGTCGTGGCAGAGCTGGAGATACCGCCACTGCCGCCAGCGGTGCTGCCTCCCGCGGCCATGCCACCCATTGCGTTGCCACCGCTCGAGTTTCCGCCGGTGGCGTTCCCGCCCGTTGCGCTGCCGCCTGTCGAGCTACCGGCAGTCGCGTTGCCGCCGGTCGCGTTGCCGCCGACCCCAGCGCCTGCTGTGTTGGGAGAGCCTCCAGCCGTCGTGGTAGCCATTCCGGCGGCCCCTCCCGACTCAGTTACGGCGGCCCCGGCTACACCCTGCTCCCCACCGCCACCTAGGGGAGGCGCGGCAGATTGCGCTCCGCTACAGCCAAACAGGCCAAGACCCACGGCCGCAACCAGCGTTTGCAGTAGCTTGGTGCGCACCGGTACATCCGCGATCAGGCTATCGGTCACTTCCATCACCTGAAGCTCAATTCCCGCGAGTCGGTGCTTTGATCTCGGCGAGCCCGCCCGAACGCCGGTGGCGCTGCTTCTGTGGGATCTGGCTAAGGAGCTACGGCCCCACTTTTTACGCGCTGATGTCGGGAAGCGGCTCTTTGGTCGGTAACATGGGGTCGCCGAAGCCGGTGTAGCTCGAGATGCCCATTGCCTCGCAGACGTTCAACAAAATGCGTTCGTGGCGTTCGGTCGAGTTGACGTAACGGCCGCCCGTGGCGGTCTTCAAGTAGCCGCCGTTGCCGCTCGCCAGCACGAACCTCATCGACTGCTGGTTGTGGTTCTGCGCGTCGCCCATGTCGCGCGCCCAGATCATCAACGTATTGTCGAACAGCGTCTGGCCGTTCGTGCCCAGCGGGTCGGGTACCGCCTTGAGCGCGTTGATGATGCTCACGAACTGCGTTGCCAGGTATGCCTCGAACAGGACCAGGTTGGCGTAGTTCGAAGACGCGCCGCTGTGGATGTAGCCGCCGTGCTGATCGTCGTAGGGCAAGCCCATCGCGTTCACCATCAGCTTCTGATCGTTGCCGTACTCGAGGCACGCGACGCGTGTGATGTCGCAGCCAAACGCGCTGACGATGATCTGCTGGTGAATCAGGTTCGCCGCCATCGCGTCCATGTCACCCATGTACTGGAACGTGCTGTCGGCGCCTGGCGTCGCAGGCTTGGTACACGACGAGACTCCCGAACTGGCCATCAGTTTGTTCTCGAGCTGCCGGATGGAGTCGAGGTGGGCGTCTAGCTTCGCCTTCTCGTTGCTACCCAGTGTCGATTGCAAACCGGTGATCTCGCCCGTGACGGTGTCCAGAATGCTCTGCCGCCGCGCGAGCAGTGCCTGCGCCGACATGGCCGAGCCACTGGGCATGGCCGCGCCGAACACGGTGTTGTACGCCGAGAGCGGCGAGCCGATCGTGGGCAAATTGCCGCCGTTCGGGCCGCCGTAGAACTGGGACAGTCCGCCGTTCTCGTTGCAGTTCGCGCCCAGTAACAGTGAGGCGATCGGCCGGTTCACGCCGGCCTGCACCAAGTTGTTCGCGACGAACTGATCGACCGAGAGCTTCACTATCGGCACGTTGTTCACGGCGTAGTAGCCGAAGCCTTGGCCAGTCAGACTGTCCGATGAGCCGTGCCCGTCATTCGGGTTGCCGCTGGGCATCCCCTCGACCAGCACGATGTTGTCGGCCGCCGCCGACAGCGGCTGGGTCATCGCGCTCCAGCTGCTGATCGTCTCGCCCGACACGGTGGGCGTCCAAAGTGGCGGATACGTGCCCATCGAGCAGAACACCAGCAGCCGCTTGGAGGTGCTGCTCGCGGCCTTCGCCTCACGGCGCAGGCCCGCGTTGATGAACGGAGCGAGGAGCAGCCCGGCGCCGGCGCTGGTAAGGAACTGTCTGCGAGTAGGCATGGCTCGTCGGTCTCCTTACTGATCCTGAACGCGAGTCGTGAAAGTCGCGGCGTGGATGATGGCCTGCAACGTGCTCTTCACCGTGAAGCCGTTGCTCTTCGACTCGTTGTAGACGGCGTTGTACGTGCAAGCGTCCTGCGCCCAAGTGCTCGACCCGTAGGTGTAGTAGGTCCAGTACCTCTCCATGCAGCGGGTCAAGTCGTCGCTTTGGGCGAGGAATGCCGACAGGCTGCCTGCTCCGGACACTCCGGTCACGTTGTCGTCCTTCCCTTCCGGGTCGGAAAAGATAGTCGCCGTGTCGACGGTGGGCAGGCCGTTGTCGGTGGTGCGATAGCGCCCCCAGCCGTCGTAGTTCTCGAAGGCAAAGCCGATCCAGTCCATCTGCTTGTGGCAGGTGGCGCAGGCGCCGTGCTCGTGCTCGTTGATGAAGTGATCCCGCGTGGTTTCGACCGCGCTCGACGGCATGAATGTGGTGTTCAGGCCGGGCGGTGGCGGGCTGATGTACTGGCACAGTAGCCGCGTGCGAATCAGGTGACCCCGCTGAGTCGGCGAGTCGGTGTCGGGCCGGGCGTAGCCGTTCATGATGGTGCCCGTCGCCAGAAGCCCTGGGTCACGCGGGGTGATCCCGGCGTACTTCACGCTGCTGAACGAGTCACTCAAGCCGTTGGCGGAGATGCCGTAGAACGTCGCCAGCTCCTGATTCAAGAAGGAGTGGTCGGCGGTCAGCACCGAGGCGAACGTACCGTTGCCATTGAATGCCTCCATGATCAGGTCTTGCGACTCGGTCCACATGTCCTGTTGGAGTGGGGCCGACAGCTGGTAGACGGTAGCGTCGTGCGCGGTCGTGTACAGGCGCGAGAGCCCGAGCCAACCGTCCATGAAACCCATCACGGCCGTCGAGTTCGTCGTGCTGCCGCTCGTGACGAGGCGGCTCGTCTGCTGGTCGATCATCGACGACATCGACAGGCTTCCGGAGCTCACGGAGTCTGCCGCCGCAAGCAAGGTGCTGTCGGGCGTGGTGCCGGTGAGCGTGTAGGCGATCTCCGTTGCTACCTCGTACGGCGTCAAGGTGAACGTGCCGCCGCTGGGAGCGCCGAGCTCACTCCGGTACAGGAAGTACGGGGACTGCAGCATCGCGGAGATGACCACCTGGGCGCCGTCCGAGTTGGAGCTACCCAACATGAACAGCTTGCTGTAGCTGGCGATGCGCGGGTCGCTCGAAGCCAGGGTGGTGCGGAAGGCGAGCTTACCGAACGCCTGAATGAACTGCGTGGCGCAGCCGGAGTCGGGCGCACCGCTGGTCGACGCAGCACAACTCGCGATGCCGGCGAGCTTGTTCGAGGAGGCAGCCCAGGCTGCGACCGCCTCGGCGTTGTCCTCGAGCTGCGAGGCGTTGAGGCCCTGCACGAGGAGAGCATTGGCGTCGATCGAGAAGCCCAGCACCGACGGGTCGCTGAACACTGTCGCGATCGGCGCTGCTGTGGAGGTGTCGCCGAAGATGCTGCGGATACTGGCGGTGAACTCAGCGGCGGTCAGGCGCCAGAGCTTGCGCGGCCCCGGAGCGTTACTGGTGCAGGGGTCCGGAGTCGCGAGAGCAGTCGCCAGCATCAGAGCTGCGCTGCCGCCGGTCCCAGCCGCGCCGCTGCTGGTTGTTCCGGATCCGCCTGCCTGCCCGGTGGCGCCGTTGCCTTCACGTGGCTGGTTGTTGCCGAGTATCTTGGCTTCGCAACCGACCGCGAGCAGCAGCGCAGCGGGCGCGGCAAGAAAAAGAAGACGTCGCATCGGAACTCCTGCGCTCACAACGACAAAACGTAGTCTCGTCCGTGCGGCTCGGCAACCAGATCCGAGAGTCGGTCAGCGCACTCATCCTCACCCCTACGGTGTAGATGCACGGTTCGTCCATTGTGCGCGATTTGTCTCGCACCGCTGTAGCGAGTCGTTGGATTCCGAGATTGAGACCGACGGGCGCCTGTAATCCGTCTTGCCTGAGTGGCGCCGTGGAGGGCCCGCGTTACCTCCGCGGCACCGGACCGCTTGGCGCCCCTTTGCGCCACGTGTCCCTTTTCTGCCACGCGCGGCGCGTACGTGATGAGATTTCGACATCAGCGGTCGGTTGATGTCGCGCGTCACTTCAAGAGCACCTCGCCTTCGAACCACTGGAACAGGCCTGGCGGGCGTGAGTCAGCAGCTGTGAACTGATACGAGTCCGCGCTTGCGATCACGAGCAGTGAACGACTGGCTCGCCCCACTACTGGCGATAGATCGACGCCCAATAACTGCGACAGCATGGCCGTCGAGATACTGCAGATGACCGCGGAGCCACGGAACATCGACTCACCTTCGCGCGACTCGACTTTGGGAAGCACCACGCTTTGCCCGGGTTGGAGCGGCGTGGTGCCCTGCCCGGCTGCGACGCGGGTGCGTTCGTAGTTGGGGTTCTCGCTGTCGAGGACTGCCACGGGCCAACACTCGAGCGGCAAGGTTCCCGAGTTCGTCAGCGTCGCTTGGCTGACGATTTTGCGGCGTTTCTCCGTGCGATGCACCGCGCCCGCACAAGCGATCGCCTGGTCGTGCGCGTCAAAGCATGCTTTTTCTGAACGCGACGAGCTCGTCCAAGCAATGCGCAATGTCGAAGTCGCCCAGTCATCGAGCTGCTGGACGGCCGCGCGCAGCGCAGGGTTCTCCGCAGCTTCCTCCGGAGTCATTTCGTGATCCGGCACTGGCTCGGTCGCGGGTGCTGCGTTGCCCGCTGGCTCAGGCGCGGGGCTCGTCGGCGTCACTTGGCTGGGGACAGTGAGCGTGACGATTGGCGTCGCCGCAGGGACCGGCGCGCATGCCACGAGGAGCAACACGACCGCTGACCCTGCACCTCGCGCGCGCCGAGCTCTCATGTCAGGAGCGTTCACTGAGCGGTTGGTTGCGTCAATGAAGCCTCATCGCCCGCGTTGAAAGCCGTTCTAGCGCCGTCTTCGCGATACCGACTATGTTCGTGATGATCCATGTCGCGAACGCGGTTGCTCTTGTCATACGTCGGCTTAGGCCTGGCTGCCTCGCTCTGTCTTTGTGGCGAAGCTCGCGCGGACGGTGTCGCCGAGCCGATCCGCGTCGAATACCACGCCGTGCCCATGTGCGAGAGCGGCGCCGACTTTCTGAGCGCTGTGCTGGCCCGCACTTCACGGGTTCGGAGAGCCGCGTCGGGCGAACGAGCACGCACGTTCCGAGTGACCATTCGCGACGCAGAGGCGGGCAAACTGAGCGGCGCGTTTTCGATCGTCGAACCGGGGGAACCGGAGGAAATCTCAGCGGAGCGTACGATCATCGGCGAGTCGTGTCCGGAGGTGTTCAACGCGTTGTCCCTGTTCGCAGCGTTGTCGGTGGATTCAGAAGCACTCACTACAGCGACGGAGTCGGCTGACCCAGCGCCCGCTCCGCCCGCTCCGCAAGCAACGCGAGCCGCCGTGCGCGTCTCGGCGCCAGCAGCCGAAGCTCCCGAGAAAACGCGCTTCCGAGCCGCGGTCGGCGTTGACCTGGGCGCGCTCAATGCAGGCACGGGTACGGCACTGCTGCTCATTGAGCCTTTCCTCGAAGCGAGGATGGCGCCTGGCCGGGCGTCGCGCGTCTCACTCGCGCCGACGCTTCGGCTCGCATTCTCCGCGGTAGGCGGCAACACGCCGAGCACGAGCGACGGGCCCGCGCACCTGCATTGGACGACGCTGCGCCTGGAGGGCTGTCCCGCGGAGCTCGACATCTCCCGCTCGTTCGTGGTCCGACCGTGCGTGGCCTTCGCTGGTGGCGCGCTCGAGGCCTCTGGCGAGACGATCGCCCACCCCGAGTCACACACCCTGAGCTGGCTCACTGTCGGCGCGCTTTTACGGCTGGAATGGACCCCGTGGCGCTTCCTTTCCTTCGAGGCAAGCGCTGGAGTCGACGCTCCGCTCCGTCGGGATGCCTTCTATTTCGAGCCTTTCGGGCCCGCGACGTTCGCATATCAGGCGCCGTTGGCGCTGGGGCGGGCATCCTTCGGTGTCGCGCTGCATTTCTTGTGATCAATCGCGCCGGCTTCGTTCCATTGAGAGATTGATCCCCTTGCCCATGAGCCCCGAGCAGTACAGCTTCGCGACCCCGGACTTCGAGCCGCGCGAGCTGGCGCTCGGTTCGGCGGAGGAACGCCTCAATCTGCTGGTCGAGCAGCAGCTGGACTTCGTCTGGCGTTCGCTGCGACGACTCGGCGTTCCGCTCAGTGGTGTGGACGACGCGACCCAACAAGTCTGGTTGATCGTGGCGCGGAAGCTACCGGAGATCACGCTCGGCAGTGAGCGCGCGTTTCTGTTCGGCACGGCGCTTCGCGTCGCTTCCGACGCGCGGCGGCGCATCGCTCGGCAGCGCGAAGTGAGCGGGCTCGAATCCTTCGACCACGCCGACCCAACCCCGCGCGCCGACGAGATCATCGATCAACGAAAAGCGCGCTCGGTGCTCGACGAGATCCTCGACAGCTTGTCGGACGACACGCGCGCAGTGTTCATTTTGTACGAGCTGGAGGAGCAGACCGCGGCGGAAATTGCCGCGCTTCTCGGTATCCCACCGGGCACCGTCGCGTCGCGGTTGCGGCGCGCGCGTATCGAGTTCGAACAGATCGTCAAACGGCTAAAAGCACGCGGCCAAATCGAAGGAAGCCGATGATGGAACTACCTCGACGAATCTTGGATGGTGGCGCAGGTGAATGGGAGCGCGTGGTCGTCTCGTCGGCAGCGCTCGATGCGCCATCGCCCGAATCTCGGCAACACTTGTTGCGCGCGCTCGGCATGGCACTCGCTGCGTCCGGTATTGCGACCACGACGACCAGTGCCGTGAGCGCCGCGAAGGTCGCAGGCGGCGCGTTGTGGTTGAAATGGGCTGCCCTCGGGTTTGCAATTGGGTTAGCGGGCGTCGGTGCCGCGTCTCTGATAGCGAAGGTGCCGAGGCCGACAGCGGCAGAAAATCCGGTGCAGACCGCGGTCGCGGTTACAACTGCGCCGATCCGTGGCGCTCCGCCGGCGGTCGTCGCGCAGGGCGAGGGCGTAGTCGACGAAGCCCAAGCGGCGTCGCCGTCCTCGGCGCCAGCTGAGAAGGCGCTGGCTCGCGCCGACCGCGCGGCGATTGCCGCGGCCCCACTCTCGTCCGTCGTCCCAAACGGCTCCGAAGCGTCGACTGGACCGCTCGGAACCGGAACCGCGCGCTTCGAGACGCCTGCAGAATCCGAGCTTGCCGCGCAAATGGCCGCCATTCATGCAGTCCGCGCGGCGTTGGCTGCAAACGAGCCCGCACTGGCGCTGCGCCAAATCGACCAGTATGAGCACAGCTATCCGACTGGGCTTTTGTTGCCCGAAGCACAGGTGTTACGCATCGACTCTCACGCGGCGCTCGGCGATCTCGATTTGGTCGAGCGCCTAGCGCAGACCTTCCTCACGCAGCACCCGGGGAGCCCGTACGCACGGCACGTGCAATCCTTGATCGATCGAGGCACGAATCGGTGATCAAGGTTCGGCGCTCGTTTCCATTGGCTAGCATGACGCACTCTGTTCGCTGGGCGGGGCTCGCGCTCGTGCTCGCCGCGTGCACTGGTCAGCGCTACTCACTGGGTCATGGAGACGGCGGCGCGACTCAGGGAGGCAATGGGAACGGCGGCGCCGATAGCAACGCGCTCGGCGGGAGCTCGGTTGGACCCTTCGGCGCTAGCGGGGAGGATTCCGTTTCTGGCGCAGCCACTGTAGGTGGCAACGGGGCCGGCGGCGTCTCCGCAAACGGCGGTAGCTCGGCGAGCGGCGGTAGCCCCGCGAATGGCGGCAGCGCGCCGAATGGCGGCAGCTCCGCGAATGGCGGCAATTCAGGCAGCTCGGTTGGCGGTGGCAGCTCGGTAGGCGGTGGCAGCGTCGGCGCGTCGTGCGCGACCGATCTCGATTGCACGGGGGAAGACGTGTGCGTCTTCAAGATCGCTGATGGCTGCGCAGCGCAAGCCACGTGTGAAGCCCGTCCGAGTGGTCCCGCATGCAAGACGATCGCCGAGTACTGCGGTTGCAGCGGTAGCACCGTGAGCGTCGCCTGCGACGAACCAGCCGGCTTCGCTGCGCTCGCGGTCAAGGCCGCAGGGGCGTGTGCGAACAGCCGCGCACCGGTGTGCGGCAACGGCATCGTCGAGCCCGGCGAGCAATGCGACGACGGTGCCCTCACGGCCGGCGACGGCTGCTCGGCGACGTGTCAGAGCGAAGCGCTCGTCGTGCCCGCTTCCGACTTTGTGTGCGCCATGAGCAGCAAGGGTGAAGTGAAGTGTTGGGGCAGGAACGACCAAGGGCAGCTCGGTCAGGGCGACACCGCCACTCGCGGCGGCAATCCTGGGGAAATGGGCGCGAGCCTGAAGCCCCTCGATCTCGGCACGGGTCGGCGCGCCACGAGCGTCGTCACAGGCGACTCCTTTGCGTGTGCGCTGCTCGACAATCACTCCGTGAAGTGCTGGGGCAAGAACAATTACGGCCAGCTCGGTCAGGGCGACACACGAAATCGCGGCGACCAACCGAACGAGATGGGCGATGCGTTGCCGGCGATCAACCTCGGCACGGGGCGCACCGCGCTCAGCATTGCTGCCGAGTCCGTCGATGTCTGCGCCGTGCTCGACGACCACACCGTGAAGTGTTGGGGTTGGGACGGCGGTGGCGAGCTCTGTGTCGGCGAGCAAGACCCCTTCCAAGACGCGCAGTGTCGCGGTGATCAACCGGGCGAGATGGGTGACAATTTGCAGCGCGCACTGATCGGCACCACGAAGAGCGCGGTGATGGTCGCCGCGGGTTCGTTCCACGCTTGCGTGCTCTTCAGCGACGGCACGGTCAAGTGTTGGGGCACGAACCAATCGCTTGGTCAGCTCGGGCTCGGCGACCAAGTCGAGCGCGGCGACTACGCGCCGAACCTAGGCGACAACCTGCCCACGGTCAGCGTCGGTACGGGGCGCAGCGTGAAGAGCATCACCGCGGGGGTTTATCACACGTGCGTCATTCTCGACGATGACTCGCTCAAGTGTTGGGGTGCCAACGTCAACGGCGAGCTCGGGCTCGGCGACACCGCGCCGCGCGGCGGCAACCCCGGCGAGATGGGCGATGCGCTGAACGCCGTCAATCTCGGCACCGGCCGTCACGCGACGGGTGTCGCGCTCGGCAACAGCTACACCTGCGCGGTGCTCGACAATGCCTCTCTCAAATGTTGGGGAGACAACGCGCTCGGCAGCCTCGGCTTGGGCGACACCAGCGATCGCGGCGGCAATCCGAACGACATGGGCGACAATCTGCCGGTCGTGAACCTCGGTACGGGGCGCAGCGTCCTTGCCGTGACTGCTTCGAAGTCGGGCTTCGTCAGCAGCGCCGAGCTCGACACGCGAGATTGGAAGTGTTGGGGCGACAACGAATATGCCCAGCTTGGCCTCGGGGTAGTCAATCTCGGTCGCGGTAGCTCAGCCACCGACATGGGCGACAACCTTCCGGTGCTCGATCTTGGATTTTGACCGGGCCATTCATGCTCGCGCACGCGAAACGTGAGGCGAGATACGAATTCATGATCAATGGCTGGGCGAGCCTTCCATTGAGTTGCTGACCCCCTTCACAGGAGAGAAATTCGAAAAATGCGCTCCCAAATCGCTTGGACCTGGCTCGGTTGCGGCTCAGTGGCACTCTCCTTGGCAGCTTGTTCGCCTTCCAACGGAAGCGCGGGCAGCAACGGGAGTGGTGGCAGCGCTGGCAGTCTCGCCGAGGGGAATGCGGGAGCCAGCGCGGCTGGAAAAGGTGGCGGAGCGAGCGGCGGAACCGGCACTGAAGCAGGCAGCTCGGCCGGCGGAAGCGCGGGCGTCTCGGCTGGCCAACTGATTGGCGCGCCGGGCGGCACCGTAATGCAGAACGGCGTGACGCTCGTCGTTCCGGCAAACGCGATCACGACTGCGACGCCGATTTCCGTGTCGGCCGCGAGCGCGCCGGCAGGGTTTGCCATGGCCTCTCTGGCCTTTCAATTTGGGCCGTCGGGGACGACGTTCGCAGAGCCCGTTGCGGTGACGATCCCGCTCACCTCGTCGGCACCAGGGGCGCATCTGTTTTGGTCCAACCCGAGCGGCGGATTCGACGACATTGGCGGCACCGTCAGCGGCTTGAGCGTGACCGGCAACGTCTCGCACTTCAGCCTCGGCTTCGCGGCATATCCGAGCAACGCCGGCGGTTCGGCTGGCACAGGCGGTTCAGCCGGCGCAAGCGGTGCAAGCAGCTCAGGGGGCGCGAGCGGTTCGGCGGGGACGACCAGCTCAGGGGGCGCGAGCGGTTCGGCGGGTTCCGGCGGTGCCAGCGGTGCCAGCGGTGCGAGCAGCGGCTCCGCTGGCGCGGGCGGAGCGAGCTCGGGGGGTAGCGGCGGCTCGAGCGGTGCTTCGCTCTGCACGGCGACGCCGCTCAACCTGCCGGGCGTCAAGGTCACGAGCTTTGCCGACGCGGGCGCCGCGCCGGACAGCGCGACTTACACCGGCGGTACGATCACGACTGGTAACTACTACGAGACCGGCGACGCGCACTACGGCAGTGACGCGTACAGCGGGCCGCTGCAAGCCGTCTACATGATCGATGCAGCAGCGCAAACCATCCGAATCGGTGAGCGTACGAGCGGGGGGACCTACTACATTGGTATGACCTATACCCAGAGCGACGTTCACACCCTGCACGCCACGGTTGCCTGCAACACCAGCCCGACTAGCATGACGACGCTCGACTACGACTACACGCTGCTGAACGGAGTGCTCACCATGAGCGTGGCGGGGTCGTCCGACGTAATGACGCTCGGGGCGCCCTAAGAGGTCGCTAAGCTTCGCGCATCCAAGACCACTTGACCCGTGGGAGCGGACGGGTCAGTGACTGTTGAGCGGGCGCTGACAGCCGGGACGGGGTGAGCGAAATGCGAGAGACGACGGTCCACCAAAGTGCATCCTCAATCGCGTTCGCGTTGCTCCTCGCGGCCTGCGGCTCGGGGACGCGCCAGAACCCGAGCCAGCTGCGGGACACGACTGGGCTGAAGTTTGGCTGGGCATGCAACGACCAGGGTTGCCAGACAACGACGGACGTGCCCCCGCCGTTTCAGACCTGCGACCAGGGCACGGGATACACGGTGTTGCTCGATAGGCTGTTCTACATTTGCTCGTCGTCGTACGTGCCTGGTGACGACACCATCTTGGGCTGGTCTCCTGCAGACTGCAGGGCGACCGCCTGCTCGTCCGACGCCGACTGTCCGATCTTCGAAGGATATAATTACACGTGCAGCCATGACGTGTGTGTGGACTTCGGCATAAGCGTTCCGCAGGACGGTGAACAATATCTGATCGCGCTTTGCTTAGGGTCCACGCCTCGCCCCGCGGACTGCGAGGCCTCGGATCCCGCGGTCGATGCGCTCGTCGCCCAGAGCTGCGACGCGACTGACCTGACGTGCACGGTGCCGTCGACATGCACCGAGCCTTAGCCGGCTCAAGCGAGCAGGGTCTCGAGCTCTTGCTCTGGTAAGACCAAACCGAGCTCGCGCATTGGCGGCAAGATCTCGTCGCGCACGACGCTGCGCGCGAGCGGCACATAGCGGGACGGCACCATCCACCCCAGATCGTGGACGTCGAAGCCGGCCCATTCGGGGCGTGTGTCGTCCAGCGTTGCGGCGTTGCGCCAGAGCGGCGCGTAGACTTGCAGGGCGTCGAGCGCGACCGCGCCGAGGCGCGCGCGCTCAGCGGCGTCCAAGCGGTCGACTGCCCACTCGAAGTACAAACTGCCGAAGCGACGATGTCGAGCTTCGTCACGCAAGATGCTCTCGTACACCGAGCGCAGGAGTGGGTGCGTCGTCTCACGCATGATCGGCACCGCGGTAGCGCTGGCGAACACTTCGGCGATACACCCAATGCGTAGCGCGAGCTCGTTCGCGCGCTGAGCGGCATTTTGCGCAGTGGGCGTGCGCGGCGCGAGCTGTGTCGTGTCGAATGAGCGAGCCGGTGCTCCGCCCAGCTGCATCACGACGCGGCTCGCCAGCTCGACGTGCCGCACCTCGTCGGCCAGAAAATCTCCCGTCATGCCGATCAGATCGAGCGGCGCGCGCGCTTGAGTCAAGGCCCCGACGACGTCGGCGAAGGCGGCGATCGCCGCATACTCCGCGAGCACAATCCCCATCCACACTTCACGTGCGGCCGCCACCAGTGACGGCGGGTAGCGTGAAGGCTCGAGCGACGCCCAATCGAAGTCACCTTCGGGGCGAGCCTTGCGGAAGTGGAACTCGGCAGGACCGCCCAGCCACTCGAGCGTGAATGGCTCGCTCACGGCTTCGCGCCAGCGTCGCCCGTGCCGCCGCCAAGGCTGATCACGGAACCGCAAGGGTATCCGCCGCAGGGGCCAGCGCCGCCTTGGCTGGCGCCCGCTTCGCCTGGCGCGCCCGCTTCCCCGGGAATACTAGCAGTGCCGCCAGCTCCTCCCGACGGCGCTATGACGACCCCAGTGACCACTGTCGTTGCGCCGCCATTGGGATCGATGATGGTCCCGCACACGCGCCCACCGCACGGCCCAGCGGCGCCGGCGGCCCCACCGGATACACCAGCGACCCCGCCGGAGCCGGCGCCACCTGGGGTCGACGACGTTTCAGTGCCCGAACAACCCGGCACTACCGCGGCCGAGGCGAGAGCGCCTGATGCCAGGGACAACAACAAATACGACGTGCGTCTCTTTGCCATCTTTTGCTTTCCGGGCGCGCGTCGAGCGCTCGCCCTGACCCTAGTCAGCAACTCGTGTGCCGACGCTGACCTACGGTATCATGGCTCAAGTTGCACCAGGCTTTGACGCATGTGGCCCGCTTGGCACAGATCGGCGACAGCGCGATCAGGGGGCGCGGCCCGGCTTGGATGAAAGTCTGGCGAGCGGGGTGAGTATCGTGGTTCTCCGAAGCCGCGCGAACCTTCATGGTGGGTCATGACGCACGCGTTCGATTGTCTCGCAAGCTCGGCGAGCGTCTCCGCTGCTTCCGTCACTGTTTAGTCTTGGCTGCTATTTGCCGAGAGGAGCTCAGCGCGATGAATCGTAGCGTCTCGCAACTACTGGTATTGACCATTGCCGCACTCCTTGAGGTCGGAGGAGATGCCTCGGCGCCTACGTGGGGCTCTTTGCCGTCATGAGCGTGCTGTTCGGGCGGTTCGCGTTCGCTGAGCACGTCTCATGGCCGACCTGGCTCGGCGTCTTCGTCGTATTGCTCGGCAGCTTGATCATTCAGTTCGGCGAACGCCTCAGCTAGGACTTCGCTTGCGAGTGTCGGTGGGCTGGCGACCGGGCCTGCGATCGTTACGGCGATTGCCGCGAGGCAGCTCGTGCGAGAATGGCGTCGGGGCTTGGGGGCGATAGAACCTCGATAGGCGTCTCATCCCGCTGCGCGAGCCGCAGCTGATACGAGCGCCAAAGCGTATACAGTACGGGGATAACCTCGAGCGTGAGGAAGGCGCTGGTTACCAGTCCGCCCAGCATCGGCGCTGCAACACGCTTCATGATTTCGGCGCCGGCGCCA
>Ga0210388_10001604_pt1 | contig 17726 bp, 12 predicted proteins | sample IncBWC19OmetaG_FD_155485 | JGI IMG/M metagenome (GOLD analysis project Ga0210388, IMG submission 155485) | Forest soil microbial communities from Barre Woods Harvard Forest LTER site, Petersham, Massachusetts, United States - Inc-BW-C-19-O ... | reverse complement strand
CATGAGCGAAGGCATCCAGCTCCTGAACGCGATTCAGGACGTCTACCTCAGCCCCGAAGTCACTGTCGCCTGACCCTCGCGCGCTCATCGCTGGTCTTGCACATCACTGGTGTTGCGCATCGGTTAGCTCGAACTCGTCTATTGCCGCGCTGCCCCGCCGGATCGCTCCTAAAGGCCCTGTAGGGGCGGGGATTGCTCACCCTGAACCTCGAAGGGCCCCGCCCTCTTCGTCGACAAAGGCCGCAACAAACTTGCCGTGTGTATTTTCTAAGAACAAAAACTCGGTGGTAGGTAACCCGTGCAGGCCCAGCGGAATCTAATTATTGAAGAACTCACGAGATGAGAAACAATACGCATAACAAAAAGCCCAGAACACGGATCGAAGAATTCCGTGAGCGCCTGAACCGCGAAGACCTCGAGCGCCGCTGGAAGCTCGAAGCCCTCGACCACCTCTTCACCGAGTTCGAAGACCACCCGGAGCGCTTCCATAACCTCTCGATCAAGCCGCTCATCGCCGCTGGCCTATCCCTCGAATCCGCCTTGGCTCTCCTCATCGAGGGCCACTTCCTCCCTAACTAGTCCCGACCACCACCCCTTCAACGATTCCTGCCTGCCGAAACGCGGAACTTAAAGTCCTTTAGAATCCGCACTTACGAAAAAACCAGGGGCCCCCCGCCTTCGCTCATTCTTTTCCGCCCCCAGAAACCGCTCCGCAACATCCAAGTGTTACGCTTGTCGGCGTTCCGTTTTGGGAATGTCACTGAGGAAATGGAGGCCTTGACCCGTGTCAAAACGCTTGGAAGGTAAAGTAGCGGGGATCACCGGCGGCAATCAGGGCATCGGCTTGGGAATTGCCCAGCGGTTCATCCAGGAAGGCGCAGCGGTCGCGATCTGCTACCGTTCGGACAAGGACGGCGCTGAGCGCATTGCCGAGGGACTGCGAAGCGGCGGCGGAAGAGCCGTCGCCATTCAGGCCGATGTCTCGAAACTGGCCGACGGTCAGCGATTCATTTCGGAAACAGTTTCGCAGCTCGGCGCCCTGGACATTCTTGTGAACAACGCCGGCGTCGAGAAGCGCGCCAGTTTTTGGGACGTGACCGAAGCCGATTACGATTTCGTGCTGAATGTGAATTTGAAGGGCTTGTTTTTTGTGACGCAAGCCATGGTTCGCTATCTTATGCAGGCGAAGCGCCCCGGAAAAATCATTAATCTCAGCTCCGTCCACGAAGAGCTTCCCTTCCCGCATTTTTCTTCCTACTGCGCCAGCAAGGGCGGAGTGAAAATGCTCACGCGCAACCTCTCGATCGAGCTGGCGCCTTTCAACATCACCATCAACAACATCGCTCCCGGCGCGATCGAAACGCCTATCAACAAGAATCTGTTGAATGATCCAGTCAAGCTAAAAAGTCTTTTGGAAAATATTCCCCTGCGCCGTCTCGGAAAACCGGAAGACGTCGCATCCATCGCCGCTTTCCTGGCGTCCGAGGAATCCAGCTATGTCACGGGAACTACGTTTGTCGTAGATGGCGGTCTGACTTGGAACTACGAAGAGCAGTAGAAGTTCTGCGGATGCGCGGCGACGCTTTCGCGGGCACGGCCGAACGCGCCGCTTGCAATAATTTGGCGGCGTTTTGGCGGATATCGCCTTTGGCAAATACCGCGTTGCCGGCCACAAGAATTTCTGCCCCGGCGCGAACGATATCGCCGACCGTGTCGAGCGCCACGCCTCCATCAATTTCAATGCGGAAGGCCAAGCCGCGAGAATCGCGAATACGCGCAAGCGCTTCCACTTTTTTCAGCGAGTTGGGAATAAAATGCTGCGCGCCAAATCCCGGATTTACGGACATGATTAAAACGTGATGCACGATATCCAGCACTTCGTCGAGCATGTGCACCGGAGTCGCTGGATTGATCACCACTCCCGGCTTGCAACCATGCGACTCAATCAGATGGAGCGTGCGATCCAGATGAACGCAAGCCTCTTGATGCACGGAAATCCAGTTCGCGCCGGCTTCCGCAAAGGCGGGAATAAACTCATCCGGATTCTCGATCATCAGATGGCAATCGAAAGTCGCATCCGGAATAGCTTTGCGCAGCGAAGCAATTACAGGCGGCCCTATAGTGATGTTCGGCACGAAATGTCCGTCCATCACGTCGAGGTGCAGGACAGTGCCGCCGCCATCGAGCGCGGCTTTTGCGTCGGCGCCCAATTGCGCAAAGTTGGCGGACAGTATCGAGGGTGCTAGATCAATGACAATGGCCAAAGCAGCTCTCCTCCCCTCTCGTACGAAATTAGAGTATACGCGACGGACGCGAGTGGCGTCCGCAAAACTGGCCATATGCCGCGCGCCGCGGGCAATAGCGCCTCATTTTGTAATGGGCACGGAAATGGTACGGCGTTCGGTGCTGCTCTGTCGCGCCAGTTCGAGCAAGTGCATAACGTCGAGCGCCCACTCGGGAGTCACTGCAAGCTTCGCTTTGCTGAGAATGGCATCGCGCAGGTTGGCGTAGAAATCGCGGTAGTCGCAGTTCGCGGAGGGAATACGGCGTTCTGTGATCACGCCATTTTCGGAAAGAGTCAGCAGGCCCCAATTTTCTTCCGGCTCCGCGCCCCACGGCGCATCCGTGGGAATGTAGCCGCGCCGCAGATTACTTTCTTGGGGATCAACGGTGAGTTTGACGAAAGCGCCCTGCGTTCCATGAAGCGTAAAGCGCGGGCGCGTCGCGGCCGCCAGGATGGAAGAACGCAAATCGGCGCGCAGGCCATGCGGATAGTGAAATGCGAGGTCGAACGCATCATCGGCGACGGCGCCTTCGCGCTCCATGCGAATGTCGGCAGTCAGCGCTTCGGGCATACCGAAAAGTAAAAGCGCATGGTCAATGAGGTGCGGCGCAATGTCAAAAAAGATTCCAGTGCCGGGGCCGGAGCGTTCGCGCCAGGCACCGGGACGGAGTTGCGGACGAAAGCGATCATAGTTCGATTCAAAACGAACGATGCGTCCAAGAACGCCACTCGCAACGAGATGCACGATCGCTTGAAAATCGCCGTCGTATCGGCGGTTCTGGTAAACGGTGAGCACTCGGCCCTGTCGCTTTGCATATTCGGTGAGCGCGATGGCTTCTTCAAGAGTCGTCGTGAACGGCTTGTCGACAAGCACATCGCGTCCGGAGGCGAGACTTTGCTGGGCAAGTGGCAAGTGCGAATCATTCGGCGTGGCGATGACAACGAGGCGAATATCTTGAATGGCCAGAAGTTCGTCGAGTGTCCGTACGATGCGCACATCCGGATATTGCCAGGCGGCTTCGTTGCCGCTGCGCTGCAAAACCGCGGCCAGCCGCAGTCCGGGGACGGCCCGAATCACCGGCGCGTGAAAGGAACGCCCGGCGAGTCCAAATCCAATGAGACCAACATCGATCATTGCGGCATCCAAGAAGAAATTGCTTCAGCCTTCAAGAGAGGTTCGCATCGCACCCAAAAGGCATTTCATACTATCCCATCGAGCGCCGGGGACGACCAGGTTTTGAAGTGGGAAGGACGCTTTCGGAAATTCCTGAAGAACAAGTTTTAAGATTTGAAGAATTACATTTTACGAAGCCGAATCGCGCTCTTCCAAAACGCCGGGTTGCTCATGGAACGGCACTCCTGCAAAATGGTTGATACCTCGAGACCACCCAATCCCTAGCCATCAACGCCGCAGCCCGCCAGCGCTATTTGCTGGTGCTGCTCTTCGCCGGATTCGTCCTGACCGGCGTAGAAATCACGCTCACCGGACCGATGATGCCGCTTTTCATTTCGCGCTGGTCGCTCAATGATTCGCGCGCCGGCCTTCTTCTGGCAATCGAATTTTCCGGGTCACTCGTAGGAGTATGGTTATCCAGCCTGGTGACACATCACCTGGGCACGCGCACTTCTCTCGTCCTGGGCTACGTGTTGGTCGGCATCGGCCTGGCAACCGTAAACACTTCGTCGATCGCGGTCGTCGTTTTCGCGTTGGGAGCTCTGGGAATCGGCTACGGTCTGGTCGTGCCTCCCACAAATCTCGCGGTGGCGGAAATCGGCGGCGCGAGAAGCGCTTCGCTCGTCAGCCTGGTGAATTTCGCGTGGGGCGCTGGTGCCGTTTCTTGTTCCCCGCTGGTTTTGCTTACGCTAAAGAACGGACTTCTGCCCGCATTTCTTTTCGTCGCAGCGGGATGCGGCGCGCTGCTGGCATTCTCGTTTTTATTTGCAACATTTCCCGAAGGAAGGCACCACGCTGCCGACAACTCCGCTTCACCCAAGCCAGCGATTGACCTGGGCTTGGTGACCACTGTCACTCTTGCCGCGTTGTTTTTCTTGTACGTGAGCGTGGAAGTGAGCCTCGGTAGCTGGTCCGCTGCGTATGCAAAACGTCTGCCTGGCGGGGGAAACGGCCTCTCGACCATTACGCCGATGTTTTTCTACGGAGGGCTTCTGGCAGGCCGTGCTTCCGCGCCGCTGGTTCTGGCGCATGTGCGCGAATTTCGTTTGGTCGTTACGGCGCTGCTGGTCGTCATTGCCGGGACCACCGTTTTCGTTCTGGCGCCCACGCAAAAAATCGCCTTTACGAGCGCGGTGGTCGCCGGCCTGGGCTGCGCGGCCGTTTTTCCCATTTTCGTTGCGTGGCTGTCGCGTTGGTACGGAGCCAGGGCGGCAAAGCTCGGCAGTGTTATGTTCTCGATGTCCTCGATCGGATCTGCTGTGGGTCCGTGGCTCGTGGGACTCGTTTCCGCGCATGCGGGCGGGTTGCGCGCCGGCTTGCTGGTGCCGCTGGCGGCCGCGATTTCGATGCTGTTGCTGTTGCTCCTCGTGCGCCGCCAAGCGGCTGCCTGAGGTATCCTCTCTTCGTGCAAACGACTGCGCAGCGCTCGCCCACGACGGGGCTTCTTCTCGGACTTATCATTACGCTTGCCGCCGTGGTGGCGTATTCGTTCTACATCACCGTGCAGCTTTCCGGCTTGCGGAAATTGCAGAGTGAAATGGTGGACCGCAACCGCAGAGACTCTCTGCAACTGCTCCGCGTGCAGAACGATTTGAATTCGGTGGGGCTGGCGATGCGCGACATGCTGGACGCGAACCAGCCGTATCCGCTGACCGCGTGGTCGGCGCAATTCGAGCGGATTCGCGAAGACCTCGATGTGGCGCTCCGCCTGGAAGAACAACTGGCAGGCGCAAATCGCACGGCGGAGCAGAGAACTTATCTCAAACAATCCGTGTCGCAATTCTGGGATGCGGTGCATCGCATGTTTGCACTGGCGGCGAATGGAAAAGATGCGGAAGCTCGCGAGCAGATTCGTTTGACGCTGCAAGCGCGGCAAGAATCGCTGAGCACGGCGGTTTCCCGATTGCTTGTGCAAAACAACGAAGGCGAGGAACTAGCTGCGGCACGCATCGCGGCGATTTATGATGGAGTTCAACGGCAGCTCTATTTATTTTTGGGGGCGACGCTCATTGCGATTGTTCTGACGAGTTTGTATTTAATTCGGACGAACCGCATTATTTTTGCACGGCTTGCGGCGCTCTCCGAGCAACGCAGCGACCTGGCGCAAAAACTGATCTCGACACAAGAGTCCACCCTGCGGCACATCTCTCGCGAGTTGCATGATGAATTTGGCCAGGTGTTGACGGCAATTGGTTCACTGCTGGGGCGTGCAGGAAACCACTTGCCCGAAGGCTCGAAAGTGCGCGAAGAAGTGCAGGAAGTGCGCGAAATTGCGCAAGCAACCCTGGACAATATCCGCACCCTTTCGCAGGCGCTACATCCCGTGCTGCTGGATGAGGCGGGGCTGGTGAGCACGCTGGACTGGTATATTCCCACCGTAGAGCGGCAAACGGGATTGACGTTGCATTACGAAAAATCGGGAGCTGCCTTTCCGCTCGATGGTGCCGCCAGCGTGCATGTGTACCGCGTTTTGCAGGAAGCACTGAACAATGTGAGCCGGCATTCGGGAGTAAACGAAGTGTGGGTGCGGCTGAAGTTTTTGGCGGACGCGTTGGAACTGGAAGTGGAGGACCATGGAAAAGGAATGGCCCCGGAGAAAAATGGCCGCGGGATTGGATTGGTGGCAATGCGCGAGCGCGCGGAAATAATCGGAGGGACGCTGGAGCTTCTGCAACCCTTGGGCGCAGGGACGCTGATTCGTCTAAAAATCGAGCGACAGAAAGTCGAGAGCCATGGGAGCTAAGCTGAGAGTTTTGCTGGTGGACGATCATGCGCTGGTGCGGCATGGATTCCGTCGGATCCTGGAAGATGATCCGGAAATCGAAATCGTCGGCGAAGCGAGCAACGGCGAGGAAGCGGTGCGGCTGGCGGGTAAAGAAAGGCCTGCGGTGATCGTGATGGATTGCGCGATGCCTGGGATGAATGGTTTGGAAGCGACGCGAAAAATTCTGGAGGCGAGGCCGGATGCGGCGATTCTGATGTTGAGCATGCATTCTGAGGATACGCTGGTGCGGCAGGCGCTGGACGCCGGTGCGCGTGGATATATTTTAAAGAATGCGATAGACCTGGATTTGGCAAACGCGATCAAGCGCGTCGCGAGGGGAGAAAAAGTTCTCGATCCGCAGGTCGCGCGTCCGGCTGCGCTAAAAGGTGAGCGCGAAAGCGGACTGACGCCGCGAGAATTGGAAGTCCTGCAACGAATCGTCGCCGGAAAATCGAACAAGGAGATCGCGACGGAGCTGAATTTGAGTGCGAATACCGTTTCCGTGCATCGCGCGAACATTATGGACGCGCTGGGAATTCACAAGACGGCCGAGCTCGTTGTGTATGCGATCCGGAACGGACTGGTGAGTCTGCCTTGAGGCGGCGGGATTTTCTCTGGAGCGCATGTGCCGCCGGGATGGGAGCGGCGATTTCTCCCGGACGCGCTTTTGCCCAAGCCGGCGGCGACCCGGGCTTTCGTCTCACCAACGTAACCACTTCCGCCGGGATTCAGTTTCAGCACAATAGCGGCGCCTTCGGCGGTAAGTTTTTGCCGGAGACACTGGGATCGGGCTGCGCCTTTCTGGATTACGACCGCGACGGCTGGCAGGACATCCTGTTGGTCAATGGGATGGATTGGCCGGGACACAGCAAACAGCGATCGACGCTAAAACTTTACCGGAACAATCGGAACGGAACGTTTAACGACGTGACGCGCGCGGCGGGGCTGGACATCGAGCTTTACGGAATGGGTGTGGCCGTCGGCGATTACAACAACGACGGCTTCCCGGATATTTTCATAAGTTGCGTGGGACAGAGCCGGCTTTTTCGCAACACGGGCAAGGGCACGTTTGTTGACGTGACGAAAGCCAGTGGTTTGCTGGGGCGGCAAGGATTCAGCACTTCTGCACTGTGGTTTGACTACGACCGCGATGGCTTGCTGGATCTTTTTGTTTGCAACTACGTGCGCTGGTCGCCGGAACATGACGTTTTTTGCAGCCTCGATGGCACCCACAAATCCTATTGCACGCCGGAAGCATATCGCGGAGACACCTGCTGGCTGTTTCACAATCGCGGCGATGGAACTTTCGAGGATGTGACGGCCGCGAGCGGAATTTTCGACAGTAGCTCGAAATCGCTCGGCGTGGCGATGTTTGATTATGATCAGGACGGCTGGCCGGATTTGCTGGTGGCAAACGACACGCAGCCCAACAAGCTTTACAAGAATTTGCGAAACGGAAAATTCAAGGATGTGGGCGTGGAAGCGGGGCTGGCGTTCAGTACGGAAGGGAAAGCGCGCGCCGGGATGGGAGTGGATACGGGCGATTTTGAGAATTCCGGCCGCGCTGGCGTTGCGATCACCAATTTCGACAACGAAATGATCGGGCTCTATTATTCCACGGCGGGAGGAACGGGAACGTACGACGACATCGCCATTGCTTCCGGATTGGGTGCGGCTTCGCGGAGCACGCTAGGATTTGGGTGCGCGTTTTTCGACGCCAACCTGGACGGCTGGCTGGATCTGGCTGTGGCGAATGGGCACATCGACGAGACGGTGAGAAACATTCGCGGGAATGTGGGCTATGCGCAGGCGCCACAGCTCTTTCTGAATCAGCGCGGCGGAAACTTTCGTGATGTTGCCGCGGAAGTTGGCGGAGGTTTCGCAACGCCGATCGTGGGGCGCGGACTGGCGTACGGCGATTTCGACCGCGACGGCGATTTGGATTTGCTGATGACAACGAATAATGGGCCGGCGTATTTGTACCGGAATGATCAGACGAACGGAAATCGCAGCATCCGCTTTCAGCTGACCGGAACGAAATCGAATCGCGACGCGATCGGAGCCGTAGTGAAAATTTACGGCGCTGGGCTGAGTCAATCGAGAACGGTGCGCGGCGGCTCGAGTTATTTATCGCAATCCGAGTTGCCGGTGACGTTTGGAGTTGGGAAAAGCGACAAGATAGATCGAGTGACGGTGGATTGGCCGAGCGGGAAGAGCGAAGAGTACAAAGATTTGGCCTCGGGAAGAGCCTACGAAATCATTGAAAGTAAAGGAGTTACAAAATAAATCGCATTCTAATCGTTTTGCATTATTGTCAGCGATTTGGGAGTTCGCTATAACACGCGTAACAAGTAGATCGCTTCCCATCCAACCGAGTTTATGGCGACGTGGAGGCACCCCAAAGCACCCGCGGCCGGCCGCCCGCACAGCGCCGGCCGCCTTTATTTGTGGCCGAGCGTTTGCGAAAATGAATCCCTCTTTTTGTGATGGACGCTGACGCGACGAAATGTGTTTAGAGCCACCATAAATTTGTCGCGAAGTCTTTCGGGAGGCGAGAGCGCATGACCTGGATCAAAACGGTTCGCATGGAAGAAGACGAGAGCGTCAAGAAGGCGATTGAGGAAGAGCGCAAATTTTATCCCGTGGAGTATGCGACACCTGTGCAGGCGGTTTTTGCGGGAGTGGAAGCCAGTATCGTCGGGTCGCACTCGCTGTTTCCCGATGTGCTTTTTCATGCGTTCAGCACGTTTGGAGCGTTGCTGTCGCCGGACTTGCCGCTGAAGCGCCATCAGCATGAAATGATCGCAACAATGGTTTCGGTCACGAACCGGTGCCACTATTGAATCGAATCCCACGCAGAGTTTCTGCGTCGCGTGACGTTGGATCAGGAGATGGTGGAAGCGCTGAAAAAGGATTACCGCACTGCGCCGATTAGTGAACAGGACCGCACGATGCTGGACTACGTGGTGAAATTGACGAAGGACGCGACAAAAGTTTGGCCGGAGGATCACGCCAAGTTGCGCGCCGTGGGATTCGATGATCGCGGGATCTTGCAGATCACTTTGATCGCATCGTGGTTTAACTACATTAATCGAGTGGCCGATGCGCTGGGCGTGGGACGCGATGCGCAGACAGCTACGAAATAAATGAAGCGCTGAACGCCTTGGCAGAATTTAGACCGTGGTGGCGCGACTTTTGAAGCGCGCTGTGACCCCGTTCTCTTCGAGCCACTTCCCTGTCACCGTATTCGTTAGATCGTGGCGCAGCAAGGCGCGTAAATCCGCTTCATCGTCGACGTCCATCTCGAGGCGCTCATTTCGACGCACAAGGATCCTCGCGCCGGCCTGCTCAGCTTCGCTGCGATGTTTGGCAAAGCTGTTTGGCCCGAAATGCGATGGGAAAAGCGTTGGTGGCGTGCGGAGAATCGCGTTTGTGCCGGTGCCGTCGCGCGACGGGACAAGGATTGCCGCTGGCGCGGCGCATTCCGTCCCCAATAGCTCATCAATATCGCTTGCTTGAACGAGGGGTAGGTCGAGCGGAAGGCGCAGGAGTGCTGTAACCCCGCGCTCGACGCAGAGGCGCGAGGCATAATCGACCGAGGCGCTCTCTGAGATTTGCTGCTCCTCCCGCAATACCTGCCAGCCATTTTTCGCCGCTATCTCCATCGCAGGCTCATAGTTTGTGACCACAAATATCTTGTCCGCGCGTTTTACGCCATGCACCGCACGGATTGTGTCGGCCAGCATCGCTTGTGCGAGACCGAAGCGTTCATCGGGCGTCAGCGTTGCGGTAAGCCGCTGTTTTGCGTTGCGAAGGTCTTTGATGGGCAATAGGAGGGCGCGCGTTGCGAGTTGCATGGTATCGTTTGCTTTCGTCCGTCTTCCGTGCGTGCGAAAGCTAAGGCCATCGTACCAGAGGCGAACGGCGGGAGTCGTCGAAGAGTCGATAGCGATTCGCTTCGAATCGGGCACCCAGAAAATCCACGGGACGGAGCAGAGCGGCGATGAGTCGAAAAATTGGAATTCTTGGCGGAACGGGGCCAGAGGGATCGGGCTTGGCATACCGCTGGGCGCGCGCGGGCGAAGAAATCGTGATTGGCTCGCGAGATGCGCAACGCGCGGCGGAGACCGCGGCACAATTGCGGGCGCGCATCGGCGGCTCGGCGAAAATTCAGGCGGCAGACAATGCTACGACTGCGGCGCAATGCGATGTTGTGGTGCTTACGGTTCCCTTCTCGGGCTGTGCGGCACTCTTGAAGCAGTTGAAGGCTGTTTGGAAACCCGGAACTGTAGTGATTGACACGACGGTGCCGCTGGCAGCGACGGTTGGCGGCGCACCAACCAGGATGATCGGCGTATGGCAAGGATGCGCCGCGGAACAGACCAAGGAATTGCTGCCCGCCGGCGTCAGTTTGGCGGCGGCGTTTCAGAATCTTGGCGCAGAGCTTCTGGCGAAAGACGAGGATGTCGACTGCGACATACTCGTGTGCAGCGACGACGAGCGAGCCAAGCAAATCGCTTCCGAACTGGCTGGAAAAATTCCGGGGGCCCGTGCTGTGAACGGCGGAAAACTGGAAAACGCGCGAATCGTGGAGTCTTTGACCGCCCTGCTGATCGGGATAAACATGCGCTACAAAGTGCATAGCGCTGGGATTCGCTTCACGGGATTGCCGGAGCGAAAGTAGACTCACTCTCGTACAGAGCGCGCTTCGACGCCCATTGGTTCTTCCCTCTCCATTTTTCGAGATGCTGATTGTTTCAATACGTCGGCTTAGCGATCGGAGGATTTCCCCGTCCCGGCGAGCGGCCGCCGGTCGAGGGCGTTGGCGATAGCTGCAGCGTCATCGCTGGATCGCCGAAGAAGATCCAGGTCCGGCGGACGTCATTGTCCGTGATGCCGGTCTTCGCTTGAACGATTGCAGCGGCTATTGGCATCGATGGATTTGTCTTGAGAAGCTGCAACAGCGCCTGGTTCATGGAAGCTTGCGGCGGCTGATTGGTGAATCCAGAGGATGCCCAGACAGCCACAGCGCCGCCATTCGGCGCCAAGAGCAAGGATTCGGCCAAGCTCGTCGAGTAGACGTCATGGAAAAAGCCGTTGAGGCAATCCATGAGCAGGTAGACGGATAATTGATTTCCATTCGTGAGCGTGCCCGCCGAAGTATCGTCAAGGAAATCAGCGAACGACCATTGCTCGACGGAGCCGTGACCGGAATAGTTGACGAGCAGCGGGCCGTTATTGAGCGCGGCGAAAATTTGCTGCGTAGCCACGTTGGGATCCAAACCATCCGCAAAAATCTCCGTGGGCTGCAGCGACGAAGGCAGATCCGTGGCCGCGAACTTCGTGGCTGTCGTGAAATCCGCGCCGATATTCTGATCCGCAACCAGTAGTGCCTGCTGGTTCCCAGAGCCGCCGCCGGCGAGACCCTTCTCGTAATTCACGATTTTAGAGACTACCAGCGCGGCATCCGATGCCGTTCGAACAGGCAGGCGCCCCGTGGCAATCGTTTCGAATCCGTTTTGCTTGAAGTCGCTGAACCAATCGTCCGTCGCGGTCTTGAACGCAGCCGTTTCAATGATGCGCGTTGGTACGAAATCAAAATCGCCCAAGCCAAGATAGTTGCGCGGGTCCAGAGAAGCATCGCCGACAAGCAGCAAGTATTGCGGCTTGCGGTTCCAAACGGATTCCGCATTTTGCAGGAAAGCGCGAATGGCGAACGGGCTGCGTTCGCCGTAGTTGAAGGCGTCGAAAACTTCGTCGATCGTCACAACCTCAACAGATTGGCCGCGCGACTCGTGCATGCGAACCAACGGGCCAAGTGCCGCCTCAAAATCAGGATGCGTGATGATGACCATGTGGCTGCCCGGGCCTCGAGCCGCGAGCGCCGCCGGCTTGTGGAAAGCAAGCGCCGACGGGGCCGAAATTTGATCCGCTGAAAAAACGAGAAGCGTGCGTTCTTGTCCACCGCCAGACGGCAGACCGAGCGTGATGCCGTAGCTCGCGCTCTCCTGGCCCACTGTGCCCGAAAGCTGCTCAATTGCGAGTGGATTGGTGATGTCCAATACTTTTATCTGCGCGTTGCTGAATCCGCTGACGTGCAGAGTGCTTCCGCCGGCCGCCGTGGCTTTGAGCCAATTCCCGTCCGCTTCATAAGTGTGCGGATAGTGCAGAGCGATGGACTGCACTACGCTGATGTCGTTGTCGCCCTGCAGAGCCGTGAGCGTGACGGTGTTGGCGCCTTCCTGCAACAAACTGCGATCCACGGAGAGTGTCTGCGTAACGTTCGTCAGATTCGCAAAATCCATCTCGCCGATATTCGCTCCGTTGAAGTAGACAGAAACGCTGTGCGCCTGCTGATCGGTGGCGCCTTGCAATGTTATGTCCACCGTAATCGGCATGCCGGAGTTCGGATCGATGTGAGCGACAGTCAGTTGCTGATCAACAGGTTCGGACGTCACGGCAGCACCGAAGAAGTTATCGTTATTTTCCCCATTCAGCAGCGTCGCAAAATACGTGGTCCGCTGTTGCAGAAGAATGGTAAAGGGGAAGCTCGATGGCTCGGAAGAGCCGGAGCTGGCCGCGGGAACGGCTTCGATGCGCAGCCCGGGGCGCGAACCGCGAATCAGCCAGTAAACGCGCGTTCCGGAAAATGGCGTGTCGATGCCTGTCCCGTAGAATTCGATGCTGTCGTTCGGTCCTAGCGGGCCGGATTGCCGGCCGAGAATCAACATCGGCTGCTCGATACCTTCGGCGTAAAGCTGCAAATAGCGAGCGTCGGCGTTGGGCTCCAGCCCGGCGGAGACAAGCTGAGCCTTCGAGACTTGATACCAGCCTTCACTTTGAACAGAAATTTTTACGGCGGCGTCGCCATCCAGAGAGACGGGGACTTGGCCGGTGGCAGGTGCGGGTATGCCAGGCTGCGGCGCGGAAAGAACTCGCGTGCCGTTGAAGATGGGCTGCGTTGTGGCCCGGCTGAGTTGTGTCAAAAGAAGTGGCTGCGAAATGGCGCCGGCGCTCGGCGTCACGGAAACATCGACGGACACAGGCCCATGGGGCATGCGCGTGCCATTCAGATCCACGTCTTCCAGTTCATACGTCGACTGCGACGTGCCGCTCGGATCAAACCACTGATATGTTTTCGCTGCGTGCTGCGGCAATCCACCGCGAATCAGCAGCGCCGAACCCGCAATGATCGAAGGATTCAGCCGCTGGCGACTTGAACCGTCCAAGCGAAAAATATTAAAGCCGAGATTGCGGATCTCTTCGCGCGTCTTCCATTCCAGAAGCACCCCTCCGCCCTGTCGCGGCACGGCGCGGAACGATGCCAACTGAACAGCCGTCGGCGCGGCAATGGTTGACGTGACGGACGCTGAGTTGTTGGTGAGATTGGGGTCGCCGGTCGTCGCGGAAACCGTCGCCGTATTGGTCGAAAGCGTCGAAGAACTAAAGGTGTTGGCGTTGACGTTGATCGTAATCAGCACAAGCCCGCCGACACTTACGGTGCCAAGAGGGCAGTTGACTGTGGTAGTGGCAACAGTGTAAGTGCAGGTGCCTTGCGTCGTGGAGGCAGACAGATAGCTCACCTGGGCGGGGAGAGGATCGTTGACGATGACGCCCTGCGCCGCGGCAGGTCCGTTGTTGGTTACCTGCAAGGTGTACTGCAAGTTCGTCCCTTGATCGACGGGATCGGGGTTAGCCGTCTTTGTAATCGCGACGTCCGCCTGCGTGGGCGAGGCCACATACACGGTCGTCGCCGCGGAATTGTTGGCGCAATTCGGGTCGTTGCCGCCCGACGAGCACGGCGTATTAATGTTGGCAGTGTTCGTGATTGCCGTCCCAGGCGTATCACCAAGGCTCGCTTTCACCACAAACGGAAAATTAACAGGCGCGCCGGTGTTCACTGCCAGTGAGCTAATCGTGCAAGCAATCGTGCCGCTTGTAGCGCCCACAGCAGGAAGCGTCCCGCAATTCCACCCGCTCGGAACACCAAAGGAAACAAACGACGTCCCAGCCGGAATCGCATCGGTAAATGTCGCCGTGCCCGAAGCCGCCGGACCATTATTAGTCACGGTCTGGGCATAGGTAATGTTGTTTCCACCCGTCACAGGATTCGGTGTCGCCGAACTGGTCACACTCAGATCGGCTTGGCCCGCTGTGGCCACCACATCTGTTGCCGTCGCGCTATTGTTGTTCGGATTAGGGTCCGTCGTGGTCGAAGACACATTCGCCGTGACCGTGATAGGCGTGCCCGCTGGCGTCAACGAGTTCACCGTCAGAACGACGGTAATCGTGTCGGACGCCCCGGAAGCGAGCGTGGCATTCGAACAAGTGAGCGTGCCCGCGACAACCGAGCAACTCCACCCCGCCGAAGGCGATGGCGTCGCAGAAACAAAGGTCGTTGTCGCGGGGATCGCTTCGCTCACCGCAACCGTGCTCGCCGCAGCCGCTCCGTTGTTCGTCACCACAACCGTATACGTAATATTGTTCCCCGCGATCACCGGGTTGGGTGTGTTGGTATTGGTGATGGAAAGATCCGCCGTGGTCGACAGTCCAACCGTGGTCTGCACGGTCGCGGAATTATTCAATAGATTAGGATCACTGTTTCCGGCGGTCACGTTATCGACATCCGTGATCACTGTGCCGACCGCAACGCCCGTGTTCACCGCAACTCCGACGGTGAATGTAGTCGAAGCCGCCTTCGCAACATCCGGATTGGTGCACGAAATCGTTCCCGTTCCTCCAACGCTCGGCGTCGCGCAAATCCAGCCAGAGCCACCGGGAAAGCTCAAAGATTGAAAAGTCGCATTGGCAGGAATCGCTTCGCCAAACACCGCGTTCACCGCATCGTACGGTCCGCCATTCGAAACGGTCTGCGTATACGTAATCACATTTCCCGGCCCAGGCCCGGCAAGCACCGGATTCGGCGTACCCGAATTCGTCACCGCCAAATCAGCACCGGCGCAATACGATCCCGATTGCGTTCCCGGCGTCTGCGTGATTGACAACCCAGGTATCATCACGCCGGCCTGCCCAGGTGTCGCTCCATACGCGTCATCCGCCAGCGTTGTCACGCCAGGGTTTCCGCCGTTTGCGCTGCTCAGCGCGTTGAGCGCCGCGGAAGACAAAATCACTCCGCCTCCTCCGCCCGCACCCGGTCCGTGCCGATTGGCAGGAAATGGCGTGCCCGGAGCTTGCTCCGGCCAAGTCGTTCCGCCCGTGCCTCCGTTGGCAATCGCAGTCAGCCCGCCAAGCCCGCCGCTCGTGGCGTATACGAGTATCGTTCCTCCCGCGCCGCCGCCGCCGCCGCCATCATTTTCTGTCGCGAGCGCCGTCTGCCCATTCGCCGTGATCATTCCTGCGCCCGTCACCGCGCCAGCGTGAATAATGACAATGCCGCCGCCCGCGCCGCCGCTGCTGTTAATGCCAGTGCAACTCGCGCCACAGTTGTTGTTTCCCGTGTCCGTAGCTGGAGTCCAGTACGAACCATTGTTCGTCGTGCCCGCGCCCGCACCGCCGCCCATCGCCAGCGCGCTCGTCGAAACCGGGAACGCAGCTCCGCCAAAGCCGCCTACGATTCCGGCGCTGTTCCAACCGTATCCTCCGATGCCGCCCGCCCCGCCGTTTCCGCCCCCACCTCCGCCGCTATTTTGGTCGTTCGCCGTTGGGTTCGCGTCCGTGGCTCCTCCACCCGCGTTGCCGGGAGCGCCGCGCGCATAGCTTCCGTTCGGCAATCCTTCCACGCCTGTATCGGTCGCGGTCTGCGTCGGGCCGGCAATCGTTCCATTCACCACGTAACGCGGCGTCCCCGCGATGCCTTCGCCCTTCGAACCGTTCGTTGCATCCGTTGCGAGCGTGATGTAATCCGTAGCCGCGCCCGTGCCGCCGGTCAAGATTCGTCCTGCGCCGCCGCGGAAACCAAGCGCATCCACTGCCACCGTCCCGCCTAGCGTTAGCTGCGATGCCACGTCGATCGCCAGAACTCCGCCCGTGGCTCCATTCCAAATCATCGCCGTCAGACCGGAACTCAACGTCGCCGATGCGTACTGCGGCACTCGAATCACCTGATACGTCCTCTGCCCCTGCGTTCCCGCCACATAGACCGCGCTGGTGTATGTGTTTAAGAGTCCGCTGTTCGCTCCGGTGCCAATGAAGGTCAGCGTTCCTCCGCCGACCGCGACCGTGCTCGTGGACGTAACAAATTCAAAATTTCCAGAGTTGTTGATCGCCGTCCATCCGGAGGCTGGATCGCCCGGAAAACCGTCGCCATACGCGCCCGTATTGGTCGAATTGATAGCCGCATCCTGCGTCTGAATGAACAGCAGCAAATCGCCTGGAGCGATGCCCGTTTGCGCCCCGCCCCCAGCCGCTGCGCCAAGTACAACGGAAGTCGATCCGGCTGCCAACGCTCCCGTGTTCGCAGGTGGATAGTAGGCGTTAACAATGCCCGTGAGCGTGCCAGGGGAGTTGTCTTTTCCTGGCGTCGCGCAAACCAGAGGCTGTACAACGGTTAAAGTCGTGGCGCTGTTGTTGGCCGAAACAGGATCGGTCGTGGACGTACTCACCGTGCTCGTGTTCGTCAGCGTCGTTGGAGTCGCAGGAGCCGTCACTGTAATCGCCACAGTGATCGTTGTTCCCCGCGTGATTGCTCCCAAAGTGCACGTCACGCTAGCCGTCTGCGTACAGGAACCTTGCGTTGAGGAAGCAGAAACAAATGTCGTGCTCGCCGGAATCGTATCCGTCAATGTTCCGTCGGCCGAATTCGATAAGCCAAGATCCTGAATTTGGATGGTGTACGTCAGATTCGAGGAGATGAACACGGGCGTCGGCGAAGCCGTCATTGAGAGCGAAAGATCGGCGTCTCCGGTGATTTCGACCAGCACCGAAGTCGTGGTGGCATTGTTCGAGGAAACAGGATCTTTCGTTTGTGAAGTCACGTCCGCGGAATTGACGATCGACGTTCCCGCTGTAGCCGCTGCATTCACAGTCACCACGTAGGTAAAGTTCCCCGTCGTCGTGTTGCTGGCCATCGCCGCGCTTGCCGAACAAAGAACCGTCCCAGTGGCACCAACAGCCGGTGCCGTTCCGCAAGTCCATCCCGCCGGCGGCGTCATCGAAGCAAATGTCGTGTTTGGCGGAGTCTGTTGATAGAGCACGGCCGTCGTCGCCGCGTTCGGCCCGTTGTTCGTTACGGTTTCTGTGTAAGTAATCGTTGCGCCCGGCGCGATGGCCGTGGCCGAAGCCACTTGGGTCATCGAAAGATCAGCGCCTTGCACTTGTACCGAAGCCGTCGCCGTATTGTTCGCAGGATTCGGGTCGGTGCCGGTCTCGCTGACAGTCACCGAATTCGTGATCGTCGAACCAACCACCGCTTCCGGGCTGACCGACACCCCTACCGAAAAATTTACCGCGCTCGATGCAGCGAATGGGCCTGTCGCCGCGCATACGATCGAACCCGTGCCGCCAACAGCAGGAGTCGTCCCGCAAGTCCAGCCAGCCGCCGGAGT
>Ga0210388_10001603_pt1 | contig 17741 bp, 12 predicted proteins | sample IncBWC19OmetaG_FD_155485 | JGI IMG/M metagenome (GOLD analysis project Ga0210388, IMG submission 155485) | Forest soil microbial communities from Barre Woods Harvard Forest LTER site, Petersham, Massachusetts, United States - Inc-BW-C-19-O ... | reverse complement strand
CCGTCAAGCAAAAGGGGCCTGAGATGCTGCGACAGTTTCTTGGAAAGCGGTTGCACATTGATCCTGAGTGGGTCGATTCGGCGCTGAGAAATCTCGGCGAACGCGGAAGCGCCTCGATTCCTAATGTCGAACTGAAGGCCGGAGATCTTCGACGCTTAGGGCTGGCCTAGGTGCGACGTCCTACCATCGGCGTATTCGATTCCGGCTTCGGCGGGCTGACCGTTCTTAAAGCTTTACTTGAACTCATTCCGGACGCAGACTACGCTTACTTTGGCGATACGGCGCGGCTGCCCTATGGCTCGAAATCGGTCGAAACCGTGGCGCGGTACGCGGTTGAAGCGGCGCATTATCTCGAATCCCACGGCGCACAGATGCTGGTCATCGCCTGCAATACGGCAACGGCGCTGGCGCTGGACCGGATTACGGCTGCCGCTCATGTGCCGGTTGTCGGCGTGATTGAACCGGGAGCTGAGGCTGCCGCGGCCGCGACGAAAAAAAAGAAGGTCGTCGTCATCGGTACCGAGGCCACGGTCAGCAGCCACTCCTACCTCACGGCGCTTGAAGCGCGCGGGCTGCAGGCTCGCGAGAAGGCTTGCCCGCTGCTGGTTCCACTGGTCGAAGAGGGATGGGTCGAGCACTCCGTTACCGAGCAGGTCGCGAAGATTTATCTCGGCGAAGGATTCGCTGACGGCTTCAGCGACGCCGACGTACTCGTGCTCGGCTGCACTCACTATCCGCTACTGAAAAAGATGCTGCATCGCGTGGCTCCCGGTCACGTGCGCATCGTAGATTCGGCGGAGTCGACCGCGCGCGCTGTGTCGTCGCACTTGCAGCAGCTTCTGCCCGGGCAGGCGAGCGCAGAGGAACGCCGCGCGCTTCCCCGCCTCAAGTTTTTCGCCACCGATTCGGTCGAGAAGTTCCGCCGGCTGGGCGAGCGGTTTCTGGGGCATCCGATTGAGGATGTGCGGCACGTTGATTTGAAAGAGTAGGCGCTCCGACGGGATGGGCGCGGCCCAGCTTCGCTCGGTCCGGACAGCCGAAGGCGGCTGTCCCCACATAAGCGGTTGCGGTTCCCCCGCAAGATTCGGAAGCGCCCCCGAGGGCGGCAGATTTAGTGTGTCCTGCGGAAGTTCATCCAATCCAATCAGGCAGCGACGGCTCATGCATCCACTGGACAACGTAATCTGGCAGGCGCTCACGACACGCGATGCGCAGTTCGCCGAGAGCTTCGATGAAGCGCGACGGTTTGTGCGCGAAGTCGGCCCGCTGGGCGCATTCCGCGAGCATGGCCCGCGGGGTTATACCTCTTTGGCGGGGCTGGTGGAGTCCGGCGGTACGGTTGGCTTGTTCCTGGATGAACCCTATGCAGAGCGACCCGGTTGGACCTTTGTCGTCGGTGCGCCCCTGCTGCAGATGATTGCCGACAACGGCATCGCGCCGCCTGCGAAGCGTGATTCTGGCGTCGAATTCATCGAACTCGGTACGCCGGACTCACCCGAGATGATCGAACTCACCGCCCTGACCAAGCCTGGGCCGTTCAGCAGCCGCACTCACGAACTGGGCACCTATCTGGGGATCCACCGGGAAGGAAAACTGGTCGCCATGTCCGGCGAACGGCTGAAGGTTCCGGGACACACGGAAGTCAGCGCGGTTTGCACTCATCCAGATCACACCGGGAACGGCTACGCTGGAATTCTGATGGCGGAGGTGATGCGGCGGATTCGCGACCGCGGCGAAACGCCGTTTCTGCACTCCCGGCAGGACAACACTCGAGCGGTTGAGATCTACAAGAGGCTGGGATTTCGCGAGCGGAAACTCGGGCACTTCGCCGTCTTGCGGAAGACCTAGTGGAGCGGCGTACGCCTTCGTCCGCCCCCGGACGAGGCGTCCGAGGTTCCACAAAGATTCTCAGTACAAGTGGAAGTCGACTTCGACCGCGATCTCGGTTCGCACCGGGTGACCGTCTTTCATGCCCGGCTCGAAGCGCCAGTTCTTGACTGCTTCGATCGCCTTTTCGTCGAGGCCCATGCCCAGGCTCATCAGGACGCGAATATTAGTCGGGCGTCCATCGACGCCGACGATCAGGCCGAGGGTGCAAACGCCCTGATACTTAGCCTTGCGCGCCTCTTCGGAGAATTCCGGTTCCGGCTGGAAAGTCGCCCGCGGCGGACTGACGCCGCCGCCTACGTGGAAGACACCGCCGCCCGTACCGCCGCCTTCACCCGGGCCAAAGCCCGGTCCGTGGCCGGTTCCTACTCCGCCGCCTTCGCCGGCGCCAATGCCGCCGCCGGAGCCCGTGCCGTTTGACGGCACCACGGCGCTCGCCAGGGGATTGCCGAGATTCGGCATGTTATTCGAAGCCAGCACAACCTGCGGCGGAATCACGATGGTCGGATCGACCGCCAGCTTGGGATGCTCGTTACGCACCACCACCATCGGAGGCGTGATCTGCTCCATAGAGAACTTGGGAAGCTTGCCTTTGCTGGCCTGCAGGACGTCGCGGTCTCCTCCACCGCCGCCGCCGCCAACCTGTGTCTTCGAGGGCTTCAGGGCGGGCAGGTCGCCGGGGTCAACCAGGGTGACGGTGACCTTCGGCGCGGGTGCCGCAGTCACGACCCGGCGCGCGATCAAAGTTCCGGCAATGATCACCCCGATGATCAGAACGTGCACGCCGGTCGAACCCAGCGCGCCGTTTCCCTTGTTGTTGTAAAAGCCCCAGATATCCTTGACCGGTTCCGGCTTCGATTCCAGCTTGAGCGGCGGGAGCTTCTTCGGGAAAAAGAACTCATCCAGCTCCTGGAAAAGAGATTTCCACAGCGGCTCTTCGATGCTGGTGTTTGATAACAGCAGGTGAAGTTCGGGCTCGGTATTCGGGGGGGTCGGATTGGTCGGTACGGATCCCATATTTCTGGTCTGGCAGGGTTTGTTCTGTTTTCTATCTGACTTGCGCCAGTCTAACTTGCGCGTAATCCGCTTCTTACACAGATGATCGGCGCTCGCTCCAAGTTGCATCCGCCCCTGCCCGATTTTGTCAGAGGAGGCACATTACCCCCCTCCAACCTCGGCGCGGGCCGACTGCTACAGTACTTAAAATTGTACATCTAGGCGGCTCATTTCGACAGTGCATTTCCGAGGGCCGAGAACCTCTCTAATAGACATGTCCTAGCCGCCGGGCCGCGTCCCGTGGACGATCCCGGCGGCGCTCCCTATAATGAAAAGATTCAATCATTTGGGAGACCTGACTGAGTGCCGCTCGAACTGAAAGCGACCATCAACCTGCCTAAAACCGCCTTCCCTATGAAGGCGAACCTGCCCCAGAATGAGCCCAAAATGCTCGAACGCTGGGAGCAGATGGGCATCTACAACCGCATCCGGCAGGCCCGCAAAGGCGCGCCCCGCTACATTCTGCACGACGGACCTCCCTATACCAGCGGTCCCATCCACATGGGCACGGCGCTGAATAAGTGCTTGAAGGATTTCATCGTGAAATCCAAGACCATGGCGGGGTTTGACGCTCCTTACGTGCCAGGGTGGGACTGCCACGGCCTGCCCATCGAGATCAAAGTCGACAAAGAACTGGGCGGCAAAAAGTTGCAGATGAAAGCCAGCGACGTGCGCGCCGAGTGCCGCAAGTACGCCCAGAAATTTCTCGATCTGCAGCGGACGCAGTTCAAGCGCATCGGCGTCTTCGGCCGCTTCGACCGGCCTTATGCCACGATGACGCCGCAGTATGAGTCGGTGGTGCTGTCGACTTTCTTTTCGTTTTACGAGAATGGATTCGTCTACAAAGGGCTGCGCGCCGTCTACTGGTGCATGCACGACGAAACCGCGCTGGCCGAGGCCGAAGTCGAGTACGAAAATCACGTCAGCCCGACTGTGTGGGTGAAGTACGCTCTGTTGGACGATCCGGCGCAGATTGATGCCGCACTTGCGGGCAAGAAAGTTTCGACCATCATCTGGACGACCACTCCCTGGACGCTGCCGGCTTCGATGGCAGTGGCGTTTCATCCGGATGAAGACTATGTCGCACTCGAGTCCGGCGGCGAAGTTTACATCGTGGCATCGAAACTGGCGGCGGATGTAGCGGCGAAGTGCAATCTTGCCGATGCGCATGCGCTGGCGCATTTCCCCGGCCACAAGATGGAGCGACTGAACTTTCAGCATCCGTTTCTCGATCGCAAGATTCTGGGCGTGCTCGCCGACTACGTCACCATGGACACCGGCACGGGTGTGGTGCACACCGCACCGTCCCACGGCGCCGAGGACTTCATCACCGGCGTGAAGTATGGGCTCGATGCCACCAGCCATGTCGATGAAAAAGGCATTCTGCGCGACGGACTGCCGGAGTACACCGGCCAGTATGTCTTCAAGGCGAATCCGATCATCATCGAACTGTTGCGCAAGCGCGGAGCTTTGCTGCATTCGGACAGGGTGGAGCATTCCTATCCGCATTGCTGGCGCTGTCACAATCCTCTGATTTTTCGCGCCACCGAGCAGTGGTTCATTTCGATGGAAACGCCGATGCCGGGCGGAGCCGGCTCGAAGGACACGCTGCGCACCCGCACGCTCGAAGAAATCAAGCACGTAAAGTGGGATCCGGCATGGGGCGAGGAGCGGTTGTCGAACATGATCCAGACCCGGCCCGACTGGTGCATTTCGCGGCAGCGGATCTGGGGAGTGCCGATCGCGGTTTTTCTCTGCGAGAGTTGCGGCAAGCCGCTGAACGATCACGCGGTCAATGCGAAAGTCGTCGAACTCTTCGCCAAGTCGGGAGCCGATGCCTGGTTCACACCCGAGTCCGATGGGATTCTGCCGGACGGCACGAAGTGTCCGCACTGCGGCGGAACGAAGTTTGAAAAGGAGACTGACATTTTCGACGTGTGGCTGGAATCGGGCGCGAGTTATCTGGCGCTGATTGGAGACGAACCGGATTATCCCTGGCCGTCGGATTTGTATCTCGAAGGCGGCGATCAGTACCGCGGGTGGTTCCAGTCTTCCCTGCTCTGCGCCATGGGCACGCACGCCAGTCCGCCCTACAAAGGCGTGGTCACGCCGGGTTGGACGCTCGACGAAAAAGGCCAGGCCATGTCGAAGTCGCGGGGCAACGATGTCGATCCCGTCGACATTTCCAGCCGGTTGGGAGGAGAAGTCGTGCGCCTGTGGGTGGCTTCAGTTGATTTCCGGGAGGATGTAGTCGGCTCGGAAAAGCTGATGCTGCGCGTCGCGGAGAACTATCGCGAGATCCGCAACAAGCTGTTCAAGAACGCGCTGGGCAACCTGTACGATTTCGATCCACAAGCCAACGCGCTGCCCTTCGAGAAACTCGAGCCGCTCGACCAGTACATGCTGCGCCAGACGTTTGCCCTGACTCGCGATGTGCGCAAGTGGTACGACGAGTTTGCCTTCCACAAGATTTACCACCGGGTCAATCATTTCTGCGTAGTCGAGTTGAGCGCATTTTATTTTGACGTCATCAAGGACCGGCTGTACACCTTCGCTCCGAATTCCGCGGGGCGCCGTTCGGCGCAAACCGCAGTGTGGCGCATCTGCGAGGCGATGACTCGTTTGCTGGCGCCGGTTTTAACTTTCACCTGCGAAGAAGTCTGGCAGCTTCTGCCTAAGGTGGCAGACCGGCTTGAGAGCGTGCACCTGGCGAAGTTTCCCGAGGCATCGGATGTGCTAGGAAATGATTTGGTGCTCGAAGATGACCCGCCGGAGGCACAGGACTGGACCACGCTCCTCGCAGTGCGCGAGCAGGCGCTCAAGGCGCTCGAAGAGGCGAGGAACAGCAAAGACATCGGGAAGAGCCTGGAAGCGCAACTGGTGATCACGGCCGCCGATCCGGCATATTCCGTGTTGCAGCGTCACGCCGCCGATCTCCGATATTTGTTCATCGTATCGGCGGTCACCCTGACGCACGGCTCCGCCAACGGGAGCGGCGGCGTCCACATCGAAGTGAAAAAGGCGGATGGCGCGAAGTGTGACCGCTGCTGGAATTTTTCTACACATGTCGGCGAAGATGCGAATTATCCGACAGTCTGCGAGCGTTGCAGCGCGGTGCTGAAGGAATTGGAAGGCAATGGCTAAAACGTCATGTCATCCTCAGCCGCGTACTTTGCGGCGAAGGACCCGTGTAGTTGCCGAAAGCATCTGAATCTCAAGCAGGATGACAAGCTCATAAAATACTTCTGAATGTCTTCTTCTCGCGCACGTAGCGTTCATTTCTTTCTCGCGTTGCTTGTCCTCATCGCCGACCGGTGGACGAAGCGGCTGGTAGCTGCTCGCATTGGGCTGTACTCGCACATCCAGATCATTCCGGGAATCTTTCGCCTCACCCACACGGAGAACAGCGGCGCGGCCTTCAGCCTTTTCGCCGACTCTCCGGCGCACTGGAAAACTGCGATGCTGATCGGGTTCTCGGCGCTGGCATTGGTGATAGTGTCGGTACTTCTGTGGAAGCGGCTGCAGCCACTCACGATGACTGGGATTGCGCTGTCGCTGATTCTGGGCGGCGCTGCAGGAAACTTATGGGACCGCGTGGCCAGCGGGCGCGTCGTCGACTTTCTACTGGTTTACTACAAGCAATACCAGTGGCCGGTTTTCAATCTGGCGGACAGCTCGATCGTGATCGGGGCTTCGCTGCTGGTGATCGAGATTTTGTTTCACAAAGGTGCGGCCGACGACAGCGAGACCGCATAGCTCCCCGAAAGCGCTTTCAATCAGAAATCAACAATCGCCAAGCAACAATTTCCCTTTCTACGGCGCGCCGTAAAGCTGCCGGTAGACGTTCGCGTTGCGGACGATGGCCTGCACGTATTCCCGGGTCTCGGTGAACGGGATCGATTCCACGAACTCGGGTTCGTCGCGGTACTTGCCTTGCCCGAGCCATTCTTCAACGCGGTCCGAACCCGCGTTATAGGCAGCGAGTGCGTAATCGACCGAGCCGCCGAATTTATCGACCATGCCGCGGAAATATCGCGTGCCAAGTTGCAGATTCACCGGGGCGGTATACAACTGGCTGGGGTTATAGCGCTTCAGGCTCACCTGGTGAGCCACAGCCTTGCCGGTTTTCGGCAACAACTGCATCAGTCCGACGGCGTTAGCCCGGGAGACTGCTCCCGGATTGAATTCCGATTCCTGACGAATCAACGACGCAACCAGATATGGATCGAGGCCGTTGGCCACCGAGAATTTCTTCAGGTCCGTCCAGTAGGGCCGGGGAAACAGCGCCTCCCAATACTCGCGCGGCAGCGTTGGAATCTCGACAGCAAAATAGCTGGGCACGGAGCGCTTCATGGTTTCAATGGCGCGATCGTAGTGTCCGGTGTCGATGTAGAGCTGTGCGGTCTCGGCCGGGCCCCAGTTGCCGCCGTCGGCGGTGGAGGCGGCCTGCAGTTCGCGGACCGCGAAATCAACCAGGCCTCCGTTGCCCAGCAATTCAGCCTTCTGCAGATGAAGATCGTCGGCCGGCGGCTCGGACAGTGTCACTTTTTCCGCGTGATCGAGCGGAGGAATGTGATCGAGCAGCGTGTACTTCCCCGGCGGGTCGGAACCCTCGGGTAGTTTCTTCAGGCGTTCGCGACCCAGTTCGGCGTAGTAATAATTGCGATAGCGATCGGAAAGTTTCTGGTAGTACGCGCGCGCCATTGCGGGCTGATTGTCTTCCTCGGCCAGGCGCGCCCGCCAGTAGAGCGCTGCCGAAGTTTCATTGCTCGCAGGATAAAGCGCGAGCTGTTCCTCGAATTCTTTCTTGGCGTCGTCATTGCGCCCCTGACGCAGAGTGAGCCACGCCGCCTTCCAGTGCGCATACGAGGCGCGCGAGCCGGTCGGAAACCGTTGCTGCAATTCGCGAAACGCGTCCAGCGCCTGATCGTACTCGTGGTGCACCAGATGCAGATTCGCCACCGAAAGCAACGCCGACTCGAGCCACGGGCTGGTCGGGGCGATGGTGCGCAGGTCGTCGACCGTGCGATAGAACGTAGGATTGTCGTCCGACGACCACGCGACTTCGCCGAGAATATACAGGCGCTGAGCATTCTGTTCGGCGGTGGCTCCCGGCAGCGTAGTGAGTTCGGCCTTGGCTTCGCGGTTACGCCCGGCGCGATGCAGTGCGTCGGCCAGAGCGAGTTCCGCGGCTGGACGGCTCTCCACGCCGGAGTGGGCCGACAGGTCGCGATACTCGTCGGCGGCGTCGTTGTAGCGCCGCGCCTTCAACAGCAAATCGGCTCGGGTTCGTCGCACGGCCGCGCTCACCGGCGGAGCTACCGGCAACTTTTTCAATTCGGCGTCCGCGGCGTCCGCTTCCGCCGCGGTCGGCATGGTGTAGTAGATATTCGAAAAGGCGTCGGCGGCCTTCACGTTCTGGCCCAACGCGGCATACGTCTTGCCCAATGCGAACTCGATGTCAGACCGGACGGGCAGGCGATCTTTTTCCAGCAGGTCGGCGGCCTCAGCGGCGCGGCCTTCGGTCAACAGCGCGCCGGCGTAGCTGAGGTGAGCATCGCGGACGAGAAGCGAATCCGGATACGTCTTGCCGAAATCGGCCAACGTGGCCAGCGCTTCCCCCTGACGGCTGGTCTGCAAATATGAAGTGCCAAGATAGTAAGCGACGTAGTCGCCCAGGTCGCCGGCTCGCGGCTTGGCCCGGTTCAGCGGGTCGATGGCCTTGCCGTAGTCGTGATCGAGCACGTGGGCGTAGCCAACCACCAGCCAGGCCAGCGCTCCGGGATCTTCTTTGGCGTGGGCCCGCGCATAGGATTCGACTCCAGCGTAGGCTGCCGGGGAACGATCCTGTATCAACTGCTGGGCCATGGGACGCAAATTGGTTGACGCCACAAACGCTTCGCGCATGCGGCGCACCCGCGGAGACATGGGGCGTTTGCGCTGTCTCGCCGTGGCGCGAGTTGCGGCCGGCTTCTTGCCGGTCGATTTGCTTGAGGCCGCACCCGATGGCTTCGCCGGGGCGGGCTTGTGAATAGGAGATTGGACTGGAGGTAGAACTGGAACCTGGTCGGAGGCGGATTTTTCCGGGGCCGGTGCCTCAGCCGACGGAGCATCAGGCTGTTGCGGAGCCGCAGACGCAGACGAACGCGCGCCAGTCAGGAATGCGCACAGCGCTCCCATGGCGAGCACCCACGACAACTTGAGACCCAAGCGAACCACCTTCTATTTTCGCGCGGAGACGCGAATGCCAGAACCTGTCTTTGAACTACTCTGCCATCAGGGGGCTAAAGCCCGCCTGATTTTCAACGCTTGGCGGCACGACTGAAGTCGTGCCCTTCCCAAGACGTTCCTACTTACGGAAGTTTGCGCCCATGATCGTGGTGTCTTCTTCGGCCAGGTTGCGGACCACTTCCTTCTGAAAATAATCGCCGCTGGCGGCTGCGGTCGTGCCGTAGCGTTTGGTATAGGTCGACCGGCTCTTCTCGATATCTTCTTTCAGGCGATCGTACAAATCTTTGTGGCGGCGGCCTTCGGCGACTTTCGCCTGGTTGTACAACTTGATCTCGTCGACCAGCAGACGCGCGAAACGCTGCGCCTTGCGATGGGTTTCAGCATCCTCGGCCGACATTCCGGCAAAGGGATCGGCGGCGGCGGCAGGCGCGGAAGCAGCGCTGGCCGAGGCCGCATGTGCGGAAACTTCAACCACTTCAGCAGCCGGTGCGGGCTCGGGCGCCGGCGCGATGTGCTTCGGAGTGTGTCCGGCAAAAGGATCAGGGAACGCACTGACGGACTGCACCGGCGCGGGAGCAGCCGGCCGGTCCATAATTGGGACGGGCACGGGCGCCAGGCCGGAGCCGGCATCGCTCACGTCTTTTTGCGCCTGCTTGCGCAGCGAGGTGACTTCGAGCCACGCGCTGGTGGTCATCACCAGCAATTCCAGAGAAGCTGCGTCGAGCGCGCCGCCCGCGCCGCCATCTGCGTAGAGCAAGGCAGCCACTTTATCTTTCAGGACCAATGGCAATACGAGAATCTGCTCGTTCTCCGGTCCGCCAAATTGCTCGACGAAGCGGCGATCCATCTCGGCAATGTTGGCCGGGGTCACGATTCGGTTCTGGTAGGCATGGGCCGCGGGTCCGGCGGTCATGTCGAGCGAAAAATCTTTGATGGAATCGTCGTCGCCGAAGCCGCGGCCTTGCCATCCAGTGGCCGCTCCGGCTTTCACCACGAAGAGCGCGACCCGCGCACCATATGCGGAACCGGCGTCGAGCAGCGCTCGCAGAATTTCTTTTTGTGTAGTCCCGGCATGAATGCTGGCAGCGGCCTGCACCAGGTTGCCCTGCACCGGACTGCTCTGAACCGGGCTTCCCGCGCCGCTTTGCGCGCCGGCGTCTGAAGGCAATTCAGACAACACGCTCTGCACCAGATCCGCCTGCAACTTCGGCAGGTGGCGATCAAGAGCCTGCGCCACCGCACGCTCGACGATTTGCTGGAGTCCCTTGCTATCCGCCATTCTCAGAGAACCGTTCCCGAAACTTAACTTTTCACCGCCGCGCCCAAGCGAAAAAGACACCGCTCTAACTGCTGATTATACGGCACTTGTGCGGACGCATCAGAGTACTTCGGTACCTGTTCGTCCGGGTCACGATCGAGCCATCGGCCCGGGTACGAAAATGCCAGCTTCAACCCTATTTTGAGCTCTGTTTTGAACGTTATTTTGAGCTCTGTCCAGAACTCTATCGCAAACTTTTCTGGCCGCCTATGGCAAAGGCATTGGGCAAACCAGCGGGTTACCAAGTAGAATAACAGTTCGGTTTTTTGCCTTACCGTTTGGTCCGCGCGTTACCGTTTCGCTACATCCGAAAATACTGCATCGCCGAGACAATGGGAGCCATCCAAAACAAACTAGCAGGGCCTGTTAGCGAAGAATTGACGCTGGTACAGGCGGCCAAGCGGGGCGACGACTCAGCCTTTGAAGAGCTGGTTCGGCGCTACGACCGCAACGTGTTTCGGATCGCGCAGCACATCACGCAAAACCGCGAAGATGCGGAAGACGTGGTGCAGGAAGCGTTCCTGAAAGCGTATGGAAACCTGGCACAGTTTCAGGAGCAGTCGAAGTTTTATACCTGGCTGGTCAGGATCGCGGTCAACGAAGCGCTCATGAAGTTGCGCCGGCGGAAGCCGGAGCGCACCGTTTCGCTGGACGAAGATATTAAGACGGAGGACGACTCCCTTCCCCGCGAAATTGCGGACTGGAGTCCGAATCCGGAGCAGCAGTACAATCAGTCCGAGCTGCGCGAGATTTTAAGTAAGACCATCCAGGGCCTGCCCCCGGGCTTTCGGACGGTGTTTGTGTTAAGGGACGTGGAAGGACTTTCCACCGAGGAAACCGCGGCAGCGCTGGAGTTAAGCGTTCCCGCGGTGAAGTCGCGGCTGTTGCGGGCTCGCCTGCAATTACGCGAACGGTTAGGAAAATTCTTCCAGAAACGCGAGAGTGGAGATGGCAACCAGTGAAATGCTCTGAATTCTTAAACGAGCTGACCAATTATTTGGACGGCGTCCTCGACGAAAAGACCAAGGTCGAACTGGAGAACCATCTTTCCTGGTGCCACAACTGCTATGTGGTCTGCGACACGACCAAGAAGACGATCGAGATTTATCGCGATTCGCAGCTCTACGAACTGCCCGAAGATCTCCGCAGCCGCCTTCGTTCCGCCATCATGATCAAGTGCCAGCAGCAGAAAAAACGCGGCCCCCAGAGTGTGTAAAAGTGGGTGAAACGTTTTTCGTCCTGCCGTAACTATATCCAGTGCAAGGGTTTTGAGGCGATTCCTCTTTTGGCACTAAGCGGACCGGAAATCCGAAACCCTTTCGCCCATTCCTGAATCTAACTTAACTGAGTAGCACCATATTTGAAGCAAAGTCTCAGGCTGCGCGCTCGAATCGCACTCGAAACAGACATTGAAACCCAGGGTCCTCGGGCAAACCAGCCCGCAAGTGGAAGGTGACATCATGATTGCAAAGTTGGTGGATGCAGTGTTTGGCTGCAGGCACGCGCGTTATAGTTTTCCGGTCAGTATTCGAGGAGCGGCGCGCCGGCCTCAGGCTGCGGCGTTGACCGGAACCTACGTAGCGTGTCTCGACTGCGGCAGAGAGTTTCCTTACGACTGGCAGGAGATGAAGGTAATCACTTCGCCCGAGCGTCATCGCCAGCACCTGGCCGAACTGGCCAAGCACGCCGCGTAGATCTGCGCTCGGCAGACTCAGACTGCGCCCCGCGCGACGAATTCAGTTTCGTTCGGGGATTTTTCCGCGACGTTTCCCGATGTGGACCGCACTCTCGTAACCTCCCTCCGATTTGTATCCCCGGAACACTCCGCATGACGCAACATGTTTAGGAGCTTTTCCCCTCAGCTCTTCGGGGCGACTGCTGTCCTGATCATGAGCGAAACATCTTTGAGCGAAACCACGACAAGCGAAACTTCGATTTCAGAACACCATCTCAGCGAACCTGCAGCAACCAACGCCGCGCTTCAGAAAGCCTTGAAGGGGCGCGAGGACTTGCTGAATTCGATTCCCGGGATTCCGGTGATTCTGCAGAGTCTGCTGACGGAACTGGCGCAGCCGACGCATACTTTGCCGAAATCCGCGAACTGGTGACCGCAATGTTTCAGGGCCGCGGCTAGTGCACGGGCTAGTGCGCCGGAAAATCGGCCGCGATCGGTACTCCAACCCGCTTGTCCATGGGCACAAACTCACGCTCCGCCGGACCGGTATAGATCTGGCGTGGCCGAGCGATCTTCTGCTCGGGATCCGTAATTAATTCCTGCCATTGCGCCAGCCACCCCGCCGTGCGCGGAATCGCGAACAGCACGGTAAACATCTCCGGGCGGAAACCCATCGCCTGATACATGATTCCGGAATAGAAGTCGACATTCGGATACAGCTTCCGCTTGACGAAATAGTCATCCTCTAACGCGATGCGCTCGAGTTCCAGTGCGATGTCGAGCTTCGGACTGCGTCCGGTAACCTGGAATACCTGCTCGGCGCTCCAGCGGATAATTTTCGCGCGCGGATCATAGTTCTTGTAGATGCGGTGGCCGAAGCCCATCAGCTTGATCTCGCCGCTCTTCACCCGCTTGATGTAGCCCGGCACGTGATCTTTACTGCCGATCTCGTCGAGCATCTTCAAGACTTCTTCGTTGGCCCCGCCATGCAGAGGCCCGGCCAGAGCGGACGCCGCCGACGCGACCGACAAATACGGGTCCGCCTGCGAACTGCTCACCGAGCGCATGGCATTGGTGCTGCAGTTCTGCTCGTGGTCGGCATGCAGAATGAACAGAATGTCGAGCGCTCGGGCCAGTGCGGGATTCGCCACATACTTCGGCTCGACCATCTTCCACAGCATATTCATGAAATTTTCGGTGTAGCTGAGATCATTGTCGGGATACACGTAGGGAAAGCCGACGTTGTGCCGGTACGACATGGCCGCGATGGACGGGACTTTTCCGATGAGCCGGGAAATCTGATGCATGCGGTTCGCCGGATCGTGAATATTTTTGGCATCCGGATAAACGCTCGACAGAGCCGCGATCGTGCTGACGAACATCGCCATGGGATGCGACGAATAACGGAAACCTTCCATAAATTTCTTGGTGGTTTCGTGCAGCATGGTGTGGTGAGTAATGTTGTGGACCCAGGCCTTCAATTCCTTCTCGGTGGGCAACTCGCCGAACAGCAGCAGGTAGGCGACTTCGAGAAACGTGCACCGCTCGGCCAGAACTTCAATGGGATATCCACGATAGCGCAGGATGCCTTTATCGCCGTCAATGTAGGTGATGCTGCTGCGGCACGACGCCGTGTTCATGAAAGCCGGGTCGTAGGTCATCAGGCCGAAGTCATCCGGTCCGGTCTGGATCTGGCGCAGGTCCATCGCCCGGATGGTGCCGTTCTCGACCGGCACGCTATAGGTTTTTCCGGTCCGGTTATCGGTGATGGTGATGGTGTTTTCAGGCATGGGCTCGTTCCCTCACTTGCGGCGTACTGATTTCAACCTATTCGAGGCTATTTCCGTTTTCAAGCCGAATCTGTGATTCGAATGACACGAGAGGCGGTGTCCGCAGCACCAGGAGCCGTGGAGTGGCGGACGCCTTCGTCCGCCCCGCCAACCGAACCGAACACCGACGTATGCGTCCGTGGCCAACGCACATCGCCTACCGCGGTATGTCCGCTCTCAACGCGTAGTAGCCCTGGCGCGCCTGCACCGTGAGCTTTGCCGGCGCTGCCACCTTGACCTTCAGCTTGTGGAACTTGCCGTCCAGTTTCTGCGGCGAGAAGCCCAGCACGTAGACGAACTCCGGAGCATCGGCAGTGCGGCGGAAGCCTTCGTTCAGGTCGTTGTTGTTGTGAAAGAAACTTCCGCCGGTGCTGTAGGCCAGGTCGGCCATCACCTCACTCCGAGTCAACGCCTCGTCGCGGTCAAGCGCAAGCCGCAGAACGGGATTGCTCGGATGCATCAGGTCGGGCGACATTCCCGGAGTGTAGAGGCCGCGGACATCCAGAGTATTGAGCACGATGTTCGCCCGAACCGCGGTGTCGATCATTTCCTCAACTGACTGCCGGGTCTCAGGACCGAGCGTCAAGAAACCGGGGGACACCAATACCATGCTCCGGCTTCCGGCGGCCGTACTGAGCCGCTGAATCACTTCTCGCAATACCCCTAGAGTGGCTTGAGTTTCGGCGCTCGTAATATTGAGCGTCTCGAAAGCCGCCGATTTCGCCAGTTGCTCGGCGCGCGAGTAATCGCCGACGCCACCCAACGCGCAGCTTTCTGCATCCTCAGTGGCCATCTTCAGCGCTTCCAGGTCGCTCTGATTCACGATCAGATCCGCAATGAAGGGAGTCATCGGCGGACATTTGGGACCGCGAGCAATGGGATGCGGCTTCAGGTTCTTGAGCGCATTCTGCAGGCGCTCACGGTCCGCAGTGAACTCCATGCCGATCTGACCCGAAGTAGTGAAGATCGCCGCCCGATCCTCGGACCGCAGGGCGTCGATATGTTTCATGGCTGCGTCCCGAGCTCCGGCCAGATCTTCGAAGGTCGCACGCATGTCGTCGAAAACATAGGCCACTTCCCGGCCGACGGGCGCAGGCACGGTGCCGCCCGCGAACGCGGCAGCCCGGCCTTTTTCTGCCGCGATTTCTGGGGGTGGCTTCTGACTCGCTGCCGCGACCGATGATCTCTCAGCCGAGAAACTTGTGATCGGCTGCAGCTTGCCATTGTCAAATAGCTGGAAATCCTCTTTGCGCAGGTTCCCCACCGCATTTCCTTTCGAGTCGCGCAGCACCACATCCACCTGCACCAGCTTCACTCGAACCTTCAAAGTAGTTTCAGGCAGTTCCGTCGATGGCTCCGCTTTTTCGCTGGCCGCCAGCACGGCCAGATTCTTCTGGCGCCGTTTCTCCAGCGCCGACAGCTTCCAGATGGCGCCGACCGTGTCCAACTCCAGGTCTTGCCGTTCTTCCGCCTCGAGTTGAGCCGCATCCTCGCGCAGCGCCTGCTCGCGCAGGATGGCGTAGATCGTTTCCTCCTCCTCGCGCCGCCTTTCCAACTCTGCGGAATTCGCGCCTTCCGCCTCCTCCACCGCAGCACCGGCCAGTCCGGGCGCATTCAGCACCACGCGAGTCTTGGCTCGAAATTCCTGACAATTTCTGAATTGCACCACGTTGCGCGTCGGCTCCTGGCCGCGATAAGTGGTCGTAACCGTATAGACGCGCGGCAGAACGAACGACGAACCATCCCCAAACAACACCCTGGCATAGTCGATCTGAAGTTCGGCTCCGCTCATCGGAAACGCTTGCGGGATCTCTCTGGCGACTGACCCGAAGCGAAGCAGCTCGCCGTTTTTTTGGTCGACCCACAACTCGCCTTTGTACGACGGCGCCAATACCTGGTCTTCCCCGTGCAGCCGCCAGAGCGGATCATTCTGCTTCACGATTTCATAAGTGAAGACCCATACCGGGCGATCCTCAAATTTCGCCTCTCTGCTGAACTCGAAGATCGGTTGGTTCCAGGTGTCAAAGATAGAACTCAGATTGCTCCCAAATCCTCCAGTCGACCAAATTCCCGGCGGCGGAGTCAGGACCGCTTTTCCATTCACTTTGATCTCTCGGTACGATTCCTTGCCATCTTCGTATCGCACCGACGCCGTGATCAGATCAAAGGGCACATCGCTCTTGCCGCGGTACCGAGACGCGTCCTGATCGCAGATAAAATTCGGCATCTTCACCGGCAGGCTGACGGCGTACTCGCAGACTCCGCGAACCGAGCCGGCATGGGGAATGTCGGACGGCATCCACGCGCAAGGATCTGGCACGAAAACTCTCTCTTCCCCCGGCTTCGACGTTTGACTCGCGACCGCCGTTTTGAGATGAGGAACATTGCCGCCCTTAGCGATGTCGGCCAGCGCCTGGTGCGCGATCCGCCCGATCGCCTGCCAGACTGGCTCCAGCTGTGAATTGAGATCATCCTGTTGTACCGATCCGATCGCGAATCCCGCTCCATCAGCCACGCGGACAACGCGGTACTCCACGATCGCGATGTAGGCCGGGATATAGGTCATCCCGGCGGCCCCGTTGTTGGAGAGCGTCTGAGTCCTATGAAAGTCGGTCAGGTGCGTGGCCAGGACGAAGTCACATTGCTTCGCCCGCGCCTCCGCCAGAGTGTTTGAAGCTGAGGCGCTCAACAGCGGGATCGCGGTCGCAGATACTCCCAGCTTCTTGTCGGGCTTCTGCTTGTCGAGCGCCTTGACCAGCCGGTCGCGCGCCTCCGTGACCGAAACCATGTTAGTTCCGCTGAGCAATTCGGCCACACACACCCGGACGGGCGTGTTCTGCGAAGCACCATTTTCCTGAGCAAAAGCGGGCAGGCACAACAGTAAGAGAAAGAGAGCAGCAAGCAACGTGTATGGCGACAGGCTGCGCATGGCGTCAATTGCAGGTCAGACGCTGGTGGCAAGTATCATACTGCGGAAGTAGCGGAAATGCCGGAATTGGCGGCGCTGCCAACCTTCCCAGCGGCAATAAAAAAAACCGGCGGTTTGAGCCGCCGGCTTTCTATATCCGCAGAGTTCGAACCCTTAGTTCGAGTCGTCGCGCCGTTTCAGCGTCGGGCGGTCGTCGTCCTTCTTGTCGGTCGAGGACGTGTCACTGGTGTTGGAAGTCCGCCGCAGGCTCGGCTTGTTCGTGTCTTTGTCGTCGAGCACTTTGTGCTTGTTCTCGATCGCTGCCAGCCGCGCCTTCACCTGGTCGAATTCCGACGTAGTCACCACATACTGCTGCTTGGCGGGAAGAATCTTACGAATCTCTTCCTGCGTCTTTTCGATCCGGTCCGGAGTCTGCGGATGCGTGTCAAACGCCTTCGAAAGCGTTCCCGGCTTCTTCTTCTCCATCGCCTGAATCTTTTCGAAGAACGAGACAAACGCCGAAGGATCATACCCGGCGCGGTACATATACTCGACGCCCAGGTAGTCGGCTTCAGCTTCAAAGCCGCGCGAGAAGTGCAGGAACCCCAGCGGAATGCCGATTCCCATGCCCTCATACACTCCGTAGCCGATAGCGCCGCCCATAAAGATTGCCGGGAGCGACATCATCTGCAATAGGTTGAGGCGGGTCATTTCGCGTCCGTAGTGGCAAGCGGCTACGTGGGCGATTTCGTGCGCCATCACGCCGGCCATTTCTGCCTCTTCGTCGGCCGCCAGAATCAGGCCGGAATTTACATAGAAGAAACCGCCGGGTAGCGC
>Ga0210388_10001602_pt1 | contig 17743 bp, 10 predicted proteins | sample IncBWC19OmetaG_FD_155485 | JGI IMG/M metagenome (GOLD analysis project Ga0210388, IMG submission 155485) | Forest soil microbial communities from Barre Woods Harvard Forest LTER site, Petersham, Massachusetts, United States - Inc-BW-C-19-O ... | reverse complement strand
GTCTTGTGAACGTCCGTAGCAGAAATTGTCTTTGAAGCTCCCCCAGCGGGTGCTGCGTCCGACATTGTGCCCGTTACTTCGACGGATGCCCCTACCATGGAGTCAAGCCCGGATCCCTGTATCTGGTAAGTCACTCCAGTCGCTGAATCCGTCAATAGAAAGTTCCCACTCTGATCCTGGCGAAGAATGCCGTGCAGTGTTACGGACGACGAGCCCTGTCCAACTCCGATAGCGAAATTCAGCGTCTTCCCCGGTTCCAGACGAGCCAAAAGATCGCCCCCTGCAGTCCGTACCTCTGCTGAACCGGCTTGAGCCGCCACTTCAAGATGGGAGCTATCTTTTACGCCCACAAGCACCGCGCCCTGAGGCGACGAGGAGGACACCTTCAGTCCATTCGCCACCAGCGCGTATGGCGCCGTGCCGCGTTGAACGACCGTCCCCTGCTGAACAACAGCATGCTCGCTGTAGACCTTCACAGCCGAACCCGGTTGTAGAACCAAGTTTGAACCATTGCTGAACCTGAGATCGGACGTTACCTTGTCCGCCTGGACAACACTTCCCTGAAACAGGGTGGAATTTCCATGCACTACGGTTCCATCGACTTGAGCTTGGCCGTTCGTTACGACTATGCCGATGCCGGACGGATTGGATGCGGCAGCGACTAGGCAGCCACAGGTGAACAGAGAAAGAGCAGATTGTATTCGGAGGAGCATGCTGACCTCTCATTTCGTGGAGGTAACATCTGGGAGCAACCGTTGGTAATGCTATCTCTATTGATGAGAATTTCGCAACCGCTTCTGCCTCTATTCAAAAATATAGTTTTAGCAGCGGGAAAAGCTGATTCACACCAAAGACCTCCGGGAGTAACCAAAAGAATCCGCACATCCCCTTGCAGTATTCAATCTGACAATCGCAAGCTATAGATTTGATTGCAGTTCAGCACCGTTCTTTGTTTTGGGTTTTCTCCCGGGATTCAAGGGCACGTGCTGATTGTGGCTCCGGAGAAATCGAAATCGCTCACATCGGGACCACTCGCGTTCGCCGCCTGAATGCGGACCTGCAAATGAGTCTCATCGGTGGTTTCGACTCTGATTACAGGCGAATAGCGATCGTTATCGTTGGTGGCATACATGAATTCGACTTTCAGATTCTTATGCGCATCGGGATTCGTGATGACTACTCCCACGCCGCCATGATGGAGAGCCAGACTCGCGCGAATTAAGTAACAGCTGTGTGGCGAAACGCTAAAAACCGGAGACTCCAATTGCATATCGTATTTGGCAGCAGGACGCGTTACACGCACTCCCTCCTGAGTGCTCTCAACGTTGGCTCCGGCTTTCGCCGTCCATCTACGTGGCTCGGGAAGGGTTTGAACCCGAACGGAAACATGGGGAACCGTTATCTCCGGGGTCCCTTCGCCTAAGAGATAAATCGGAGCACCACTCACGATTGGATCACTGGTCGTTGCCATGGCATTGCCATACATGTCCTGGATCGCAATGTGGGTCAGGCCGTTAACATGAACGGCCGCGGGTCTTGACAAATTTGACCACAAAGCGACAACTGTCCCAGCCGTCGTCGAAGCCGAGATTCCGTAGAAGCCATCGGAGAGTTCCAGAGGTTTGGCATTGCTAGCATCGGCAAAAACAGATGCCAGGGCCGCATAGGACGCCAGGGAATCAACCATCACCTCGCGATGAGTAGACGTATAAAAAGGGGAATGGAGAAAATAGGGAACATTCAGCCCAAGCGAGAGAAGATTTACTCGGACCACAAACTCCGATTGATCGTGGTCTGTGACGTTCGGTGCCGTTACTCCGCGAGCGCCCGAAGGTCCTATGAGCCAATTAGCCTCTGTACTCCACACAGGCCTCTTCATCCCGTAGGCGGAAACGAGGTTTTGCAGTCGCCTCACCATCTCAACATAGCTAAGGCCGTTGTCGCTGTTTTCAGGCGGACCGGCCTGATATGGATGCATGGAAACTACGTCGATTAGTCTCAATAGGCCAGCATCAAAAAGACGTTTGTCATACTGTAACCACTCAGTCCCGCCGGTAGAGCAACAAACCTTGATGCGGGAAGAATCGAAGCGCTGGATGGTTTCCATCTCCTCGCGAAGCAGATTGATGTCGCCGAGGGGCTCTGCCTGGCGGTCGAACCCGATGCCGGCATAGTATTTTGAATCAATCTCGTTGTAGACATCCCAGTACTGAATTTCGCCACGGAAGTGCTCAAGGGCGGCAGTAACAAACTTCTCATATGCCGGCGGCATCTGCGTAACCGGCTCCGAAATCCATTTGGGTGGAACTTCTCCCATCACACCGAGGACGAACATATGCTGCTGACGATAGAGGTTGATGATGTAATCGATCCTCGACCAGTCATACTTACCCGGTTGCGTCTCGATCTGCTCCCAGCGAAGGAACACGCGAGCCCATTTCGCGCCCCATAGATTTGCGAAGTCATCCTGAAGAAGAGGCGCCCCGGCGCTACTGATATGCACTCCAAAGGTACTGTTGCCAATCGAAGAAATGTCGACCTGCTTCGAAATCGCGATCTGTGCCGATCTGGAATAAATCCTTTGGCCACCGGCCGCAACTTGAAGATCGAGCGTCGCGGGACCAAGGATGGATGGCACGGTCCACGCAGCAGTTCCAGCCGACACGTTGCCAACGGCCTGCAGGCTCACCGGTATCGATATGACTCGATCTCCTCCGGTGTAAGGCGAAGATATTTTCAGTGTGACGTCGGCTCGCCCCGCCCTACCGCCAAACTCCACACGGAGCGGAACGGATTCTCCAGGATGATAGTCATAAAACGCGACCTGACGCGCTCCTGTGCCCAGATTTGCGTACCCGCTTCCTGCAGCGAGCAGATGGCCTGAACTTATAGTTTGAACGGGCTGCGACGAAAAAGCGGCGTCGCTCAACGAAACTGATCCGTTTGTCGCTTCCTCCTCAAGTTGAATGGAAAGCGTCTTCCCGCCCACTACGGGGATCGAATATATTTCGGGAGGTGTGAACACATCGAGCACGGTTTCTGACACAACCTTGCCATCGATGCCAAATCTGACTCGCAAATGGTTCAGATCCGGTAATTGTCTCTCAACGGCTGGAGTGGGCCTGGCAATGTCCACACGCTGCAATGTCGCACTAAAGGATTGGGCGCCTGCGGGAATTCGATACGTGACAATTCCGCCGCAGTTGATATCGACAAAGGGATGATCCGTTCCGTCGTTCCCTTTTGCATTCTTGTTCGAGACACTGAAGCACCACGGATTTAACGCCAGCTCTCCAGAGGGTGCGATCGATGTGAGTGGTACATTCTGTGCTCGAACACATTTACAGGTCCCCAGTTCAGCCAGCATCAGGAGGAGCCCAACTCCGAAGCGTAAGGGACTTTTCATGAGATTCGTTATACCGCTCGGATACTTATACGGTCCACTAGGGGATAATAACCGCATCAGATGATAGACCGGCTACTCGCGGGTGAAGCAGTGATACGGTCGGACTTTTAGCCAGGCGAACGAATTCGTGCTGCGTCACATTTTCACCACTTTAACTACCATGTAACCCAAAAGATTCTCCAGGCCAATCGCGACAACTGCGCGATTGTAGGCGTGGGCAATTGTGAATGCGAGCGGAAACTTTGCAAGAAACCAGCTTATTTCGGGAACATAACGTATCTCGACTACGCGAAGTCCCGCTTGCTGAGCCTTGCGGTTGAACGCGCGCGCTGTGTTGCAGCGATAGCAGGTGTCATAATCAAGCTGCCGACTGTGAAATACTCTCCAGACAAAATCGAATAGCCTCTTCCCGCTGACTTTTGCGAACGCATTTTTGTAACCCAGTAAATTGGGCGTTGCAAAGACAGCCTGCCCCCCGCTTCGCAAAACGCGATGGCACTCCTTCAAGAAGAGATCAGGCTCGACTGAGTGTTCAATTGTGTCTACTGAGACAACCATGTCGACACTGTTGTCCGCCAGCGGCATTGCGTGAATATCACCGACGTGCCGTTCGTGAATCATCGAGTTTTTTTGCACCTCCTCCCCGTTCCCGTCCAGTCCAATTACATATTTGGCCTCTCGGAGACGCTCGGAGAAAAATGGATTCTCGTGACCGCAGGCTACATCGAGAACAACCTTTCCGAAGAAATCGATTGGAACCGCATTGACATGGGCCTTACACGATTCGTGGTTGAAGTTGATGCCATTACCGCATCGAGCTTCGGAATACACCTTTGAAAGTGAGTAGGTTTTCATCGCGGTTACTGCAAGCTACTACGCTCGCCGAGTCCCCTTTCAAATGACTGTCAGTGCCGATTCCAGCGTCACAGTCTCCTCCGCCCTTTGCATTCTTGCTTGAACTTGCAGGAACAGGCCGAGAGCAAACATGTAGATTAGATTTACGTCCGCGAAATAAACGATTGCATCGTCGAGACCGATCAGTGAATAAACAAGAAAGCAATAAAGAAAGGCGAGCCACCCCACAGGAAACGCTCTGCGCATCTTCCACATTGCACGTACTAGGAAAACCTGTGCCCCAACCCAGAAAAAGAGGCCGATTACTCCCTCTTCCGAGAGGACCGTCATGATGACGTTGTGAGGAAGATTCATCGATATAATGCCCTTCCACTTCGCCAGATATCGGGGATCCTGCGACGCGGCCGCGTAGTACAAATTGAATCCAACACCGAAAATTGGATGCTCTCGCACTACCTGTATTGTCTCTCTGTCCTGCGCGAATCGCTGGTACAGATTGTCGGGTTTGGTCGTGCGATCCTCATACAGGGCCGGATAAAGCAGGCTCGCTACGGCACCAACGAGAACAATGCTCCCGAAAATTGCCGCCCAGGTTTTACGCGAAATCATCCGGTGCGGGGAAAACCAGTCGATAACCGCGACGGGCACCAGTACCACCACTAGACCGCGATTTAATGGTGCTAAAGCCGCTATAAACGAACAAAAAAAACCTGTCTTATGAAGCAGCGCGCGCCAGGAGGACACTCGCACAGGCATCAGTCGCCGCAAATAGGTCATTAAAAAGAATGCAAGAATAGCGACCAGCGAGAGAATTCCTGGTTGTTCAAATGGTCCGTCCGCTCTTCTCACACGTGTATCCGTGAACTGAGGATTGGCGCCAGCCCACGGAAAGAGATCAATGCCCGTGGTCAACTCGAAGACTCCCGTGATACACAGCCCCATTGCAAGAATACAAACACACGTATGCGCCTTGGAAACGTTCGCCAGTAGCGGGAAATACCGCATGGCATAAAGACCGAACAGCATTGGCATCACCATCCCATCCACAAGGAGGCGATACGACATTAAAGCCTCGGATGGTGGATGGCCCACAAGAGACAGAGCGCAGGCCACCAGGTAGAGCGACCAGAAATACGCGCTGAGATGCACGTCACGTGAAAGGGGCGGAGCCGATGGCTTCCGAGACACCAAAAACATCCCGATCAGGAGCAATCCCCCCAGTGCGCGATCGACTGTGAATATCGACTGCTCCTTCGGATAGGAGAGAAAGTAGTAACAGTAGGGATAGACCGCCACCCACATCAGTACCACATAGTGAAACTGCCCATAGATGAAGCTGATCCCGACCCAGATCAGTACCACCCACGCGGAAACAATTGCCATCCCAATTCCAGTGGAAGTCATCGGAAGCACAACCACCACCAAGAGGAGGGAAAGTAGAATAAGCAGCCAGCAGAATGACGCTCTGGCGCCCTGCGGTCCGAGAATCGGAGTTGCGGAGGAGTTGTTAACGTATTCCATGAGAATGAATGTGAACACCTACATTCGGACGCGATCGTTTGCCGCTAATCCTTGCAGATATGTGCTAGGACTTCATGCAGCTCACCTATATCAACTGCGGTGCTCTCAGCTTTGCCGGTTCGAGCGAACTCTCTCCCTCGCCACTCAGAAATACCGTACGTCGCGTCCTGATCGCCTCATCGACGGCAAACGTTGCCTCCGTGACTTCCGCGAGTTCCTCGAACGGGATGGGCGCGCTCGTTCCTTGCATCATCGCTTTGACGGTTAACTCTATCTCGTGACGATGGCCTTTGTCTTGAGCGCTTTTGCATTTCTCTGTCTTACCGCCGCGCGAAAGACAAAGTGTCTTGAAATCGTCGAGTCGCGCAATGCTCCCTGCGCAGAAGACCTCGAAATATTCCTTAGGAACTGTATGGTTTCCGTTCGCGAGATAGAGAATATTGGCCACCGAACCATTTCGAAATGTAAGAGTAGCCGAGACGTTGTCCCGGTTGTAGCGGCCGCAGTCTGGCAACGCAGCAGCAGTTACCGCTTCTATGGGGCTGCGCACCACAGCACGGGCCCAATCCACAAAGTGACAGAACTCGCCGACGATTCTCCCTCCTTCACCATCACTCTGAATCCAGCTCGTACGGGGGATAAAGCCTGCATTGCAGCGGATATGCACCAGCATCGGCTCGCTGTAGTTCTTGAGGAACTTCAACAACTTTGCCGTGAGCGGTGCGAATCTCCGGTTGAATCCGACCATTAAGAAAGGCTGCCGTTGTTTCTTCAGTTGGCTGGCATAGGCCGCTTTCACGAGATCGAGCTGTTCTCTATCGACCGCGAGCGGCTTTTCGACAAATACAGCTTTTCCTTGCCTCAATGCGACCTCTACGTATGCCGCGTGGCTCTTGTGTCTCGTGATAATGAAAGCCGCATCCACGTTGGCGTTCGCGAGCAGTTCGGAGGGTGTTTCGGCGGTCGCAAAGCCAAATCCCTTACGTGCGGATTCGGCAGCGACACCGGAACCCGTAGCCACCGATTCAAAGACCACCTCACTGCAGGATCGAAGATTCGGGAAGATAACACCCCGCGCGAATCCACCTGCGCCCAGGCACCCGATGCGTACTTTGCCAATAGGACGCACCACTACTGTTCGCTCCGCGGAAGCTGTCTTCGCTGCTGGCCGGCCATCAGAAAGAGCGTGATAATCGATGATTCCTGTATAGATGCCGCTCTTCAGGTCGGCATATGCCTTTCCGCCATCTTCTACCGGATAGCGATGCGCAAGGAGCGGCTGGACGCCGATGGCGCCGGTGGAAAGAAGATCGAGGAAAGCTTCCATGTTACGTCTCTCGGTCCAGCGGACATATCCGACCGGATAGTCCTGCCCGCCTTCTTCGTAGCGTGGATCATAGCGGCCCGGGCCGTAGGACCGCGACATGGATAAAGAAATCTCTTTCATATACATGTTACCGCGGGATACTCCCATGCCGACGTCCCCAACGATGACGAGGCGTCCCCTGTCCCGAAGTATCCTCGCAGCAAGCTCGACCGGTTCAGCCGATCTGGTAGCCGCGGTAATCAGTGCAGCGTCTACGCCGTATCGGGAGAAACTGATAACCGCGCTGTCAAGTCCGTGATCGCTGCTGCTCAGGCCAAGATGCGCACCAAGCGATACCGCCTTCGCAGCCCGTTCGCCAGATAGATCAATTGCGATGACCCGGCAACCTGAGGCCCGTAGGATCTGAATCGTCAAGACACCAACCAGCCCCGCGCCAATTACGGCAACGGTTTCGCCGACCGTAACATTTGCCTGGCGCACACCTTGCATTGCGATCGCGCCGATAGTGGTCAGCGCCGCCGCTTCTAGATCAACATTGTCTGGAATCCGAACCGCTAGATTGCAAGGGACAGAGTTAATCTCGCAATGGTTAGCATAACCACCCCCTGCACACGCCACCCGGTCGCCAGGTTTGAATTCCGTCACGGACTCTCCGGCTTCAAGCACATAGCCAGAGCAGGAATATCCCATTTGCGAAAGCGCATCCAGGCGCGACTGCACCTTTTGATAGGCCGCTTTAACGCCGTTGGTCTGCGCGTATTCAAGTACCTGCTTTACCAGATCCGGCCGGGCCATAGCCTTGCCAAAAAGTGATTTCTGCCCTGACTCTATCTTCACTTTCTCGGTACCGGCGCTGATCGCCGAAAACGCAGTCCGGACGAGGATGGCTCCCGGTTGAATTTCCGGGGCAGGCACCTCGTACATCGACACTTCGCCAGATTTCATATCCTCAAGAACGGCCCGCATCATGCCTCCATCCGCTTCATGAACTTCGATGACTACGCACTCCGGCTTCTGACCATGTCATTCTCATCTCAATGGCTTCCTTCCAGGACTTCCCCTCGCGGCGCGGGGTCGGCGGAAACGTCCGAGTGCAAAAATCTTCTACCGCTCAACACAGACTGGATCAGCGCTGCCAATTGTCGCGCTCTTGCATCCCACGTGCAATCTCTCACCACGTCCTGGCGCTCCGCGGCCAGTCTAGGAGTGTCGTTCGCCATCGCTTCTTCTACCTGCTGAATGAACTCATCTGAAGTTCGATAGATTCGAAGTCCCGGCGTCTCCAGATACTCATAGAGTGGAGAGATGACAACCGGCTTTCCCGTGGCCAGATACTCGCGAACCTTGATGGCGCTTCCATAGCTCGTAAATACGTTCGTATGACGCCAAGGCAATACACATACGTCGAAATGGCGAATGAATGCCGGCAGGTCTCGATAGGGCTTTGACCCGAAAAAATGGATATTGGGGGCTTCAACCTGCACCAAGTTCGACTTTAGCCCCAGCAAAACCCAATGCCACTGAGGACGCAGTCGAGACACCTCCGCCATAAGATCTGTGTCCATTACGTAATCCATTGCGCCGAAGTAGCCCAGAACCGGATGTGGAATACCGGCTAGTTCTGGAGCAATCTCCAACCGCGGGTTGGCGAAGTGATCGAAATCTACTGCCTGTTCCAGGAAAAACCGATTCGGCTCCGTCGCCTCCTGAAACAGCTTACGGCCTGAATACATGATCACGTCCGCAGCCTCCTTCAGCCTGCGATCGAAGCCACGGATTATCTCCGCTGACAAAGAACTATCCTCATTGGCATCATATTTATCCGAAACTTGATACAGCAGCATCTTTTCGCCGAGACGTCCCGTCATATCAGCCGCGGACGGAATGGCGACCCATAGAATTGGTCGCGACATTCCGAGTAGAAACATCGCGATCTTCAATTGTGCGACCAACAGAATTCGATTGAGCCATCTGCCGGTCTTCAATCCATAAAGGGGTAGGTTGATCGGTGTCATCACCCACAGCCCTTCCGGAGCCTTTCTCAGCCACCGGATATAGCTCTTGAGCTTCCGTCTGATTTTCAGAAAAAAATCAGGGTTCGACATGGATGGCAAGCCCATCGAGATCGAATTGACAAAGAGCACTTTGTTCTCACAAGCATAGCGCTTGAGGAGATGATTCTTCGAGTGAGGATGGTGATACCACCAGTCCTCTCCCGCGAAGCACACGATGCTTTCCCCTTGCAGTCCTACGCTCATGCGCTCTTATCCCATCTCACTTCAGTTATGAAAACCGTTGGCAAAGCGACTGAGGTATGAATGGAAATGCAGCTCGCCGTCAAACGCGATCCATACGCGCGCGAAATCTCGGCGGGAAGAATAGTTAGAGTCAATGAGGCTTCCGCTTTGCAGTCCAATCTGAGTTGTCGCGGTCCACGAATACTGCAGCGCACTTCCGCTCCAGTGACGACCTCTGGCAAAACATGCCATTCTGGTCCCAGCAAGAATCTGAGATCGAGCGAATGGATCTCAGCGCCATTCACCTCGTCGGTGATCACCAATGCCCCGTTCAACCGAACCGTTCTTCTGTGTTCGACATTAAAGCGCGCATAACCCGAATGCGATGCCCGCAGGACGATTTCCCCGTCATATTCACCGCACACTTGTATCGTCGAAACGGCAGCTTCATTGCCGCTCCTGAATAGACACTGAGGGTCGAGCGGGATGACGTTTTGCTCCTCCCCATCCACGGAGAGAGTATTGTGTGCCCTCACGGATCGATAAAGGTTCCGAAGCTCCGCCGACCGCGTGTAGCAGAAGCTCCCCCCGTCGGAAAAGACTTCGTGATCCCCAAGACTGAAGACGACCGACAATTTGTCGCAGTGTGTGTGACTTCCCTTTCCACCGATTCCGTTTGGCATCGCGCAAAATATCATCTTCGCATCGCCAGAACGCGCAGACGCAATCCCTGAGTCGGGCATCAATGAAATTCTTTCACTTGGTCCCTCAGAGGTTGATTTATCCCTGCACCCAAACCAGACCGCATCTGCTTTATCGCGACCGAATGGAAGATCAAGTAAATATGATGCGAGGCCGGACAGACTGCTCATCCTTAATGAATGCCGTTCGCTCACCGAAAGCATTGATTGTCGAACATCATCAAACAGCAACTCTACCCTGCCATCATCGCAGTCGCCGATGTGAGGCAGTTTTCCGGCTTGGTCGGTCATAGTCGAAATCCAATGAAGCATTAGATTCAATCGCCTCTCGAATGCCTCATCGATCTTTAAGCCACATCGTTTTTGCACCACGAACGAATGCAGGAACATCTGGGCAACCATGGCATGGTAGCCGGTGGACGCTTCGATGTCACCACCATCCGGATACGTCTGAACCTGTATCTCCTGCTGTACCTTGCGACCGTACTTCCCACGGCGCTGGCTCATCTCAGGCCCATCAAGATACGCGGCCAGTGTCGCCAAGCCGACAATGTTGCTCAAGTAGTGGTTGCTTCGTGTCAGATAGGAGAACTCATTGTGCGCCTCGATGAAGAGCAAATGTTTCCACAGGGACTCTGTCAGTAGATCAAGCCAGCCTTGTTCATCATCCGCAAAAGGCCAAAGCAGCTCCATCGTGAGACAGAGGCTGATTGCACGCAACGCAGCTTCCATGGCGAGTGTCCAATTCACCCCCATTCCTACCGGATTGCTTAGTACCCAATCCGATAACAGAGCCTGTAGGACAGATTTGTATTTGCGATCTCCTGTTAACGCATATGCTTTCCCGACAACTGGGGCGAACTGCAGCCGGGAAAGCTCCCACGGGCACTTCACATCCGATCCGTCGTGACGGATCGTCTGCAAGGTGTTCGATGGCTCCATCGACCATCTCTTCCCTGAAACCCAGTCACGCTGCCAGTCGGGAATAATTCCCAGCTTTACGTTGCCATATCCCATAAGCGGATACTCCCCTCTTGAAACGAGGTCGGCATATTCAAGAATCGCCTCTTGTACCCTTTCAGGAATGTGCTCCTTCTGCCATTGGTAGTAGCCGATGGGACGAAAGCTCACTGGGCAGTTGTCACGCAGAAGTGTATTCCGAAATTGCCACCGTCGTATCGGCTTGACGCCGCGCCAAACCGCTTCCTTTGCCAGGAGCACCGGGTCCTCTTCGCGGAGGTATTTGCCCAACGTCTGAATATTCATGACCCAATATCCGCACAAGCCATGCTGTACAGCACGCGATGATACCTAGGCATCGAACACCCCATTGCCCGTAGACAGGTTGCGAACTCCACGTCCACGAGCTTCCGACCGATGAGGAACAGCGTCGGAACGACGATGGCGAAATGCGATCAACAAAATAAGAAGAAACGCCAATGCGTAGCACACACTGCACGAGACGGATGCACCAACGATTCCATAATGCGGTATTGCATACAGGTTTACCGCCAGGTTGAGGACGACAGCGGAGAACCATGCCGCAGCCACGCTGAGCTTATAGCCGATGCTTGTGATGAATTGCACAGCGATGCAAGCCAGGCCAAGAAAGTAAATTCCGGGAAGGAGCCATACGAACCCCGGCCAGGACGGAAGATATTTCTCCCCAAATAGTCCCCGGATGATTGGGTTACCGATATAGGCGGCAGCAACAAATAATGGCATCATGAGAGCCGCCAGGCCCAGAAGCCATTGGAGCATCAATCGGAATTTTTCCGGCGACTCATGCAAGGAGGACAAATGCGGAAGTAGAACCGTGCCTGCGACTGATGCAGGTAGGCTCATGTATTCCGCCAGCGAAGTCGCCAATGAATAATAGCCGGCCTCGGCCGCGCCCCGCATATGTGCCACCATAAGCAAATCCGCGCGAAAAAGAATAAACGAAAATACCGTCGCCAGGTGAATTCTGACGCCATAGCGTAGGGTGTCAGTCATTAGCGGCCACGAATATGCCGCGCCATCAGGATGGGAGCGCAGCGTTGTCCATGCCCAAATACAGGCAACTCCCTGCCCCAGCACGACTCCAGCCAGTGCGGTAACTGGAGTCACCGACGATAGAAGAACACATACTCCGAGAACAGCCAGTGGGATGTATCTGTTGGATAGCTCAAGAAGGTTGTATTGCCTAATTTGATGAGTTCCAAGTAAGAGTCCCTGAAAGAAGATGTACGCCAGTGAAAACGGAACGTAACAAAGGGCAACCGCCAGAGGCTCATTTGGAACAGCAATCCAAGATGGGCCGATGATATGGATAAGGAACACGATCAAAATCAACACCGGAGCTGCGATCAGCGTGGTCAATACGCTATTTCCCAGAAGAACACTTCTGAGGCGCGGCTCCTTTGCGACGAAATAGGTATTTGCAGTATTTAGCCCAAACTGGCCGAACTGTGTCGCCATGATTGCAACGGCGAGTCCAACTCCGTAATATCCTCGTGCAGGCGGAGAAAGCAGTCTGGTCAACCAGATATTGAAGACCACCGCCCCGGCGATACGCAATAGTTGCGCGGAGTATGTCTCTGCCACATTGCGAAAGATCTGGACTGTCGATGGCTTAACCGCGATCATCGATGCCGTTCCTCCTCGCAATTGGAGTCGTAACCGCAGAGTTCAACGCTCGCCTTGCATTTTGGGACCATGAATGGCATTCGACTGCAGTAAGCCGTGCAGCCGCCCCCAGACTTTGACGCTTCTGCGGATCCGAAACGAGTTCCAGGATGGCATCTGAAAGCTCTTCGACACTCCCCGGCGTAACCAGTAACGCCGTGCGTTCATGCTCAAGAACGTCGGCGAGTTGATCCAGGCGGCTGGCGACAATTCCCTTCCCCATCGCCATATATTCGAAAAGCTTGGTAGGAGACCCGAAGAACCTGCTTCCATCCGGCATCGGAATATGCGGTGACACCAATATGTCCGAGGCATCCAGGTACTCCACAACCTTCTCGCGCGGCAACGTTCCCGTGAAAATCACTTTTCCCGCGGCTTCATACGGAGCTAGATAAGATCGCATCTGCGCATGAAGCAAACCATCGCCAATCAGCACGAAACGCAATCCTCGCCCCGTTGAATCGCTTAATAGTCTCGTGATTGCCTGTTGAAGAACCTCAATTCCGTGCCAGAGACTGAAGGTACCGACGAATCCAACCAGCACCTCGGGAGGCTCAATACTGAGATCCCTACGGCCTTGTTCTCTTCCTCGACCAGGATAAAAATAGTCGGGATCAACCGCATTTGGGTTCACGAGAATACGATCCGCAGGAATACCCCTCTCTGTCAGTTCCGCCTTCAGCACATCGGAGACAACGACGATTCTGGACGCAGAACCCAGCGTTACCTCCTCGCAAAGCTCGATCCAGCGACGAAAGAAAGTAGGGTCCCAGTGATCCGCAATCCATACTTCCGAACCGTTGTATTCAAGAATTAGTGGTACCCCTAAACGGCGGGAGAGAAGCGCGCCGGTGACGGACAAACGGCAATGTCTCTGATACAGAAAGCGAGGGCTCTGATCGGCAAGGTGCTTTTGAACACCTCGCGCGTATCGAAGATTGTAGGCAAGCGCTGGAGCCTCCCAGAAGAGAAAACGGCGGCTCTGCGGGCTTATGATCTCGTTCGCGAAAGCATCTTGAGCAAGCGGGGCGGCAGAAAACACGCGACAAGTCTTGCCGATGACCTTCAGGCCTCCGAGAAAGCCGCGAATATGGCTTACGGCACCTCCGCTGTTTCCCATCCGCTGCGAGTGAGGGATCAGGTACGCGACTTCTGGATTTCCCCTTTCTGCCTGGAAAGGAACAGGCTCCGTACGACGAGTCCAAATTTCGAGATAACAGAACCAGAAAACAAGGGTGACTACATCCTGTGAAGCACGCCATAACAATGTTGGAACGAGTCGCAGGAGCGTGGCGGATCGGATCGTCTCTCGGCTGCCGCCTTCATCCAGCAGGACCGTCTGCTTGCACCTGTGGAGCAAATGGATGCATTTGAGGATCTGAATGTATTTGGAATCGGCCAAAGATCGAAAATAGAAAACCAGCGCTTGCCCCTTGAAACCGTGCAGCGTACGAAGCCTCCCGGCAATGCTACTGCTCCGGAATTCGTGGTGCGGAAACTCGATGATATTAGCCCCACGAAAGTGGTTGGTCACCAGAGTTCGCGCATTCTTCGCATCTCCCGTCCAGACATACAGATAAACCACATCTGCGGTATCCATCGCGTCCTTCGTAAAGTCTGCAAGTATGTTTTGAGAAGCCACTGGGCTTTTATCCTGATCCTGCCGGACGCACACCGGCGACGAGAGCCACGCATCTTCCGTTGACACACCCGGCTGTTCGGCGAAGCCGGGTGTCTTTATCTAACGGTCATGGGTAGCGTAGTGACTGTAATACTGAGAACTGTAGTAGTAGTACTTTGAACTCATATCCACACGGACCCCATTCAGAACGACGCCGATGATGTTCGCGTGCACACGCTTTAACTGCCCGACTGCGCTTGTAACTGCACTGCGGTTCGTTCGCCCCGCTCGGGCAACGACAACCACGCTGTCCGCCAAAGCAGCAATCTCCAGCGGTTCGGCGAAACCCAGTAGCGGAGGTGAATCGATGACGACCAGGTCGTACTCCCGCTCGGCCTCATCGAGAATAGATCTCAGAACTATGCCGATGCGGTCCGCTACGCGCCGCGATGACGGGCCCGCCGGAAGGATATCGAGGTCCGGATAGTCGTAAGGCGTCTGGATAGCTTCCTTCCAGTGAATCGTGCCATTCACGACGTCTGAAAGGCCGCGATCACCGGTAATACCCAGCTTAATCACCGGTCTCCGCATATCGCCGTCGATCAATAAGGTCTTTAGTTGTTGATGACTGTGCGCTGCGGCCAAATAGAGCGCAATCGTCGATTTTCCTTCTCCCGGCGACGCAGAGGTTACGAGAATACTCCGAGGGTGATTCCCCAGACCCGCGGAGAGCAAAATAGAGCTCCTGAGGGTGCGAATCGCTTCGTGGAAAGCACTGTTGGGAGCCAACAGCGAATTTTTTGCAGCGCCCCCATTGAGATCGGCCGCTACTTCTGGATTGGGGCGTAACTCCCGCATGGGAAGCGTCGCGGGCGTGAACTTTCCCACCGGCAGGGAGGGGAGAAGCGGAACACGTAACTCACGCTGCAGACTCTCATTATCAAGAATGGTGTTATCCAAAGCATCCATGAGAAAAATGATGCTCAGTCCAATGATGGTGGATCCCAGCAAGGCCAATAAGGCATTCAGTGTCGTCTTCGGGAAGGACGGGCGGAGCGCAGGCCGGGCGATATCCGCGAGCCGGATCGAACTGCTTTCAAAGCTCGCGTTGATCCCGGCTTCACGAATTTTGCGGATGAGCTCTTCATAAAGCGCCTTGTCGGTGTCGGCTTCCTGTTTAAGCGCCATGTACTGGAATGATCGGGCATTCATCTGGTCGAACTCAGCCTTTGCACGCAACGTGTCCTGCTGCAGAAGCGTCTCCCGATTTACAGCCTGCTGATAATCGATACCCACTCTTTGCACGATGCCCTGACGCAGGATGTCAATCTGGCGCTGCAGTTCCTTTACCTCGCTGGCCGCCTTCCGATATGCAGGATGCGACGTGCCGAACTGTGTCTCGACTTCGGCAAATCTCTCCTGAGCCTCGTTGAATCTGCCTTCCAGGCTGCGTAGTTGTTCCCCCTGGCTGGATGCTTCAGCAGCCTGAAGCGACCCGTCTTTCACGGCGTTGTAGGCCGCTTCCTTATTTGCCCGGTCTGCTTCTGCTGCTGTCAGGTCGTTATTCAATTCCAGCAGCCGGGCTGAAAACACATTGGTCTTCTCCTCTGGATTGATGACATCCAGGTCCTTTTCAAAGGCGGCCAATGCGCCTGCAGACTGCTCCATCTTCGCCTTCAGCTCTTCGAGCTGTCTCTCCATGTAGCCCGTCAATTGCGAAGCGGCCTGAAAGCGGATGTCATAAGTATGTCGTATATAGCTGTTCGCGATCTCATTCGCCACGTCCGCAGAGAGCTGAGGATCTGGAGAACGGTAACTGATCAGTAGTAGAAACGTATGTGGCGGTTGGGTGATCTTCAGTGCGTGGAGCTCGATCGGGGCATCCTTCAATCTGGATGAAAGGAGCTTGTCGTTTGCCACCTTCAACAGAGCGGGAGTCATGAGGTGGTATCTCTCCACTACTGGGCGTAGAACAGCGTCCGACTTGACGATTTGTTCTTGAGTCGCCAGGAAATTCTGCATGTCCTCAGAGTTGGTCGCCGCCGAGCTTTGGTCGCCCAGCACAGCGGATGGCGCCTGACGATCCACGTCGATGATCGCAGTGGATTCGTAAAGCGGTGTCAATCGCTTGGACACGATAACTGTCGCGATTACAGAAAAGATAACGAATGCAACGAGGTGCCAGCGATGGCGCTTTACGATCCAAAGATACTGCGAGAGGGACGGTCCGTCCCCGGCCGCGTCCTTGTCGACGGCTAGCCAGGGAGGAATCGCGCCACGACCCGAAATCAAACTGGAATTAGAGTGGTGCTCGCGTTCTTCCGAAATAGCGATGCGGTCGTCTTTGCGCATAAATTTTCAGGTCTCAGTGGTAGACGGCGTAGCCGACAACCGCTTGTCCGCCGACACCAGCGATCCGATCCAAAGTTTCTGCAGTAAGACGCTTTCCCTTGTTATCCGGGATGTATAGAATGTCGTTCGCCTGCAACTGGACATCTGGCGATTTGCGTTTCATGATCTGTGCTAGAGCGATTGGAATCTCCGTCTTTGGGCCCGCTGGGGATCTGCGATAAACGTACGCCATCTTCGTAGCGTAGGGTGCCAGCCCTTCGGATAAAGCCAACACCTGCAACACTGTAGTCTCTTCGTCGTTTCGCACCGGAAAGGCTCCGGGTTTTCTGACGTTGCCGACGACATAGATCTTGCGAGCCTCCGGGATCAGAACTTCCTCGCCGCCATGCAGCGTAACATTAAACTTAGGGTTGGCTTCGTCGATAAGTCCCCTGACAGGAATGGTTTGAGTGACCCACACCGGCTTTCCTTCGCCGGGAGCCTCTTGGCTCACCAAAATATCGGACCCGGCATCATCTCGGATGCCTCCGGCCCGCGCGATCGCATCCAGCAATGAGATTGGCTGGGTCGCCTGGAATACCAGCGGATTCTTGACTGCTCCCACGACATTTACCGGCCGGCTCTGTAATTCCACGATGGTCACGGTAACGATCGGATCGACCAGGACATTTTCCTTCTTAAGCGAAGTCGTAATCGCCGATTCCAGTTGGGAGGGTACCATCCCCTGCACCATGATCGGATCTTTGAGCATTGGCAGGCGGATATACCCGCTCGCATCCACTCGTACGGTGCGGCTCAGTTCGGGAGAGTCGTAAACAGCTACAGCCAGCAGATCATTCGGGCCAACAGGCTGCGTCGGCAGATTTGAGTACATGTAATCTGAATTTGATCCAGTCGAATTCGCGCGGACCGGCTGCTGAGAATAAGCGCTCCCGGCACACGCCAGCCAGATGACGGCTCCCCATAGAGAGCAGCAGGACGAGAACCCTCTTGTCCATGGAATGCAATTTCGCGATACGCCCGTTGAAGCCCTCCAGATCGACACTGAAGGATGAT
>Ga0210388_10001601_pt1 | contig 17761 bp, 11 predicted proteins | sample IncBWC19OmetaG_FD_155485 | JGI IMG/M metagenome (GOLD analysis project Ga0210388, IMG submission 155485) | Forest soil microbial communities from Barre Woods Harvard Forest LTER site, Petersham, Massachusetts, United States - Inc-BW-C-19-O ... | reverse complement strand
GGGCATGGACATCCATCTGACCGAAACCTACTTCATCGTGGCGCACTTCCACTTCGTCATGGTGGGCGGTATGCTGATGGCGTTCCTTTCCGGCGTGCACTTCTGGTGGCCGAAGATGACCGGCCGCATGTATCCGGAAGGGCTCTCGAAGCTGGCCGCGCTGGTCACCTTCATCGGCTTCAACCTCACCTTCTTCCCGCAATTCATCGTGGGATATCTCGGAATGCCGCGGCGCTATGCCGCCTACCCGCCCGAGTACCAGGTGCTGAACGTGCTCTCGACCGCCGGAGCCACAGTGCTCGGCATTGGATATCTCCTACCGATGCTCTATCTCACCTGGTCGCTGAAGTACGGCAAGATCGCGGGAGCGAATCCCTGGCAGGCGACCGGCCTCGAGTGGCAGATCCAGTCTCCTCCGCTGACCGAGAATTTCGTCGAGACGCCCATCGTGGATTACGAAGCCTACGACTACGATTGGCTGGCAAACAAGACCAAGAACGAGGTGCAGACCGTTGGATAGCCAGGCGATCGCAACCCATCCCGAGCACGCGCATACTGAAGAGCATCCGCCCTACCTTCGCCACCACTTTGTAACGGTGGAGCAGCAGCGCGAGACTGCCAGCTTCGGCATGTGGCTTTTTCTGTTGACGGAAATCATGTTCTTCGGCGGGATGTTCGCCGCGTACCTGATCTACCGCAACTGGTACTACCCTGCCTTTGTCGCCGGAAGCCATCAGCTCTCCATCGTGCTCGGCGCAACCAACACCGGAGTGCTGATCTGCTCCAGCTTCACCATGGCGATGGGCGTTTACTCAGCGGAAATGCGCCGGCGCGGGGCCCTCGTCGTCTGGCTTCTGCTTACCATCGTCCTCGGCGGAATCTTTCTCGGCATTAAGGCCGATGAGTACCACGAGAAGTGGGAGAAGCATCACGTTCCCGGCCTGAACTTCAGCGTCTCCGATTTCGTCAAGCAGAACCCCGCCTATCCGGACGACAAGCCGCTGCCGCTCGATATGGCCGAGAAGGCCCAGGTTTACTTCTCACTCTATTTCGCAATGACTGGAATGCATGCCCTGCACATGGTCATCGGCATCTCCATCCTTCTGGTCCTCGTGGTGCGCGCCTGGGGAGGTGCGTATACGGAGGGCCATATGACCACGATCGAAAACTTCGGTCTCTATTGGCACTTCGTCGATATTGTGTGGATATTCCTGTTCCCGCTGCTCTATCTGATCAGCCGGCATCAGTGACGTCTCAAGAAAAGGATTTGAGGAGCAACGATGTCTGAACCAACCCATCATGAGCATGTTGTCGTCAGCCCCAAGGTCTACGCAGTCATCTTCGCACTCCTCCTCATCTTCACCGCAACCACGGTGGGAGCCTCTTACCTTGAGCTCGGCGTCTTTAACGCCGTAGTCGCCCTGGCCATCGCCGTGATCAAGGCCGTGCTCGTTGTCCTCTTCTTCATGCACGTGAAGTACAGTTCGAAGTTGACGAAGCTCACGGTGGCCGCGGGTGTCTTCACCTTCGTCGTTCTGATCACCATGACGCTCACCGATTACATGAGCCGCGCCTGGGGCCTCTGGTGAGAACTTGCCGTCCAGGCAACCACGCCTTCGGCGCAAAAAGCCAGATATAAAAGGCAGCTTCGGCTGCCTTTCTTCTTTGCCCGCAAATTTTTGGCTATTGCAAAACGGACTTACGTAAGCCCTCATAGTCACATCTCCAGGCATCTACCATGAAGACGCGCATCTGCCGTAAGAATGGAGAAACTCCTTGGGTAAAGAGATAGTCGCGCAGGAAGCCGCGGCCGAATTTCTGAACAAGCTTGCCGACAACCTCCGCGTCACCGTGCGCCGCGCCGGAGCTCCGCTCAAGGACGGCAAGTCCATCGTCTACTGGATGCAGCGCGCCGAGCGTGGCATCGATAATCCCGCGCTCGACCTCGCAATCGCAATCGGCAATGAGCTGGATCTGCCAGTGATCGTCTATTTCTCGGCGATCTCGAATTTTCCGCACGCGAACCTCCGTCACTACGTTTTTCTCAATCAGGGATTCCCAGACATCGAAGAGGATCTCGCGGAGAGAAATGTTAGCTTCGTAGTTCGGAGACCTCCCGGAAATTCTCTCGAAGCCTTGCTCAACGAAGTAGGCGCGGCGATGGTCATCGGAGACGAAAATCCCTGCCGCGAACCCGAACGCTGGCGCAAGGTCCTGGCAAAAAGATTGGACCTGCCATTTTGGACGGTAGACGCGGATGTTGTGATTCCGTCCTCTATTTTCCCGAAACACCAGTACATGCTGCACATCATGCGGCCCAGGCTCAACGCCGAGTTGCCGAAATATCTCGTTCCGCTCCCCAACACGAAGGCTAAAAAAAGCTGGTCCCGTCCGCGAAGCTTTGCCAGCTTTGCGCTCAAAGACGACGTCACCGCGGGATGGAAGAACTTCGATCGCTCCGTGAAACCCGTTGACACTTTCACCGGCGGCACACACGCCGCACTCAAGCGGTTGAAGCACTTCGTGCAATATCAGCTGGCCGATTACGAAAAGCAGCGGAACCACCCGGAAGTCGATGGCACGAGCCAGATGTCCCCGTACCTTCACTTCGGCCATATCAGCCCATTGACGATCGCGCTGGCGGTAGATGAAGCGCTCAAGAAAGGGAAGGCCGCGCAGGCCGCGCGAGACTCGTACATCAACGAGCTGATCGGCTGGCGCGAGCTCTCCGTAAATTTCGTCAAATATGTCCCAAATTACGATTCGATCGAATGCGCACCGGAGTGGGCTCAGAAGACTCTGCGCGAGCATGCCCGAGACAAGCGCGATCCCGTCTACACCCTCGAACAGCTTGAAGAAGCGCAGACCTACGACGAGCTATGGAACGCCGCGCAGCTCCAGATGGTGAAGATGGGCTGGATGCACAACTACCTGCGCATGTATTGGGCGAAGAAGATCCTGGAGTGGTCGCCGAATCCCGCGAAAGCCTGGGAGTACGCCGTCATTCTGAACGATAAATACGAGCTCGACGGCCGAGATCCCAACGGCTACAACGGCATCGCCTGGGCGATCGGCGGCGTGCACGACCGTCCCTGGTTTGACCGCCCCATCTTCGGAACTATCCGCTACATGTCCGGCGGCTCCACGGGAAAGAAATTCAATTCGAAGCTGTACATCCGCCAGATAGAAGAGTTCGAAAGCGCTCACAAAGAATCACCTGCTACGTCCCGATGACTTTTGTTCGTTTTCAAACCGAAGTAATCTAGGTGTCTCACCCTGCTCGTCCCATAATGGCCCCAACACTACCGATTTGAAACTGACATAAAGATTTCTGCCCGTTCGCACTCAAGCGTCTCCCCTCCCCGTGTGCAAATGGTCAGGACAGCTGTCTGCTGCCGCCGGGAGTAGGCTCAGGGTGAGTTCGTTTCGATTCAAATTAGCGCTTGTCGTCATCTGTCTCTTGTCGTGTGAGCTCTTAGCTCAACAGGCCTCGAAGCCTGCCCTTGGCGATGCCGCGAAGCAGAAGCAGCGGACCTCCAGATTTCTTGCCCAGCGGGGCATCGGTGGCCACGCCATGCAGATTCCCGCAAAGACTTTGTCAGCCGCGCGCGTGCAGCATAATCTCTTTCAAGCGAAAGCCCAGCCCGGCAACGAAAATCGTGCGGTGGTCTCAACCGTTCCCACCTCTCTGACAGCCCCGTGGACGCCCGTGGGACCAGCGCAGGTATCAACGGCGGCGTACGGATTGGTGACCGGACGCGTGACCAGCATCGCAGCGGATCCCTCGGACACCACCGGAAACACCGTATACGTCGGAAGCACCGGAGGTGGGGTCTGGAAGTCAACCAACGCCGCAGCCAGCGCTGCTGCGTCCGTTTCTTTTGCGCCGCTGACCGACACGCTTGGCGCATTTACCGGAACCTCCGGAGTCTCTCTGAGCATCGGCGCATTGAGTGTGCAGCCCGCCGGAACAGGTGTGGTGCTGGCGGGCACAGGCGACCCGAACGATGCGACTGACTCTTATTACGGCGCAGGCCTCCTCAGATCGGCCGACGGAGGAGTCACATGGAACCTCATCACGCAATCCACCGACGCGATGGTCGGAACCCACCTCCAATTCACCTTCCTCGGCAGCAGCTTCGCAGGTTTCGCCTGGAGCACGACCACGCCCGGCCTGGTCGTCGCAGCGGTTTCCTCTGCAGCAGAAGGGGTCGAGGTGAATGCCGGACTGGGAACGAGCAACATTCGCGGCCTCTACTATTCACAGGATGCGGGACAGACCTGGCAGCTCGCCGCGATCAGTGATGGGCCGGGCGGGCTTGTGCAATCGGATCAGACATCGTTTAGCGGACGCGGGAACGCAGCAACATCGGTGGTTTGGAATCCGGTACGGCAGATGTTTTACGCGGCCGTGCAGTATCACGGCTACTATCAGTCTCCCAATGGGGCCAATTGGACGCGATTGGCAAACCAGCCTGGTGCGAATCTCACCACGCTCTCATGCCCCACGAATCAGGGCTCGATTGGATCGCCGGCATGCCCGATGTTTCGCGGTGCCCTCGCTGTGCAGCCGGTCACCGGCGACCTCTTCGCACTCACGGTTGACGGAAATAATCTCGATCAAGGGTTGTGGCAGGATGCGTGCGGACTCAATTCGGGCGCATGCTCATCGCCTAACGTCACCTTTGCGAATCAGATTGCGGATGCTGCGCTCGAGGCAGGCAATGGCGATACCACCATCCCGCAGGCGGATTATGACCTGTATCTCTCCGCCGTCCCGTCGCAGCAGGATACCCTGCTCTTCGCGGGAACCTACGACGTCTATAAATGCAGCTTGGCCAACAGCTGCTCCTGGCGCAACACAACCCATGCGGCCACCTGCGCTGCTGCGCAGGTGGCACCCGCGCAGCACGCGCTGGACGCAACCTTTGCCTCCCTCGGAATCCTGTATTTCGGGAACGATGGTGGACTATGGCGCTCGACGGATCTCGTGAACCAACAGGCCCCGCAGTGTTCGTCGGACGACGCCAGTCACTATCAAAACCTCAACCAGGATCTCGGTTCTCTCGCGGAGGTGGAGGGTCTCGCGCAGGATCCGAACAACGCGCAGAACATGATGGCATCTCTGGGCGCCCTGGGCACAGCCGGTCCGCAGGGCACCGTCAATACATGGACACAAGTTCTCGATGGAGAGGGAAACTATTCGGCCATCGACCCCGCCGCGGCCGAAAACTGGTATGCGACGTCTGAGTTCGGCGTCTCCGTCAGCCGCTGCACAGAGGGCTCGGGATGCAATGCAGCCGGCTTCGGAGTGCCGGTGATCGGAAACACGCAGGTGGCTGGAGACGGCAATCAGCAGACAATTCCAGCTCCCTGGATCCTCGACTCACAGGACTCATCGAACATTTTGCTGGGTACATGTCGCGTCTGGCGTGGCCCGGCAACAGGTGGAAGCGGATGGAGCAGCGCGAATGTACTCAGCTCCATGCTCGATGGTGATCAGGGACCGTACTGCAACGGGAACTCGGAAATCCGCGCGCTCGCAGCATCAGGCAGCTCCGCCGATCCAGCAGACACCCCCGAACGCGTCTATGCCGGCATGGCAGGTTTGCTGGACGGCGGCGCGACCGTTCCCGGGCACGTGTTCACGGCCTCGGTCGGTGGCAATGCGGGCCAGGCGTCCACGTGGACCGATCTGTTCCACTCTCCTGTCGCGAACAGTGGATCGGCCGAAGGCGAATTCAATCCGGGTGGCTTCGATATCTCGAGCATCTTCGTTGATCCCCATGATCCGACTGGACAGACGGTTTATGTCACCGTTCAGGGCTTCAGCGGAAATGGCATCGATGCTGCCCTTGTCTACGGGTCGGTCAATGGCGGCGCGAATTGGTCCAACCTGACCAGCAACCTGTCCAATGCTCCCGCCAATAGCATCGTGGTCGATCCAAATGACACAAATACCGTGTATGTGGCAACTGATACCGGCGTTTGGGTGACAACCAACGTCGCAGAGTGCACCAATCCTTATGACAATTGCTGGACCGCATTCGGAACCTCGCTGCCGAATGCTCCCCCGGTTCAATTGGCGACCTTTAACAGCGGATCAAGTTCGGTTTTGCGCGTAGCGACCTATGGACGCGGAATATGGCAGATCCCCTTGGTTACAGCGGGAACTGTGCGCACGACCGCCACCGCAACTCCTTCTGCCTTGACCTTTCCCGCGCGGCAGGTACAGACGCAGAGCGCGCCACAGCAGATTCTGATTACAAATACCGGGCGCATCACACTCACGGCGACAGGCCTGTCCACCACTGGGGATTTTTCCCAGATCGACACTTGCGGAACGCCCGTCGCTCCCGGCGATGCCTGCACCGTCAATGTGAGCTTCCTTCCGGTACAGACCGGGCAGCGCACCGGAGTGCTGACGGTCTTTGGAAACTTGCCGGGCGGACAAATTACAGTGCCGTTGAATGGAGTCGGGCTTGCGGCTGCTTCGGTCGTATTGACTCCGCGGCAGCTCACCTTTCCGCAAACCCTCCTCGGTCAGACCGGGGCGGCTCAAAACGTCACCATCTCCAACACTGGAGGCGCCTCGGTCGGGCTCACCAGCGAGAGCGTCACCGGCAACTTTGCAATCACCGCCAACACTTGCGGTACTACATTGAGCGCCAACACCGGATGCACAATCGGCATCGCCTTCTCGCCGTCTGCCTCCGGACCACAATCCGGCACTCTGACCGTCGCGGATGGCGCCGGCACCCAGACGGCGCAGCTCGCCGGAATCGGTTTGGCGCCTGCGACCGACTCGCTCTCTCCCGCCAGTCTGGCTTTCGGTCAGGTGGTTGTCGGCAGCGCGAGCCAGCCGCAGCAGGTCACGCTTACCAATAACGGCGATCAGGCGCTGCAGCTGATTGCCGCCCAGACCACAGGCGAGTTTAATACCGTAAATAACTGTGGAGCCTCGCTGGCTGGACATTCGACCTGCGCAATTTCGGCCCAGTTCGTTCCAACCGGAATCGGTCAGCAGCAGGGAACGCTCACCGTGAGCGACGCCATCCATTCGCAGACGGTGTCTCTTGGGGGGACGGGTCTGGCGCCGGCTGGAATCTCCGCCCTTCCGGCCACGCTGAATTTTGGAAACTATGCGGTGGGCGACAACAGCCCGCCGCAGGCCGTAACGCTGACCGACAACGGAGGGGTCGTGCTCACAAACCTGAAGTTCTCAATCACCGGAGACTTCTCAATTTCATCAGGTTCGGGCGGATGCGGCGCGACCCTTCAGCCCGGAAACAATTGCCAGGAGGCCGTGGCGTTTTCGCCCACGCAGGCAGGTGTCCGCAGCGGCACGCTCACAGTGAGTGCAGACGGGTTGCCGGCACCTTTTCAAATTGCCCTCTCTGGAAATGGCGAAGATTTTACTTTGCGGGTCAGCGGATCCTCATCGGCGACAGTGACCAGCGGTCAGAGCGCCAATTTTCAACTGCAGATTCTGCCCATGAGCGGTTCGACCGGCAGTGTAAATCTGGCTTGTGCAGGAGCGCCCCAGGATTCGAGCTGCACCGTCAATCCGGCGACGGTCGCGTTGAGCGGTTCCGGAACCGCGTCGGCGACCGTGAGCATCGTCACCGGCCAATCCACTGCGGTCGCTGTTCGCAGCCACATCTTGGGAGAAATTCGGCAAGCGGGGCAATGGCTCGGGCTTCTGTTGCCGGCGGGTCTGGTCGCGATAAGGTCGCGGAAATGGCGGGGCAGTCTTCTGCTCGCAGCCTTCATTCTCCTCTTGCCGACAGGTTGCGGCCTTGGGGTGAGCCCAGGCGCCGGATCAACGAGCTCAGGATCGTCAAGCACGACAGGGAATCCCACGCCCTCAGGGGTTTACACGCTAACCGTCACCGGCACGGCGCCCGGCCTGACGCATTCCGTCCAGCTGACTCTAACTGTGGAATAGCCCGCTAGCCGTCCGCCTGATCCATTCTTATAGGCACAACAAAATCAAGCGGATCCGGGTGTGTATCAAGCCCGTTCAGTTATCCGAAAACGCGACGCCGGCGCTTTCCATGACAGCATTTACAGAACATTGCGCCGATAGCCACTTGCGCGCAGGCCCCAACGCACTAGAATCAAAGGGACAAGCGAAGATAGATTCAATACTTTCTACTCCAAGGAGCATGATTTTTGCTGGTTTCGCGGCAGCTGCATAGCTTTGACGCCCCGGCTTCCCAATCTTATGCGTAAGCGAATGGTTCTGGCCTTTGGCGTTCTTTTCCTGATCTTGACGCATCAGGCAACCGCGCAAACCTCGTCTTCTGATCCATTCTCCTCAGAGTCGCAGAGCTCTCCGGTGGATTGCTCAGACCCACTTTTGGCAAACTCCTCCACCTGCACATCGAACGGCCAGCAGAATCAGACGAATCCCGGTTCTCAGATACAGAGTTACGGCCAATCTGGTGCCGCGGGCGCTTCTTCCTCGCAGCAGGCGCCCGGAGCCAGGCAGCAGAACTACAGCGACACTGGAACCCTCTCGAACCAGAATCAAAACGTTCAAGGTCTGATTCCCCAGAAGTTGCCGCCGCAGCCATTAACCGAGTTTCAGAAGTTTGTCGCGGGAACGACCGGCCAGATGCTGCCCGTCTTCGGCGCGAACCTGTTTCAGAATGCACCCTCCACCTTTGCCCCGATGGACGAGACGCCGGTGCCTCCGGATTACGTTATTGGCCCCGGGGATCTCCTGCGGATCAGGGTCTGGGGACAGGTCAACTTCACCGCCAACATCCGCGTCGATCGGTCCGGGGAGATCTATCTGCCCCAGGTTGGACCGGTGCATGTCGCCGGCTTGCCGTTCCAGGCTCTCGACCAGCACGTCCGGGAAGCGATCGGCCGGGTCTATCGGAACTTCGATCTGACTGCGGATATCGGACAGATTCGCGCCGTCCAGGTTTATATCGTAGGTCAGGCCCATCGCCCCGGCACATATACGATCAGCTCCCTCAGCACCCTCGTGGACGCGCTGTTCGCCAGCGGAGGCCCATCGATCCAGGGTTCACTCCGGCACATTTACCTGAAGCGCGGTGGAAAGACCATCGTAGACTTCGATCTCTATGACCTGCTGGTGAACGGAGACAAGTCGAAGGATACGAAGATCGAGTCGGGCGATGTGATCTATATCCCGGCTGCAGGTCCACAGATAGCGCTGACCGGAAGCGTGCGCCGACCCGGCATCTATGAATTACGTGACGATACAACCATCCAGCAGATATTGACCGCTGCCGGCGGTCCGTCCACTGTTGCGTCAGGCGCGCGGATCTCCATTGAGCGCATCCAGGACCGTGAAGTTCGCGCCGCTATGGAGGTCGCGTATGACCCCTCTGGTCTCGCCACGGTTCTCCACGAGGGCGATATTGTCCGCATCCTCTCGATCGTGCCGAAGTATGAGAAAACTGTCACCCTGCGCGGAAACACCGCAAATCCGGGCCGCTTCGCATGGCACGACGGGATGCACATCTCCGATCTGATCCCCGATCGCGCATCGCTGCTGACGCGAGACTACTGGTGGAAGCGGACCCAGCTTGGGCTGCCTGCGCCGGAATACCAACCGGTTCCGTACTTGGCCACGCAGAGCCAGCCGACAGAGCCTGTCGATCTGCGCTTTCGTGCGCAGTCGTTCGCGCATCAGCTGCCCTACTGCCCAACCGGAAATACCACCGGAACTGGAGCGACTCCGGGAAATCCGAATGCAACTCCAAACGGAACCGCGAACGGCGTTCCCTGCATCTCTTTTTACCCGAACAGCAACAACACCAATACAGGCAACACCAATCCTTCCAATTCATCTTCGCCCCAGAACCCGCAAACTCCGGTTGACGGGCTAGGACTAGGAATAGGACTTGAACAACCGGGGAATGTTCCGCAGAACCCGGAAGATCAGCTGGACCAGCAGCAGGGCTTTCAGTATCCCTCAGCGAATCAGCAAGGGAGTCGCGCGACCCTCGCGGATCGCCAGGCGGGTCTCGTGACTCCGAATACTGCCTCGGCGACCGGCCGCAAAACGACGGTTCAGCTCTCTGCTCCGGAGATCGATTGGGACTACGCGGTGATCGAGCGGCTCAATCCGGAAACACTCAAAACGTCGCTGATCCCCTTCGATCTCGGTAAGCTCGTGATGCAGCATGACCCGAGTCAGAACATGGAGCTGCAGGCAGGCGATGTCATCAGCATCTTTTCGCAGGCCGACATCCACGTGCCCATCGCTCAGCAGACAAAGTTTGTCCGGCTAGAAGGCGAATTCGTACATGCTGGAACCTACAGCGTGCAGCCCGGGGAAAGCCTGCGTCAACTGGTGGAGCGTGCGGGTGGACTGACATCCGACGCCTACCTTTATGGTTCACAATTCACTCGCGAATCTACCCGCGTATCCCAGCAGGCGCGAATCGACGGATACATCGAACAGTTGCAGTTGCAAATCGAACGGGGCACACTAGCCCAGACAGCCTCGGCCGTGGCTTCCGCCCAGGATCTAGCCAGCGCTAATACGGCATTGATTACGGAGCGGGAGTTGATCAGCAAATTGCAGCAGATTCGGGCCAACGGCCGAATGGTTCTTGAGGTCCGTCCGGATAGCGCGGGCATTGGCAGTCTTCCGGATCTGCCCCTCGAAGACGGCGACCGTTTCATTGTCCCGTCCGTTCCTGCCAGCGTGAACGTCGTAGGTTCTGTGTACGATCAGAATTCGTTCATTTTCCAGGGCGGCCGAAGGGTGGGCGATTACCTTCATCTTGCGGGCGGCCCCAACCGTGACGCTGACCGCAAGCACATCTTCGTTCTCCGTGCGGACGGTTCCGTGCTAAGCCGCCAGGCAACGAGCGGAGTGTGGGGAAACACATTTGACACCGTGCGCCTGAATCCGGGAGATACGATCATTGTGCCGGAGAAAACATTCGGACCTTCTGCGCTGCGCGGTTTCCTGGAGTTTTCACAGCTCTTCTCATCACTCGCCTTTGGCGCCGCTGCCATCGCTGTCATTCAGTAGCCGGATACAACACTACCCGGCGTTGGGCATTCCATAAGCCTTTTACAAGACCCAGCGCCCGGCGCAGCTAAAATGTCATAGAGGAGAGATTCAAAAAGTGATGAACAACACGATCATCGTGACGGGGGGCGCCGGTTTCATCGGGTCCAACTTTGTCCTGAGTTGGATCGAAAAGACGAAATCAGCTGTCATCAACTTGGACGCTTTGACCTACGCGGGCAACCGCAGGAATCTTGTCTCAGTCGATCAGGATTCACGGCATACCCTTGTCAAGGGCGATATTTGCGATTCATCCCTGGTGACGTCGCTTTTCAAGACCCACAAGCCGCGGGCCATTGTCCACTTCGCCGCGGAAAGCCACGTGGATCGCTCCATATCCGGCCCGGAAGCCTTCGTTCAGACCAACGTCTTCGGTACATTCTCTCTGCTTCAGGCCGCAAAGGCCTACTGGAATACCCTGGCCGCGGAAGACAAGGAGCAGTTTCGCTTCCTTCACGTTTCTACCGATGAGGTCTACGGCACACTGGGACCGCAGGACCCAGCCTTTTCCGAGACGACACCCTATGCGCCCAACAGCCCATACGCAGCTTCGAAGGCATCCTCAGATCATTTCGTGCGCGCCTATTTTCACACGTACGGGCTGCCTGTCTTAACGACGAACTGCTCAAACAACTACGGCCCCTACCAGTTTCCCGAAAAGCTGATCCCGCTCATGATCCTGAACGCGCTCGAAGGCAAGCCGTTACCCGTATACGGCGACGGCCTGAATGTGCGCGACTGGCTCTATGTAGAGGATCACTGCTCAGCCATCCGCGCCGTCCTTGAGAAAGGACGATTAGGCGAGACGTACAACATCGGTGGCTCCAGCGAGCGGACCAACATCGACGTGGTCCATGCCATCTGTGACATCCTCGACGAGTTGCAACCGAATGCAGCCCTGGGCAGCCGGCGGAAATTGATCGGCTACGTCACGGACCGGCCCGGCCACGATCGCCGCTATGCCATCGATGCGCGCAAGATTACTGCTGAACTCGGCTGGCAGCCCGAGCAGCAGTTTGAGAGCGGCATCCGCAAGACGGTTGAGTGGTTCCTGAACAATCTGGATTGGGTGAACGATATTCGCTCCGGCGCCTATCAGGAGTGGATTGAATTGAATTACGCGGAGCGGCTCACGCTATGAAGGGAATCATTCTCGCAGGTGGCTCTGGTACACGCCTCTATCCGGTAACGCATGTTGTTTCGAAGCAGCTTCTGCCGGTCTACGATAAGCCGATGATCTATTACCCGCTGAGCACTCTCATGCTGGCGGGTATTCGGGAAATCCTGATCATCTCTACGCCTCAGGACACCTCTCGATTCGCGGAGTTGCTGGGCGATGGCCGACGCTGGGGCATCGAACTCAGCTACGCGGTTCAGCCAAGTCCCGACGGCCTGGCGCAGGCGTTCATCATCGGGAAGGACTTCATAGGCGACGACGAATGCGCGCTCATTCTCGGAGACAACATCTTCTACGGACAGTCTCTTTCGGGCCAACTCAAGAAGGCAGCATCCAAAACAGAAGGCGCTACTGTCTTCGCGTATCAGGTCCACGATCCTGAGCGCTACGGTGTCGTGGAGTTCGATGCCGCAGGTCGCGCCGTCTCGCTGGAAGAGAAACCGGAGAATCCCAAGTCTCGCTTTGCCGTGACCGGACTTTATTTTTACGACAATGAAGTGGTCTCAATCGCCTCCGCGCTCAAGCCTTCGCCACGCGGCGAGTTGGAGATTACCGACGTGAACAGGCACTATCTGCAGGCGGGTTCGCTTTCGGTCGAGTTGATGAGTCGCGGTATGGCCTGGCTGGATACGGGCACGCACGATTCTCTCTTCGAGGCCGGGATGTTTATCCAGACGATCGAGAAACGCCAGGGACTGAAAATAGCCTGCCCCGAAGAAATCGCTTATCGCTACGGCTACATTTCGCAATCGGAGCTGGAGGCGTTAGCGGGGCCGATTCGCAAAAGCGGCTACGGTCAATACCTGCTCTCGATCCTCGCTGATTCCCTTTCTTCACCGGAACTGATCTAAATCTATGAATGTTACGGAAACCGCTATCCCCGGCGTGTTGATATTCACGCCCAAGGTCTTCAGTGACGCGCGAGGCGCATTTTTCGAGACATACAACGAGCGCGTGATGCACGCGGCGGGCCTGCCCACAAACTGGCCGCAGGATAACTTCTCCATCTCCTCGAAGAACGTGGTGCGCGGCATTCACTATCAGGTGATTCAACCTCAGGGCAAGCTGGTCCGGGTTGCCTACGGAGCTGTTCTCGATGTGGCCGTTGATCTTCGCCGAAGTTCGCCGACTTTTGGCGCACACGTCGCCGTCGAACTCTCGGATGCAAATGGCGCCATGCTGTGGATCCCTCCCGGCTTCGGCCATGGATTCGCCGTCCTCAACGAAAAGGCGGGATTCGCCTACAAGGTGAGCGATACCTATTCGCCGGCGGGAGAGCGCACCATTCTCTGGAACGATCCGAAACTCGATATCCACTGGCCGCTGTCGGACGCCGATGCCGTCGTCTCCGACAAGGACCGCCAGGGACTGAGGCTCGAAGAGGCCGAGGTCTTCGCGTGAGCCCGGATGCACGCATCCTCATTCTGGGAGCGAACGGTCAGCTCGGTGTTGAATTGCAGCGCACCTTCGCCGGATACTCCAATGTCATAGCGATGGGCCGCGATCGCTGCGACCTGGCCGATCTCGATCAGGTGCGACATGTCATGGTCGATGCCAGGCCGGAGATTGTCTTGAATGCCGCAGCGTATACCGCTGTGGATCGAGCCGAGTCGGAGCAGGAGCTCGCTCTGCGCGTCAACGGAGAGGCTCCGGGAGTGCTCGCCGAAGAATCGCGGAAGATTTCCGCACTTCTGGTTCACTATTCAACCGACTATATCTTTGACGGATCGAAAACATCGGCATGGGTGGAAGACGACGTGCCCGCGCCGCTGAGCATTTATGGATCGAGCAAGCTTGCGGGCGAGCGCAGCATTCAAGCGGCGGGCGGGAAATACCTCATCTTCCGCACGAGCTGGGTCTTCAGCCCGCATGGACATAACTTCCTGCGCACCATGCTGCGGCTCGGGGCGGAACGTGAGCAACTGAAGATCGTGAACGATCAGACGGGAGCGCCAACATCTGCCTCTGCGATCGCGTCAGCGACGCGGGGCGTGCTCGATCGGCTGTTCTCTGATGGCGTTTCTGAATCAGCAGCGTGGCCGGGCATCTATCACATGACCTGCGCCGGTCAGACGACGTGGTGCGGGTTTGCCGAAGCGATCTTTCAGCGGGCGCTGAATCCTCAAGAGAGGGCGTGGGCAAAGGTCACGGGTATTCCGGGCGTGGAATATCCGACTCCAGCCGTTCGTCCAGCGAACTCTGTGCTCTCCAATGAAAAACTTCAGGCTAAATTCGGAGTACGTCTCGTTCCGTGGGAGGCTGCTCTGGACGAAACACTTCAGACGCTCGGTCTGGCGCAGAATTCAGTTTCTCGCTGAAGCGTCGATTTAGAAATACGCGTCCGCATTGCGAAGGCGCTCAGTAAGCGCCTTCGCGATGCACCATCACAAATACCGTCTTGAGCAGGATCTTCAACTCCATCCAGAGGCTCCACTGATTGATGTACCGGACGTCGAGCAGAACCCGCTCCTCGTACGTAACATCGCAGCGGCCGGAAACCTGCCAAAGTCCGGTGATGCCCGGCAGCGCATAGCAGTACATCTGAAAGTACATTCCGTACTTAGCCTTTTCCTTGTCGACGATCGGTCTCGGTCCGACAATGCTCATCTCGCCTGCAAGAACATTGATGAGCTGCGGAATCTCGTCGAGACTGGTCTTTCTCAGAATCTTGCCAATGGGCGTAACGCGCGGATCGTTTCTCAGTTTGTGGGTGTCAGACCACTCTCGCCGGGCATCGGGATTCGTGCTGAGATGCTGTTCGAGCAACTGATCGCTGTCGTTGTACATGGTCCGGAACTTCCAGACATACAGAGGCTGCTGGAATTGGCCGATGCGGCGATGGCGATACAGGACTGCCCCCGGTGAGCTGATCAGAATGGCCGCAGCCACAATGAGGCAGAGCGGTACAAGGATCGGCAGCGCGAGAAACACGATCAACAGATCCACGAGCGGCTTGATCGCACGGTAATTGAAGGAAGCAATCGGCAGGCTTCCGGGAATACTGCGGCTCTGAGGCGCGTGCGCGCCAGCAAAACCGCCGGCGTGAACGTGCTCTTCCTGATAAGCAATCTCTGTATTAAAGAACTCTGGTGTAGCCATGCACTTTTTGGAAGAAGTCCAATTTCCTAAAATGTGAATTCGAATGTGACGCTCGGCCTGCGTTCATAGTGCGGCGGGGGACCGAGCTGCTATTTGGATAGGTCCAGTTCGATGCTCTTCGAATATCTAGCGTGAGGCCACTGGCTCAATTATAAGCACGGTCCTTAGGAATGTGCGATAGCTAGTTTGTAATTAAATGCCTGAAAAAGTGAGAGTTCCTGTTCACGGTTTCGATTCTTAATCCCTCTCACACCTAACGCGACCGGCCGCAAAAACCCTTTACGTCCTCGAAAATTAGTTCGCAGGACAGACCCCGCATCCCATTTCTGGTGAATAAACAGCGAAGGCACTTCGCCAGCCCTTGCAGATTTGTTATCGTCGAAATTCGCCACTCTGGAAAGATGGGTCATAGTTTCTTTCACGCGAACGCTACGCTGTTCCCGTGACTTCTCTACCTCTGACAGCGCTTCCCCACATAGAAATCTATCTCGTATCTGCAATTTGTAACCGTCGCAGCGGCATACCTATTCAGATGCTGATCTCTCATGTGAGGTCTATAGGTGGACAAAACACGCTTCCGGGGGAGTGGATAGCAGCCACTTATAATCAGGAGAACTGTAACGAAGACAAGTGGCAATACAATGAAAATATGAATGCAAACGCAAGAATTGCCGGCGAAGATGTCAGGCGGGTTGCTGAGTTAGCCCATCTTGAGTTGAATTCTCAGGAAGAGTCGCGACTGCAGCACGATCTGAATGCGATCCTCGACTATGTCGCGCAGCTCAATGAGCTGGATACTACGGCCGTCGAGCCGATGGCACAGGTCGCAGAGGTTCTTGGGAATGGAGAGACCGACCCAGCCCTGCGCCCGGATGTCCCGGTGCCTTCGCTTGAGCGCAAGAGCGTCATGATTTCTGCTCCTGACTCGGACGGGGTCTTTTTCAAAGTGCCGAAAGTGATCGAGCGCTAGACCGCAATCAGGCATAGTAAAGTCCAGGTAAATAAATGATGAAGAAAGCTATCGACATAGCACTGCCGGCAATTCCGGCAGCGATTTCCGGAACGTCTGGCGCCTCGCCCTCCTCCGTCGCACTGACCAAGGCATGTCTGTCCGCGATCGAGGATAGAAATTCCGTCATCAACGCCTTCCTCTTTGTCGACCGAAAGGGCGCGCTCGCTCAGGCGGAACGCGCGGATGAAGCCGCGGCTGCAGGAGCGTCCCTTGGCGCGCTCGCTGGCATTCCGGTAGGTATCAAGGATGTGCTGACAATTGAAGGACACCCGGCAACGGCGGGATCGAAAATTCTCGAAGGCTATCGGCCTCCGTATACAGCCACTGCGGTGCGCCGACTGGTGGACGCGGGAGCGGTCATTCTTGGCAAGCTAAATTGCGATGAATTTGCAATGGGCTCTTCGAATGAGAATTCGGCATATGGCCCCGTCCGCAATCCGCATGACACCGATCGCGTGCCCGGTGGTTCGAGCGGAGGTTCTGCGGCAGCGGTTGCGGCCGGTATGGCGGTCGCGACATTGGGAACCGATACTGGCGGCTCCATCCGCCAGCCGGCTTCGTTCTGTGGAGTGGTCGGCGTCCTGCCCACCTACGGGCGCGTCTCTCGATATGGCCTGATTGCTTTCGCTTCTTCTCTGGACAGAATCGGCCCGTTTGCAGCTTCGGTTCGTGACACCGCCATTGTTCTCGGTGTGATCGCCGGTCATGACCCCCTCGATGCCACCTCTTCGACCAAACCAGTTCCTGACTACACAGCCGAGATCGACAAGGGAGTCGCAGGCATGCGGCTTGGTGTCCCGGCGGAGTATTTCGGAGAGGGGCTTGATCCCGAAGTGCGCAAAGCGATTGAGGCCGCGATCGAACAGCTGCGTGCGGCCGGTGCTGAGATCGTTCCCATTTCGTTGCCGCACACGCGCTATGCCGTGCCCACGTATTACGTAATCGCCACTGCCGAAGCCAGCTCAAACCTCGCCCGCTTCGACGGTGTTCGCTATGGCTACCGCTCCCCCGAGGCGAAGACGCTTTCCGAGATGTACCGGCTCTCGCGCGAGGGCGGTTTTGGGCCCGAAGTGAAACGGCGCATCATGCTGGGCACGTATGTTCTAAGCGCCGGCTATTACGATGCCTATTACAAAAAAGCGCAACAGGTCCGCCGTCTCCTGACCGAGGACTTTTTGTCCGCCTACAAGAGCGTCGATGCCATTCTCACCCCGGCCGCTCCCACGCCGGCTTTCAAGCTGGGAGAGAAGACCGACGATCCCATGGCCATGTATCTTGCCGATATCTACACCGTGACGGCCAGCCTCGCGGGAATCTGTGGCATCTCCGTTCCCTGCGGAACCTCGCGTGAGGGATTGCCGATCGGGCTGCAGATCCTCGGCACTCACTTTGCAGAAAGTACGGTTTT